>WNGQ01000095.1_pt1 | contig 113755 bp, 109 predicted proteins | sample 5407661 | NCBI WGS metagenome assembly WNGQ01 (sample SAMN13153382, study PRJNA577476) | soil metagenome | isolation source: 60 cm soil or saprolite under Garry oak tree replicate 2 | place: USA:California | collected 2016-06-15 | reverse complement strand
GTGGACGAAGTCCGGCTGAATGTGCGTCAGGATCCGGTAGTAGTGGGTCACGAGGACCGTGGCATTGTCGGGCCGGCGCAGCTTGTCCACTGTGTGCGCCACGGTCTTGACCGCGTCGATGTCGAGCCCGGAGTCCGTCTCGTCGAGGATGGCCAGCTTCGGATCGAGCACGGCGAGCTGCAGGATCTCGTTGCGCTTCTTCTCGCCCCCCGAGAAGCCCTCGTTCACGGGCCGGCTCAGATAGCTGTCGTCCCACCCGATGGCCTGAAGCCTCTCGGCGAGCGCGTCCATGAACTCGACGGGCCCGAGCTCCTCCTCGCCCCGGTACTTGCGGATCGCGTTCACCGCGGAGCGCAGGAAGTAGGCGTTGGTGATGCCGCGGATGGCGACCGGGTACTGAAACGCGAGGAAGACCCCCTGCCGGGCGCGGTCCTCCGGGGTCATGGCCAGGAGGTCCTTCCCGTCGTACAACACGGTGCCCGCCGTCACGGCGTAGGCGGGGTGTCCCGCGAGCACCTGAGCGAGCGTGCTCTTGCCCGAGCCGTTGGGGCCCATGATCGCGTGCACTTCGCCGACGTTCACCGCGAGGTCCACGCCGCGCAGGATCTCGCGGCCCTCCACCGTCGCGTGCAGGTTCTTGATCTCCAGCAGCATCAACCGACGCTCCCCTCGAGACTGATGCCGAGCAACCGCTGCGCCTCCACGGCGAACTCCATCGGCAACTCCTTGAAGACTTCCTTGCAGAACCCGTTGACGATCATGGACACCGCGTCCTCGGCCGACAGGCCCCGCTGCTTGGCGTAGAAGATCTGGTCCTCGCCGATCTTGGAGGTGGACGCCTCGTGCTCCATGATCGCCGTGCTGTTGCGGACGTCGATGTAGGGGAACGTATGCGCGCCACACTGGTCGCCGATCAGCATCGAGTCGCACTGCGAGTAATTGCGGGCGTTGTCGGCGCCTTTCAGGATCTTCACCAGGCCGCGGTAGGTGTTCTGGCCGCGACCCGCGGAGATGCCCTTCGAGACGATCGTCGACCGGGTGTTCTTCCCCATGTGGATCATCTTCGTGCCGGTGTCCGCCTGCTGGCGCTGGTTGGTCACGGCCACCGAGTAGAACTCGCCGATTGAGTTGTCTCCCTGGAGGATGCAGCCGGGGTACTTCCAGGTGATCGCTGAGCCGGTCTCCACCTGGGTCCACGAGACCTTCGAGTTCCGGCCGCGGCAGGCCCCGCGCTTCGTAACGAAGTTGTAGATGCCGCCCCGTCCGTTCTCGTCGCCCGGATACCAGTTCTGGATCGTCGAGTACTTGATCGTCGCGTCATCGAGCGCCACGAGCTCCACGACCGCGGCGTGCAGCTGGTTCTCGTCCCGGATCGGCGCGGAGCAGCCCTCCAGGTAGCTCACGTGGCTCCCCTCGTCCGCGATGATCAGCGTGCGCTCGAACTGCCCCGTCGCGGACGCGTTGATACGGAAGTAGGTCGACAGCTCGAGCGGACAGCGCACGCCCTTCGGGATGTAGGCGAAGGAGCCGTCCGTGAACACCGCGGAGTTCAGCGCGGCGAAGAAGTTGTCGTTGTACGGGACCACTGAGCCCAAATACTGCCGCACGAGCTCGGGGTGCTCCCGGATCGCTTCGGAGATCGCGCAGAAGATGATGCCGTGCTTCGCGAGCTCCTCGCGAAACGTCGTCGCTACCGACACCGAGTCGAACACCGCGTCCACCGCCACCCCGGTGAGGCGCTTCCGCTCCTCGATCGGGATCCCCAACTTCTCGAACGTCTCGAGCAGCTTGGGGTCCACCTGCTCCAGGTTCTCCAGCTGGGGACGCTGCTTCGGGGCCGCGTAGTAGCTGATCGCCTGGTAGTCGATGGGGCCGTACTTCACGTTCGACCAATGGGGCTCGGGCATCTTCACCCAGTTGCGGTACGCCTTGAGGCGCCAGTCGAGCATCCATTCCGGCTCGCCCTTCTTCGCCGAGATGAGCCGGATGACGTCCTCGCTCAAGCCCGGGGGAACGACCTCGGCCTCGATGTCGGTGATGAACCCGTACTTGTAGGGTTGCAGGACCTGCGCTTCGATGCCCGTACTCATGCACACTCCCCTGGCGGCCGTGCGCCGAAGGTGATCGCATACTCGCACGCGTTGCAGCCGCTGGTGATGTGGGTGCGCCGCTCGACGGCCGCCCCCAAGACGTCCCGCAGGAATTGCTCTTCCGCCGCGCACACTTCGGGGAACCGCTCGGCCACCGCGCGGATCGCGCAGTTGTGCTCGGCCAGCCGGAACGCGCCCCCAGCTTCCCGCCAGTCGGCCATGTAGCCCTGCTCGCTCATGAGTCGCGCCACCAGCGCGACGCGCTCGGGCGCCCCTTTCCCCTCGAGCTCGGCCGAGACCCGGTGCGTCAGTTCCCGGTAATGGTCCCGGAACAACTCCACGGCCGCCCCCCGACCCGCCTTCTCCGTGACGCGCTCGAGCAGCTCCGTCAGGGTTGCTTCGTACGCGCGGGGGAACAACGCCTCGCCCGCGGCGCTGAGCCGGTATGCGAACGTCGGCGCGCCGACGCCGCGCTGCTCGCGACCATACGCGATGAGCGACTCGGCTTCGAGTTCCTTGAGGTGATGCCGCACCGCGTTGGGGGAGACGCCGAGTGTGTCGGCGAGTTGCTTCGCTGTGCGCGGTTGGGCACGCTTCAGCTCGAGCAGGACCTCGCCCCGAAGTCCTTTATGTGCCGGGAGTTGCGATGCAGCGCGGCTCATTGAAGAGCGAATCCTAAGGCTTGTACTCGGGATTGTCAACTAAAGTAAAGCCGATTTGGGCGAATTCGTAAGTGCTTGTCCAGACGCTCAATAGATGTCGCGATTGATCTCGCGCACCAAGCGCTCGTAGTCCTCGGGCGTGTTGAGGTCGTCGATGACCGCCGGGTCGTCCACGGCGACGAGGGTGAGCTCGGCTTCATGGCCCGAGAGCAGGGCGCGGGCGCCGTGGCGGGTCGCGGCGTCGCTCGTCTCCAGCTCCGTAAACAGGCGCTGATCCCAGATGACCGGCTGTCCGCGGCGCTCGGCAAAGCTGGGGAGCACGGCAGGAGCGCCGCTGTGGCGATACGCCTCGAGCAGGCGTTCGATCGTGGTGACGCGTACCTGGGGCAGGTCCACCGGCCAGGCGAGGAGCGCGGCCGGGCGCACCGGCTTCAACGCCGCGAGCGCCGCCCGGAGCGAGCCGATCGGCCCCCCCGCCACGTCGAGGTTCTCCACGATCAGGCATTCGTGCGCCGCCAGGGCGGGCCGAATGCGGGGTGCGTCGGGACCGAGCACCACGACCCGGGGCTTCAGGTCAAGCGCCTCGAGTGCTTCGAGGATGCGGATGACGAACGGCCGGCCGCGGAAGTCGAGGAGCGCCTTGGGCGCGCCCATGCGCTCGGAGCGTCCGGCGGCGAGCACCACGCCGGCAACGGACATGGGCTTACGTTACCGCGAGTTGCGGCCGGGCGCCAAACCCCCAAATTGGCGCCCCATGGCGGTCCGGCGCATTCGCCTGCTGGGCGACCCGATCCTGCGGAAACGCTGCGAGCGGGTTCAGGATCCCAAGTCCGCCGCGACGCGGCTGGTCGCGGATGACCTGCGGGACACGCTGCGCGCCGCCAAGGAGAAGTACAAAATGGGCCGGGCGCTCGCGGCGCCGCAGATCGGCGCGCCCGTGCGGATCGTGTTCGTGCAGATCGACAAGCAGCGCTGGACGATGATCAATCCGGAGATCACGGACGTCGGGCCGGACGACTTCCTCGTGTGGGATGACTGCTTCTGCTTTCCGAACCTGCTCGTCCGGGTGACCCGCGCCTACCAGGTGACGCTCGGCTACACCGATCTCAAGGCGAAGCAGCGCACGCTGCAGCTCCAGGGCCCGATGGCCGAGCTGCTGCAGCACGAAATCGACCACCTGGACGGCATCCTCGCGCTCGATCGCGCCTCCGGGCTCGACCCGTTCGCCCTCCGCTCGGAGTGGGAGAAGCTGTACGACCGCTCAGCCCGCCATGGGCCGCCCCAGCCTCGAGAGGTGTGAGCAGCATCGCGACATTATCTAGACACTTGAAGGTCGCAAGCCCGGCTTAGATTCCAGCGACGACAGGGGTGCCCGCCCCGAGCGAGGGCGGGCTGAGATCACACCCTTTGAACCTGATCCGGTTCGCACCGGCGAAGGGAGTCCGCGCATGACCTGCCTCACCCAGATGCATTTCGCCCGCGAGGGCACCATCACCCCTCAGATGCAGCGCGTTGCGGAGCGGGAACAGCTCCCCGAGGCCGTGGTGCGCGCCGAGGTCGCGCGGGGCCGCCTGATCATCCCCGCCAACGTGAACCATCTCGCCAAGCGGCTCGACCCGATGGCGATCGGCAAGGTGGCCGGCGTCAAGATCAATGCCAACATCGGAAACTCGGCGGTCGAGTCGAACATCGATCAGGAGCTCGACAAGCTGCACCACGCGGTGCATTACGGCGCGGACACCGTCATGGATCTCTCGACCGGCGGCGACATCGACGCGATCCGCCAGGCGATCCTCGATGCTTCCCCCGTGCCGGTCGGCACGGTGCCGATCTACCAGGCGGTCACGGAGGTGAAGCAGGTCGAGGATCTCACCGCGGACGACCTGCTCGACATGGTCGAGCATCAGGCGCAGCAGGGGGTGGACTACGTCACGGTGCACTGCGGCATTCTGCGGGAGTACGTGGGGCTCGCGCTCGGCCGCGTGACGGGGATCGTGTCGCGCGGCGGATCGCTGCACGCCTACTGGATGATGCACCACAACCGGCAGAACCCGTTCTACACCCACTTCGACCGCATCCTCGAGATCGCGCGCAAGTACGACGTGACGCTGTCGCTGGGCGACGCCCTGCGGCCCGGCTCGGTCGCCGACGCGAACGACCGTGCGCAGTTCGCCGAGCTCGAGACGCTGGGCGAGCTGACCGAGCGGGCCTGGGCGCGGGACGTGCAGGTGATGATCGAGGGACCGGGGCACATCCCGATGCACCTGATCGAGATCAACGTCCGCAAGGAGAAGGAGATCTGCCGCGAGGCGCCGTTCTACACCCTGGGGCCGCTTGTGACGGACATCGCCCCGGGGTACGACCACATCACGTCGGCGATCGGCGCCGCGATGATCGGCTGGTACGGCGCGGACATGCTGTGCTACGTCACGCGCAAGGAGCACCTCGGTCTCCCCAACGCCGAGGAGGTGCGCGAGGGGGTGATCGCCTACAAGATCGCCGCCCACGCGGCGGACATCGCGCGCGGCCGCGCCGGCGCCCGGGACCGCGACGACGCCCTGTCGCGCGCGCGGTTCGCGTTCGACTGGAACGAGCAGTTCCGGCTGTCCCTCGACCCGGCGCGGGCCCGCGAGCTGCACGACGAATCGCTGCCCGCCGAGTACTTCAAGAGCGCCGAGTTCTGCGCGATGTGCGGGCCGAAGTTCTGCTCGATGCACATCACGCGGGAGATCACGCGGAAGCTCGAGGGGGAGCGGCAGGCCGCGGCGGCGGACTGACGTCCGCCGCTCCGGCACCCTCTTGCGACCCCTCCGCGCGCCGGTAGTATAGGCTCCCTCCTCTTCGTCCGGAGCGCGGAATGCGTTTCTCTCCGTCCCGGGCTCTCGCCGCCCGGTGGTTGGTGTCGTCCGGCATCTCGCTCCTGCCCGCGGTGCTCTCGGGCCAGCTCGGCCCCGTGGCGGGCACGGTCACGAGCCGGGCCTCGGGCGCGCCGGTCGCCGACGTGCAGGTCACCGTCGCCGGCACGACCCTGCGCGCCCTCACGGACGCGAGCGGGCGGTTCCGCTTCGGCGACGTGCCCGGCACCATGGTCGTCCTGCAGGCGCGGCGGATCGGCTTCCGCGCCGCCGAGGACACGATCCGCGTGGGCGATGAGAATGTGCGGATCGCGCTCGAGGAAAAGGTGCTCGAGCTGTCGCAGGTGGTCGTGACGGGGACGCCCACGGCCACCGCGCGGCGCGAGCTCGGCATCGCGGTCTCACGGATCGACGCGGCGAGCGTGACCCAGACCGCCCCCATCAACGACGTGCAAAGCCTGTTGAACGGCCGGGCTGCCGGGGTGCTCATCCAGCCCGCGACCGGCGCCGTCGGCTCCGGTTCGCGCATCCGCATCCGCGGGGCCTCGAGCTTCTCGATCGGCAACCAGCCCCTGCTCTACGTGGACGGCGTGCGCGTGGATGCCGACTTCGCTACGGGGCCGACGAACCAAGCATTCGGGTCGAGCTCGATCTCACGCTTCAACGACTTCAATCCCGACGACATCGAGAGCGTCGAGATCGTGAAGGGCCCGGCCGCGACGACCTTGTACGGCACCGAGGCGTCGAACGGCGTCATCCAGGTCATCACCAAGCGGGGCACCCCGGGCCCGGCGCGGTGGGACTTCACGTTGCGCCAGGGCGTGAACTACTTCAGCAACCCCGAAGGGCGCTTCCCCACCAACTACCAGCTCAATGGGACGGGGAACCTCGTTTCGATCAACCTGCGGGACCTCGAATCGCAGGTCGGTGACATCTTCCGCACCGGACACGTCGCCGATTACCAGGCGAGCGTGAGCGGCGGCTCGAGCGTTGTGCGGTACTACGTGGCGGGGGGGACGGAGCTCCAGGGCGGAGCGGAACCGACCAACGACTACCGCCACACCAGCGGCCGCGCCAACCTCGTGATCACGCCGAGCGACCGGGTCACCCTCTCGGCGAACGTCGGCTACGTTTCCGGTCCGACGCACGTGAGCTGCGAGGCGGGGTGCGGCGGCCGGATGTTCACCACGTTCTACATGAACCCACAGAATCTCGGCACGTTCCGCCTGGGCTTTCACAGCGGGCTGCCGTGGGCGTACGACGAGGAGTACCACTTCGGCCAAGGGTTGGACCGGTTCACCGGCAGCATCCAGCTCCAGCATCACCCCGTGAAGTGGTTCACGCACCGACTCACCTTCGGGGTCGACCGGACCCGCGAGGAGAACTCGCTGTACCAGCCACGCATCGATTCGCTGCAAATCTTCTTCGGTTCGGACGCGTTGGGGTTCGTTTCGATCCTGAACCACGCCGCCGACTACACGACGCTCGATTACGCCGCCATCGGCACGTTCGACCTGACGCCGAGCGTGCGCTCGAGCACGTCCCTCGGCGCCCAGTTCTATCACGCCGTGGACGACACCGTGTTTGCCGACGGCTTGTTTTTCCCCGCGCCCGGCCTGTCGGCGCTCGGCGCCACGACCGGGACGCGCACGAGCTACGCCAACCTCGGCGAGACGAAGAGCCTCGGCTTCTACGGCCAGGAGCAGGTGGCCTGGCGCGATCGCCTGTTTCTCACCGCCGGCCTCCGCTCCGACGACCAGAGCACCTTCGGCGCCAACTTCAACCGCGTGTACTACCCCAAGGCGAGTGCGAGCTGGGTGATCAGCGAGGAGCCGTTCTGGAAGTCCCCGTTCTTCAATCAGGTGAGGCTGCGGGCGGCATACGGAGAGTCGGGTCGGGCCCCACCGTACAACGCGGCGGTGCCCACCTACACCACCGCGACCGGTCCGGGCGACCTGCCCGCGGTCACGCCGCAGAACATCGGAAACCCGGATCTGGGGCCGGAGCGGGGCAAGGAGATCGAGCTCGGCTTCGACGCGGGCTTCTGGAACGACCGGCTGGGACTCGAGTTCACGTATTACCGCAAGAGGACGACGGATGAGATTCTGCTGCGCCAGATCGCGCCGTCGATCGGGTTTTCGGGTCAGCAGTACATCAACGCCGGGGCGGTCCTGAACCAGGGGATCGAGCTGCTCGTGCGCGCACGGCCGTACAGCCGCGGTCCCGCGAGCGTGGACCTCTCCTTCAACTTGGCCACGAACAACAACAAGATCCTGGGCCTCCTCCCCGGGTTCTCGTCGGTGTCCGCCGGCACCTTCCTGGAACATCGCGTGGGCTACCCCGTCGGCTCGTGGTTCGCCAAGCGAGTCGTGAGCGCGGCGTTCGACGCCAATCGGAATGCCACCGACACCACCAACGTGAAGTGCGACGACGGCAACGGCGGCGCGGTGCCGTGCTACAGGGCGCCCACCGTCTACCTCGGCCGCACCATCCCGAACGTCGAAGGAGCGTTCATCACCACGATCACGCTGGGAAACCGGTTGCGCCTCGGCGGGCTGCTGGATTTCAAGACCGGCTACAAGAAGCTCGACGGCAACACCCGCATCCGGTGCACGCTGTTCATCCGTTGCCCGGAAGACTTCGCCCCCTTCCGATCCGACCCCATACGCGTCGCGGAGATTCAGGCCGGCATCCCGGACTTCTACATCAACGACGCGAGCTTTCTCAAGCTGCGCGAGGTGTCGGTGTCCTATACGCTGCCCGAGGTCTGGGCGCAGGCCATCGGAGCGAGCCGAGCCTTGGTGTCGCTCGCCGGCAGGAACCTCTACACGTGGACGCGCTATCCCGGCCTCGAGCCCGAGGCGATGTTCCTCGGCGGGAGTCGCGGCGGCAACTTCAGCGCCTGGGAGCAGGCCGACTTGCCGCAGCTCGCCCAGTGGGTCATGACCGTCAACGTGAGCTACTGAGGAGGGACCGATGAGATATCCCGCGATCCTGGCACTCGGGCTCCTCGGAGGGACGGCCGGGTGCGACCTGTTCGATAACGCCCTCGAAGTCCAAAGCCCGAGCACCATTCCCGCGAGCACGCTCGAGATACCCGCCAATGCGCAGCTCCTCGCGAACGGCGCGATCGCCGACTTCGAGTGCGCCGTCGGGTCGTACGCGGTGATGGGAGGGGAGATCACCGACGAACTGATCGACGCCACCCAGACCGCCGACCGGTATCCGTACGAGCGTCGCACCATGACGTCGAGCGACACCCGCTACGCGGTCAACTCCTGTGTCGGACTTGGCGTCTACACGCCGCTCCAGACGGCACGCTTCTCCGCGTTGAACGTGCTGTCCCTGCTCCAGGGCTGGACCGACGCCCAAGTGCCCGGCCGGGACACCCTGATGGCCACGCTCCAGGCCTACGAGGGCTACGGCCTCGTCCTGCTCGGCGAGGGATTCTGCACGATGGTCGTGTCCACGCTCGACGCCAACCGGCAAACGGTGTACGGGGGCGAGATCCAGCGCGACAGCGTGTTCAAGCTGGCGATCGGCTATTTCGGGGACGCCATCACGGGAGCGACCGCGACTGGTCAGACAGCAGTCGTGAACATGGCTCTGGTGGGCCGGGCGCGCGCCTACGCGGACCTGGGCCAGCTGGCGCCGGCCGCGGCGGACGCCCAGCTCGTGGCCTCCAGCTTCGTGAAGAACGTGACGGCGTCGGCGATCACCGCGCGCCGCAATAACCGCATCTGGCAGGAAAACAGCGCGACCAGCGACAACACGACGCTCGATTCAGTCTACACGAACATGACCGACCCGCGCGTGCCGTTCTCCGTCAAGCTCGACAAGAACGGGAAGCAGCGGAACAGCGTGACGGGCTACCCCTTGTACCAACAGAACAAGTACACGGCCGCTTCAACGCCCCTCCGGCTTGCGTCCTGGGACGAAGCGCGGCTCATCATCGCCGAGGCCGACTGGGCCGCGACGGACTATGCGCACGCGGACAGCATCATCAACATCTTCCGGGCGCGCGGCGGTCAATCCGCGATCACGAGCGGAGACCGCGACACCGTCAAGTTCGCCCTGTTCGACCAGCGGCGCCGGGAGTTCTTCCTCGAGGGCCAGCATTTGGGCGACGTGATCCGGTTCGGCTTCCTGCCCGATCCCCCGGTGGGGACGGTCTTCAAGGGGGGCGGGACCTACGGCACACAGCTGTGCTTGCCGTTGCCCGACGTGGAGAAGCAGAACAATCCGAACTTCTAGCCCGGCGACCCCGGCGCGCGGAACACCCAGGACAGCCCCTTCAGGAGCTGCCCCTCGGGCGTACTCCCGTCAGGCGCCTCCGCCAGCACCACGGCGAAGCGCCGCCTGAGCAAGGGATCCCGCATCGCTTGCGCGGCGAATTGGAGCGTGAGGGGAACGAACCAAGCCGCCTGCCGCGCGCCGGAGCGGGCCCGGGCCACGGCCGCGAATTGCTCGAACAGGGCGAGTACGAAGGCTCCCTTGGAGCGGAACTGGCGGTAGATCGCCCCCTTGGTGAAGCCGGCCGTGGCGGCCACTTCGTCGAGCGACCCCGCTTCGACGCCACGCTCGGCGAACACACGCAGACCGGCTTCGAGTAGCAGAGAGCGCGTCTCCGCCTTGCGCCTCGCTCGAACGATACCCATGGGAATCAAAGATACCAGTCAGAATCAATAGGTCCAGCCGAAAGGGCGTGGGGCGATTCAGATACTGATGGGTATCTAAATCCCGGCCCTTCTGGCCTGTCTGTGACGTTTCCGATTGCGCCGCTCACCCTACCTCAAGAAGATTGGTCCCGCGCCCCCCCCCCGAGCCCCTCAACTCTGGAGGCCAGCGGTGAGCGAAGGCGGCAGTCTCCAATTCGAGCGAGCGGAGCAGGCAGGCCAGTCGTCCGGAACTGCCTGCGCCGTTTGCCAGCAGCCGATCTCCACGAGCTACTACGAAATCAACGGGCGCGTCACCTGCCAACGCTGCCGTGGCCAGATCGTGGCCGCGTGGAATCGCGGCTCGCCCGGCAAGCGGTTCGCGAAGGCGCTCGGGCTCGGTGCCGTGGCCGCCCTGCTCGGGGCCGGGCTCTACTTCGGCATCGAGGCCACGACCGGGTACGAGCTCGGCCTGGTCGCGGTCGTGGTCGGCCTCATGGTGGGCGGGGCGGTGCGCAAGGGCTCGAACGGCCGAGGGGGATGGCGCTACCAGGCACTGGCCATGTTTCTGACGTATTGCGCGGTGGTGGCGACCGATTCCTCCATGATCGTGCGCGAGGTGGGGAAACAGATGCGAAGCCGGGCGCGCGCCGACTCGGTCGCTACCGTCGCCGATTCGAGCGTCTTGCCAGCGGCCCGCCCGGCGAGCGCCAGCGCGCTGCCGCGGGAGCGGCCCGGTCCGCTCACCCTGATCCTGGGCATCGCGGCGCTCACGGCGTTCGCGTTCGCCGCGCCGATCGTGATCGGCATCGCCAGCCCGATTCACCTGCTCATCGCCGGATTTGCGCTGTACGAGGCGTGGAAGTTGAACAAAGGCGTCGCACTGCGGGTTACGGGCCCCTATCAGGTCGCCGCCCGAAGCGCGCCCGCGTAAGGCTTCGCGTGATCGACCAGCCGTCGAGGCAAGCGGCGTCCGTTTGCCCACAATGCGGCACCCACATCGCGCCCGCGCTGCTGGCCTGCCCTTCCTGCCAGCGGCTGGTCCACGCCGACGAATTGAAGCGGCTGGCGGCGGACGCGGAGCAAGCGGTGAAGGCGGGCGACCGGAGCGCCGCGCTCGCTGCCTGGCGCGAGGCGCTCGATCTGCTCCCCACCGACTCCACGCAACACCAAGTGGTGGCGGCGCGCGTCGAGGAGTTGAGTCGCGCGCTGGACCGCGCTCCCACCCCGGCCGCCACGCGGCCGGGATCCCGCTGGGGCAAGGGCGCCGCGGGGCTCGGCGCCCTCGGCGCCCTGCTCGCGAAGTTCAAGTTCGCGCTCGTGTTCGTGCTCACCAAGGCCAAGCTGCTCCTGCTCGGCCTGACGAAGGCCAGCACGCTGTTCACGATGCTTCTGTCGGCGGGCGTGTACTGGGCGGCCTGGGGCTGGAAGTTCGCGCTCGGCGTGGTGCTCTCGATCTACGTCCACGAGATGGGCCACGTCCAGGCGTTGCAGCGCTACGGCATCAAGGCGACGGCGCCGATGTTCATTCCGGGCGTCGGTGCCGTCGTCCGGCTCAAGCAGTATCCGGCGAGCCCGCGCGAGGACGCGCGGGTCGGTCTGGCGGGCCCCCTGTGGGGGCTCGGCGCGGCCGCCGCCGCCTACGCCGCCTACCTCGGCACCCGCGGCGGGATCTGGGCGGCCATCGCCCATTTCGGCGCCTGGGTGAACCTGTTCAACCTGGTCCCCGTCTGGCAGCTCGACGGTGGGCGTGGCTTCCGGGCGCTCACTCGCCGTCAGCGCGGAATCGCGGCGGCCGTCATCGCGCTGATGTGGCTCGCGACCGGCGAGGGCCTCCTCGTTCTGCTGCTCGTCGCCGCGGCCGTCGCGAGCTTCGCGGGCCGCGCCGCGGAAACGCCCGATGCCCCCGCGCTCCTCGAGTACACGTGGCTCGTCGCGGCGCTCTCGCTGATGACGCTCATCCACGTGCCGACGGGCGCTGTGGGCTGAGCGACGCTCCCCGCGTCACCGTCCATAATAAGGAACGACGACGGCCGTCGTGTCGTCGGGGTTGCGCCGCGGGCGGTACCGGAACCATGCGCGATCTGGGAAGCGCGCCCGCAGCAGCTCGTTCCGCCCGCCGAAATCGCGGGCAAAGACCACCGGACCCCCGAGCCTCCCGTCCGGCTCGAACTGCTCGAGCGGCAGGAATGCCTCGAAAGGCGCCATGCCAATCGTGTCCGCCATGAGCTCGCGGAGGCAGTCGGGCGCGAGCGGCTGGCCCCGCACCAGCAGCACCTGTTGCACCGGTGCAAGCCCGGCGACGGGAGCGAGCTCCGCCCCCGCCGCCGGCCGGGCGGCGGCGAACAGGGCCTGGAGACGGGCCAGGGTATCGCCGGGGGGGGCCGTCGCGATCGAGTCTGCGATGTGCTGCAGCCGGCAGGCATCGGCCGAGATCACGAGCTTATCGGCGCCGAACACCGACAGCCCTCCCGCCCGCAATCGTGCGTCGAGGCGCGCGTGCCACCCGTCGTCCACGAACACGATCGCGTGCGTGAGCCCCGCGCTGGCGACCGCTGCCCCGTAGTCCGCCTTGTAGTGCGGATTCCCTTCGAGATAGTAGTGCGCCCGGATTCGCACGCCGGAGACGCGGCCTGGGGCTGCCCACGCCCAGAGAATGGCCAGCGGCATCACCAGCAAGACCGCCCGGCGGCCCCAGCCCGAGAAGCGCCCGGCCAGCAGGCCGGGCGCGCGCGCCGCGAAGATCACCGCGGCCGGTACGGCGTCGTAGAGAAAGCGGGGACCCGCGAAGAACCCGTCGAACCAATAGCACGCGTACGCCATGAGCAGCGCACCCGCACTGCCCAGCAGCAGCCCATCCCAGCGGTTGAAGCTGGGCAACAAGGCCAGCGCCACCACCACCGGGAGGAGCCCCGGGAGCGGCCATTCGAACAGGTAACGGTCCAACCGCAGCAGGTACCCCGACGCCAGCTGCAGCCCGCGCAGGGGCGTGTGCGGCACACCGGTTGGGGCCACGTGGAACCCGGGCTGGTGCGCGGCGCCATTGAGGACGTCGTAGCCGAAAAGCCACGGACTCCCGGTCGTCCGTGCATTGGCCCAGAGGAGGATCGCGACCGACAGCGCTCCCACCAGGAGCTGCACGGCGAGACTCCGCGCGAGCCGCCGGTCGCGCGCCACTCGCGCGAGCTGGAAGGCCGCGATCGCGACGCTCACGGCGACCGCGTCGTACGGCCGCGTGGCTGCGGCGACTCCGATGCCGGCGCCCACGAGCGCGGCACCCCAGGCGCTCGCGGCCCCGCCGCCGCCACGATCCCACCGCACCAACCCGACCAGCGCCAGGACGACGCCGGCGAGGGTGAGGACGTGGTTCATCTGGCTCGCGCCCACGAACAGCACGAAGGGCGACAGGGCGAACAGCACGCCGCTGGCCCGCCCGATGGGCTCGCCGTAGACCGCCGCGGCGAAGCGGTAGACGCCCAGCGCGGTGAGACCGGTGAGCAGGGGATTGATCACCCAGGGCGCGCCGATCGCGACGCCGAGGGCGATCGCCGCCGGCCCACCGATCGGGAACTGCGAGTACAGCCTGCCGGCCGGCGTGATCACAACGCCCGGCGCGCTGAAGAACTCCGGCGGCGCGTCGAGCCGGGCGAAGAACCGCCCCTGGAGCAGGAGATTCGCCTGCAGCCGCTGTGCCATCTCGTCGCTCGAGAAGAAGCGGCCGCCGTAGCAGTAGAAGGCGAACCACAGCGCGAGCGTGAACGCGACCAGCGCGAGGAACGCCCCGAAGACGGCGGGGCGCGGCGCGAGCGCGGTGCGCCTGCACCACGCGGCGGCGCGCTCGACGGTCGCGCCGCCGAGCCGCGCGACGGCGACGGCGAGGAGGACGATCGCGCCGCCGAGCACGAGCCATTCCATGACCGCCGCCGACCACCACGGGAGCTCGCGCCCGGCGGTGAGCCAGTTCGCGATCGGTGCGAAGCCGAGCACGAGCCCCACCATCGCGGCGAGTCGAGGACCGGTGAGGTTGCGCATCGCAGGCCTTGACTGGGTTCAGACCCAATCTATGTTTGCAATTTGGCGCTCGCGCGTCGACCGGAGCGCGGCTTTTTTGTTTAGGGGAGCATGAATGCCTTACATCATCGCCGAACCCTGCATCAACGTCAAAGACCGCTCCTGCGTCGATGTGTGCCCGGTGGACTGCATCTACGAGGGCGAGGACCAGCTCTACATCCACCCCGACGAGTGCATCGACTGCGGCGCGTGCGAGCCCGAGTGCCCGGTCACCGCGATCTTTCCCGAGGAAGACACGCCGCCGCAGTGGAAGGCCTACATCGCGAAGAACCGGGACGTGTTTCAAGGCGCCGCGCCGCCCGGCAAGCCGCAGCGAAAAGGCTCCTAAGACCGCCCTTCCTTCCCCGCGACGTCTCGCATCCCGTCGACGAGGAAATGCATCCGTTCCTGCAGGCGGGCGATTTCCCGGACGGCGCGGGGGCCGTCCAACTCGTGCGTCGCGGCCCGCACGGAGGCACGGTTCAACCCCCGCACCTGTTCGATCAACTCGTCGGTCACCGCGCGCAGCGCGAAGAAGCGGCGCCGCTCGCCGTACGATGCGTGGAACCGCCGGATCAGCTCCTCAGCCGAGAACGCCCGCGCCTGCCGCAGCAGCTCTTCCGGACTCCGGCCGACCAGCTCCTCCGTGTCCCACACCTCCGTTCCGCCGGCCTCGGCGAACCACAATCGCCCCCGGCAGCCGTCCATCTCGAGGTGGAGCCGGAGCATGACCCGCCACTTGAGCGCGCCGACATACACGTAGCCGACGAATCCCTGCCGGAATGGATCGCCATTCGGGCCCGGTTTGGGGCCGGAGGCAGGGGCGGGCACAGACGCATGTGCGGGGGGCATGTCCAACGCTAGCCCTGCGGCGGGCCGGACGGAAGCTCTCAGCCGATCGCGCCGAGGAAATCGGCCAGCAGCCGGCTCGTGACGAGCGGCTGCTCGAGGGGCGCGAGGTGGCCGGCGGCGGGGATGACCCGGAACTGCGCGCCCGGGATGAGCCGCGCCATGGCTTCCGCGACGGGAGGCGGCGAGATCGCGTCGTCGCTCCCGACGAGCACGAGCGTCGGCACGCGCACCCCGCGCAGCGTCTCCGCCGAGTCGGGCCGGTCGCGCAGCACGCGCAGCGCGCCCACCGCTCCGGGCACCGACCAGCGACGCGCCATCTCCCGCACCTGCTCGACGACCTCGGGTTGCGCGGCCGCGGTCGCCGGCGTGAGCAGCCGGGGCAGCAGCCGCTCGAGCATCGCGTCGGGGCCGTCCCGCGTCACGACGCTCGCCAGCTCGTCGCGCCCCCGCTGCCGCTCGGGCGTGTCGGGGTCGGCCCGCGTATCGACGAGGATCACCGCCCGTACGCGCTCGGGGTGGCGCCGCAGCAGCTCGAAGACGACGTAGCCCCCGAGCGACAGCCCGCACACAGCGATCGACCCGACGCCGAGGGTGTCGAGCACGGCGACGAGGTCGTCCGCATAGCGCCCCAGGGAGTAGCCGTCCGCCCCGGCCGGCGCCGTGGACGCGCCCACCCCCCGCAGGTCGGGGGCGATCCGCTTGCAACGGCTCAAGGCGGCGAGCTGGTGACGCCACATCGTGCGGTCGAACGGGAAGCCGTGCACGAACAACACGGGCGTCCCGCCCGCCCCCCGCACGTCCACGGCGAGCTCGGCGTCGCCCGCCGGCACGCGGATTGGCTGATGCGACGCCGACGTGCGGGGCCCGAGGAAGCGCGCGATCTCCTCGGGGAACGGCGTCGCCCGCCCCACGCGATCGACACACACGAACACGATTTCCGCTTCGGCCGCCACGACGCCGTCCGAGACCCGGCGCACGACGTGCCGGAGGGTCACGCTGGTCGTACCGCGATGCGCCACCAGCGTCTCGATACGCAGCACGTCCCGCGGGTAGACGCCCGCCTTGTACTCGATCACCGCCTTGCGCGCCGCGGGCCAGACGCCGTTGCGGTCGAACAGGTCCATGCCCGGCCCGCGGGCGAGCGCGTCCCAGCGGGCGCGCTCGAGCAAGGCGAGCAGCGCGGCCTGATTCAGATGACCGAAGGCGTCGCAGTCGTACGGGTAGACCGTCAGCTCGACGGTCGGCAAGGCGGTCACGGGATGCCAAACGTATGCCAGAAAACGACTCGTTGCACGTCCCAGGTTGCGCGTCGCACGAGAAAGGCGAAGGCCTTGGAGCCGTACGTAGGGTCGAGGACCAAGCCGTGCTCGGCCGCGAGACGGCGTGCCGCTTCCCCTGCGGCGGTGGGATGCCCGTAACCCTTCCCTAGCCCATCCACCACCTCCAGGGGGAAGGGGGAGGTGGCACGGGGGAGGAGTATGCCGTGGCGCTCGAGCAGACGCGCGGCGCCGCGCGCCAGCTGCAGCGTGCGCCAGCGGTTCGCGACAACCAACGGCGCCACCCGCACGGCCACCACGCGCGTCGGCCACCCGAGCGTCGCGACGGCCAGCGCCACGCCGGCAGCGGTGCCGCCCGTGCCCAGCGGCAGCACGATCGCGTCGGGTGGCTCGAGTGGGCGCGTCTGCGCGGCAAGCTCGAGGCCCGCGAGCAGGTGGCCCACCACCGCGCGCGGATGGGCGCCGCCCCCGGGGATCCAGCGGCGCGGTCCCCCTCCCAGCGCCCGCGCGCCGCGCCACGCCGAGAGGAGGGCCAGCGGCAGCGTCGCGCGGGAGCGCGCCCGCACCACCAGCGCCGCGCTGGCGGCGCTCGCGGCGGCGACGGCCCGGCTCGCCGGCGTGTCTGGTTGCGGAAACTGGGCCAGCGCGGTGCGGTACGACAACGCGGCGGCGTGCACGGCGGTGGCGAGGCAATGCGTCGAGCCGGTGCCGCCCACCGTCACGAACACCGTGCCGGGGGGCGCGCCCGCGAGCAGGAACTCGAGCCCCCGGACCTTGTTGCCGCCGCAGCGACGGGCCGAGCGGTCCTCCCGTTTGAGCGCCAGCGCCCCCACGCCCACGGCCCGGGTGAGCGCCGGTGAGGCCGGCTCCAGCGGCGTGGGCCAGTCGCCCAGCCCACAGGGCGCGAGCGCCGCGCGTATCTTTTGGGCCAGTCGAGCCGGATCCACCACCCTGAGCCCCCGATCTCGAGGACGCCGATGCGGGTTGCCACCGACTACATTCGCCACGCGGCGCGGGCCGCCCGCAAGTGCGCGGGCGACCCGTTGGGAGGCGCGCCTCAGCCGCCCGACTCCGAATTCTACAAGACGCTCGCGAAGGCGCTCGAAGAGATCGCTGCCGGCCTGGATCAGCTGAGCAAGGAAGAGTGACGGGGGAGACGGCAGGGCTGGCCAGCTACATCCGGACGCAGCAGGCCCTGGCCGACGCGGTCGCGGCGTTCCGCCGCGCCCCGCTCGTCGCCGTCGACACCGAGGCCGCGAGCTTCCACCGCTACCGCGACCGCATCTTCCTGATCCAGCTCTCCACCCCGTCGACGACGGTCATCGTGGACCCGCTCGCGGTCGCCGAGCTGTCGCCTGTGGGGGAGCTGCTCGCCGACCCGGGCGTCGAGAAGCTGTTCCACGACGCCGACTACGACCTGCGGACCTTCGACCGCGACTACGGCTTCCGCGCGAGGCGCCTGTTCGATACGCGCGTCGCGGCGCAACTCGCGGGTGAGCCGGCGGTCGGACTCGCCGCGCTGCTCGCCAAGTACGTCGGCGTCAAGCTCGCCAAGGAGCACCAGAAGGCCGACTGGTCGCGGCGGCCCCTTCCCCCATCGATGCTCGCCTACGCGGCGGCGGACACCGCGCACCTGCCCCCGCTGCGCGCCGCCTTGCGGGAGCGGCTGGTAGCGCTCGGGCGCTTGGGCTGGGCGGAGGAGGAGTTCCGGCGGCTCGAGGACCTGCGCTGGACCGGGACCGCCGACGATGCGGACGCCTATCTGCGGGTGAAGGGAGCGAAGGCCCTGCCGCCGCGCCAGCTCGCCGCGCTGCGCGAGCTGTACCGCTGGCGCGAGACCCTGGCCGCGAAGCAGGACACGGCCACGTTTCGCATCATCGGGAACGACGCGCTGCTCGCCGTGGCGAAGGCGCTCCCCCGCGCGCCGGCGGACTTGGCCACCATCCGCGCGCTGCCCTCCACGCTCGCCCGGCGGCACGGCTCCAGCCTGCTCGAGAGCGTGCGGCTCGCGCGGGGCCTCGGCGAGGCCGAGCTGCCGCGCGTAGCGCGCCCGCCCAGGGCCCCCCGGGACCCCGGACTCGAGGAGCGTGTCGAGCGCCTCAAGGCCGCGCGGAACCGGGTGGCGGCGGAGCTGGGGCTCGACCCGGGCGTCCTGTGCGGTCGCCCGACGCTCGAGGCGGTGGCCCGTGCCCTGACGTCGCCAAACGATCGCGCCGGGCTCGCCCAAATCGGGGAGCTCCGGCGCTGGCAGATCCAGGTCCTGGGAGACGCGCTGCTGGCGGCGCTCGGCTAGAGCCCCATCAACGCCCGGACCTTCGGGTCCATCCGCTCGGGCGTCCAGTACGGCTCCCACACGATCTCGACGTCGACGTCCGTCACGCCCTCGAGCGCGCGGATGACCCGATAGGCGTCGCTGGTGATCATGGGGCCGGCCGGGCAGCCGGGCGACGTGAGCGTCATCTTCACCCGCACGTCGCCCCCGTCGACCTCGACGTCGTATACCAGGCCGAGGTCGATCACGTTCATGTCGAGCTCGGGGTCCTTCACCTGTCGCAGAGCATCCCGCACCGTAGCGGCGTTCAGCATGGCCGTTCCCTCTCCTCGCAGCCGAAGCTAGTCGATCGTGTAGCCCCGCACCAGACAGCGGCGCCGGCGCGCGATCCACGCGTACAGCCGGCGCGCCACGGACCGCACGCCCGGGAGGCGGAAGCCGCCGGCGAGCCAGCGCTTCCCCGGCAGGAGCCGCAAGATCTCGGGAGCGGCATCGGCGCCCGCGAACACGCGGCCGTCGGGGAGCACGAGGTGCATCGCCGCTGCGAGCGCGGGGAGCGGAATACCGAACGCCGCCACCCGCGCGTCGTCCTGGAACGGGATCACGGTGATCCGCTGTTCCCGGTCCCACCGGCGCACCCGGTCGACCCACGCCCGGCAGAAGCCGCACTCACCGTCGTAGATGAGCGTCGGCCGGCTGGGCCGGTCACCGGGCATCGGACGCGCGGGCGGCAGCATCGGCCACGGCCCCCCGCACCTCCTTGAGCAGCGTGAACGAGCGCCGGGCGCGCGGCGCGTACGCCCGGTTCGCGAGCAGCACGACGAACAGATCGCGATCGGGATCGATCCAGAGCGACGTCCCCGTCCACCCGGTGTGGCCGTAGCTGCGCGGCCCGAACAGGGTGCCGACGCTCGACACGGTCTCGCCGGTCGGCACGGCCTGCCAGCCGAGCGCCCGCGCCTCGGTCCCGCCGCCGAAGTCCACGGCCTTGGTCGTGAACAGCCGCACCGTCTCCGGGCGGAGCAGCCGCCGCCCATCGGGGAGGGCGCCGCCGCGCAGCACGAACTGCGCGAACCGCGCCACATCGCCCGCCGTGGAGAAGAGGCCGGCGTTGCCCGAAACGCCGCCCAGCTTGTACGCGCTGGCGTCGTTCACGATCCCGGCGACGGGGTGGCCACGCCACACCCCCGTGGGCGCGACGCGGGGCCGCAGCGGTGCCGGCGGGCGGAACATGGTCTGACCGAGCCCCAGCGGCCGGAAGAGCTCCCGCGCCGCGAACACGTCGAGCGGCTCGCCTGCGGCGCGCTGCACCACCTCACCCAGCAGGATCGCGTTGAGATCGCTGTAGATCACGCGGCGGCCGGGAGGAACGCGCGGAGTCTCGTGTAGCACGCGCCGCAGCAGGGCCGCACCGTCCGGCAGCGCCTTGAGCTCGGCGTCCGGGAGATCGGCGCGCAGCCCCGAGGTATGCGTGAGGAGCTGTCGTACGGTGATCCCAGCGGTGCCGGCGCCGCTGAACTCCGGGACATACGTCGCCACCGGCGCGTCGAGCCGGACCCGGCCCCGTTCCAGCAGCACCATCAGCGCCGTCGTGGTCGCGACCACCTTGGTGAGCGACGCGAGGTCGTACAGCGTGCCGTCCGGATCGACTGGGGCGCTGGACGCGGACCAGGTGAGGCGGCCATAGCCTTTGCTGAAAAGGAGCGTGTCACGTCGCCCGACGACGAGCGCGGCGCCAGGGTAGGCGCCGCGCCGGATGCCCTCGAGCACAATGGGGTCGAAGGTCGCCGCGTCGAACGACGCTGGCCTGGGTGGCGCAACCCCGGGGCCAGTTAGCGCGGACCCCGCTTGTAAGAGCAGGACCAGCGCTAGCACCACACTCCCGGAATCCGCCGGCCGCAGGAGGGGCAGCGACCGTCCGCCCCCACCCGCTGCCGCCTGATCACGTAGCCGTAGCGCTCGACGAGCAGGTCGCCGCAGTCGGGGCAATAGGTGTGCTCCCAGCGGCCCACACGCCCGGGGAGGTTCCCGGCGTAGACGAACTTGAGACCCGCCCGCGCCCCGATTTCGCACGCCCGGACGAGCGTCTCGGCCGAGGTGTTGTCGGGGTCGGTCATCTTGTAATCCTTGTGGAACGCCGTGACATGCCAGGGGATCTCGGGCGAGACCGTGGCGATGTACTCGGCCGCCCGGGTGAGCTGCGCGTCGTCGTCGTTGAAGCCCGGCACGACGAGCGTCACGAGCTCGATCCAGAATCCGCGCTCGTACACCATCCGGATCGCGTCGAGCACGTGCTGCAACACGCCGCCCAGCTCGCGATAACGCCGATCGTCCATCGCCTTGAAGTCGATCTTATAACAATCCGTCCACGGCCGGATGTAGTCGAGCACCTGGGGCGTCGCGTTGCCGTTCGAGATGAAGGCGGTCTTGAGGCCCTGCGCCCGCGCCGCCCGGAAGACGTCGACCGCCCACTCCGCCGTGATGAGCGGCTCGTTGTAGGACGAGCCGACCATGCGCGCTCCGTGCCGCAGCGCCAGCCCGACGAGGGCGTCGGGCGTGACGTCGGTCGGGAGCACGCCCGCCGTGTCGTCCCGCAGCGCCTGGCTGGTGAGCCAGTTCTGGCAGTAGCCGCAGTGAAAGTCGCATCCCAGCATCCCGAAGGTGAGGGTGTCGGAGCCGGGGAGGACGTGGAAGAACGGCTTCTTCTCGGTGGGGTCGGACTGGAGGGCCGCGACGTAGCCGGCCGGGACGTACAGCGTGCCCTCCTTGTTGAAGCGCACCTTGCAGATGCCGCGGCGGCCGGGCTTGACGAGACAACGGTGCCCGCACGCGAAGCAGCGCACCGCGCCTTCGGACTGCCGCTCGACCAATTCTCCTTCGCGCACCCGGGCGTCGAGCACCTGGGCGAGGCTCGCCGCCCCGCCGTCGGGGACGTCGTGCGTCAGGAAGGAGATGATGCCGCGCTGCGCCATGGGAGCCACCGCCTGCTCCCCTTCAATATACTCTCAGCGGAGCGAGCCGGGCGCGAGCTGGTACAGGAGCATGGCCGTCTGGATGTCCCGCTGCGAGAGATCGCGCACTTTCGTGGTCGCGAACATGAGGTCGGTCGAGTCCGGCGAGTGGTCGAGACCGATCAGGTGTCCGATCTCGTGCATCGCCACGACCCGCAGGTCGTCCTCGCCGAGCGCCTGCCCCTTCGGGTCGAACGTCGCGAGCGTTACGACGCCCGACGTCAGCCGGCCGTCCTGGTCCCACTGCAGCTCGGTTTCGCCGGTGCGCTCCCCCTCGAACTGGATGCGCCATTGAAAGCGTACCTCGGCGGCCGACGAATCGGCGTCCAAGTTGAACCGCACGGGGACGCCGGCCTCCTCCCACCGCCCGAACGCCCGATGGATGGCGTCGACGAAGCCCGGCCGGTAGTTCGCCACGCGTCCGGGCGCGACGTAGACGCGCACCGGATTCTGGATGCGGTTGTCCCAGCGGTGCAGCATCGAGTCCTGGCTCTCGGCGACGATGTCGGTCAAGTAGGTGAGTCCGGCGCTGGCCCGGATGCGGCGGCGCGTCTCCGAGCGGGCGAGCAGCACCATGTAGCTCGTGCCGTTCGACCCGCCGTCCACCGGCGGGGGGCCGAGGGGAGGGGGGCCCGCCTGCCGGGGTGGCGCCGGCCGCACCGCGGTGTCCGCCGCGCCGGGGGCGGGGCTCGCCACGACGCTCTCGACCTGGGACTCCGGCGTCGCCGGTGACCGCGCGCGGGGGGTGGGGCGCACGAACAGGTTCCACAGCACCGCCGAGGCGAGCAAGACCAGGACGGCGGCGACGAGGGCGGACATGCGGCGCTCGAACATGCGCGGAATCTATCGGGGGGCAGGGCGCGACGCCGCTAGCTTTGACCCGCTGCCGTCTCTATGATTGTGGCCTGCTTATGCTTGGCAACTAAGTGTTCGCGTTGCCCGCGGCTTCTCTCATCCGCCGGCGGGGATGGGTCGTCGCCGCGTGGGCGGCCCTGGCGCTGCTGTTCGCGCCGCGGGCGTGCCGCGTCCAGCAGGTTCTCGCCCTGCGCGGCGGGGGCCGCGAGTCGACCGAGTCGAACCGCGCGACCGAGCTCCTGAAAGAGGCGTTTCCGACCCCGTTCGCCGACTACGTCGCGATCGTGGTCCACGGTCCCGTGCGCTGGACCAACCAGCGGTTCGAGACCGTGCTCGACACGCTCAAGGCCGCCGCCGAGCGCCGACCATACGTGAGCCAGGTCATCTCGCTCCGCTCCATCGGCGAGTCGACCTACGTCAGCCGGGACCGCCGCACCACCTTCCTGATCGCCGCCCTCACGCCCGAATCCACCCGTGATCTCAGCGCCAGCTTCGTCCCCGACCTGCGCACCGCGATCCGCGACGCGCTCGCCCGGATGCCGGAATCGGACGGGTTCGACGTGAAGGTCACCGGCTTCCCCGCGCTGGACCACGACGTGCGGACGATCAGCGCCGAGGACACGGAGCGCAGCGAGCAGCGGGCCCTGCCCCTCACGCTCGCGGTACTGATCGTGGCGTTCGGCGCGCTCGTGGCCGCGACGCTTCCCGTGATCGTGGGCGTCCTGGCGATCACGATCGCGCTCGGCCTCGTGACGATCGCCGCGCACTACCTCCCGATGTCGGTGTTCGTGCTGAACATCACCACGATGGTCGGACTGGGCGTCGGGATCGATTACTCCCTCCTCATCGTGACGCGCTTCCGCGAAGAGCTGAACCGCGGCCTCTCGCCGGCGGACGCGGCGCTCCGGACCGTCGAGACCGCCGGCTCGGCGGTCGTGACGTCGGGGCTCACCGTCGTGGTGGGCTTCGCGGCGCTCGTGACCACGCCGCTCTCGGATACACGGTCGGTGGGCGTGGGCGGGCTGCTGGTGGTGGCGGTCGCCGTGCTGCTCGCGACCACGTTCCTCCCCGCCGCGCTCGCGATCCTGGGCCGCAACATCGACCGCCCGAAATGGCTCGCGCGCCCGCTCGCGCGGTTCCACGCGCCCACGGGGTGGGAGCGCTGGGCGCGCTGGCTTGGCCACCGGCCGTGGCGCGCCGTGGCGATCGGCGGGGCCGCGATTGCGCTCCTCACCTTCCCGGCGACGCAGATCCGGCTCGGCCTGCCGGCCACGAACTGGTTCCCGCCCGAGTCCGAGTCCGGGCAGGGCCTGCAGGCGCTGCGCGAGATGGGCGCGAGCGGCGTCATCCAGCCGGTGCGCGTCGTGGTGCAGCTCCCCGAAGGCGAATCGGCGCTCTCCGGCCGCCGCCTCCCGGGGCTCAAGGCGCTCACCGACTCGATCCGCAAGGACCCGCGGGTGCGCGAGGTGCGCGGCATCGCGAGCATCAAGCCCAACATGTCCACGCTCCAGCTCGCCATCTACTACAGCGACGCCGGCGATGTGCGCGCCAAGAACGCCAAGTTCTTCGACGCGTACCTGAGCGCGGACGAGCGCGTCACGCTGCTCGACGTGGTCCCCGCCGACACGGTCTCGCTCACCGGTCTGATGGAGCTGGCGCAGCGGGTGCGGGCGGTGGTGAAGCACGGCGTGCGGGGCCTCGCCGGAGCGGAAATCCTCGCGACCGGCTTCGCCGCGTCGAACGTGGACACGCAGCACGACCTGATGACGCGGTTCCCGGGCACGGTCGCTCTCGTGCTGGGCATCACGGCGATCATGCTCTTCGCCGCCTTCCGCTCGCTGCTCGTCCCGGTCAAAGCGGTGCTCCTGAACATCCTGTCGGTGGGCGCGGCCTTCGGGCTCACGGTCCTGGTGTTCCAGCACGGCTACGGCGCCGGCGTGTTCGGCCTCGAGGGCCCAACGCAGGCGATCTGGGCCGTCGTGCCCGTGCTCGTGTTCGCGATCGTGTTCGGCCTGTCGATGGATTACGAGGTGTTCCTGCTCACCCGCGTGAAAGAGGTGTTCGACAAGACGGGCCGGAACGACCACGCCACCATGGAGGGCCTGTCCGCGACCGCGTCCACCATCACGAGCGCGGCGCTCATCATGATCCTGGTGTTCGGCACCTTCGCGTTCGCGCGCGTGCTCGCCGTCCAACTGATCGGCTTCGGCCTGGCGGCCGCCGTGCTGCTCGACGCGACGCTGATCCGGATGGTGCTCGTGCCGGCGATCATGCACATCGCCGGCCGGTGGAATTGGTGGCCCGGGGTGCGGGCGCCCAAGCTGGAGCCGGGGAACAGCGACTAGGGAGCGGGCTCCAGCCGCTCGAGGCGGGATCCCCACACATCCCAATGCCAGGCGGGCACCCGGATCCCCGTCCGCGGGTCCTTCAACGGCTTGTACTGCAGCCACGCTTCGTGCAGGTCCAGCCCGCGCGCCAGGGCCAGGAGACGCTCCTTGTCCGCGCTCACGAGGTGCACCATCGGCTCCCCCCGGAGCCTGTGGCGGTGAAGCCAAACGCCGCCGTCGAGGGCGAAGCACATCCCCTCGCGGCGGCGTGCGAACTCCCGGTAGGGCGGCTCTACTGGCAGGCGATGCGTCCCTCGGTCGTCGCAGGAGACGGGGCCGTAGCCTGGCCGGAGAACACCGCGCACGTGTGATAGGTGTTGCTGCTCGACGCCGACGCCGCCCAACCCCTCGCCGTCGCCTCGTCGACCACCACGGTGACGCCGACGCTCGGCGCGAAGTTGTTCATCTTGGTGAAGTCCACCGTGTAGGTCGAGCTATCGTAAAAGAACGCCTCCTCCGCTGTGGCGAGGTTGCGGAGGTCGCTCTTCATCTGGGCGAGCACAGCACGGTCTTTCGTGTTGGCGAACTTCGGGATGGCGATCGCCGCCAGGATCCCGATGATCACCACCACGATGAGCAACTCGATCAGCGTAAAGCCGCGTCGGGACGTCACCTGCCTACCCTCCGGGCGCCAAAAGGCGCCGACCCTGCGTCACTGCCACAGGCCCGGCGCCCTATAGTGGGCACCGCCCCCCAATCCCGCAAGAGCCGTGCTTATCCCTTGGCGTCCACCCAATTCCTTCCCACGCCGATACTTACAACGAGCGGCACGCGCAGACTGGCGGCCGTTTCCATATGGCGTTTTACCAGCTCAGTCGCGGGTTCCTGCTCCGGTTCGGGGACCTCAAGTACAAGCTCGTCATGGACTTGCAGGATCATGCGCGATGCGAGCCCGCCCGCGGTGAGCGCGCCGGCGATGCCAATCATGGCGATCTTGATCAGGTCCGCGGCCGACCCCTGCAGCGGCGAGTTGGTCGCCGTGCGCTCCCCGAACGCCCGGATGTTGAAGTTCCGATCCTTGAGTTCGGGGATATAGCGCCGCCGGCCGAACAGGGTCTCGACATACCCCCGCTGCCGCGCCTCGGCCACCGTCCGATCGAGCCACGCCCGCACCCCCGCGAAGCGTGTGAAGTACTGCCTGATGAACTCCTTCGCCTCGTCCTGCGTGATCCCGAGTTGGCGCGACAGGGCGAAGGGCCCCTGTCCGTAGATGGTGCCGAAGTTGATGGTCTTGGCGCGGGCCCGCATCTCCGCCGTGACCTGATCTTGCGGCACGCCGAAGATAATCGCCGCTGTCTGGCGGTGGATGTCCCCGCCCTGCTCGAACGCCTGGACGAACGCGGGGTCCCCCGAGAGGTGCGCGAGCAGCCGCAGCTCGATCTGGGAGTAGTCGGCGGTGACGAGCACGGCGCCGGGGGGCGCGACGAACGCCCGCCGGATCGTTTCGCCGCGCGGCGTGCGCACGGGGATGTTCTGGAGGTTCGGCTCCGAGGAGGACAGCCGGCCGGTGGCGGCGCCGGTCTGGTTGAAACTCGTATGGATGCGGCCCGTTGCCGGATTGATGAACCCGGGCAGCGCGTCGACGTAGGTCGACTTGAGCTTGGTGAGCTCGCGGTACTCGATCAGGAGTCGGGGAACCTCGTGGCCCATCGCTGCCAGCTGCTCGAGGACGTCGTAATCGGTCGACGCGCCGGTCTTCGTCCGCTTGAGGACCGGGAGCTGGTGCTTCTCGAACAGGACGTGCCGGAGCTGGGGGGTGGAGTTGATGTTGAACTCGGCGCCCGCGACGCGGTAGATCGTCTGCTCGAGCTCCGCCAGCTCGTGCGTGAACGCCCGCGCGATCTCGCCGAGGCGCTCGAGATCTACCAGCACCCCGTGCCACTCCATCTCGACGAGCACGGGGATGAGCGGCACCTCGATGGTCTCGAGCAGCCGCACGATCTGGTGGTCCTCGAGCTCGGGCCGGAAGGCGTCGCGCAGCCGCAGCACCGTTTCACTGTCGGCGGCGCAGTAGCGGGCGGCGTCCGCCAGCGGCACGGCCGCGAACGACCGCTCCGCCCTACCCCGTCCGACGAGCTCCTGATAGGTGCGCATCCGCAGGGAGAGCCGCTCGCTGGCGAGCTCGTCGATCGCGTGCGAGCGACGTCCCGGGTCGAGCACGAAGCTCGCGAGCATCGAGTCGTACGCGACGCCCGCCAGGTCCACGCCCGCCCGGCGCAGCACGAGCCAGTCGTACTTGACGTTGTGCCCCGCCTTCGGCACCGCGGGGTCCGCGAGCAGCGCGCGCAGCGGTCGCAGCGCGTCGCTGGCGAGGGGGGGGAGGTTCCTGGGCGGGACGCCGCCCGCGAGCTCGCCGTCGGGCGCGACGTGCGCGAACGGGAGGTACCAGGAGCGCCCGGGCGCGCCGGCGAGCGACATGCCGACGAGCGCCGCGCGCATCGGATCGAGCGACGTCGTTTCGGTGTCGAGCGCCACGAGCGGCGCCCGGCGGCACTCCGCCACGACGGCGGCGAGCGCGGCGGGGTCGTCAACGATCGTCGGCTCGGCGGTCACGGCGGTGAGCGCGGCCGGCGTGGCGGTCGCTGGGGCGGGGACCGCCGCGACGACGGGCGCCCGCGGGGCTGCCGGAGCGGGGGCCCCGGCACCCGCGACCTGGAGCGACGCCAGCTTCGGGATCAGCGAGCGGAACTCGAGCTCGGTGAACAGCTCGGTGAGCCGGGGGACGTCGGGCGGGCGGACCCGCAGCACCTCGAGGTCGAGCGCGACCGGCACGTCTCGCCGGATCGTCACGAGCTCCCGCGACAGCCGCGCCAGGTCTGCGTGTTGCAGCACCGCCTCTCGCGCCCGCTTCCCGGCGATACGCTCGGCGTTCGCCAGGATCGCGTCCAGGTCGCCAAAGGTGGAGAGCAGCTCGAGCGCGGTCTTCTCCCCCACGCCCTTCACGCCGGGCACGTTGTCCGAGCTGTCTCCTACGAGCGCGAGGTAGTCCACGACGCGCTCGGGGGGGACGCCGAGGCGGTTGCTCGCGTTGGACTGGTCCACCCAGTGCTCCTCCACGGCCGCCGGGCCGCCGCGGCCGGGGTTCAACAGCGCGACCCCCGGGCCGATCAGCTGGTAGAAGTCCTTGTCCCCCGACACGATCACCACCTCGAGCCCCTGGGCCACGCCGGCGGTGGCGAGCGTCCCGATGACGTCGTCCGCCTCGTAACCGTCGACGCCCACGACCGGCACCCCGAACGCCTCGAGGATCTGCTCGATGCGCTCGACGGAGCGGTCGAAGTCCTGCTGCAGCTCCTGTGTCAGCTTCTCCCGCGTCGCCTTGTACTCGGCGTAGGTCTCATGGCGGAACGAGACGCCCATGTCGTGCACCCAGCCGAGGTAATCGGGCCGGCGCCGCTCGAGCAGGCGGAGCAGGAAGTTGGTGACGCCCCATGCAGCAGAGGTGTTCTCGCCCCGGCGGGTCGTGAGCGGGCGCGCGATCATCGCGAAGAAGGCGCGGTAGATCAGCGCGTACCCGTCCACGAGGTAGAGCGTGGGGGAAGGCATGGGCGGAACAATAACAGGACCGGAATGAAAAACCCCGCCCGGAGGCCGGGCGGGGAGACGCAGAATGGCGCGGGGACCGCTTACACGCGAACGACGTTCGCGGCGTGCAGCCCTTTCTCGCCGGCTTTCACTTCGAACTCCACGACCTGGCCCTCAGCGAGCGTCTTGAAGCCGTCCATCTGAATCGCGGAGAAGTGGACGAACACGTCTTCGCCGCCCTCCTGTTCAATGAAGCCGTAACCCTTGGCGTCATTGAACCACTTCACCTTTCCCTTAGCCATTCGGTCTGCCTCCTGCGAAGTCGCACAAAGGGCGCAAGCGCCCGCACCGACACCCGTTGTCGGCCGCGATAGAAATGACGTGCGCTGGAAAGCTTGTCAACGGGCCGGGTAACCCGCGACCGGTCAATTGTTTGGCGCGACGTACAGGGCACGGTACAAGTCGCGGTTGCGCAACACGGCGCGCACGTATCCGCGCGTCTCCTGGTAGGGGATGAGCTCGATGAACTGGTCGGGGTCGGCGGCGCCCGGCCGGCCGAGCCAGCGCACGACGGGCGACACCCCGGCGTTGTACGCCGCCACCGCCACATCGACGCGATCCCCGAAGCGGCGCAACAGCTCCTGCAGGTGCGCGGCACCGAGGTGGAGGTTGAGATCGGGCACCGTGATCCAGTCAGGATAGAAGGTGACGTCGAGTCCGCGCGCGGTGAGGGCGGCGGTGCCCGGCAGAAGTTGCGCCAAGCCGCGCGCCCCCGCCGGCGAGAGTGCCGCGGCGTCGAACACGCTTTCCTGGCGCACGATGGCCGCGAGTAGCAGCGGGTCCACCCCGAACTCGGCCGCCTCCGCCTCGACGGTGGGCCGGTTCGGCCACGGGAAAATGGCCCGCAGCACGCGCGGGTCGTTCGGCGACTTGAGCGCGGCCTGCCAGCCAAGCCGCACGGCGGCGGGGCCGAAGCCGCGGAGCGCGAGCCCGGCGCTCCACGCGAGCAGCGCGTCCAGCTCCTGTTGCGGAGCGCGCCCCAGGATCGCGCGCACCTCGGCCTGGGCGGCGCTGTCGAGGCCGGCGAGCAGCAGCGTGTCGAGCCGACCCAGCGACGTCGCGACCGCGGCCGAAGGCGTCGGCAGCGCCGCGGTCGCGATGCGAAGCGGCGGCAGATCCACTTCGCGCCGCGCCCGGAACCCGTAATAGCCGATCGAGTCTTCGCGCGCGAGCGCGACCCACGTCGCCCGGGCCGCCGCGGTGTCACCGCCGAGCAGCGCCAGTTTGCCGAGCCAGAAGCGGGCCCCCATGCGCTGCGGCGCGTTCGCCGCGACCTCGGAGCGGAACAACGCCACCGCACTGTCGCGGAGACTGTCGCGCAGCGCCTCGGTCGCGAGCCGGAAGCGCGCGATCGAGGACCGGAGATCGGCCGGATACCGCTGGATCAGCTCGGCGAACCAGCGCGCGGCGCCGGCCCGCTCACCGCGCTCGGCGAGCCAATCGCCCAGCACGTAGAGCGCGGTGGGCGCGGCGGTGTCGGCCGGGTAGGTCTGCGCGAACCCCGAGAGCGCCTGCGGCGCTCCCGGGTCGCCCAGTCGCACGAGCACGCGCGCGCGGCGATAGATGGCGAGCGGGCCGAGCGCCGAGTCCTTCGTCGCCGCGAGATAGTCGCGCTCGGCGTCGCGGAGCCGCCCGGCGGCGGCATCGAGCTCGCCCGCGAGCAGCAGCGTGGCGGCGCTCGAATCCCCCTGGCGGAGCGCGCGCCCGACCTGCAGCCGCGCGTCGCCCGCGGCGCCGTGGAACTTGAGGGCGCGGGCGAGCGCCACGCGCTCCGGCGCGGTGCGCGCCGGCAGCGCGGCCAGCGTCACGCCTACCGCCGCCGCGGCGTCGTCGGACTCGGGGGCCCGGGCCATAAGCCCGTACAGGGCGTCGCGGGCGCGGGCCGAGTCGCCGCGGGCGAGTGCGAGCCGCGCGAGATCGAGGCTGCGGCCCGCCTGCGCGAACGCCTCGAGCGCCGCCGCGGAGTCCCCCGCGGCGAGGAGCGCCTGCGCCCGAGCCGCCGCCGCGTCCCGCGCCGCGGGGGACGGCAAGTCCGCGAGCAGGCGAAAGGCCTGAGCGGTGTCGCGCGTGACGCGCGCCTGCCGCAGCCGCAGCCACCCGTCGATCGCCGGCAGGCCCGCCTTGCGGGCCGCGGCGTAGGCGGCCGCCGCGCTGTCCGTGGCGCCCCACGCTTCCCAGGCGAGCGCTTCGTGCACGGCGAGCAAGGCGGCGCGCGGCCCTCCCCCCGCGCGCGCGCGGGCGGCGGCGTAATGCGGTGCGGCGGACGCCGCCTGGCCCAATCGGGCTTCGGCCTCCGCGAGCACTGCCAGCGCTTCCCCTCGACCGTAATCCTCGAGCCAGGGCTGCCCGATGAGCAGGCTGCGGGCGCGGTCGTAACGACGCGCGTGCAACTCCGCTTCCGCCCCTTCGACGATGAACGCGGCGTTGGGGTGCGCCTCGCGGGCCGCCGCCGCCAGCAGCGTCTCCGCGGCGTGCCACGGCCGGCCGGCCAACCGCAGCGACTCGGCGCGCTCGGCCGCGGGGTCGGGCGGCAGCCGCTGCGCCGCCACGGCGCGCGGCGCGGCAGCGAGGCACAGCAGGAGGACGGCCGCCCGCGTCACTGCCCGCGACGCACCCGGGCGAGCACCCGCTGGTACTCGGCGCGCGACAACGGCGTCAGACGGAAGCGGCCAAAACCGGTTTGGTCCTGGAAGAACAGGGTCAGGCGCAGGGTGTTATACGTCCAGCGCACGCCGCGCACGCCGGTGCGCGTCACGTCGGCGCTGAAGTCGAAGACGTCGTCGGGGTCGCCCAGGGTGACGAACACTTCGCCGCGGTCCGTGAGCCAGCCCGGATCCCCCGCCTCCTGGTAGCGCTGGTTCGCCACCTGAATGTGCCGGAAATAGCGGTCCAGCGCCTCGTTCTCCGGCGTCAGCGGGACGGGGTCGGTGCTCTTGTAGAAGCGCCGCCACACCGCGGGCCGCTCCTCGGGGGACGCCTTGCGGAGGCTGTCCACCCACTCCGGACGATCGAAGTAGCGCAGCAGGCTGATCATCTGATCGTAGTTCGTGATGGCCCACTGATCGGAAAAGCTCACCAGGAAGGGTGCCCCGCGGGCCGCCGCCGGTGCCGCGCCGACGGGGACGACCTCGAAGCGCCCCGCGCCCACCGACAGCTCGCCCGGGCCGATCACGAGGAGCACGCCGGCGAAGGCGCCGGCGACGGCGACCGTATCGTGCCAGGGCTCGCGGCCGTTCTGATCGAGCGCCCGGGCCGCGAGCCTCGTCCCGCGCGGCAGGCCGTACGCCTCGATATAGAAGCGCAGCGAGTCGCCGCCGTAGGGCAGCGTGGCGCGCGGGTTCACGAGCAGCTTGGGCACGTCGGCAGACCGGGCACGAGCCGTGGCCTCGTACACGGCGATCGGGGCGCTCATGTCCTGGCCCGCGAAGCGGGGGATCGTGTCCGTGCGTTCCTGGTGCGCCACGGCCGGACTGTTCCGGTCGCGCACCGTGACGGTGACGCGATACACGCCGGGCCGCACCCCGAGGAGTTGCTGGTAAATGACGCTCTCGTCGGCACGCAGCGTCTCCTGAAAGGTGCGCACCCGCACGGTCTCGTCGGTCGCGAACTGGCGCGCCACGGCGGTGTCGGTCCGGAAGGCCACCTCGACGTGGTACTGCGCCACGAATTCGTTGCCGTCGCGCTGAAAGCTGAGGGCGTGGTTCGCGAACGAGAGCCCGAACAGCGCGAGCGTGCTGTCGGGGGTGGCGTCGGCCAGGTAGTGGACCGTGGCGACGAACGGCAGCGGCGGGCCCGCGACGAGGAAGCCCATCGCCCGATACACCGTGCTGGCATCGAACAGGGTCGACACGGCGGCGGCCGGCTCGGGGCGGGGGTTGGTCCCGACCCGCTGCCAGGAGCTGCAGCCGGCCACGCCGGCCGCGGCGAGCGCTAGTCCCGCGAATGCTCTCACTTGCTCAACCTCAAATCGGGGCGTTAGTTTCGCGCGTTCCCATGCCCAGCGACAACCTGGCCGGTCGGACGATCGCCGGCTACCGCCTCCTCGAGCGCGTCGGCGAGGGAGGCACGGCCGAGGTGTATCGGGCGCAACACGCCGAGCGCGGGGCGTGTGCGTTCAAGGTATTGCGCCCGGGCCTGCGGAGCGACCCCACGGCGGTCAAACGCTTCCTGCGGGAAGCGGGATACGGCGCCCGGGTGCAGCATCCCGGCGTCGTGCGCACCTACGACTACGGCGAGACCGAAGGCCTGCATTACCTCGCGCTCGAGTGGGCCGACGGAAAATCGCTCGCCGAGTACGTACACCGCACCGGTCCCCTCGCTCCGGCGCTGGTGGCCGACCTCGTGGGGCAGCTGGCGGCGGCGCTCGCGGCCGCGCATCAGGCGGGGATTATCCATCGGGACTTAAAGCCCGAGAACATCATGTACGAGCCGACCGCCCAGCGCGTGAAGCTGCTCGACTTCGGCATCGCCCGCGACGCCGACTTGCCGGCCGAGGAGCGCCTCACGCGGACGGGCTTCTTCGTCGGCACCCTCAAGTACGTCGCGCCCGAGGCCCTGTCGGGGGAGCTGGTGGACGGCCGGGCCGACATCTACAGTCTCGCCACCATCACCTATTGGCTGCTGACCGGTCGCCACCCGTACGCCGGCAAGACACCTCGGGAGCTGTTCCAGCAACTGCTCACCGAGCCCCCCCTCCCGCTCAACAAGGCGGTCCCCGGCCGCAGGTTTCCCGCGGGCCTGGAGGCGGCGGTGATGCGGGGCCTGGAGCGCGACCCCGGCCGCCGCCAGCCGACGGTCACCGCGTTCGCCGAGGCCGTGGCGGCGGGGAGCGCGGCGGCACCCGCCCCGTCGGGGGGAGGCCTGATCGAGGCCCTGAAGCGCGTCGTCCGGCGTCGCGAATGATGAGGTAGTAGTAATGACTACTACTTCGGTGGATTCGAGCGAGCTCGAACCGCTCCGGCAGCGACTCCGCGACCTCCTGCTCGCGCGCTCCGTCAGCCGGGGCGACTTCACCCTCGCGTCCGGGCGGCGCTCGAGCTTCTACATCGACGCGCGGCGCACGACGATGTCCGGAGAGGGCTTCGCGCTGATCGGGGCCCTGGGGCTCGAGCGCCTTGCCGCGCAGGGTTGGGCCCCGCAAGCCGTGGGCGGCCTCACGCTCGGCGCTGACCCCGTCGCGTACGCGATCGTCGCCGCCGCGCGCGCCCGGGGACGCGCGCTCGACGCCTTCACCGTGCGCAAGCAGGCCAAGACTCACGGCACCGCCCAACGGATCGAGGGATGCTTCACCCCGGGGGCCACGGTCGTGGTCGTCGAAGACGTGATCACCACCGGGCGCTCCGCCGGGGACGCCATCGCGGTCGTGGAAGCGGCAGGCGGCCGCGTGCTCGGCGTGCTGGCGGTGGTGGATCGCGAGGAGGGGGGCCGCGAGGCGCTCGAGCGGACCGGCCAGACCGTGACGGCCCTCGTCACGGCGACCGAGCTGGGGCTCGCGTGACCGCGGCCGGCGACGTGCTGCTGCTCGTCGTCCGACTGAGCGATTCGTTCAGCGATTTCTGGTCCGTCCTCGCCCGCGATGTCGGTGTCCCGCTCCTCGAATGGGCGCCGGCTCCCGGCGAGCTCCCCCCGTCCGGCGCGGGCGTGGTGCTCGTGGCAGCGGGGGGACACGAAGCGGAGATCGCAACCCTCCTCTCCCAGCTCTCGGCGCCGGCCGACATTCCCATCATCGCAGTGGGGTCGGCCGCCTCGCATCGGCTTGCCGCGCAGGTCGTGGCGGCGGGCGCAGCGGACTACTTCGCGCTCCCGGACGACCGCGACGACCTGCGCGACACCCTGGCCGCGGCGGTGCAGCGACGCCGGGCCGCGCTGGGTCGGGCGGCGCTCGCGCACCTCGAAGCCCAGGCGCACGCGTTCCGCGAGATCGTGGGAGACAGCCCCGCCCTGAGGGCCGTGCTGGAGCGCGCCGCCCGCGTGGTGCCGCACGCCGACGCCACCGTCCTCATCACGGGTGAGACCGGCACGGGCAAGGAGCTGCTCGCCCGGGCGCTGCACTACGGCGGCCCTCGCGCCGCAGCGCCGTTCGTGGAACTCAACTGCGCCGCCCTGCCGGCTCCGCTGCTCGAGAGCGAGCTGTTCGGCCACGAGCGCGGCGCCTTCACCGACGCGAAGACGACCAAGCCCGGCCTGTTCGAGGTCGCCCAGGGCGGCACGCTCTTCCTCGACGAAGTGGACCACCTCGCTCCCGAGCTGCAAAGCAAGCTGTTGCGCGCGCTCGAGCAGAAGTCGGTGCGCCGCCTCGGCGCCACGGCGGCACGCACCGTGGACGTGCGCATCGTGGCGGCGACGAACACCGACCTCGCGGCCGCAGTCCATACGGGTGACTTTCGGGAAGACCTGTACTACCGCCTCAACGTGATCACCCTGCACTTGCCCCCGTTACGGGAGCGAGGCGAGGACGTGATCCGGCTCGCCGAATTCTTCCTCGACAAGTTCGCCACGCAATACAAGCTGGCCCGACCGGCGATCACGCCTGAGATCCGGCGCGCCCTGCTCGCCCACGCCTGGCCGGGAAACATTCGCGAGCTGCGGAACGCAGTCGAGCGCGCGGTCTTGCTGTCACCCCCGGGTACGCTCGCCCTGGCGGAGGTCGCCGAGCGGCCGGCACTCCCGGCGCGGGCGAGCGCCGCCGGCCCGCTGCCCTTTCCGGCCACCCTTGCCGAAGTCCAACGCGCGGCCGCCCGGGCCATGCTCAACGCAGCCGGTGGCAACCGCTCCGAAGCCGCCCGCCGGCTCGGGATCTCACGCTCCCGATTGCAGCGTCTCCTCGAGGGGGAGGCGGAGCGAGACGCAGGTGAAGACGATGCGCCTGGTGACGCGAATTGAGCCAGGTGACTCGGGGTGGCCCAGGGCGTGACGCCCATCACCTTGACCAACAGCCACTTACAGTGGCCCGGCGCTTGCCCACCTGAGTGGGACCCCGAGCTCGGAAGGACTCACATGCGACGCTTGATCCTGATCCTGGTGACGTTGGCGCTGGCAGCCGCGTGCAGCAATTCGAGCGGCCCCAGCGGCCCGCCGCCACGCGCGACCGTGAACGTCGTGCTCCAAGACTCCACCTACAAGCCGCTCCTCTCCGACACGGCCAGCTTTTATGCGAAGGTGGGGGAAGGGCGCCGAGTGCGCCTGGTCTACCAGGGGAGCACGCCGACCGACTCGGGAGCCGAGTTCCTCCGATTCGAGGTTCCGAACGACGGCCTTTACCTCAAGCCCGACGGCACGCCGTTCGGCGCCAACGATTCGATTCTCATCACGGTCAAGGTCCTCGACCCAAAGAAGTTCTTGTTCGACTTTCAGCCCGCAGGCCTGCAGTTCAACCCGAACGATCCCGCCCGGCTGAAGGCGGAGTACCAGTACGCCGATCACGACTTCAACGGGGACGGGGTCATCGACTCGACGGATGCAGACATCGAGGCGATTCTCGACCTGTGGCGGCGCGAGCCCCCCGACACGTCGTGGACCAAGGTCGGAGCGGTGAAGTTCGAGTCACTCCAGGAGCTCGATGCCAACGTCTTCTCGTTCACGCAGTACGCGGTCGCATGGTAGCAGGACGGGGTGCCAGCCGTGGCGCGTTCGCTGTCTGAGGAGTCGGCCTTGCTCACGGAGCTCCGCGCCCTGGTCGATCGCGGTCGCTACCGGGAGCTGCTGACCCAGCTGGAGCAGCTCTCCCCGGAGACGCTGGAGCGTCGCACACCGTTCGCGCTGCTGGCGGCGGAGGCGCACGGCCGGCTTGGCGCGCACGCGGAGGCGGAGCGCTGGGCGACCCTCGCGCTCACGGTCGCCCGGATGCGGGGCGAGCGGCACGCGGAGTTGCGGGCGCGGAACTACCAAGGGGCGATCGCCCTCGAGCGCGGCGCCGCGGACGCCGCCGAGCAACACTTCGCCGCGGCGCTCGAGCTGGCGCGCGCGCTCGGGGACCACACCACCGAGGCGCGATGTCTCAATAACCTGGGCATCGTCGCGAACCTGCGGGGGGATCCCCGGGCCGCCCTCGCCAGCTACCAGCTCGCTCTCGCCGCGTACCAGCAGGCGGGGCTGGTGCGGGGGATGGCCGAAACGCAGCACAACATCGGGATCAGCCGGGGCGACATGGGGGACTATGCCGGCGCGCTCGCGGCGGCCGAAGAAGCCGCGCGACTGGCCGAACGCGTGAAGGATGAGGGCCTGTCCGCGCTGGCGCTCTTCGGACGCGGGGCGCTGCACCTATCTCAAGGGGACACCGACCTCGCCGCGGCCGAGCTGACGCGCGCCCAGGCGGTGTACGAACGGCTGCAGCAGCCCGTCGGACTGGCAGAGGTCTGGCGGCTGCAGGCGGGAGTGGCGCGGGCCCGCGGAGACCTCGCGGGCGCGGTCGCGCTGCTCCGCAAAGCGGCCGAGCTCGCGCGGGGCCAGGGGAGTGCCCATACGCTAGCCGAGATCGAGCGCGACCTCGGCGCGGCACTCGAGGCAAACGGCGACCGCGCCGGCGCGCGCGCCGCGCGGCTGCGGGCGGTCACGCTCTACGAGCGGCTGGGCGCGAAGCAGGCCGCCGAGAGGATCGCGGCGCTCCTCGCCTAGCCCTTCGCCTCCACCGCCTCCGGGGCGACCTCCTGCTCCTCGACCTCGAACTCCGCCTCGGTCGCCTCGATCGTGCCGGCCGTCATGCCGGGGATGCCCTCACCGTCCACGTGCACCATTTGAGGCGGGCTCGCCGCGCACGCCGCCTGGACCGCGGCCAGGTCCGCCAGCTGCTCGTCGTCCCCTGATTCCAGCTCGAGCTTCGTCGCCGCGACGATCTCGATCATCGTGGTCTGGCCTACGAGCGAGAACGAACCCTCGTGCGCACTCGTGACACTCAATGTGTTGCAGTCCACGACCCCCTCGAACCTCGTTTCCACGACGCCGAGGAGCACGGCCTCGAACTCAGTCGTGTGATCCACGCCGATCGTCACGCCCAACAACCTGAGGCAGCCGAGCGGGGACGCGCCGAGCGTCGCGACCGTGCAGTCGCCCACGCCCGGCTCGACAAGGTTGGCGGAATTGATGTTGATGTGGAGCTCCGGCCCTCGCACCTCATCCTCGAGGTCGAGCTGCGCCGCAGGGAATGGGTCCCCAGGGCCTAGCACGAGAGGGCTGGCCGGGGAGCGCTCGGCTTCCACGGGAAGGAACACCCTCGGATTGCTGGCAAGGGCTGCGTTCACCTGGTCGACAAACTGCTGCAAGGTCAGCGCCACTTCGCCCGCGGCGAACTTGGTGTTCTGGGTGAAGCTCACCTGGAAGCCCGGCTCCAGGGTCAGTATCCCCTGCTCACCGCCCGTACTCAGCATCACATCGGTAACGCGGCTTTCCACTCGCTCATGGGAGGTCACGTCCTGCGGGTCCTGTACCTTCACCTCTCGAGCGATGAGACCATGCGGGGAGAGTTCGACCTTCACCCGGGCGGCCCCGTTGACGGGGAGGCCCAGCAGGGTGTTCTTGAAGTCGGGGAAGGTGATCTGTCTCGAGAATTGCGGCGTGCCGCGCGAACCGGTGGTGTCTCTGCACGCCGCGGTGAGAACGGCACTTGCGAGCGCCAACAGACGCAGTGCTCTTCGCATGGCTACTCTCCCTTCCTGGGTGACGCGATTCGATGGTGACTGCGTCCCCGCGGGAGCATGCGGCGTGCCGGAGTCAAGCTCACACGACGCGACGCCTTCATCCGTCGGCGCCTGGCTCAAAACGAGCCACGCTGCTCCGCGACAGAACAGGTGAGGTCAATGGCGGCTAGCGTCGCGACACAGGAGCGGCTCCCCACGTGACGACGCCGGGGACCTCGAGCCGGTCCTCGCTCGCGTCGCGCGTGCGGGGGTGGAAAGACGACGCCACGGGCCTCGAGCAACGCCTGAAGGACCTGGACACCATCGCGCGCAGCCACCGCCTGCGGCGCGTGATGGCGGCGGCCGGCCTCGCCATCGGACTCGTGGGCTGGGGGTTCGGGTACGTGAAGACCCGCCCCCCCACCATGGTGCTGATCGCGGGCGGCGCGGCGTTCGTGAACGAGCTGCTCGGTCTCATCAACGAGCGCGGTTGGTACCGCTGGTGGTTCGTGTACGCGCTGTCGCTGCTGGACGTGCTGCTCGTGGCCGTGCTCGTGGTGTGGTTCGGGCACGGCGGGTTCGTGGCCGCCTTCTTCCTCGCGGTGCTGCCCTACGCCTTCGACCAGGGACGCGCCGTGGGCGACTTTCTCGTCCTCACCGCGGCGCTCGCGTATCTCGGCGCCAGCTACGCGCACAACGTGCTGTACGAGCCGGGAGGCGCGAGCCTGAGCGGCGCCGGGCTCGAGACGGTGGTGTTCATCCTCGTGGCGATGGCGCTGAAGCGGATTCCGGCGACGCTGATCGCGCGGATTCGCCACGCCCGCAGCGTCATGGGGGAGGCGGAGCGGGGCTACCTCGCCGTGCGCGCCCCGGCCGGGGAGCTGGATGAGCTGGGGTTCCTCGAGAAGAGCTTCAACCGGATGCTCGAGGAAATCGCGACCACGATCTCGACGGTGCAGCGCGAGGCGGACGAAGGGGCGGCCTTCGCCGAGGAGCTCGCCGCCTCGGCGGAAGAGCTGCACGCCACGTCGGAGACCGTGACGCACACAGCGCAGCAGCTCGCGGGGGACCTGGGCAAGCAGCGGGAGATGGCGGAGGGGGCGCGCGGCGAGAGCGCCAAGGCGGCGGACCAGGCGGAGTCGCTGCGCGTCCGGGCCGAGCTGATGCAGGTGGATGCCGCGCGCCTGCTCGCCGCGGCGGAGCGGGGACGGGAGCGGGTCGCGCGCGCCAGCCAGACGCTCCGCACGATGGGCGAAGAGGTGCGCGCCACGGCGGCGACGGTGGCAGGCCTGTCGGGGATGTCGGAGCGCATTGCGGCGTTCGCCCAGACGATCGCGCGGATCGCGCGCCAGACGCACCTGCTCGCGCTGAATGCCGCGATCGAGGCGGCGCGCGCCGAGGAGCACGGCGAGGGATTCGCGGTCGTAGCCGACGAGGTGCGGGCGTTGGCCGGCGAGGCCGGGCGGTCGGCGCGCGAAGTGGCGGAGCTCGTCTCCGAGCTGCGCGCGGGCATCGACGCGGCGGGGCGGGCCATGCAATCGGGCGAGGCGAAGGTCCGGGACATCGGAGCCGTGGCCGCGGAGGCGGATGGCGCGCTGCAGGAGCTGCATCAGGGGGTCGAGCTGGTGGGCGACCTGGTCAACGCCACGGCCGAAGTATCCCGCAGTCAGGCGCAGCGCCTCGCCGAGCTGGCGCAGTCGCTGCAGCAGGTGGCCGCGATCTCCAGCACGTCGTCGCAGAGCGCCGACGGCGCCGCCGCCGCCACGCAGGCGCAGATCACCTCCATGGGCGACCTCACGGCGACATCACAGCAGCTGGCCCAGCTCGCCGAGCGGCTGCGCGCCAGCATCGCCCGCTTCTCGGTGCTGCGGCGGGAGCAGGAACCGCGCGAGCACCCCGTGACGCGCACGGCGGCGGACTGATCACCCCGCCCGGAAAACGCGAGCCGCGTTCCTGCCTTGGTCCCACAACCCCGCGTTCAATGGGGTGAACACGCGCAGGGTTTCCCGGTACGGGGTGATCAACAAGTCGACGTAGCGCTCGAGCGAGACCTCAAATGGGAACCGGCGGCGGAACTCGCCGGCGGTGACGCCCAGCATGGCCTTGAGATGACGACCGAAGCTCTGCGGCGACGAGTAATCGAGGCGGTAGGCCACGTCGGCGACCGAGAGCCCCGGGTTGAGAAAGAGGTAGGCCGCGTGCAACAGCCGCATCCCGGCGAGGTAGCTCTTGGGCGACGGCAAGGCGGCCCGGTAGAACCGGGACATCAGCGTGCTCGGTGCGATGCGGAGGTGGCGCGCCAGCCGGCGCACGGTGGAGAGCACCGGGGCGAGCCGGGCCAGGGCTTCGAAGAACAGGCGGATGTCGCCCCCGGCGTCCCCGAGCGCGGGTACGACCCGCGCCAGAATGCGGGCCGCGACGGGGGACGCGGGATGGCCCAGCAGGTCCCGCAGCCGGCGCCACCCGGCGGGTTCGGTGCAATCGACCGCCGTGCGCACGCCGGTCGCGCCCAGGCGCAGCAGCGTCTCCGTGACCTCGCGGTCGTGCCGCGAGACGAGCGCCACGGCCGGAATGGCCGGGAACTCGCGCACGAACCGCGCCACCGCCGGCAGCTCGTCGCCGCGGCAGCTGTGCACCGAGAGGACCAGCGCGTCCACTCGTTTGCGGCGCGCCGCCCGCAGCGCGTCGCGGAACGAGTTGGCGTGGAGCGCGGTGAAGCAGCCGTCACCCACCGCGTCGAGGCGCGGCCGCTCGGGCGGCGGGAGCACCGTGCACACGGTTACCATGCGGGAGAGACGCTAGCATGAGTGCATCAACCTCGGGTCAAGCTGAGCCGCCGACGGGTCCCGGGGCCGGGGCGACGCCCCGCGGCGACTCAACCTCGGGTCAACGCGCGGCGCTCGCGGGCCGACTGCGTCGTCACGTCGCGACGCTCGAAGGTGTGCGCCATCCGCGCACGGCGCCCGAGCGCCACCGCGCCGCGCGCGACTACGTCGCCGCCGAACTGGGCGCCCTGGGCCTCACGGTCGCGCTCGCCCCGTTCACGTTCCGCGGCCGCACCCACCACAACGTCGTGGCGACCCGCGCCGGCCGCGACGCCCGCCGCCCCCGCCTGCTCGTGGGCGCGCACTTCGACTCCACGGCGGACACGCCCGGGGCCGACGACAACGCCAGCGGCGTCGCGGCGATGATCGAATGCGCGCGGCTCGTCGCCACGGGAGCGGCGCCCCCCGAGGGCGGACTCGAGTTCGTCGGGTTCGACCTGGAGGAGCAGCAGACGACCACCTATCGCGTGGGCAGCCGCCGTCTAGCGCGGCGGTGCCGCGCCGGCGGCGAGGCGCTCGCCGGGGCGCTGATCCTCGAGATGGTGGGCTACCGCGACCCGACGCCCGGCGCGCAGGTCGTTCCCCCGTTCCTCGGCATCGACGTGCCGCGCACGGGAGACTTCCTCGCCGCGGTGGGCGACACCCGGTCCCGTGCGCTGCTCGACGGCTTCGTCGCCGCCGCGCGCGCGGCCGTGCCGGAGCTCCCGGTCGTCGCCTATCGGACGCGGCTGCGCGGCTGGCTGTTGCCGCTCACGCGGCTCTCCGACAACGCATCGTTCTGGGACGCGCGCTATCCGTCACTCATGCTCACCGACACGGCGTTCTTGCGGAATCCGCACTACCATCAGACCAGCGACACGAGCGCGACACTCGACTTCGAGTTCATGGCGCAGGTGACGGAGGCGACAGCCGCGGCCGTCACGAGGCTCGCCGGTGCCTGACGGCAAACGCCGCCGCGTCGCTCTGACGCTCGCGCTGGCCGTCGCGGCGCTCACGCTCGGTGCGGCGGGCGCCGTCTGGCTCACGCGGTTCGCGCGGCAGGTCGGGCGCGATCCGGGCCTCGTGTACCGCGATCCGCGGACGCTCGAGACGCTGCTCAAGCGGGCGAGCGACGCCGAGCGCGCGGGCGACCGGGCGACTGCGATCTCCACCTACCGGTTCGTCATCGCCGTCGGAGCGGGGTCCGGAGCGGACCGCGGTCGGCGTGCGGAGCTGGCGCGGTACGTCACGGCGGCGCGGGCGGGGCTGAGCCGGCTAGGAGTCCCTGATACACAGCCAAGTCCGCCGCGCTGAAGCAAACGAACCGCACCAGCTCGAGCGACGTCGGCTGGCGCACTTCCTCGCGAACGGCTGCCACGGCGATCTCCGCTGCCTGCTCGATCGGGAAGCGATAAGCGCCCGTGCTGATGGACGGAAAGGCGATCGAGCGCACGCCGTGCTCGGCCGCGAGCCGGAGCGAGTTGACGTAGCAGCGGCGCAGTAACCCCGGCTCTCCCCGCCGGCCCCCGCTCCACACCGGGCCCACGGTGTGGATCACGTGCGTGGCGGGGAGCCCGTGGCCGCCGGTGATCCGGGCCTCGCCGGTGGGGCACCCGCCGACGCGGCGGCACTCCTCCAGCAGCTCCGGTCCCGCCGCGCGGTGAATCGCGCCGTCCACGCCGCCCCCGCCGAGCAGCGTCGTGTTGGCGGCGTTCACGATGGCGTCGACCGCCTGCGCGGTGATGTCCCCCTGGACGGCCTCGATCCTCGCAGGTCCCATCAAAGCAAAGTACCCAGGCCGTGAAACACGCGCTGCGGCTGGAGCTTACGCCCGTCTGGCCCGTCCGGGCGGGCGGCCCTATGTTGATAGACTAGCCAACGGGCGCCGCGTGCGGTGGCCGCCCCCTCCGGTCGCGCCTCCACCAGCGACCCCGCTGGTAGAACCGGGACACGCGCACCATGCCCGGACGCGACTTGATCGATCGGGTCCGCAAGGCCCTCAGCGAGCGCTACACCGTCGTGACGGCGGTGGGCCGGGGTGGCAATGCGTGCGTCTTTGCCGCGACCGACCGCACCGGCGAACAGGTCGCGATCAAGGTGCTCCACCCGGAGCTTGCTGTTTCGGTCGCGGCCGATCGTTTCCTGCGCGAGATCCGCTACGCCTCGCAGCTGCATCATCCGCACATCGCGCCGCTGCTCGACAGCGGCGAAACGGAATATCTGCTGTGGTTCGTCATGCCCTTCGTGCCCGGCGAGAGCCTGCGCCAGGTGCTGCGGCGCGAGCGCCGGCTCGCGATTTCGGCTGCCGCGTGCACCGCGTGTGAGGTGCTCGACGCGCTGGATCACGCGCACGCGCACGGCATCGCCCACCGCGACATCAAGCCGGACAACATCGTGCTCTCCCCGGAGGGCGCCGTGCTGCTGGACCTGGGGATCGCGCGCGCCATTGCGACCTCGGGAGACGACCGCGTGACGCGCAGCGGGTTCGTGGTCGGCACCGAGGAGTACATGAGCCCCGAGCAGGCGGCGGGCGCCCCCGACGTGGACGGCCGGACCGACCTCTATTCGCTCGGCGTAGTGCTGTTCGAGTCGCTCGCGGGCCGGCCCCCGTTCTCCTCGGCCAGCGCCGCCGCCGTGCTCGACATGCAGCAGCACCACCCGCCCCCCGACCTGCGCGGGCTGCGGAGCGACGTGCCGAAGCCGCTCGCCGCCGCCGTCGCCCGGGCGCTCGCGAAGGCGCGCGAGGAGCGGTGGCAGACGGCGGCGGAGATGCGGGAGGCGCTGCTGCCGTTCACCGCAGCGGCGTCATGAGCGGCGGTAGTCGCGCGCTGATCGTTGCGGCCATATTGTCGGCCGGTCCGCCGGCGTGCCTGCGAGCCCAGTGCCCCGACGGGTCTCCACCGCCCTGCGCCCGGTTGCGAGTCCCGCTCGACACCACGCGCTACGTCATCTTGCCGTTCACCCACCGCGAGGGCACTCAGCCCACGCTCCTCGACGGAGCGGACTGCGCCGAGCTGCTTACCGAGGCGTTCGAGCGCTGGTCGGACGTGCGGCTCGCCGACAAGACGCGAGTGTACGATGCGCTGCAGCGCCGCCGCAGCGGCGCCCCGTTCCGGATCCCCTTCGACACCGGTCTCGAGATCGCGCGCCAGCTCGGCGCCGGCAAACTCGTGATGGGACAACTCTGGAACTTCGGGGATACGCTGCGGCTCACGGCGAGCCTCTATGACGCGGCGCGCGGTGGTCCGCCGCTGCGCGAGGCAAAAGCGCGGGCGCCTGCGAGCAGCGGGCAGGTGGGCGCCGCGTTCAACGCCCTCGCCGATTCGCTGCTCGGCGTGCACCTGGGCACCGCGGGCGGTCCCGGCGCCGAGCAGACGCACTCGCTTCAGGCGCTCGCCGCCAACAACGCGGGCGTTCGGGCGGTGCGGTCCTGGAGCCTGAGCGAAGCGGCCGGACGGTTCCGCTCCGCGATCGCAGCGGACTCGGAGTTCGCACACGCCTATCTGTGGCTGGGCCAAACGCTGCTCTGGGCAGCCGACTCCACCCCGCAGGCGGCCAGCGACCGGGCCCTTATCGCGCGCCGCGCTGGCGACCTGCTGCCCAGGCTCGCCGCCTCAGATCAAGCGCTGCTCCTCGCCCAGCAGGCGATGTTTCAGCGCCGCTGGCCCGACGCCTGCACCCGGTACCGTGAGATCCTGGCCGCTGATTCCACGAGCTTCGCCGCCTGGTACGGGCTCGCCCAGTGCAACGCGGGGGACCCCGTCGTGGTCCCCGATCCTCGGGACAGCTCGCGCTACCTGTTCCGCGGCAGCTGGCACACTGCCGTGCAGGCGTACCGCCGGGCGCTGTCGCTCGCGCCGTCGTTCAATTTCGCGTTCGGCAGCCGGGCCCCCGAGCGGCTGACGCGCCTGCTCCTCGCGGAGGAGTTCTGGTGGCGCGAGGGTCGCCTCGACACGGTCCCTTACTTCGCGTTTCCGGAGGTCGAGGCCGACACATTGGCGTTTCATCCCGTCTCCGGGGCCGTCATGGCTCAGGCGGGCCAGAGGCCCGCCACCCACGCGCTCGCGCTCACGCGGAACCGCCAGTTTCTGGTGGACATCAGCGCCGCTTGGACAGAGGCGTTCCCGCAAGATCCCGTGGCGCACCGGACGCTCGCCTACGCCCTCGAGGCCAGCGGGAGGATCGCCGCCACGGTGGGGGAGCCCCGCAACGCCCTGGGGGAAATTGCCACCGCAACGCGGCTCGAGCGGCGTGCTCCAGAGCGGGTGCGCGACGCCGTCACGAGCGTCAGGTTGCTGGTGAAGGCAGGGGAATTCGACGCGGCGCGTCGAGCCGGAGATTCGCTGCTGCGCACGATCCGAGCACCAACGTCCGGCGTCGCGGGCGTGGCAATCCTGCTCGGTCGCCCTGCTCTCGCCGCGCACGTGCTCGCGGTCCAAGACACGTCCAGGCTGCACGCCAGCGCCGATAACGAGTCGGTAACGCTGCCCCTCAACGCGGCGCTGGCCGGCCTGCGACTGCTCGCCTACGCGTCGGTGGCGGCACCGCAAGAGAGCATCACAGTTCTGGAGCGCCGGGTCGAGGAGCTCTTGAGCACCCTGCCAACGACCCGCCGAGCATCGGCTCGCAGCGCGCTGCTCGATGTTCCTGCCGAGCTGGTATTCGACCTCATGGGGCCGCGACCCGCGCATCGCACGACTCCTCCGGGGCCGGACGGCACGATGACGCTCCAGTGGGCGCTGGCCCACGGGGACACCGCCTTCGTTCGGGCGCACCTCGACACGCTGGCGGGATCTGGCGAGTACGCCTTCCTCACGGCGAGCCTGGCGGTGTCGATCGGCGACACAGCGACGGCGCTGCACTGCCTCGACCGCACGCTCGGCAATCTGCCGGCACTCTACTCGGCGCTCCTCGACTATATGCCGCTCGCTGGCACACTGGTGCGCATGATGGCCCTCCGTGCGGACTTGGCCGCCGCACGAGGCCAAACAGCGATCGCCCGGCAGTGGGGAAGCGCCGTCGCCGCGCTATGGTCCGGCGCCGACCCAGCACTGCAGCCCACGCTAACACGGATGCGCCGACTCGCGGCGGTCCCGCAGTGACTCCCCCTTCTCCGTAAGGAGGCCGTATGCCAACGGGCAGGCGGTCGCGCTGGCACTTTGTCGCCGTGCCTTTGGGCGCGCTGATCGCGTGGCAGTGTGCGGCACCACCACGGCCGCAGTTCCACGGCGATGTCAAGACCGTCTCCGCGGATTCGCTCAGGGCCTACATCGCGTCACTCCAATTCGACTCCAACCCGCCCAACGCGCAGCGGGACCTCGTCGACTTCGTCACATGGCGGGTGGGGCCCGGTGGCGACAGCGCGTTCATCGAGCCTGAGTCCCATGTCCGACGGCTCACGATGGACGACCTCGCGGAGGGCCGCATCATTGCTCGCGTCCGGACCCGGACTCCATACCCACCTGCGGGGTTTGGACCGACATGGTGGACGTACTGGTGGGTGGACGCGCGCGATTCGTTGGGGAGGTATCGCTCCGTGCTGATCGCGCTTCACGACCGGGTCGACTTCCGACAGACGCGGCGGCTGACCTTCAAGCACCATGGCGTGACGCCCGAGTATCCGGCGCTCAGCGCCCGGTTCGAGAAGGATGATGACGGCCTGTGGGGCAGGTGCAACTCGTCCTGCTGCGCGACCAGCACCGCGGCGGCCGACACGATCGCATTCTAGTTCGGCTTGCCGCCGGCTGACGGGTGTGGCATAGTGTTGCCACCCTGCCCGCCATGTCGGCTGACCCGTTGTTCGACCGCCTGGCCCGCGCCCTCGCGGGCCGTTACACCTTGGTGCGCGAACTGGGCCAGGGTGGCATGGCGACCGTCTACCTCGGTACCGATCTCAAGCTAGGCCGACAGGTCGCGATCAAGGCTCTGCCGCCCACGACCCGCGCCTATCTCGGCAGCGGTCGGTTCCAGCGCGAGGTCCTGCTCGCCGCCCAGCTCTCGCATCCGCACATCGTGCCGTTGTTCGAAGCCGACGAGGCCGACGGCATCCTCTTCTACGTGATGGGATACGTGGAGGGCGAGTCGCTGAAGGATCGCCTCGCCCGCGAGGGGCCGCTGCCGCTCGCCGACGCGCTGCGGATCGCCGCCGAAGTCGGCGACGCCCTCCAGTACGCGCACGAGGTCGGAGTCCTGCATCGGGACGTGAAGCCGGCCAACATCCTGCTCTCCCGCGCACATGCGATGGTGGCCGATTTCGGGATCGCGAAGCTGATGGAGCAGGTGAAGGGCGGCCAGTCCTCGCTGACCGGCGCCGGGCTCACCCCGGGCACGGCCGAGTACATGAGCCCGGAGCAGGCGGGCGGGGCGGAGCGCCTCGACGCGCGGAGCGACGTGTACGCGCTGGCCGCGGTGCTGTACGAGATGCTGGTCGGCGAGCCGCCATTCACGGGGCCGAGCGTCCAGGCGATCGTCGCGCGGGTACTCACGGAGCGGCCGCGGCCCCCGCGCACCGTGCGGCCGCAGGTGCCGCCGCACGTCGAGCACGCCATCGCGAGCGGCCTCGCCAAGGTTCCGGCCGACCGCCCGCCCTCGGCGCGCGCCTTCGTCGATCTGTTGACGCAACCGGCGGCCGGGCGGTGGCGGCCCACCCGGCGACAACTCGCCGTGACGGCGCTCGGCGCGGCGGGCATTGTCGCCGCCGCGTTGGGGATCCGCGGTCTCACGCGGCGTCCGCACCCGCCGCCCGAGATGGCGCTCGTGCCCGCCGGGCGGTATCCCGTAGGCGGCGCCCCCTGGCGCGAAGCGAGCACGGTGCGGCTCGGTTCCTTTTACATCGACTCGACCGAGGTCACCGTGGGAGCCTACCGGCGGTATCTGGACTCGACGCTGGGGATGCCACCCTGGACGGGCCGGCCGCCCGAGCGCTGGCCAGCGACCGGCGTCTTCTGGGTCGAAGCGGTGGCGTACTGCGCGTGGCGCCAGCCCGGCGGCCGGCTGCCGACCGAGGACGAGTGGGAGGCCGCGGCGCGTGGCCCGGAGGGCCTGCGCTACCCGTGGGGTGACAAGTGGGTGCGGGGGTTCGCCAATGCGGATTCGCAGCGCGACGGATTCGCCCCGGCGGGCGCCGACAGCCTGGGGCGCTCGTGGGTCGGGGCCGTCGACTTGATCGGAAACGCCTGGGAGTGGACCGCCACCGAGGCGCCGGGCCCCAAGGGGGAGCTCGGCCACATCATCAAGGGAGGCGCGTTCGATTCACCGCCCCAGAACGCGGTGGCCGCCTTCCGAGCGGCCTTCCCCGACCGGCCCCCTCGACTGGTGCACACCGGGTTCCGCTGCGCCCAGAGCGTCGGGGCGCAGCCCGCCCCGGTCCCGCTACCGGCCAGCGTGGCGGTCCTGTACTTCGAGAGCCCGGACAGCGCCGACGCCTATCTGGCCGACGGCCTCACCGAAGCAATCATAACGAGGCTCGGCCGGGTCGAGCGTTTCACGGTGAAGTCCCGGAACGCCGTACGACGCTTTCGTGGGACGTCGACCGACGATCCGGCAGCCCTGGGACGGGCGCTCGGCGTCACGTATCTGGTGAGCGGCAGCGTGCGCCGTACGGGTCAGCGTGGGTTACACGTTAGCGTGGAGCTCGCGCGGGCGGCGACCGGCGTGCACGTCTGGGGCGCACAGTACGATCGGGGTGACCGCGCACTGCAGGCGGTCGAGGCGGAGGCGGCGCGCGCGGTGGCGACCGCGCTCGGCGGCGCCCTCGCCCCCGCCGAGCAGACCGCGCTCGCGCCGCGCTCCACCCCCGACCCGGGTGCCTACGACCACTTTCTGCGCGGGAACTATGAGCTCGCTCAGCGCACACCGCGCGCGGTGGGCCGCGCGATCCAGGAGTATCAGACGGCCGCCCGCCTCGACCCCGGCTACACGCCGGCATTGGCACGCGTCGCGCTGGGATACGCCCTGTTTCTCGACTGGGGATGGCCGTACGCCGGTCTGGCGCCCGACGGTGTGCTGGAGCGTGGTGAAGCCGCGGTCGACGCCGCGCTGCAGCAGGATTCGTCGTCCGCAGACGCGTGGATGGCCCGCGGCTTCTTGATGACGTTCCGCAACCCCCGCACGTTCGTCGGCGTACGCGAAGCGCTGCAGCGCGCCGTCGTCCTCGACGAGCGGAACGCCGAGGTGTATCACCAGTACGGGATGGCCCTGCTGTGGCTCGGTCAGGACTCCGCGGCGGCCGAGATGTACCACCAGGCGCTCGCGCGCGAGGCCGAGCGGCCGATCACGTTGTTCAATCTCGGGCGTGTCGCTCTCCGCCAAAACCGTTACCGCGACGCCCAGCGCTGGGCGGACAGCACGCTCGCGTTCGACCCGGCGGCCGACTACGGCTACGTGCTTCGCGCGCTCGCCGAGCTGAGGCTCGGAAGCCATGTCGACGCGCGGGTCGATGCCGAGACCGCAGTGCGACTGCACGCGGGGTTCCGCGTGCCAGCGGAAGCGGTCGTGGCGCTCGCCGCGCTCCAGGCAGGCGATTCGGTCGGCGCGCGTGGCCGCGTCGAGCGCCTGGAGCGCGAGGCTCGCGCTGCGAACGCGCCTACCATCACCGATGCCGCTTGGGTCGGGCGGGCGCTGGTCGCTGTAGGCGAGCGCCAGCGCGCCCTCGAGTTGCTCGAACGCGTGCGCCCCCGAGGGGCACGGTTCTGGTTTTACTTGCGAGCGCCCGAGTTCGACCCGGTGAGGACAGATCCCCGCTTCCAGGAGCTGCTCGAGGAGTCGCGGCCGCAATGAGAAGCGGCGAAAGGACGGAAGGACGCAAGGGCGCTGATGGGCCAGCCGCCATCCCCTTTCCGTCTCTCCGTCCTTCCATCGCAGTTTCGCTCTTGCTCCTCACCGCCTGCCAGCCGCAGGCGCGCCGGCTGCTCGTCCTCGACCTCGCGTTGTCCGACCCGGTCGTGGTGAGCGGCACCGCCGAGCCGTGGCGCGACGCGGGGTACACCGTCGAGTACCGGCAGTTCTATCCCCACCTGGCGCGCACCGACCTCGCCCGGTATCGCGTCCTCATCTTCTTGCTCGGACGCGAGCCGGAGGCGCCCTCGGACGCCCTGACGACGGGAGACCTGGCGCTCCTCAACGAGTGGGTCCGGGCAGGCGGGGTGGTGGTGCTGGGCTACGACGCGGACGGCGAAGGCTACCTCGACCGCTGGACCGCGAATCGCTGGCTCGAATTCGAAGGGGCGGGGATCGCGATCGGCGACCGGCTGCTCGAAGACACGACCGTCCGGCCACCCCCACCCACCACGACCGGGCGGCCCCAGCCCTGGGCCGAGGCGCGCGCCGTGGGCGATGAGCCGCTCGGCTCGGTGTACGACCCGTTTCCGCTGGACTGCAACCACGTGATCACCGTGCGGGACCGCTCGCAGCTCCTCGCCGTGACCGGTCAGCACACCTTCGTGCGCGCGCCGCGCGGCCTCGCGGCGCGAGCGGGTGCGGGCGTGGCGGCGGCGACGCGCATCGGAGACGGCCTCGTCGTGGTGATCAGTCGCCATGCGCTCGGCGCGCTGGGCCCGCAGTTCCGCCCCACTACCGCACCCCTCCTCCAGCCCGACGCGCTCGCCCGGACCCACGACTTTCTGACGGCGCTCGCCCGTTGGACCCGCCGCCCGGCGGAATGGGCGCACCTGCCGCCGGCGGCGCACCGCGTGCCGCTCGCGCTCGGGCAGGCGCCCACGCCCGTGGAGGTCGCTCCCCCACCCCTCGTGCCGCCGCGGGGCACCACCACCATCGGGCTGCCGCTGAGCCACGATGCAAAGCTGGCGCGCGCCACCAGCGTACCCGACTGGCTAAGGCAGCAGGGCATCCGGGTCCTGTGGGCGCCCCTGCTCGTCGCTCGCAGCGGCGGACACGTCCCCCGCTCGTCGGGCGCCCTCGACTCGATGGTGACGCTGCTCGACGTCGGGGGGTTCAACCTCGTCGCAGGCGACGCCGATCCCGAGGGCACGGACTCGGTCCACGCACGGTGGGAGGAGCGGGATGCCGTACGCCGCGCCTGGAGCGACGCCGCGAACCGGCTCCAGCCCACGAGCGTCGCGTGGATCCCGGCGTTCGACCCGTCCGACGCACGCTGGGCGTCGGGCGACTCCTCGCGCGGGCCGCGGGGCGAGACGGTGCCCGCGCCGTGCGCCTTCGATTCCACGCTGTGGGCCGGCGCGTTCGCCCCCGCGTACACCGCGCTCGGCCGGCTCGCCGCCGAGCAACGGACGCTGGTGATCGCGCTCGGGCTGGACCTGAGCGGCGCGCGGGGAGGAGGGTTGGAGTTCTGCGACTCAGCCTGGCGGCGCGGCCTTGCGCGCCTCGCGCGCAGCGGCCCCCCCCTGGACGCCTTGCCCCCCGCCGCGCGCTACCCGGCGTTACGCGACGCGGGCCTGCTCCCGCTGTATTATCGCGCCCTCGTGGACGAGGTGGCGGAACGCGCCGCCGCGTTGCGCGACCGCGTGCTGCGGCAGCGCCGCGACCTCTACTTCGCGTTCCGGCTGCCCCAGCTCCCGGCCGACTGGTTCACACTGGGACTGCTCCGCGGGTTCGCGCTGCCCGACCGACCGATCCTCGTGTTCACGCCCGAGCTCAGAACCCGACAGGCCTTGGCCGCGTATCGCGGCCGCGACCTGAACCTGGTGCATGCCGTGGCGCTGGTGCCGGCCTCGCTGCGCGCGCGTGACCTGCCGGGGCTGCGGCGTCTCATCTTCGAAGAGAGCGACGGCTTTTGGCTCGCGCTGGAAGCGGGTCGGGGCCGGGGGGCGGGGGGGGCGGGGAGTCCGGACGCCGCGCGACTACCGGGTGACAGCGTGGCTCGCCTGCTCCGCCGGCTCGTGCGCTGAGGCTTGCCCCCACCCTTCCGGTGCCGGTAGCTTTGGTACCGGGTGGCGGTAGGGCGTGATGGTCGCGGTGCGCCGGCTGGACTGGCGCATTGAGGAAAGTCCGAGCTCCGTAGGGCAGACTGCCAGGTAACGCCTGGGCGCCGCAAGGCGACGGATAGGGCCACAGAAAACAGACCGCCCTTTATCCAAGGGTAAGGGTGAAACGGTGGGGTAAGAGCCCACCGCGCGGCCGGCAACGGACGCGGCACGGTAACCCCCAGTCGGAGCAAGGCCAAGTAAGCAGCGAGACCCGGCCCGGGTCGCTGGAGCTGCGGGTAGGCCGCGCGAGGTGGCTGGCGACAGCCATCCCAGAGAGATGACCATCTGGCCGCCATCGGCGGACAAACAGAACTCGGCTTATGGCCCTACCGCCCACCTCTTCTTTGCCGTCCAAACCCTACCCCGCCCAATGGGAGGAGGTAGCGGACCTGCGGGTGTTTCGAACCACCGCCCACGAGTGGGAGAAGCTGATCGGCTGGCGCGCCGACATGCGGAAGCGGGGCTGGAAGCTGCTGCGCGTCGCCAGTGAGGGTGGTGAGATGGTGGCCATCTTCGGGCGCACCAAGAGCGCGCGCCCCGCCGCCGCGTCGGGAACGGCCTGAGGACGACGCTGATGCTCGGTCGTCTGCCGCCGGTCGTGGCGCTCGCCGCCGCCTGTGCGTCGGGGGGAGCGAGCGGCGGCACAACCCCCACTCCCTACACGCCGTCCTCGGCCCAGGTGGGCGACCGGCCCGCGCAACCGCCCAAGGCCTCGGACCTGGTGCGCTACGGGCCCAACGCGTTGCGCTACGTCGTCCGCCGCCAGCTGCACATTCAACAGGGGCTCGCCCAGCAGACACACACCCAGGACCTCGGTACTCGAACGTTCCTTACGGTTGCGATGTCGGGGCCGCCCGACAACATCGGGTATCCGACGACGTTCACGGTGGACTCGATCGTCGCCGATTCCGGCACGCCGACCCAGATAAAGGACAACCTGGACCGCGCCAAGCGCCTGGTCTTCAGCGGCCGGGTGGCGTCGGGCGGAGAGTTCGTGAACGGCGTCCCTTCCGACAGTGCGGCCGCTCAATCACTGATTCAGCTCCTTGGCGGCTTCCGCGATTTCCTGCCACGCATCCCCCGCGCTGGCCTGGAACTCGGCACGACCTGGAGTGACACGCTCGACCGGAGTCAGAAGGGTGGTGGCCGGGATGTCACCTTTCACACCGTCGTCCAGGGCCGCGCCACCGCCTGGGAGGATTACGCCGGTACGCGGACCCTGCGGGTCGCGGGCACCGTGTCATACACGGTGGCCGGCACGGCCCAGACCGCCGGGCAGCCCGTCCAGATTGCGGGGCAGGGTACGGGCACCGGCGTCTCGTTCATCGCTGCCGACGGCCGTTTCATGGGCGCGGAGTCTCGGGACTCCGCCAACCTCACCTATCGCTTCCTCAACGAGGGCGTGACGCTACCCGTGGTCCAGGTCACCCGGACGACCGTGGTGGTATTGCCCTAGTGCGACTCGGACTCCCGCTGGCGCTGCTCCTCGCCGCGGCCAGCGCGTCCGCGCAGGTTGCCGCGAACCGGACCACGCTCTACCTGCACCCGACGGACGTCACCGACGCGCGGGCGCTGTGGGTGAATCCGGCCGGTCTCGGCCGCTTCCAGGAAGCGTCGCTCCACCTCGATCTGACCGTGGGCGACCCCGGCGCGGCCGGCCGGCTGCGCCAGCTCACGCTGGGGTTCAACTCGCGTGGCTTCTCCTTCGGCTACCAGCGCGACGTGTTCGACGGCGGCGTGCGGGGCCACACCTACCGCCTCGGGTTCGCCGGCGGGCGCGCGGGACTGGCGGCGGGCGTCGCGGCGGCGCTGTACCGCGGCGGCACGTCGGGGACGGGCTGGGACGCCGGGATCCAGTACGACGCGACGCCGCAGGTCACCGTAGGTGGGGTGATCGAGAACGTGGGTCAGCCGACGGTGCGCGACTCGACGCTCCGGGCCGCGTACGTGCCCGGTGCGACCGTGCGGCTCTTCGCCGCCCGCGCCGCGCTGTCGGTGCACGGGCGCTTCACGTCGGACGGCGTGGTGGGCTACGCCCTGGGCGCGCGCGCGGGGCTGCGGGAAGGCACCTCGCTGCCCGTCGGCGTGCTGGCACGCATCGACACCGACCGTTCGCTGCACCGCACCGCCTTCACGTTCGGCCTGTCGCTCGGTGGACAGGACGCGGTCGGCGTCGTGGCCACGGCGCCGGGCGACGCCGCGCACCTCGACGCACTCAGCCTCTACGGGCTCTCCACCCGGCGTTTCACGCGGTAACCGGGCTGTCGGATCTCGCCCTCGATATGGAACCCGACGCGCGGGTCGGCCGGCAATAGCCGGTTTACCCGGCGCGCCAGCGTCCAGAAGCCCCGCAGCGATAAGTGCGTAAACACCGTGTCGCGCCGGCCCCCCCGCGTGGCCGGCAGGAGCGCGAACAGGAAGTGCGGGCCGCCCCGCCAGCTCGCGAAGAACGTGTAGGTGACGCTGTCACGCCGGTACGAGCGCGTGCGGCGCGGCGCCGCCACGACGACGCGCCGCTGGCCGACTACGAGCAGGATCGAATCCTGGGGACCGTCGGGCATGAACGCGAGGTGCACCGTGTCGGACGGCGCGAGCGCCGCCCGGCGCCGCAGCGCGGTGGCCACGCTGTCCGGGACCGGGGCGACGGCGTCGAGCCGCGGCGGCCCGCTGAACAGCGTCCAACTCACGACGACAGCGCCCGCCACGAAGGCGGCGAACGCGAGACACCCGGCGACGCCGACGCCCACCAGCGACCGGATCGCGACCGCGCTGCCGCGCACCCGCACGCGCTCGCCCGCCGCGGCCGGGAGCGCCTCGACGAGCGCCCGGCTCACCTGCTCCGCGGTTTGAAAGCGCTCCGCCGGATCCTTCGCGAGCAGCCGCTCGATGACGGCGGCGAGCGCCGGGGGGACGTCGCTCCGCAGCTGCCGGATCGGCACCGGGGTCGCGGTGGCCTGCTTCATCAGGATGGATTGGGCCGACTCGCCGTCGAACGGCGGCGAGCCCGCGAGCATCTGGTACAGCACGACGCCGAGGCCGTAGATGTCGGACCGCGCGTCCACCGCGTCGCCGGTGGCCTGCTCCGGGCTCATGTACTGCGGCGTCCCGACGACCATCCCTTCCGTCGTGAGCTGGCTCGTGCCGGACGCCTCCTGGGCGGCCTTGGCGATCCCGAAGTCGGTCACCAGCACGTGCCCCGAGGTGTCGAGCAGGATGTTGTCCGGCTTGATGTCGCGGTGCACGACGCCGAACCCGTGCGCGTAGCCCAGCGCGTCGGCCACCTGCCGCCCGATGCGCCCCGCGTCGCCCACCGAGAGGCGCCCGTACTTCTCGAGCAGCTGCCGCAGCGACGGGCCGTCGAGGCAGCGCATCACGATGTAGAGCACTTCGTTCTTGTGGCCGCCGACCTTGTAGATCGGCACGATGTGCGGGTGTTCGAGCTGCGCTACCGTCCGCGCCTCGCGCACGAATCGCACGGCGAGCGACGGCGAGGGGGTGAGGCCCAGGTCGATGACCTTGACCGCCACGTCGCGGTTCAACGGCTGCTCGCGGACGCGGAACACCGCGGCGAATCCGCCTTCGCCGAGCAGGTCCCCCACGGTAAATTCCTTTCCCAGGGCCTGCTGCAGGCGGCGACGCAGCGTGACGGTATCGAGCGACATGACGGACGCGAAACCTAGGAACGCGCGACGGCTGGCGCTAGGGATTGTCGGCGCGGCACTCGTGTGGCTGTTCGGCGTGTGGCCGCCGCCCGTGTGGTGGCAGGATCACTGGCCGCGCGAGACGGCGATGATGAGAGAACGGTGGACGGACGGAAGGTTGGAACGCTCCAACCTTCCAACCTTCCAACCGACCGCCCTGAAGGACATCTCCCCCCTCCTCCAGCGCATGGTCATCATCGGCGAGGACTCGCGCTTTCGCACGCACCACGGGATCGACCCGGCGGAGATCGGAGACGCGCTCGGCCTGGGTCGGCGGAGGGACGCCTGGGGCACCATCGTCGCGGTGTGGCGGCAGCGTGACGCGCTCCGCGGAGCGAGCACGATCACGCAGCAGCTCGCCAAGAACCTGTACCTCTCGTCCTCGCGCAACCCGCTCCGCAAGGTCAAAGAGGCGATCACGGCGTTGCGGCTCGAGCTCGCGCTCTCGAAGGATCGCATCCTGGAGCTGTATCTGAGCATGGCGCAGTGGGGGCCCGGCCTGTGGGGCGTGGACGCGGCGAGCCGCGCTTACTTTGGCGTGCCGCCGTCGCGCCTCGACGAGGCGCAGGCCGCCGCCCTCGCCGCGACCCTGCCCCACCCGCTCACGTCCACCCCGACGTTCCGGCCCGACCGCACGCTGGTGCGGCGCGACCTCATCCTCGCTCGCTACCACGGCGTAGACGTGTACATCCCGCCGGAGGAGGAGGACACGGTACTGCTCGTGCCGCCGGTGATTGCGCCGCCCATCGAGTCGCTGAACGTTCAGCTGCCGGTGCAGGCCGACACAGCACAGGACACGGCGACCGTTCACAAGGACAGCAGCTAGACGAGACGGCGAGACGGGTAGACGGACAGACGGATAGCGGCGGGAAGCGAGAAGGGGTTAGGATCGAGCTCTCCTGACCCTACTCACTGGACACCGCTACCCGTCTACCCCGTCTAGTCCACTAGCCTTAAGGGCATGACCAACGCCATATAGCTCGCCGGGTCGTCCCAGCCGACGGGCTCGACGGTGGCCGCGCGCTCGGGGGCCTTGAAGGTAAAGCGCACCTCGTCGGTGGGCATGAATTTGAGGATCTCGAGCAGGTACTGGGCGTTGAACCCGATCTCGAGCGGCTCGCCCTCGTAGGTCACCGCGAGCTCGTCCTGGGCCTCACCCAGGTCCGGCGTCTGGACGGAAAACTTGGCCGCACCCCCCGCGAACGCGAGGCGAATCCGGTGCGTCTGGTCGCTCGCCACGACGCTCATGCGCCGCAGCGCCGCCGCCATCGCCGCCTTGTCCACGGTGGCGGCCTTGTCGTTCTCCCGCGGAATCACCTGCTCGTAGTTCGGGTACGGCCCCTCGATGAGGCGCGAGAATACGAGGGTGCCGCCGGCCCGGAACCCGATGTGGTTGTCGCTGCGCGCGATCTCGATGTCGGCATCGGCGGCGAACAGCCGGCGGATTTGCTCGAGCGCCTTGGGCGGCACGATCAGATCGGCGGTGGAGCCCCCGCTCGCGGGGACATCCATCTTCGCGAGGCGATGCCCGTTGGTCGCCACCATGCGCATCCGGTCGGGCCGCAGCTCCCACAGCACGCCGTTGAGGATCGGTCGGCTCTCCTCCGTGGATGCCGCGAACGCGACGTGGCCCACGAGCTTGTGCACCACGCCCGCCGCGGCCTTCCACGCGCCGTCGAACTTCACGGCGGGGAACGACGGGAACTCCTCCCGCGGCAGCCCGAGGAGCTTGAACTTGGAGCGCCCGCACTCGATCGCGACGCGCGACTCACCGGCGGCGGTAAAGCGCACCGGCCCGGACGGCAACTCGCGCGCGATGTCGACCAGCTTCTTCGCGGGTAGCGTGACCGCGCCGTCCGCATCCACGTCGGCCGGTGCGGTCGTGCTCACGGCGATGTCGAGGTCGGTCCCCGAGAGGCGGAGACCGCCCCCCTGCTTCGTCGCCTCGACCAGGACGTTGGCCAGGACCGGCAGCGTCGTCTTGGCCGGGATCGCCGCCGCGACCGCGCCCAGGCCTTCCTGCAACTGCTCTCGTGTGATCGTGAACTTCATCTGCCGCTATCGCCTCGCCGGGGTAAAGAATCTACTGCTATACCCACATAGAAATACTAGTAGTAATAGTAGAGCGCGGGGAAATGTTCGCGAATCGGGCTAACCCATGGGCGGGGCGCGCATCGCGCTCGCGCGAGCACCTGACCCAAATGTTGGGACTGTTGGTATCCGGCCGCTTTCCCACGCTCCCTGCCCGTTCCCACACCCACCAACATGGCCCTTCCCACATGTTGGCTAGAGTGCGGACAACTCCTGGCGCGCCATCTCGACGCGCTCCTTGAACGTCCGGTCCCGCATCATCTGCCGCTCCACCTTGTCCACTGAGTGGATCACCGTGGAGTGATCTCGCCCCCCGAATGCCTGTCCGATCTCGACGAGCTGCATCCCCAGCATGTCCCGCGCGAGGTACATCGCCACCTGGCGCGGGATCGTGAGCGTCTTGGTGCGCGCCTTGGAGCGCAGGCCCTCCGGGGTGACGCCCCAGCGGCGCGCGACGACCTCCTGCACGCGGTCGATGCTCGGGGTCGGTTGCGTGTAGCTCGCGCCCTCCTCCCCCTGCCGGATCTTGTCCGACAGGGCCTCCCGCGCGAGTTCGATCGTCACCTCGCGGTTCTTGAGCGACGCGAACAGCAGCAGTTTGATGATGCACCCCTCGAGCTCGCGCACGCTCTGCCGGACGTGCTCGGCGATGAAGCGCAGCACGTCGTCGGGGATCGTGAGCTCGAGATGGTCCTGCTCGGCTTTCTTCCGGAGGATCGCGATGCGGTGCTCGAGGTCCGGATGCCCGATGTCGGCCACGAGCCCCCACTCGAACCGCGAGATCAGGCGGTCTTCCAGGCCCGGGATCTCCTTGGGGGGGCGGTCCGACGTGAGCACGATCTGCTTGTGCCCCTCGAACAACGCGTTGAAGGTGTGGAAGAACTCCTCCTGCGTCATTTCCTTGCCTTCGAGGAAATGCACGTCGTCGACGAGGAAGAGGTCCACGTCGTTGCGGTAGCGGCGCCGGAACTCGGACATCGTGCGCGCGTGGATCGACTCGATCACCTCGTTGATGAACTGCTCGGCGCCGAAGTAGTGCACGCGCGTCCCCGGGTATTTCTTGAGCACCGCATGCGCGATCGCCTGCATCAAGTGCGTCTTCCCCAGGCCGGTCGCGCCGTAGATGAACAGCGGGTTGTACGTCTTGCCCGGCGCCTCGGCGACGGCGTGCGCCGCGGCGGCCGCGAGCTCGTTCGACTTCCCGATGACGAAGGTCTGGAAGGTGTAGCGCTCGTTGAGCGGCGTCGTGGGCACGGCCGCCTTGTCGCCCCCCGCCCCCGGCTCGCGCGGCGCCACGAAGAAGTCCATCTGCGGTCGCTGCTGCCGATCTTCCTGCACGCGGAACACGACCGCCGTGGGGCGACCGAACACGCGCTCGGCGGCGCGCGCCAACACGCTGGCGTGCTTCGACTCGTTCCACTCGACCGCGAACTGGTCCGGTGCGCCGACGATCAGCCGGTCGTCGTCCAGCGCGATCGGCACCGCCGGCTCGAGCCAGGTGCGGACCGTCGCGTCGGGAAGTTCGCGCCGCGCTTCGTCGAGCAGGCGCTTCCAAGCTTCCTTAGTAGACTGCTCCATCCGCGAATGACGAGAGGTGGGACGTCCAGCAAGGGCGGCCCGAAACTACGGCTCGCTTGTGGAAAAGTCAACCTTGACCCGCGCGCCGACCCCGGTGTAGGTTTCCCGCCTCACGAGAGGAATTTATGGGCCCGACGTATCGCCCGCGCAATCGGCGGCGCATCAATAAACACGGATTTCGGGCGCGGATGAAAACAGTATGGGGCCGCGCCGTCCTGTCCCGCCGGCGGAAGAAGGGCCGCAAGCGCCTCACCGTCCGCCTGCCGTCCAAACACCGGAGCCGGTAACGGCACAGCGGTTTCCGCGCCGCGTGCGCCTCGCCCGCGGCTCGGAGCTGACAGCCTGCTGGGATCACGGTCGCCGCTTGCGCACTCGGCATCTCGACCTGGCGTGGCGCTCGAATCGTGCGGGCCACCCGCGGATGGGAATCATCGTACCTCGCTTCCAGTTCACCGCGGTAGCCCGCAATCGGTTGCGCCGCCGCCTGAGAGAGATTCTTCGACGCGATGCGCTCGCGTCGCTGCCCGCCGTCGATCTCGTCGTGCGCGCGAATCGCTCCACCTACTCCGCCGCGTTCACCGTCCTCCGCGCCGAATTGACGAGCGTCGTGAGCCGCCTCACATGAACGTGCGTCGCTGGCCGCGCGTCGCGGTCATGGCACTGATCCGCGCGTACCAGCTGACGCTGTCCCATCTGGTGTTCACGCAATGCCGCTTCACGCCTTCGTGCTCGCACTACGCGTTCGAGGCGGTGGAGCGCCATGGCGCGCTGCGCGGGTCGTGGCTCGGCGTGAAGCGCATCCTCCGTTGCCACCCGCTGCATCGGGGCGGCTACGATCCGGTGCCCTGAGAGCGGCTCGTGGAACGACGCGTCATTCTGGCAATCGTCCTGATGCTCATCGTGGCCGTGCTGCCGAGCATCCTGTTTCCGCCCAAGAAGCAGCCGGTTAGGCGGATAGGCGGGCAGGCGGATAGTAGCCGCGTGGCCCGGGAGAGCATTCCGGGGCCTGTTGCCACGCCGTCGCCACTACCCGCCTATCCGCCTAACCGACTATCCGCCGCCAAGGCGGAAACGGTGTGGGTCACCTCCCCACTCTACCGCCTCGGGTTCAGCACACAGGGCGGGGACCTGGTGTGGGCGGAGCTCACGGGCTACCGGTCGTTCGCGCCTCAGGACTCGGGCCGCCCGGTGCAGCTCGTGCCCCAGGGAGTGCCGCTACTCGCCTCCGCCCTGACGGCGGGCGGGGATACGGTGCGTCTCGCGGACTGGCGCCTGACGCCGAGCGCGTCCACGCTTCGGGTGGGCCAAGACACCGTCACACTGAGGTTTACGGCGTCGCGCGGCGGGGCGGATCTGAGCCTGGCGTACCGCTTTTTCCCCGGGGAGTACGGCTTCCAGGTGCGCGGCCAGGTTGCCCGGCCCGGGGGCGGCGGCGGCGCGACGCTGCTGGTCGGCTTGGGGGACGGCGTCCGCTCGGTCGAAGCCGATTCGATCGACGACTTCCGGCACTACGCGGTCGTGACGAAGGCGGCGAAGACGCAGAGCGCCGCGTTCTTGAAGCCCGGCGAGCGCAAGGTGCTCGACGGGCCGTTCGAGTGGGCGGGCGTGAAGTCCAAGTACTTCTTCGTCGCCGCCCTGGCGATCGCGGAGAACCAACCACAGTTCGGCGGCGGCATCGCCGTGGGCGGGCCGAGCAGCGTGACGGCCTCCTCGCTGTTCGGCAAGTCGGGGGTGGCGACGCGCACCGCCCTGGCGCTCACGCTCCCCGTCCCCCCCGCCGGGGCCTTCGGCTACGACGTGTACGTCGGCCCGCTCGAATATCGGCGGCTCGCGCGTCTCGGCCACGACCTGGACGACGCCAATCCCTACGGCGGGTTCCTGCGGCCCATCATCCAACCGGTGTCCGTCCTGGTGGTGAACATCCTCATCTGGATGCACGACCGGTTGAGTCTCGCGTACGGCTGGGTGCTCATCATTTTCGGTGTCCTGATCCGCGTGCTCCTCTGGCCGCTCAACCAGAAGGCGATGGAGTCCAGCATCCGGATGCAGGCGGTGGCGCCGCTGCTCCGGGACGTGCAGCAGCGGTACAAGGCCGAGCCGGAGCGACTGCAGCGCGAGACCCTGCGGATCTACAAGGAGCACAACGTCAATCCGCTCGGCGGCTGCCTCCCGATGCTGTTGCCCCTGCCCGTCCTGTTCGCCCTCTTCTTCGTGTTCGCGAACACCATCGAGTTCCGGGGTGTGCCGTTCCTCTGGCTGCCCGATCTCTCGCGGCCGGACCCGCTCTACGTCATTCCACTGGTGATGGGGCTCTCGATGTTCGCCGTGTCGAAGCTCGGCCAGATCGGCGTGCCCCCCAACCCGCAGACGAAGACCATGTTGTACTTCATGCCGGCGTTCATGACGCTGTTGTTCCTGCGGTTCGCGTCGGGTCTGAACCTCTACTATGTGGTGCAGAACATCGTGAGCCTGCCGCAGCAGTACCAGATCGCGATGCGGCGCATGCGGGAGCAGGGAAAGCGAACCTAGGGAAGCGGGAAGCGCGAAAGGGTAAGGGGCAGGGTGCTGTCGGATCCGATCGTCGCGCTGGCCACGCCGGCGGGTCGTTCCGCCCTCGCTCTCATCCGGCTGTCGGGGAAGGCCGCGTTCGACGTCGCCGCCCGCGCACTCCGTCCGTTTCGCCCTGACCCGCCTCGCGTCGTGCGCCGCGTCCGGCTCGTCCATCCCGACAGCGGCGAGCTCGTCGACGACGCGCTCGCGGCGGCGTTCCCCGGCCCGCGCACGTACACCGGCGATGACCTGGTCGAGATCACGACGCACGGCGGGCTGCTGGTGCCGGCGGCCGCCGTGGCCGCGCTCGTCGCGGCGGGCGCCCGGCCGGCGGCGCCGGGCGAGTTCACGCGACGCGCCGTGCTCAACGGCAAGATCGACCTGCTCCAGGCGGAGGCGACGGCGGACCTGATCGACGCGGGCGCACCGGCGCAGGCGCGCCGCGCGCTGCACCAGCTCGACCGCGGTCTGTCGGCGCGGCTCGAGCTGCTGCGGGCCGAGCTGCTCGAGCTCGAGGCGCTGATCGCCTACGAGATCGATTTCCCCGAAGAAGACGAGGGCCCCGTGGCGCCGGAGCGGGTGGAGCGCGCCTGGCGCGCGGCGCGCGACCGGATCGCCCAGCTGCTCGCGACGGCGCCTGAGGGTGAGCGGTTGCGCGAAGGCGCGCTCGTGGTGATCGCCGGGCGGCCCAACGCCGGCAAGTCCTCTCTCTTCAACGCGCTGCTCGGTACCGAGCGCGCGATCGTGACCGAGATTCCCGGGACGACACGCGACGCGATCGAGGCCCACGCCGTGATCGAGGGATTCCCGTTTCGCCTGGTGGATACGGCCGGGCTGCGCGACAGCGGGGACCGCGTCGAGCGCCTGGGGATCGAGGTCTCGCGGAGGTATCTCGGAGCGGCGGATCTGATCGTCTTCTGTGAAGAGGCCGGGGAAGGGGGAGCAGGGAAAGAGGAGGAACGTGAGCGGTTCCTCGGTGAGTGCCGGGCGCCGGTCCTGCTCGTGCGCACGAAGACGGACCTTGCTAACCGGCTAACCGCCTGTCCGCCTAACCGCCTTGGCGTGTCAGTCGTGACGAGCGAGGGGCTCGCCGAGTTGAAGCGCCGCCTCGCTCAGGAGGCGTTCGGGCGCTTGCTCGGCCTCGGTGACGTGGAGCCCGTGGTGACGCGGGCGCGGCACCGCATGGCGCTCGAGCGCGCCCTCGCGGAGGTCGAGGCGTTCCACGGGGCGCGCGCGGGCGGGGTCGAGGCCGCGGCGGCGGCGACGCATCTCCGCGCCGCCGTCGGCGCGCTCGACGATCTGATCGGCGTCGTGACGCCGGACGACGTGCTGGACCGCGTGTTCGCGAGCTTTTGCGTTGGGAAGTAGCTTAGGCCCATGGAATATCAGGCAGCGGCGGTGCCGGGGATGCGCGCCCCCGAGCGCTGGCTTGCGGTGCTTCGCATAGCGGTCGGCGTGTGGTTCGCGAAGGCGCTGTTCCAAAAGCTCTCCGTGACGCTCGCGTGGGGGTTTCTCCCGGTCCCCACCGCGTCCGAGCGCTGGCTACATCTGATGCCGACCCTCGTCACGAAGTATGCCGAGGGCAATCCGATCGGGTTCTTCAAGGACTTCCTGCTGAACACCGTTGTGCCCAACAGCCACCTGTACGCTCAGCTCACGGCGTTTGGCGAGGCTACCGTGGGGCTCGGGCTCGTGCTCGGCGGCCTCACCGTGCTGGCGTCGGGCATCGGGCTTCTGCTGGTCGTCAACTATGGGCTCGCGGTTCAGTGGCAGGGTCCCGCGCAACAGGGATTCCACTACATGCTGATCGTGAGCCTGATCGTCATCTGCGCGGCGCGCGCCGGGCGGTACTGGGGCGTGGACGGCTGGGTGCGCGCCCACCGCCCGGGCTCGTGGCTGGCCCGGGTACCGCTCGGCTAGGGGATGTAGAGCAGATCGTTGGGCCGGTCGCCCACTGGAATGGTAGCCACCACTTTCCGCGTCTCCGTGTTGATCACCGAGACCTGGTTGGAGCGCCCGTCGGCGGTGTAGAGCCGGCGGCCGTCGGGCGAGAGCGCGATGCCCCACGGACGTTTCCCCACCGGGATGGTGTCGAGCACGCGGCTCGTGGCCACGTCGATCACGCTGACGGTGGCGGCGGCGCCTTCGGTCAGATAGGCGAGCCGCGCGTCCGGGCTGAACGCGATGCGCACGGGCTTCGTCTTCCCGTCGCGGATCGGGAACTGCCGCAGGACGCTGTCGGTGGCCACGTCGATCACCGTGACGTTCCCGCCCGCCTCGGCGCTGACCCAGACATGTCGGCCGTCCGGGGTGAACGCCACGGTGCGCGGGTTGTCGCCGACGTGGATCGTCCGGAGGACCGCGCCCGTCTTCGCGTCGAGCACGGAGACATTGTTGCTGGTCTCGGCGGTGACGTAGACCTTAGTGCCGTCGGGCGTGATCCCGATCCCTTCGGGCTCCACTCCCACCGGCGTCGAGAACAGCAGCCTCCCGGTCGCGACCTCGATGGCCGAGGCGTGGGCGATCTCCTCGTTCGACACGTACGCCGTCTTGCCGTCCGGGCTGAGCACCACCAGCTCAGGGTCGCGGCCCGCGGGGAGCGTCCCCGTCATCTTCGCGGCCGCGACGTCGATTACGCCGAGCGCGTTGTCTTCCCCGAGGGCGACGTAGGCGGTCCGGTGGTCGGGGCTCAGGGCCATGCCGCGCGGCCGGCGGCCGACGGCGATCGTGGCGATCGCGCCGACGCTGCGCGGCGAGATCACGGTGATGCTGTTGCTGACCTCGTTGCTGACGTACAACACGGACTCGCGCGTCGGCGCCACCAGTGCGGCACCAACGAGCGGCGCCACGAGCAGGAGGACGGCGCTCCCGCGCCATGAACCCGACGTCATCGCTCCAGCCCGGTCAATCGTGGAAGACCGCTTGATCGACGTTGACCGCCCGGTCGAGCCCCCGGATGCGGTCGCGCCCGCGGATGTCGCGGAGCACGGCGCCGTACAGGTCGGCGCCGGTGACATCCGCGTCCGTCAGGTCCGCGCCGGTGAAATTGGCGCGGATCAGCAGGACCTTGCGGAGGTTCGCACCGGTGAAGTCCGCGCCGCTGAAATCCACGCCGGTGGCATCGACCCGCATGATGCCCATCGACTGATTTCCCGGATCGGCGCCGAGGTTGGCGCTGACGAAGCGCGCGCGGAGCGCCTTGGCGTTGCTCATCGGCCCGATGAGGCGGGCGCGGGTGAGGTCGGCGTCGGAGAGGTCGGCGCCGTTCAGGATCACCGAGAACAGACTGGCGTCGCGCAGGATGGCGTGACGCAGGTCGACGCGGTAGGCGACCGCCACGTCGAGGGTGGCGCCGGTGAAATTCGCTTCGCTCGCGGCCGCGTCGGTCAGCGTGGCCGAGAGCAACTGCGCCTTGGTGAAGTTCGTCCGCACGAGCCGGCAGCGTGTGAGGTTGGCGCGCTTGAAGTCCACGCCCGTGAAATCGAGCCCCGACAGGTCCGCGCCCGTGAAGTCTGCGGGGTGCTGCGGGGTGGCGGCGGCGAGCGCCGCGAGCACCTGCTCGCGCGTGAGCCGCTCCTGCGCGCGGGCCGGGTTGGGGGCGGGGACGGCGGCGAGCGCTGCGAGCACCACCCCCGCCGCCACGCGCGCGCCGGCGATCACTGAGGCTTGCTCTGCAGGTCGGACAGCCGGTGTGGTCGGCCCGGCTTGAGCCAACCGTCGCTCCGTGCCTTGACGTAGGTGTACAACTCGTAGATCGCCAAGGTGTCGAGCAGCACCTTCCACGCGGGCATGCCCTTCGCCGCGCGGCCGTTGAGAGCGGTGCTGACGAAGCTGTCGCGCGGGAAGCTGCCGCCCGTTGGATTGAGGGCCCAGCGCAGGTCGGGCGCCGCCGGGTTCACGCCACCGATCGCGTCCTCACCGTGGCAGCGGAAGCAGTACACGTGGAACCACTTCCAGCCCTGATACACGGAGTCGGACACGAGCAGGCTGTCCCGCACGGTGTCCCGCGCCGGCGCCGCGGCCGTCGCAGCGAGCAGCAGGAGGGGGGAGATCCCGTGTGGCGCGCCCGCGATCGCGGCCGCGGCCATGACGCAGGCGCCGACCAGGCCGCCCCGCACGAAATGCTTGTTCATCACGTACGTCTCTCCCTGAGCTTGACGGTGAACGGCTACGGGTGGGTAGCGAGCAGCGGCACGCTGTACTCGTTCAGGATCGCGACGATGTCGGCCCGCCGGCGCTCGATGACCGAATCGAGCTGCGCCTTCAGCTCCCGGTCGCGATGACGGACGCCCATCGCCATGTCAAACGCGAACGGCACGCCCGATACGGCGTCGGAGTCGGGCAGCGGCACCATGCTGAGCGGCACGGCCGCGCGCTTGACCCAGTACCCCGCCTTGGGCCCCCACACGATGGCGAGGTTGATCGAGTCCCGCGCGACCGCTTCCACGATGTCCTCGGGGTGGTCCGCCTTCGGATCCGCGTTCAAGAAGTTGCCGAACCCCACGAGACCGACGATGCCGCGCTGCGCCAGCGCGTGCGCCGGCGGGGTGTTGGTGTAGTCGTAGCCGATGATGTTCACCCCGATCTTCAGGTGCTTCAAGACCGTGTCGTCGAGTGAACGGATCTGCAACCCGCGGTCGGCGCGATAGATGAAGTAGTACGTGGAGCGGTAGTAGGCCTTCGTCGTGGCGACCGCGTCGAGCCCGACGGGGGCTTCGATCATGACGTCGCAGAAGCCGCCGAGGATCGAGTTGCGCATGAAGCCGCGCCGGCTCGGCCACCAGTAGTTGATCACGCGCGCGTTGAGATCGCGCGCGACGACCAGGGCGATCTTGTTCTCGAAGCCCTCTTCCCGGTCGTTGGAAAAGGGCATGTTGTACGGGTCGGCGCAGACCCGGAGCTCCGAACTCGACCGTGGCGCACTCCCCATGAGCGCGACCGACGCGGCGGCGACGCACATCGCCCCGGTGAGCTTCACCCGAGTGAAATGCATGGTTCTCCCTGTTGATCCCGCAGAAGACGATGGAAGTGCCAGAGATACTACACCCGGTGCCGGAGCACGTTCGCTCCGGCACCGGGTGACTACTGTGCTGCGTGCTGCTCCTGCCTCAAGGCAGGCCGAACACCACCAACGTGCCGCCTGCGTTGCTCATGTTGGTGTAATCGCTGAACGCGCCGATCGCCCCGAGTGCGGCGGTCGGATCTTCCGGACCGATGCCGAGCGCCACGCCGGCGCCCGCCCAGCCGCCGATGCCCGAGAGCACGGCGACGTACTGCTTGCCGTCCGGCCCGGTGTAGGTCATCGGGTTGCCGATGATGCCCGAGGGGCACTTGAACCGCCACAGCTCCGTGCCGGTCCTGGCGTCGACGGCCTTCAGCCAGCCTTCCATCGTCCCGTAGAACACCACGCCGCCGGCCGTCGTCAGCACGCCGCCGTACGCCGCGAGGTTCTCCTTCAGGTCGAACTTCACCTTGCCGACCGTCGGATCCCACGCGATGAACCGGCCACGGTTGCCGCCCGGGCCCGGGAACATGCGTACGATCGCGCCGACGTAGGGCTGACCGGCCGAGTACTTCACTTCCACGCCCTCGTAGTCCATGCAGATGTTGTTGACCGGGACGTAGAACCAGCCGGTTTGCGGGGAGTACGCCGACGGCTGCTGATCCTTGAAGCCGATCGCGGCCGGGCAGATCCCCTCGGTGTTCTTCTTCGACGTGGTCCCGTACTGCGGATTGCGCACGGGGACGCCCGTCGTCAGGTCGATGCTCTTGGCCCAATTCACCGGCCCGAAGGGCTCGGCCACCAGCACCTTCCCGTTCGTCCGATCGAGCGTGTAGCCGAAGCCGTTGCGGTCGAAGTGCACCAGCGCCTTCACCGGCTTCCCGCCGACCGTCAGGTCGGCCAGGACGTTCTCGTTGACGCCGTCATAGTCCCACTCGTCGTGCGGCGTCATCTGGTACGCCCACTTCACCTCGCCGTTATCGGGATTGCGGGCGAAGATCGTCATCGACCACTTGTTGTCGCCGGGCCGCTGATCGGGGTTCCACGTCCCCGGGTTGCCCGAGCTGTAGTAGAACAGGTTCAGCTGCGGATCGTAGGAGTACCAGCCCCACGTCGTCCCGCCGCCGTGCTGCCACTCGTCGCCCGTCCACGTGCTGACGCCGAGGTCCTTGCCGCGGTGGGAGGCATAGTTGGGGTTGGCATCGCCGGTGATCTTCACATCGGCGTCGGGCCCGGTCGAATACCCACGCCACAGCTCCTTGCCGGTGTTCACATCGTACGCCGTCACGCGGCCGCGCACGCCGAACTCACCCCCCGAGATCCCCGCGATCACGATGTCCTTGATCACGATCGGGGCGTTCGTCATCGTCGAGCCGGTCTTGTAGTCGGCGTTGGGCACGCGCCACAGCTGCTTGCCCGACTTCGCATCCAGCGCCAGCAGGTCGCCCGCGAGCAGCTCGATAAACAGCTTGCCGCTCGGGTGGTAGGCGAGACCACGGTTCACCAGGTCGCAGCACGCGATCGGCTTCGCTTCGTCGGGCTGCTTCGGCTGGAACCTCCAGATCATCGGCGCGCCCGGCTTCGTCAGATCGAGCGCGAACACGATGTTCGGGAAGGCGCTGTGCACGTACATGACGTTGCCGATCACCAGCGGATTCCCCTCATGGCCGTTCAGGACGCCGGTGGAGAACGTCCATTTGGCCACGAGGTTCTTCACGTTCGCCCGGTTGATCGAAGCGAGTGGGCTGTACCGCTGCAGGTCGTACGTCCGACCTGTCATGGTCCACTCGCCCGGCGCCTGGGCGGCGGCGGACGCCGCGACGAGTACCATCAGACTCGCCGCGAGTCCACCGGAACACAGTTTGAAGCGGTTCATAGCTTACCTCATGAGGATGGTGAAAAACGATCTACGCTACTTTGCCTGTGCGAGCCCCAGACCTTCGGGGATGTCCCCCGGAGGCCCGCGCTCCCAACAGGCCACAGCCATCGTCCGAGTCCTCATACCGGGATTGCAGCCTAGGGATAGTGGTTATATCCCCCGTTGCCGCCCCTGTCAATCAGCCGGGGAAGCCCCTGTTTTCAGCCTGAAACGGGGGCGTCCTCGCGCCACACCTGCGCCCCAGCGGCGCTGAAGCCCCCTTCGTAGACCACCCCGCTGCCCGCCTGCTCGAGCACGCCGCGCGCGCGCTCGGCCAACGTGCGGGATGCCGCCTCCTCCCCCACGATGCCGTACACGGCGGGACCCCACGAGCTCTGCCCCACGCCCACCGCCCCCCACTCCCCCAGCCGCGCCACCAGCCGCTCCGTCTCGCCCGGCGCGAACACCCCGCCCTGGACGGGCGCGAACCAGCCGCCCGTGATCCGCTGCACCTCGGCGAGCGCCGCGCCGAATGCCGGGAGATCGGCGTCGGCGAGGGCCGGCAGCAGTTGCATCAGGACGAGGTGCGCGACGCGCTCGACTTCGCGGGCGGGGGGCGGGGGTAGCCGGGCGAAGGCCGCCGCCTCCTCGTCGCCCGCGAGCCCCGGCTGGCCGCGCGGCACGACCACCACCGAGCGCCACGCCGGGGGCATGGGGAGCCGGGCCAGCAGGGGGGCGACGCCGTCGGCGCCCGGGCGGCGGCCGCCCTCGAGCACGAAGCCGCCGTACGCGAACGTCCACGTCCCGATGGCGGAGCGCCGCCCGCGATCCACGGCGCGCGCCAGTGCCGACACCTCCGGCGAGAGCCCGTGCAGTTCGGCGATCGCCCGCGCCACCGCAAGCGCGAGCTGGGTGCCCGAGCCGAGCCCGGCGTGCGCGGGGATGGCGCGGTGCACGCAGAAGCGAACCCGCGGCGCGATGCCGTGGTGGGCGGCGAACCGCCGGGCGAACGCGAGCACCCGCTCCGCTTCTGCGGGAGGTCCCTCGGCGTCCAGGGCGGCCGCCGGCCGGGCTTCGAGCAGCAGCGAGGGCGCCGGCACCGCGGCGCCGATCCCGCCGAACCGCCGTCCCAGGTCGCCGCGCAGATCGAGCACGCCGAAGTGGAGGCGGGCCGGCGCCTCGACGAAGATCCTCATCGCGCGGCGGGTGCGAGGCGCACGTAGTCCGTGAGCAGCGCCATCGCTTCGCGCTCGCGCGGGCCCGCGGTCTTGTCCACGATCACCTGCAACCGCGCGAACTCGTCGCGGATCTGGCCGGGCGGCAGGAGGTGGGTCCGCGTGGCGAGGATCGCCGCCTCGAGCACCGCGTTGCGCGCGCGGTTGAAGCCGAGAAACTCGCGCCGCACGCCGCGGTGCACCACGCCCGTGACGACGCGCGCGCGGGGCGGCGTGGCGTCGAGCGAGCGGACCCGGACTTCCCGCCAGGAGCACGCCGCCTCGAGTACCACGCCGCGCACCACCGTGGCCGGCACCGCCGGGAACTGAGCGTTGGAAATCGCGCCTTGGGCGAACAGCATCACGTCGTCGGTCAGGTTCACCACCGCGGCGCCGGTCGCCTGCAGGTTGCGAAAGGTCGTGGTCTCGAGGAACGGCTTGAGGACGATCTCTTCCTCGCCCCACTCCACGCCCATCGGGGCGAAGTTGACCGCTCCCCCCGCGTCCAGGGTTGTGAGGATCGATTCGATGATCACGGGACCAGTTCGACTGCCAACCCCGCGCCGTCGGCGCGGTCGGGCAGGGCGTCGCGCCGCGAGGCCGCGCCGTGCAGGAACCGGTCGAGCAGGACGTAGCCGTGCTCGGTGAGCACGGACTCGGGATGGAACTGCAGCCCCGTGACCGGGTGACGGACGTGCTCCACGGCCATGATCTCGCCATCTTCCGCCGTCGCGGTGACGCGCAGCTCGGCCGGCAGCCCCGCCCGGGCGATGGCGAGCGAGTGGTAGCGGGCGGCCGGGAACGGGTTCGGGAGCCCGGCGAACAGGCCGCGCCCGTCATGCGCGATCGGGGACGGCTTGCCGTGCACGGGGCGCCCGGCGCGCGCGATGCCGGCGCCGTACGCCGCCCCGATGCACTGGTGCCCGAGGCAGACGCCGAGGATGGGGATCGTGGGGCCGAAGCGGCGGATCACCGCGATCGAGATCCCGGCTTCGGCGGGCGAGCAGGGCCCGGGTGAGATGATGATGCGGGACGGGTCAAGCGCCGCGATCTCGTCCGGCGTCGTGGCGTCGTGGCGTCGCACGACGGCCTCTTCCCCCAGCTCTCGGACGTAGCGGGCCAGGTTGTAGACGAACGAGTCGTAGTTGTCGATCAGCAGGATCATGGCGTCAGGGCGGCGACGAGCCCGCGCGCCTTGTCGAGGGTCTCGCGGTACTCCTGCTCGGGATCGGAGTCGGCCACGATGCCGCCGCCGACCTGAAAATACACGTCGCGGCCGAGCACCAGGTAGGTGCGGATCACGATGTTCGTGTCGAGCGCGCCCGTGACGCTCACGTAGCCGATCGCGCCGCAATACGCGCCGCGCGCGGTGGGCTCGAGCTCCGCGATGATCTGCATCGCGCGCACTTTCGGGGCGCCGGTGATCGAGCCGCCCGGAAAGGCTGCCCGCAGCAGGTCCACGCCATCGTGCTCCGGCGCGAGCTCGCCCACGACGGTCGAGACCATGTGATGCACCGTCGCGTAGTGCTCGATGGCGAACAGCTCGGGCACGCGCACCGTGCCGGGGCGGCACACCCGCGACAGGTCGTTCCGGAGGAGGTCCACGATCATCACGTTCTCGGCCCGGTCCTTGTCGCTCTCGGCGAGCGCGAGGGCGAGGGCCGCGTCGTGCTCCGGCCCCACGCCGCGCGGCCGGGTGCCCTTGATGGGCCGGGTCTCGACCTGGCGGCCGTCGTGCACCCGCAGGAACCGCTCGGGAGACGAGCTCGCGATGACCACGTCGCCGCAGTCGAGGAACGCGGCGAACGGCGCCGGGTTGCGTCGCCGCAGCCGCCGGTATAGCTCGAGCGGCGTGCCGGCGAGCGGCGCCTCGAGCCGCTGCGACAGGTTCGCCTGAAAGATGTCGCCCGCGAAGATGTACTCGATCACGCGGGCGACCGCGTCGAGATAGCCCTCGCGCGTGAAGTTGGAGCGCACGCCGGGGACGCCGGGGACGGGGTAGGATGGGGCGGCCGAACGGCTGGGACGCGTGGGGTCTCCCTGCGCGACAAAACGACGCAGTCGCTCCGGGAGACCCCGCGCGTCCCGCCCTACCGCCAGCCTCTCCTTCGTGAATTCCAGCCGCTGCGCGGCGCGGCGCTCGCGCGCCGCTCCCCGCTCGGGCATCCCCGTCGAGATCACCCACGCCCGCCCGGCGGGATGGTCCCACGCGATCACCCAGTCATACAGGCCGAGCAGCACGTCGGGGAGTGCGTAATCGTCGTAGCGCGGGCGCGGCACGCGCTCGAGCGTCGCTCCCCAGTCGTATCCCAGGTAGCCCGCGGCGCCGCCCTGAAACGGGGGGAGGTCCGCCAGCGGCTCCGTCGCGTGCGGCGCAAGCAGCGCGCGAGCATGCGTCAGAGCGTCCGGCTCCACGCGCACCCAGCGCCCACCCACGAGCTGCTGCGTCAGGAGGGCCTTCGAGCGGACGGCGCTCCAGGGGTCGGCCGTGAGAAACGAGTGACGGCCGAGGTGCTCCGCGTCGGTGGCGCTGTCCAGGAACACCAGGGACGGCAACCCTGCGAATCGCATGCACGTCTCGAACGGGTCGGGGGCGGGGACGAGCTCCTCGACGAGCGGCCGCGCGTCGCTCACCGGCGGTCCCCCCCTTTGGCGCGACGCGCGCGGGAGCGGGCGCGCGCGGAGGGGTGCGTCAGCTTCACGTGCTCGGGCCCGCGATCGTCCGGCGGCGTCAGATAGCCCCACTGGAGGGCGCCCTCCTGCCGGTACGTCTTGCCGAGGGTGACGGCCAGCCGCGCCTTCATGAGCTCGCGGCCCAGGTAGAACGCGTGGGTCGCCTCCTCCACGCCGAGCCGTGAGAAGATCTCGTGGATGTCGGTGCCGCGGACAAACGTCTCGCTGTTGAACACGGTGATCGAGTCGCGGTCGGTGAAGATCCGGAAGTTGGGATCGGTCACCGCGCGCTGCAGCTCGCGCAGCTCCGCTTCCGTGTAGGCCAGGATCGCGGGGTCTTTCACCGTGACGAGCCGGTCGTCCACCCCCTTGGGGAGCGTCTGCTGCGTCACGGCGTGATACATGAGACGCCGCGCGATGTCGATCTCACGCACCGCGCCGCGGGCCCAAGGAATCACCTCCGTGGTGAGGACGGCGCGCACGCCCAGCTCTTGGCAGATCGCGATGAGCAGGGCATGCACGCCCGTCGTGTCCGCCGCCGTGAGCTCGGTGAGGTTGCCGATGCCCATGAACAGCGGCGCCCCGGCATAGCGGCGGCGCACCTCGGCGAAGCGCTCGAGCGAGCGCATGAACCCGAACCCGATCGGCTCGATGACCGGGTCGATGAGGTAGGAGACGCCCCAGCGCTCGAGCGCGGTGATGCTCGGCTCGAGGGTCTCGATGCCCTGGCCGAAGTCGGGAATCACGACGACCCGGGTCTTCGTCCCCGCGAACTCCCGCGCGACGTCCAGGTTGGAGCCGTTCACGGACAGGACGAGCACCGCACCGGCGCCAACGGCCGTGCGGATCTCGGCCGGGTCGAACGAGTCGACGCTCACCCGCGCGCCCGCAGCCACGAGCTCGTGCACCACGTCGCCGAGCTCGGGGAACTCGCGCCCGGGCGTGCAGCCGATGTCGATCACGTCGGCCCCACTCGCGCGGTAGTGCTCGGCCTCGCGCCGCAGGGCGTCCCGCGCGAGCCGGGGGGCGTTGTTCACTTCGGCGACGATCTCGATGTCGTAGGCCCCGTAGGTCCGCGCGGCAGCCGCGCGCCCGAAGTACTCGGGGATCTGTCGCAAGTCCTTGGGGCCCTTCTCGACCGCGATCCCCCCCCCGGCCGTTTCCGCGATCACCGCGGGGTCGCCCTCGCACAGGCCCGGAATCAGCACCAGGTCGGTGCCCGGCGGCACCTCGAGGAAGCGGGCGATCCAGGGGGTCGTCATCAGGGCGGCCACGGTGATCTTCATGACCGCGACCTCCCACGCGAACGTCGCGTCCATCCCGGCGAGCGTGCGCCGCAACGCCGGCTCGGCCAGCTTGCCGGTGACGAACAAGACCCGTCGCGGCTCCGCGGTCACCGCGGATCGCCCGACCGGACGAACTTGTTCGGCGTCCCCTCGAGCGCGCCGCCCTTGGGGCGCCACAGCACGGTGTCCTCGATCTTGCGCGCCAGCTCGAAGTCTTTGTCCGTGATCCCGCCCGCGGCGTGGTTCTTGAGCTTCACGATCACCCGCCCCCAGGTCACCGCGAGGTCCGGGTGATGGTACGCCGCCTCGGCGACGTAGCCGATCGTGTTCACCAGCATCAGCGTGGTCGGCCAACCGTCCGTCTTGTAGTTGCGCCGGATCCAGCCGTCCTCCAACCACCAGCCGGGGTAGTCCTTGAGCTTCTCTTCGACCTGCGCGTCGGTGTACGTGGGCTCTTTCGCTGCCATGGCTCGCTCCTTGAGGGCTAGATCACGCCCCCGCCGTTGATCAGCAACATCTGTCCGGTCACATACGCGGCGGCGTCCGAGGCGAGGTACACCGCCGCGTAGGCGATGTCCTCGGGGGTGCCCCATCGCCTCAGCGGGATCGTGGCGGTGATGCGCTGCTTCGTCGCCGGGTCGAGGCTGCTGCCGTAGGCCGTCTCGACCCAGCCCGGTCCCAGCACGTTGACCCGGATGCGCGGCGCGACCGAGCGGGCGAGCGCCCTGCTGAAGCTGTACACCCCGCCCTTCGCCGCGCAGAAGAGCTGCGCATACTCGCCCTTCATCCCGCCTGTCAACACGTGGTCCCAGGACATGTTCAGGATCACGCCACCGTCCGGCTGCTGCTGCATCAACTCGACTGCGGCCCACGAAGCGAGCATCGTACCCCGCAGGTCCACGGCGAGCAGCAGGTCAAGCTTCTCGGCGCGCGAGCGGGTCGCCGGCTCGCCCGTGAGAACGTCCGCGCCGGCGTTGTTGATCCACACGTCCACCCGGCCTAGGGCTCCCTGGGCGTCGGCGGCGAGGCGGCGGACGTCGTCCGCCTGACTCGCGTCGGTCGCGAACACCTCCGCCCGGCGGCCCAGCCCGCGGATCGTCCCGGCCACGTCGTCGGCGGCACTCCGGCTCGTGCGGTAGGTGACCGCGACGTCCGCCCCGGCGGCGGCGCAGGCGAGCGCGATCGCCCGCCCAATGCCGCGCGAGGCACCCGTCACGAGCACCATCTTACCGGCGAGCATTGCATCGTCCGGCTGCTGTTTTGACATCGGGTCTCCAACGGCCTAACCTACCGGCACTTTTGGGAGAGCCACAAGGGAGCGGCCGTTTATGAGGCTTCTGGTGAGTGTCGCGGACCCGAGCGAAGCGCGCGCCGCCCTCGAGGGCGGGGCCGACGTCATCGATGCGAAGCAGCCCCGCCGCGGCGCGCTGGGTCCTGTGCGACCGGACGTACTTGCGGCGATCCGACAGGTCGTCGGGGCGGCGCGGCCGGTGAGCGCCGCGCTGGGGGACGCGCGCGACGAAGCCGCCATTGAGCGCGCGGCCGGGGTCGCGGCCGGGCTCGGCGTGGCCTTCGTCAAGGTCGGCTTCGCGGGAGTGGTGACCGAGCAACGCGCGCGCCGGCTCGCGACGGCGGCGCGGCGCGGTGCCGGCGCCTCGGGGCTCGTGCTCGTCGGCTACGCGGACTGGCGGCGCGCGGACAGCCTCGCCCCCGAGCGGTTGGTGGCCGTGGCGGCGACGGCGGCCGGGGCGGGGGTGCTGCTCGACACCGCGTTCAAGGACGCGCCCCTGTTCGCCCTGGAACCCCCGGAGCGCGTGGGCGCGTGGGTCGCCGCGGCACACGCGGCTGGCCTGTTCGCAGGTGTCGCCGGGAGCCTCTCGGGCTCGGACTTCGCGACCGCCCGGGCGCTCGGAGCCGATCTGGTGGGCGTGCGAGGCGCCGCCTGCGTGGGCGGGCGGACTGGACTAGTCTCCGCTGCTCGCGTGGCGGGGTTACGGGCGCTTGCTCACGCGGCGCGACGATCCCTCCCCGCCTTCGTTTAACGCGACGTCCAGCTGCCTCAAGTCGTCGGCCGTGACGATCAGATGCTCCACGGCCGGTGGGAGCGTGCGGACGAACGCCGGGTCGACGAGCTTTCGCGCGTCGCCTCGGCCGCTCGCCGGCTTGATGAGCACGATCCGCCGCGCGCCGAGCGCGCCCGCGAACCAGGCGGCGATCGAGTCGCTGGTCACGTCCCACGAGTGGGGCAGTGGGTCCGCCGTCTTGAGCCAGCGATAGGGTGCGAGCACCGGCAGCTGCCCGGCCGCGAGCGCCGCGGCGATCTCCTCGCGCTGCTCGACCAGCGCGGCTCCCGGCGCGCGGGCGGCGAGGGCGTGCGCATATTGATCCATGCCGAGCACCGCCATCCAGTGCGCCGCGTCTTCTCCGATCTTCACGCGCCGGAACATCTGGCGGACCGCGTCCGCGAACGGGCCGCCGCCCGGAATCACGACCAGCCGCCGCCCGGGCCGGAACGCCGTCAGCGCCTCGATGACGTGGTCGAAGGCGCGCGCCTTGCCGAGCAGACCGCCGCCGACCTTCACCACGGTGTGGACGACGACGCGTTCGGGCGTCACGCGGAGCGCGCCTCGGCGGCCCGCTCCACCGCGAGCAGCAGGGCGACGGCCGCCGCGGGGGCGTGCCGGGCCGCAGGCCCCAGGACGTCGGCGAAGTGCGTGACCGGAAGCCCGGCGCGCCGCGCCGCCTCCGCGCCGAGGAAGTCGCCCAGCCCCGCGACGACGGCGCGGGACAGGCCGGGATGCCGGGCGCGCACGCGCTCGACGGCGTCCCCGATGCGCGTCACCTGCGCGTCCCACAGCGCGTCGGCGATCGCGCTGATGGCCGAAGCGTCCAGCATCTCCCGGTCGGCACAGACGACCCGCGCGAGCCGCTCGCCCGCGAACTCCCGGGTGCCGGGCCGCCCGTCGGGCGTTGGCGTCGCATAGTCCGTCGGGTCGAGCTGGCCGCGCCACACGTGCACGTCCGCGGCGAGGGCGAACCCTTCCGTGGAAACGCCGGTCGGGCGGCCGTCCAGCGGCACCGTCGCGGCGATCGCTTCGGCCGGCGTGCGCAGCGCTCCGGTGTACACCAACTCGCCCTCGCGCAGCCGCTCGGGGTCGGTGCGACCGGCCGCGACGGGCTCCCCGCCTACGATGGGAATCACGTCGGTCGTCGTCGAGCCGGTGTCGAGCAGCAGACAGTCGGCGCACCACCGGCCCACGACGCGCGCCGTGGCGGCCCAATTCGCGGCGGCGACCGCGAGGGGATCGCCGCGCGCTTCCTCCGGCGTGCGCCAGCGACCGTCCACGCCCCAGACATGCACGTCCGCCCCGGGGAATGCGGCCACGACGGCGTCGAGCACGAACGCGACGCCTTCCCGCTTGGTCCGGAACAGCTGCGACAGCTCGGCCGTCATCGTCACCGCGTGCAGGCCCTCCTCCCCGCCCAGATCGCGCGCCAAGTGGCGCAGCAGCGGGATGAGCCCGGCGGGGTCGCGCTGGATCTCGTAGGGGACCGCCCGGGCGGCGAGGACATGCCCGCTCCCCCCCGCGACGCGCGCCGCCTTGGTGTTCACGCCGCCGATATCCCAACCGAGGACGGTCGTCATTGCGCGTGATCCCGGTGCTCGACCTGAAGGCGGGGCGTGTCGTGCTCGCGAGCCGCGGCCGGCGGGAAACGTACGCGCCGCTTCCGGCCTCGGTGCTGGTGCCCGCGGGTCCGGCGGACGACGCCGTCACCCTGGCCCGGGCGTTCCACGACCGTCTCGGGTGCGATGAGTGGTATGTCGGCGATCTGGACGCGATCAGCGGCGCCGCGCCGCAGCGCTCGCTCGTCCGCGCGCTCGCCGCACTCGGCGGTCGGCTCCTGGTGGACGCGGGCGTCTCCACTCCCGCGCGCGCCCGCGAGACGCTTGCGGACGGCGGTGGAGCGAGCGCCACCCGCGTCGTGATCGGGCTCGAGACGCTGCCGTCGCTCGCGGCGCTCGGCGACGTGGCCCGCGTCGTGGGGCGCGAGCGTCTGGTCTTCAGCCTGGATCTGCGGGAAGGCGAGCCGGTGCGGCCGCCGGGCGCGCCGCATCAGGGGACACCCCTCGAGCTGGCGCGCGCGGCGGTGGACCGGGAGGGCGTCGCGGCGATCCTTGTACTGGATGTGGCGCGCCTCGGGAGTGGACTCGGTGTTGATTTGGACCTGGTCGCGGCGCTGCGGCGCGCCCATCCCCGCAGCGAGCTGCTGGCGGGCGGGGGGATCGGCTCGGTGCGGGACCTCGAGCGGCTGGCGGACTCGGGGTGCGACGGGGCGCTCATAGCGACCGCGCTGCACGACGGCAGCCTGGCGACCCCCCGCCCCCTGTCGTAAGTTCGCGGCACACGCGCCCCGCGAGATACTGTGCCAGCATCTCGACCGTGGTGTTGGGTATCGGCAGCAGCGCGCAGTCGCCGCGGGGAAACACGTAGCGCGGCCGACCCGCGACCGCCACCGCCACGGAGTCGCCCTCCTCGCGGACCTGGACCTTCGGGTTTTGTAGCGGGAGCAGCACCTTGTGGTCGATTTCGTCGGTCAGCCGCTTCATCAGGTGCTTGAGCTCGGCGAAGTCGAGCACGTAGTGCGCTTCGGGGTCCAGCCCGCCCTCTACGATGACACGGGTGCGATAGTTATGCCCATGCAGGGTCTCGCAGCGGTGCCCGGCGAACGTGATGAAGTGGGCCGCCGCGAACACCAGGTTGTCCTTGGACACCGAGACCTTGAACTCCTTACGCGCGAACATCCCTTCCCCTCTCACTCCATCCGCCCTTGAGCAGCGCGACGAAGATGGCAGCGCCGGTGAGGTCGGCCGTGGCACCCGGATTCCTGGTGTTGCGCTCATCCCGCAGCTCGCGGTCGAGCGCCGCTATGTCCTGGCGTCCGGCGGCACTCCGCACCCCGCCGGCGTCGAGCACGGCGCGGGCGCGTTGCGACACGGCCGCGGCGGGCTCCCGCCCGAGCTTGCGGGCGATGTGCGTGTCGGGCGCCGCCGCGAGCAGCGTGAGAAACGTCTCGACCGTGGCGTCGCGCCACGTGAGCCCGTCGGCGCGCGCCCGGGCAAGGGCCGGGGCGCCGATCGCGAACGTCGTCCGGAACCCGGTTGCGTACTCGCGGGCGACTGCATCGCGCTCCTGGGCGAGCGTCATGGCGTCGCGGAGCGGCACCGTGGGTGTGCCTGCGACGTCTTGCTCGGCGGCATGACCCAGCCCGCCCGGCGCCGCCAGTCGGATGGCCGCGTAGGCCTCGCGCGCGTCGGCGACGGTCGTTGCGGCGAGCGTGGCCGCGAGGCGGGCGACGAGCGGTCGATCGTCGGGCTGGAATGCCGCCCGGGCGAGCGGGGCGAGGAGGAGCACGAGGCCGAGATTGGTGTTGGAGGGCGCCCACCGCGAGGTCGCTTCCACGGCGGCGCGGATGGTCTCGCCGAGTGGGCGATCGGCCGCGGCGGCCAAGGCGGGCCCGATCGCCGCCGCGCTCGCGAGGAAGTCCTCATACCGGACATCGTGGAAGTCGGCGGCCGGCGACACGTTCCCGGGCTTGGGCGCGCTCGCCTCGAGCAGGCAGGCGAGCTGGGCAGCGACGGCGACGTCGGCCCCCCTCCCGTGGGGCGCGCGCGTCACCGCGACGCCACGCGTCCGAGCACGCGCTCGACGATCGCCGCGGCGACGTCGATGGAAGTCGCTTCTTGCAGGCCGCGCCATCCGGGGATCCCGTTCACCTCGACTACGTACACCGTGCCATCGCGGGCGGGCAGCAGGTCGACGCCGGCGTACTCCGCCCCCACCGCCCGCGCCGCCGTGAGCGCCAGCTCCGCCCGCTCGGGTGCCAGCGTGACGGCGCGCGCCCGCCCGCCGCGCGCGAGGTTCGTCTTCCAGGCGGGGGCGGGCGCGCTGCGCTCGATCGCGCCGAGCACGCGACCGCCCACGACGAACGCGCGCACGTCGCACCCGCCGTGGTCGATCGCGCGCTGAACATAATATACCCCCCGCAGCGTCTCCAGCGTGCGGAACACGCGGAACGCCATCTCCTCATCGCTCACGCGCACCATGCCGAGCCCCATCGAGCCGAACAGCGGCTTCACGATCACGTCGCCGAAGGCGCGGAACGTCGCCAGCGCTTCGTCGGGCTGCTCGCACACCACGGTCTCGGGCACCGCGAGCCCCGCCTGCTGGAGCAGGGCGGTGGTCCAGAGCTTATCCACCGTCCGCTCGATCGTGCGGGGCGAATTGATCACGGGAACGCCCCGCTCCTCGAGCGCGTGCAGCGCGTCCACGCGGAAGATGATCTGTTCGAGCGAGCCGGCGGGAATGATGCGCGCCAGCACGGCGGCGCACGCGGCGAGGTCCTCCCCGGCGCTCGCGAACCCGGCCGTCGCGCCGAGCCGCGCCACCAGCGCCTCGTAGGGGAGCACGCGCCCCTCGTGCCCCCGCTCGGCGAGCGCGCGGCAGAGCTGGTCGGTGTGCCAGCCCTGCCGCGCGGCGAGAATGGCGACGCGCACCGGGGGCTAGTTGGTCTTCGCCCCGATGAGCACGGTGACGCCGCCCGTGGCGAAGTTCGCGAGGTCCGCCGCCACCGCCTTCCAGCCGGGTGTGGCGATGCCCTTTTCAAGCGCGTCCCGCGAGGCGAAGCGAATGTCGGCCTCGCGATACAGCGTCGGCGCCTTGCCGTCGATCGTGACGGCGAACTTCACGAGCTCGGCCCGCGTCACGCCGATTTCCTGCGCGTGCGCCGCGAAGAGCGGCACGTGCTTCTCGGCGTAGTACTTCTCGAACGCCGCCGTGTCCTTGGGCTGGTTGTACAGCACGATGACCGCCCACTGCACGGCCGGTGGCGGAGGGGCGGCCTCCTTCGTGCACGCCGTCGCCACGACCAGCGCGGTGAGGGGGAGGGTGAAGAACGAGCGCGGCATGTCGGTCTCCTCGGGTGTCGGGTGGCCTTCAACTCTCGAGCAACGACGCGCGCAGCACCTCGGCGTTCAGGTGGCCCGCGTGATGCGTCTTCCCGCTCTGGACGCTGGTCAGCCACACCTCGGCGGGACTGAAGAGCAGGGGGTCGATCTTGTAGAAGTCGCCGTCGTAGCGCTTGAAAATGTCGTAGAACGGCGTGCCGTAGTCCTTCGACGCCGAGGCCGGGATCTTCGGCACGAGCTCCGCGAGCTCCTGGTCGTCGGCGTTTACCGTGTAGCGCGCCCGCCCGCCGTACAGGATGCAATCGTTGGTGCGGCCGATGGCGCGCAGGTCGTTCTTCGCGACCGGGGGGAGCGGGGCGGCCCCGATCCCGCTCACGATCTTCTTCAGGTCGAAGCCGAGCGTGTCCATCTTGTGGAGCCCGGTCTCGAGGATGCGCGCGGCGATCTGCACGCCGCCGGCGAGGCTCGCCGTCGGCGCCACCACGAAGGTGAGCTGCCACGGCTCGAGACTCCCTGCCTTCTCGGCCACCCAGGCGGCTACATCGTCCGTCGGCGCGGTGCGCGTTTCGAGCACCAGCACGCCGCGCCGCGCGGTCTCGGCGTAGCCGAGCTTCCCGAACAGCTCTTTCTCGACGCGCGCGTGGGCGCGCAGCGGCCCCGAGCCCATTGCGAAGTATTTCCCGACCTGGATCGCCCACCCGGCGTACTGGGACGCCATGCAGCTTACCGCGGGATGGTCGGTCCAGACGCGTACCCCCGCCCAGTGGTCGTCGCCGATCACCACGGGGGCGTAGTCGACGTGCCCCAGCCCGCCCATGCAGATCTCCGCCAGCGCGAGCCCGGCGGCGTACCCTCCCGGCGTCTCGATGCCCGCGTCGATCACCCGCGCACCGCCGGGTAGCGTGCGCAGCGTGACCCGCAGCGCTTCGGCGTTCGTCGCCATGCGGTCGGCGATCTCCAACGCGCGACCGTTCAGGTCCAGCCCCCCGCTCAGTCCCCCACCCATCGCAGGATCTCCCCCTTCCCGAGCTCCGCCATGTCACCCGCGTAACGCTCGTAGCGGCCGGTGATGTGGCGGTCCGCGACTGCGAGCCCGTAACGCGCCCCCAGATAGCGGAGCAGCACCGGGACGTACGGCGGGCGGTAGGTGCAGACGTAGCGAAACGTCGCCGGGCGCTCGATCGCGCCGAGGGCCACGATGGACCCACGCTTCAGGAACCGCCCCGCACCTGGCCCCGCCGTCCCGAACACGACGACCGTGCCCGCGATCATCCCCCGACCCGTCCCTCCTCCTCCGTCGCCCGTCACCACGACCAGCCCGCGGCGCATCCGCGCCCCGACGTCGGGCCCCGCCTTGCCGCGGATGACGATCTCGCCCCCCGTCATCCCGCGGGATGCCCCGGGCCTGGCGCCGCCCGCGTTGTCCCCGGCGTCGCCGTGCACGTCGATCCGGCCGCCCGCCATCTGCACGCCCAGGTCCCGGCCCACGCCGCCCGCCACGAAGATCTCGCCGGTCGCCATCCCGGTACCGATCCCTTCCACGCGGGCGAGCTCGCCCTCGATCCGGATCGTGGCCGAGCGCTCGCCATTCACCTTGAAGAAGTCGCCCAGCTGCGCGGCGCGGCCGCCGTGCACCACGGGCAGTGCGGCGATCTCCGCGGCGCCGAGCGACGCGAGCCGGTCGGGCGTGATCGAAGCGGCGATCAGCGCGTGCTTCGGTTCCTCCCGAAGGGTGAGGACGACCGCGTCGCTCATGCCATGATCTTCCGCAGGTGGAAATGATGCGGGCCGAGCTTCCCGCCGAAGTTCGCCGCGGTGATGGCCTTCACGCCTGGCCGACACGCCGCCCGGATCCCGGCTCGCATCGCGGCCTCGATGGACGACGCGTCGGTGCCGTCGAGCACGATCTCGAGCACGCTGTTCACCCCCTCGGGGACCTGGGACTCGGTCACCGCCCGGAGCGTGGGATCGAACGGGTCGTTGGTCGTGGCGACCATGTTCTTGTAGCGCTTCGAGCCCACCTTGCTGCCGCTTCGCACCACGCCGCCCGGAAACGGCAGGATCACGCCGCGGAGGTCCGTCATCGCCTCCACCGCGGCCTCCGCGGCCGCCAGCGCGGCATCCGCATCCGCGGCGAGGATCAAGAAGTTTCCGCCGCCCACGCCCTTCAGCATCCCGAACGTCTCCTCCACGAGGAACTCCCCCTCCATGACCGGGAGGCGCCAGTAGCGCTTGCCGCCGATCACCTTGCTTGCCTGGAAGCCGTCGCCGAACACCCGCAGCGCCTTCCCCACCGCCAGCCGATCGGGGGGGGGGACGTCGGGTAACCCGTCGAAGCAGGCCGTCGTGGGACAGGTGAGGACCGTCTGGCCGAGCCGTACGATGAGCTGCTGCGGCAGGCTCTCCTTGTCCATCGTGAGGAACAGCACGCTCACGCCCGGGCGCCCATCGGGCGTCTCCTGCTCGGCGAGCCCGCGCTCGATCCCCGCCTCGCACTTGCATCCGATCACCGACGTGGCGAAGCCCGTGAGCTTGACGGCGGCTTCCCGCGCCCATTTCGCGGTGCGCCCGGTGATGACGATGCGGGCGACGCGCATGGTGAACGCTTCGGCGAAGGTGTCTTCGATGGCGACGCCGTTGACGTTCATGCCACCGGCTCCGCCCCGTAGTTCTCGAACGACACGCAGGCGTAGTCGTCGAAGAAGCGCTTCAGGTCCCGCGTCACCGCCCGGTCGTGCTCGGGACGCACGCTGAGCCGCCGCCCCGCGGGCGCGCGTCGCAGCTGGCCGTCTTCGACCACCAGTGTCCCCGCCTTGAGTACGTGGCGCGGCGTCGCGAACATCTTCGCGCGGTCCGGCTCGTTCGCGTAGATCGTCACGTCCGCGTCCGCCCCGGGCGCGAGATGCCCCTTGCTCGTGAGGCCGAGCAGCCGCGCCGGCCCGGCGCGGGTGATGATCGCGATCTCGCTCAGCGTGTACTCGCGCGCGAGCCCGTCGAGCAGCGCGCTGCCCGCCAGGAGCTTCTGGTTCACGCCCTTGAGCCGGTCGTCGCGGTACGAGCGGTCCATCAGCAGCCGGATCAGCTCCGGATAGGACAGGAACGTGCCGCCGTTCGGGTGGTCGGTGGAGAGCGCCACCCGCCACGGATCGCGCGCCAGCAGGAACAGCTCGAGCCCCACGGCCCATTGCAGCGCGGCGACCGCCGCCTTCTCCTTGTAGGCGTACGGCACGATGCCGCAGCCGGTCTCGAGCTCGATGTCCACGTTCACCCACTTGCGCCCGGTGCTCGAATGCAGCAGGTACTCGACCGGGCTGTCCGCGGTGACCGTCGTCGCCGCCCCGAACATCACCTGGCCCACGTCCACGCTCACTTCCGGGTGACCGTTGACGTATTCGATCACGTCGCGCGCCGCCGACTTCCATTCTTTCCCCCGCGCTCCGCCGTAGCTGTGGAACTGCAGGTGCGTGAAATGCGCCCGCTGACCCGCTACCGCCTGCATGCTCTCGAGCGTCGTGGCGGCGTTGCCCGCTTGGCCCAGGTTATTGCAGTGGACGTGCACGGGGTGCGGCAGCGCGAGCGCGTTCGCGGCACCGGCGAGGGTCTCGAGAATCTTGCGCGGCGTGACCGCACTCGACCCGACGGGGTCGTCCAGCCCCGTCACGTTCCGCTCCGACCCGCCGCCCTTCCATCGGGCGACTCCGCCCGGGTTCACGATCTTGATCGCGTAGCCGCGCGTGACGCTCAGCAGCCAAGCGGCGTAGTCGCGCGCGCGCGTCGCCTCGCCTGTCGCGATCTGGCGCAACAAGTAGTCGTCGTTGCCGAGCAGCACGAAGCATCCCGAATCCAGGATCGGGGTGTCGTCCAGCTCGGCGTGGGCGTGCCGGGCCGCGAGCGGTGCGACCGCCGCCTCCATGGCCGTCGTGTAGCCGAGCCCCGCGTAGCGGTATCCCGTGACGAACGTGCTCGGCAGCGTGCCGCCCGTGCCGGAGCGCCGGATGGCATCGCCCGGGACGGGATCGGCCGCGTGCTCTTCGGGGAGCAGGCGCCGGGCGTGGTTCACGCTCGAGCCCGCCACGTGCGCGTGGATGTCCACGCCGCCCGGCATCACGATCATGCCCCGCGCGTCGAGCCGCGGGACGCCGGAGGGCAGATCGGCGACGATGCGTTCGCCCTCGATGCAGACGTCGCGCACCACGCCATCCACCCCGTTCGCGGGGTCGTACACCGTGCCGCCGGTGATCCGCAACCGGGCCGCCGTGGTCACGGCTCGAGGGCCTCGCGCAGCGCGTGAATGGTGGCCGCGGCGGCGCGCGGCCCCGCGAGCACCGGCCGCAGCGGCAGGGGCACATCGTCCATCCGGAACGCCAGCCCGCCCTCGTGGATCCCGGCGACGCCTGTGTCGATCGCGACGGCCGCCGGGAACGGTGCGGCGCTCGCCCGCGGACCGATCACGACGGTCGGGACTCGGGCGAGGCCTCGGGCGATACCCTCGGGAACGCTCGCCGCCGCGCCCACCACGAGGGCCGCGTCGACCTCCCCGGCCGCGACCAGCGCGGCCGCGCCCCCCCCGTGTGGGCGGTACTCGGGGTAGCCGCGCGCGAAGTCCGCGGCGCAGGGGAACCCCGTCTGCCACGTGAGCACCTGGTCGGCGCCCGCGCGGTTGCCCCCGCCCCGTAGCGTGGAGAGGGCGCAGCGCGTCGGTCCATTCAGCGCCTGGGCGAGGGCGACGAGCGCCTCCGCGCGGTCCGGGTCGGAAGGCACCGGGCCGGGCTCCCCGTCCGCGACGAGCGCGACGTAACGGGCTTGCATCAGCCGGCGCGCCAGCTCGGCGGCGGGGTGGAAGCGCGCGTCGTCCCCCCCCCAATGGTTCTGCACGGTGGCCCGCATCACGCCGAGGGCGTCCACTTCGTCCTCCGGGGCGATCGTGACGCGGGTGTCCGCGTCGTTGGGCCCACGGCTCGGCCCGACATCGACCGCGATCACCGTGCGGCTCTTGCGTCCCTCAGGAGCGTCGAGCCCGCGCGGCTCCACGGCATAGCGCGACGCGTAGCGAGGATAACGGTCCGCCGGATCCACCGCCCAGAACACGATCACGTCGGCCCGCTGGCGAATCTCGCCCAGCGTCGCCCCCGCGCGCCCGCGCCGCTGCGCCGCGAGTACGCCCCCAGCCGCGCTTCCCCCCGCCCACGTGTCGAGCGCGGCCCGCAGCCGGTCGGCGATGGCGACCGCCTCGCGCTGCGCCTCGCATGACACGTCGGCAGCGACGTAGATCAGCGGCCGCTTGGCGCCCCTCAGCAGCTTCGTCGCCTCGGTGAGCGCCCGCGGTAGCGAGCCGGCGCGCCCTCGCACCCTCGACTCCTCCGGCACGGTCCCGTCGCCGAACCATGCTTGGCCCAGGGGGCACGCGTTCTCGAGCGACGCAATCCGGTCCCGCTCGACGACGACGGCGATGTCGTCGCAGGCGCAGCCGCAGCCCAGGCACGTGACGTGCGAGACGGTGCGACCGGACGTCATGGGGTCGCCACGGCGGCCGCCTCGAGGGCGTGGTAGATCCACTCGGCCCGTTTCACGAGTCCCGCGTAGCATGCCTGTTGATCCCTGCCGCGGGCGAACACCGTGCACACCGGCTGGCCGCGCGCGATCCGCTGCCCCGGCGACGGCACGTCGCGAATGTCCCCGTCCTCGAGCCACGCCGCGGTATCGCCGACCTGAACGTCTCCCCGGGCGTACACGATCGCCTTGCCGAGCGCGCCCGCTCCTCGCGGGCCGGCGGTCGCGACGTCGAACCCCGGCAGGTCGCCCGCGCACGCCTGTGCATGCGTCTCGAAGATCGAGATGCCGTACGCCCGCTCCACCAATTCCATGGACGCCGTATAGCGCGGGTTCACCTCGATCGGGCACCAGCCCCTGCTGGGGACGGAGATGAAATCGACGCCGCCGACCCCGGCGAGGTCGAACGCCGCCGCCGCCGCGTTCGCGAGCCGCCGTGCTTCACGCCAGTCGCCCTCGGTTGCGAGAATGCTGCCGCTGTAACGGAAGCCGCCCGCACCGAATGCCCGGTCGCCCACGAGCATGCGGGAGATCCCGAGCGGCACGGCGCGCCCTCTCCCGGCGGCGGCCGCAAACACGACGGAGCCCGCCACTCCCGCAAGCTGTTCCTGCACGTACGACCCTTGCGGCACGGACGCGCCGGGCTGGTAGACCCGAATCCCGGTCCCGCCGCCCGAGGCCCGCGGCTTGACGAGCCAGCGCACGCTGCGCTGCTGCTCCCCGGGTGGAGGCGCCGAGAGCGTGCGGGGGAGGGTGCGCGGGTTGAGCTGCTGGAGGGCACGCAAGGGGTCGCGGGCCCGCGTCACGACGCCCGGCCCGTTCCCCCACAGGACGCGGCCGCGGGTCAGCGCGCGCAGCGCGTGGGGATGGTTCTCGAAGCTGGCGACGTAGGCGACCGCGTCGCAGGCGAGGGGCCGAGCCCGCCGCGCGGCCAGCTTGCAGCTGAACTGGCCCTCCCCGCTCGCCGTTCGCGCCACGACGACCTCGCGGCACTGCGCGCGCAAGTCCAGGTCGCCGAAGCCGTCCACGGCGACGACGTCGTACCCGGCGCGCGCCGCCGATTCGGCGAACCCCCGCGTCGAGACCCCGGCGATGAGGACGCGCGTCATCTCACGACAGCCCCAGACGCCGTCGCGCCGCGTCGCGCGGCACCACGTACAGATGATCGAGCACGGTGCCGCGCGCCTCGCGAATGCCGAGCGTCTCGACCAGCTCGCGGTGCGCGCCGCCTGCGAGCCCATCCGCGACGAGGGCGGCGCCCTGCGCGCCCTGCTTCGCCACTTGGGCGAACCCGTCCAGCAGCCGCGTCGGGGCGTACCCGCTGAGCCGCCGGCGGATCGCCTCGCGCACCGGCTCCACCCGCGCCAACCGGCCCGACAGCACGAACTCCTTGGGAGCGGGGACCGCTTCCGCGAGCGCGATCGCGGTCTTCGCCGCGCCCTCGACGAACGCGTCCCACGCCACCTGCTCCCGCGTCGTCGTGGGGCGACCGAGCCGTTCGGGCGACGCGGCGTCCGCGTCCCACCCGGCGATCGCCGCCGCTCCGCCTCCGAACAACAGCTGCTTCGGCACCGCGCCCGCAAGGTAGGCCACCTCGCCGTCGAGTGCGCCCGCCGCCCGGAATCCCAGCGGGCCGCTCGAGCCGCCCACGCCATCCACGATCCGACCTCCCGCCACCGCCACGGCGGCCGTAAAGGCGCCGCCCAGCTCGAGCAGCACGAGCGACACGTCGGCGAGTGGACGGGCGAAGCGGCGCGCCTGCTCGTCGATCGCGAGCGCCGCCGCGCACACCTTCTCCGCCGTGCCCAGGTCGACGCGGTTCACTTTGCGGTACTCCGGCACCGTCGGCAGGTGCACCACGCCGGGCGTGAGCACCACGGGGAGCGGCGTGCGGGCGAGCGCGCGTACCAGCGCGGAGAGCCCGCCGATCCCGCCGGTCTCCCCCGGGGCCGTGAGGAAGGCGAGGCGCAGGTCCTCGTCGCTCGCGTCCTGGACGCGCGTGAGCGGCAGGCCGTAGCCCGAGGGGCCGGCGACGAGATCGAGCGGCCCCCCCGCTTCGAGCAGGGCGACGAACGCCGCCGGCTCGGCGAGCACCTGGCCGGTCGGGAAGGAGCGATCGAGAAACAGCCGGCCGTCATCGATGCCGCAGACGTCGATGCTCACCGTGCCGGGGTCGATGCCGACGACGCGCGGCATCGACTCACGGCTTTTGCGCCATCAACTCCCGCGCGACGTCGGCGATCGTCTCGGCGTCCAGCACGAGGTCGTTGCGCTCGAACAGGCGTGCGATGCACGCCTTGTGCAGCTTCGTCTTGAGGTTGCCGATGGCGAGCGCGCCGAAGCATACGACGCCCTCCTTCGTGACGCCGTCATCCGTCGTCTCGACGCCTTCGACGCCGAGCGGCGGGACCGCGTTCACGTCGGCCACGACCTTGAGCCCGGGCACGTTCGCCCAGGCCCGTTTGGGAACGAGCATCACGCCCGCCGGCCCGGCGTTGAGCAGCAACGCGGCGCCCTTGCAGGCGCGGACCGCCTCGCTCGCGTCCGGCATCGCGATCGCCCGCACCGTCCCGCCGAAGCGCTTGAGCACCAGGTCGCGTGCTCGCTCGCCGGCGTCGGCCTTGCGCGACGTGATGACCACGTCCGCGCCCGCGCGGGCGAACAGTCCCGCCGCCCGGACCCCGACGGGCCCCGTCCCCGCGACGATCAGCACCCGCTGGCCACGCACCTCCCCCCCCGCTCCCAGCAGCATCTTCGCGACGGCGGCGACCGCCGTCGTGTTGGACCCGTTCGAGTCCAGCATCAGGGACACGGTGAACGGCTTGAACACCGCCTTCTGGGCCGCGGCCAGCAGCTCCTCGCCCGCCGCCATGTCGGCGCCGCCGATGAACACCGCCGTGTTCTTCAGGTCCTTGGGGCCCCGCGTGAAGATGCACCCGTACACGAGATCGCGGACGTCGCCGGGGTTGATGCTCCCGTAGCTCATCACCTCGTCCGCGCCGGCATCGTACGCCACCACCCGATCGAACACGCTCGGCAGCCTGGAGCTGTCGAGTTGCAGCAGGAGCTTACGCATCGAGGTTCATGCTCCGCGATGAGACGGACGGGCACGAAAGCAGTCGAGGGGCGGCAGCCCGCCCCTCGACGTGGGAAGCATGCGACTGCCGCGACGCTCAGCCCTTGTCCGCGCCGCCGGCGAACGGGTGCGACGCCGTCTTCGCCTGCGCGATCACCGTGTCGACCCGCGGCTGGCCCTTCAGGGCGCGCTCGATCGATTCTTTGGTCGCCCGGTAGTTGAAGTCGAAGATCTTCTTGTCGTTCTTCGCTTCCCAGTGGATGAACACGCCGACCAGGATGCAGTAGTCGTCGACCTTGTCGCGCGGGATCACGCCGGCAGACACGCTGTCCACGACCGCGCGGGCCACCGCCGCCTGCGCCGGGCCGAACATCTGGACGGCCTGCGTGGCGCCCTTGATGGTGACCTTGTTGAAGAGGAGCGCGTCGGGCTTTGCCGGCAGGTTCGGACTGACCACGGCCAGGAGGGTGCTATGCCCTTCGCGTTGGTTCGACAAAGCGTTCACGAATGCCTGCCCTGCTGGGCCCGACTTCGACCCGATGATCAAGTCGATGTGGGCGACCTCGTTCCCATCACCTACCAGCGATTCGCCGATGAAGAAGTCCGCTGCCATAACTACCTCCCGATCCGGATGAGGTGCACGAATGTCGCCTGCTGGCTCACGAATGCGGTGTTGAGAGCGGCGTGGCTGAGGGGTGTCGGGCGAACCACGCGGTCCCGCCGTCTGCGGGTAGCTCTTACGGAAACCGTATCGATGGGGTGCTAACCTGCCCGCCGCCCCGATGGGTGTCAAGGCCGGCGTTCCAGGGCTATTCGGGCGGTGGGCTCCCCGTGGCCGCTAGCCACACCTCGTCCGCCAGCCACTCGAGCCGCTGCTGGGCGTAGTCAAGCTCCGCGGGAGTCATCTGCTTGGCCCGCCGGGCGATGTCGCGCGCGTGCGTCAGCAGGTCGTCCAGCACCTCCCGCAGCGGTCGGTTGCGCCGCCGCTCCGCGCGTGGTCGCGGGCTCACGCGGTCTGGATCCCGAGCGCGCGCTCGTCGGCCTTCCTGAACTCGTCGGCCGCGGCGCGCAGCGTCGAGGGGAGCCCGTGCTCGGTGAGATAGCTCTCGACCAGCCGCAGGCCGAGGTAGTACCCCGCCCGCTCGGGCAGCACCTTGCCCCCCATGAGCCGCGCCGCCGGGGTGGTCCCCCCCGAGAGGAACCGCAGTCGCAGGCCGAGGCCGCGCTCCTCGAGTAGCGGCGTCACGGCGCGCCGCAGGAACGCGTCGAGCTCGCGGATCCGCCGGTACTGCCGCCGCGTGTAGCCGCAGTACTCCCACGGTTCGAACCCCGGCGCCACGGCCTGCGCCGCCGCCACCGCGGCTCCCTCGTTCACGAGCAGCTCCCGCAAGGTGGCGCGGCTCCCCGTGTCCCAGTAGTCGTACGCCCCGCGCAGATCGGCGACCAGCCGTCGCAGGTCGGCACGGCTGGTGGGCGAAGTGTAGCGCACCGCGTGGGCGACCTCGTGCGCGATCCACAGGGGCAGGAGATGCGGCGCGAGCCCCATGCCGTAGGTCTGCGGGTTGGCCCGGCCCGTGAAGTGCTCGAGGCAGATGAATGCGATGCCGCGCCCGCCCACGACCAGCTCGCCTGCGTTCGCGGCGCCCACACCGACCATCAGATAGAGGTCCACGGGGCAATCCGCGTCGGCCTGCTCGAGCGTGCGCTGCAGCGCGTCGTACGCGATCGCCGCCACCTCCACGTCCTCGAGCAGGCGCGTCAGGTCGACGCGGTCGGCCGTGAGCGCCGCCGCGATCACCCGCTCCGCGTGGGGCGAGGCGGGATCGAGCACGTAGTTGTGCCAGTAGCTCTGGAGGACCGGCTTGTGACGTTCGAGATAATCGTGGTACGCCGCGGCGGGATCGGGCGCGGCCAGGACCGCGAGGAACTCCGGCACGAGGTTGACAAGCATTGGAGCGGTCGGCCCCAATTTGGGAACCGGCCGCGTCGCTGACAAGCGCTGCCTACCGCATCACGATCTCCAGGGCGACGGACTCCGCCTTGACATTTCGTGCGAGATCGGTCACGCCCAGGGTCACCCGGTAGCGACCGGCGGGCAGGCGCCCCGGCTCGAGGACGACCCGCTCGAGCGCGACGTCCGGCGTCGCCACTTCGCGCGTGAACTCGAGCACGACCGCGTGACCGGCGCCGAGTACGCGGTCGAGGAACGACCGCACCGGCGCGAAGCTGTAGCGTACCAGGTAGCGCGCCACGCCGCGGGCGTCCGCGTCCAGCCCGTAGATCTCCGCGTAGGTCGCGAGCGGCCGGCCCGCGTCGTACGTCAAGTCGGCGGGCATGGCGGAGAGTGTCGTCTCGCGGTCGGCCGTCGTGTCGGCCGCGCCCAGCGCGAGGCTCGAGAGCGCCGGGGGACCGGGGGCGGGCGCCATGAAGTCGGGCACCGTGACGTCGTGCCGCAGTCGGCCGACGGCCCCGGCGGAATCGACGTCGAGCCCGAGGACGTATCTCCCGGGGCGGACGCGGAGCCGCAACAGCCCGGGCCCGGTCGCGCGACCCGCGGCGCCGCCGTCCGCGTCCCACAGGACCGCCGCGGCGCTGTCGGGCGCGGCTCTGTAGTACACGTCGGTGCGCCGGCCGTCCGCCGCGCGGTAGAACGCATCCCACACGCGCGCAGCGAGTGACGCGGGGAGCGTCGTCCGGTCCGTCACGAGGAGCTGCCGCACGCTGGCGAGCTGGTGTGACGTGGCGGGAAAAAAGATGAAGTCGCCGCCGAGCTGGCCGCCCGCGAGCCCTGCCGAGCCGCGCACGAAAGCGATCGTGCGCGGGCCATCGGGCGTGAAGTACAGCCAGCTCTCGAGGTCGAGCGCGCTCGCGGCGCCGATCGGCTCGGGATGGAGGGGATCGAGCACGCGGGGGAGCCGCTGGTCCGGCGGGCCGTGCCGCACCCACACGACGCCCCGGGGATCGAGGTGCGTCAGCGCGTCTGACGGCGTCGCGCCCGTGTCGCCGGCCGCCCGCACGTCGGGCGCCTGCCGCGTCGCGGCGGCCGCCGAGTCGGCCCGCCCCAGGGCACGGGAGCTGCGCGGCTTCCGCACCGGCGTGTTCCCGACGAGCACGACGAACGAATCGCTGCCCGCCGGCAGCGCCGCGAGCAGGTCGCGCGCCCCCGTCGCGGCGAGCGCCCGATAGTGCGCGGACCGGCCGTACAGACCGAGCGGGTGGAGCACGTGAAACTGGCGGCGTGCGTACGACAGGCGGTGAAAGTGCTCGGCGATCCGCTCGTTCTCGGGCGTGACGAGGTTCGGGTCGCGCTTGCCCCAGAACCACAGGAAGAACGCCCGCGCGTCCCGCGGCGCCGTGGAGTCGAACCGCGCCGCTTCCGCGGGCGAGGCGATCATCCAGACCTGGCCCCACAGGGCGCCGGTGGAATCGACGTCCGCGTGTGCGAGCGCCGAGTCGTACCAGGCGTAGCCCGCGGCGTCGTGGCCCGCCTCGAAGCCGGCCTCGGCGCGCACCAGCCAGAGCGGGACGGACGCCGCCCGCCGGCGGAGCCCCTCCGCGGCGAGCGAGTCGGCGCGCTGCGGCTCCCGCAGGCCCAGCGCCGCGACCGCGCGTCGCTCCAGCGCCGTTGCGTCGTCGGGGTGGCCGGCGAGCGCCCGGTCGAGCCGTCGCCACACGTCGTCGTCGTGATAGAGCGCGGCGAAGCTGGCCCACGCGTCGCGGTAGTCGCTGTGCAGCGCGAACAGCCGGAGCAACGCCTCGCGGGCAATCCACTCGCCGTCGTCGCTCCCGAGCCGGAAGCCCGCCTCCGCCTGCCGGTACAGCGGCTCCGGGTCTCCCGGTGCAAGGCGGGCGGCCGTGCGGAACTGGGTGAGCGCGTCGTAGCGCCCCACGGTGGGCTAGGCGAGCCACACGCGGCCCAACAGCAGGTGAGCGGCGGCGTCGCGCGGGCGCTCGCGCACCAGCTGCTCGGCGGCGCGGCGGGCTGCGGGAAGGTCGCGCGCGGCGAGGAGCGATTCGGCGCGGGTGGCGCCTGGGTCCTGCATGACGAGCCCCAGCAGCAGCGTGACCACGGTGCCCCCCCCGGCCCCCCGCCCCCCCAGCGGCTCAGGCCTTGTCGCGCATCTTGCGGCTCATCTCGCTCAAGAACCGGCGCTCGGCGGGGGTGAGGCTGCCGATGCCGCGCGCCGAGATCTTGTCGAGCACGCGGTCGATCTCGGCTTGCGCGGGATCGCGCTCGGCCCGACGCGGCTTCCCCGTGTCGCTCCCCCGCGCCGCCCGCGCGGGGTGGACGAGCACGCTGGGCGCGACCGCGCGCCGCAGCTCGCGCTCCGCGCGGCCCAGCCGCCACGCCGCCGTCTTCAGGTAGAGGAACCCGGTCGCGAACCCCCCCAGGTGCGCGAGGTGCGCCACGCCGCCGCTCGCCGGCGCGAGGGCCAGCGCCAGCGAGATCGCCACGGCGAACGTCACGAGCCACTTCGCGGGGATCGGTGCGGGGAGCGGGAACACGTAAATCGGCTGGTCGGGCCACGCCCAGGCGAACGCCAGCATCACGCCGTACACGGCGGCCGACGCGCCCACGACCACGTCCAACGGCCGGAACTGCATCAGCACCAGCGACAGCGCGGCGCCGCCGAGGCCGCACAGCAGATAGTAGAACAGGAACGATCCGCTCCCCATCCGCTCCTCGACCGGCGACCCGAAGACGAAGAGCGCCAGCAGGTTGAACGCGAGGTGGAGCAGGTTCGCATGGACGAACATGTAGGTGAGGAAGGTCCACGGCTGCGCGAAGGCGGACAGCGGCGCGAACCCGAACGTGGCGATGAAGCGCGGGCTCACGAAGATCGTCTCCTGGAGCAGGAAGACGACCAGGTTGGCGACCATCAGCCGCCGCACCCACGGGGTCATGCCGAACGTCCGCTGCGGGCCCATCAGGTGTCTTATCCCCCGCTCGCGCTCCCCGAGTTCCGGGCCAACCGGCAGATGCGCTCGCACAACTCCGGAAACTCGATCCCCGCAGCCCGGGCGGCCTGCGGGAGGAGGCTAGTGCGCGTCATGCCCGGGAGCGTGTTGGCCTCCAGACAAAAGATGTCGCCCTCGGGGCTCAACCGGAAGTCGACGCGTGAGTATCCGCCCAGCTTGAGCGCGCGGTGCGCCGTGAGCGCGAGCTCCTGGAGGTGGCGCGCGAGCGTCGTGTCGAGCGCGGCGGGAAAGATCTCCTCCGACATGCCCGGCGTGTACTTGCACTCGTAATCGAACAGCTCGTGCTTCGGAATGATCTCCCCGACCGGCAGCGGCACGTCGCCGAGGATCCCGACCGTCAGCTCCCGCCCGGGAATGAACTGCTCCGCCATCACCTCGTTGTCGTAGCGCCGCGCCAGCTCGACCGCGGCGTCCAGCCCCTTGGCGCTCTTCACGAACGTCATGCCCACCGAGGAGCCCATCTTGGACGGCTTCACGATCACGGGCCAGCCGAGCGCCGTGGTGACGTCCTCCGGGGCCACGGGCGCCATGAACCAGGCGGGAACGGGGACGCCGGCGGCGCGGAACAACCGTTTGGAGAGGTCCTTGTCCATCGCCAAGGCGCTCGCGAGCGCGCCGCTGCCCGTGTACGGCACGCCGATCACGTCGAGTACCGCCTGCAGCACGCCGCCCTCGCCGCGCCCCGCGTGCAGGCACAGGAACAGCACCTCCGCGCCCTTCACGGGGGCGAGGGTGGCGAGGCCGTTGGAGAGCAGCTCGCGCTCGCGTTCGTCGAGCTCGGCCACGGCGGGCGGCTCGCGCCCCACGCTCCCGGTGAGGAGCCGTTGCTCGTCCGCCGGCGCGAGCACCCCGGTGACCGTGTCCACGACGTGAACCTTGTGTCCCCGGCCGCGCAACGCCTCGACGATTTGCGCCGCGCCGGCGAACGCCACCGTGCGCTCCGCCGTCGCCCCCCCCGTGAGCACGGTGACCCGCATCAGTGGATCCCGGCGAGCTGGTGGAGCACGTCGTAGCGCGTCACGATCCCCGCGATCTTCCCGTCGCGCCGTACCAGCGCGGCGGGCGTCTCGCGCGACAGCAGCGCCGTGAGCCGCTCCACGGGAAGGTCCGCGTCCACCACCGGGAACGGCGGGTCCATCACGTCGCCGACGGGCGTGTCGAGCGTTGCGGGCGCTTCCAGCGCCCGCCCCATCAGCACCTGCTCCGCCACCGCGCCGACGCCGTCGCCGCCGTCCAGTACGGGCAGCTGCGACACGTTGTAGGTGCTCATCAGGTTCAGCGCCTGGCGCACCGTAGCCGTGGGCGCCACAGAGATGAGCGGCGGGGCGCCCGAGTTCTTCGCGTCGAGCAGGCGCGCGACGGCGATGCGCTCGACTTCGAGGATCTGGTTCTCCCGGAGCCACTCGTCGTTGTAGACCTTGGAGAGGTAGCGCTCGCCCGTGTCGCACAGCACCGTCACCACGAGCGCCTCCGGGTCGTTCACCCGCCGCGCGACCTCCAGCGCGGCGACGATGTTCACACCGGTCGAGCCCCCGGCGAACAGGGCCTCTTCCTTGGCGAGCCGCCGGACCAGCAGCATCGCGTCCTTGTCGGACACGGTGATCCACTCGTCGATCACGTCCCAGTGGAGCGAGGTCGGGATCTTGTCGCCCCCGATCCCTTCCACCTTGTAGGGATGCCCCTCGGTCTTCTGGCGGGTCCGGGCGTACTCCGAGTAGATCGAGCCGACCGGATCGCCCGCGATCACGCGCACGCGCGGGTTCTGCTCCTTCAAGTAGCGGCCCGCCCCGCTCACGGTACCGCCCGTGCCGGGCGCGCACACGAAGTGCGTGATCTTCCCGTCCGTCTGTTGCCAGATCTCCGGGCCGGTCGTGCGGTAGTGGACTTCCGGGTTGACCGGGTTGTAATGCTGGTCCGCGAAGATCGCGTTGGAGTGGGCCGCGGCGATGGCGCGACCCTTCACGATGTAGCTCTCGGGGTGGTCGGGCGGCACCGCGCTGGGGGTGATGATCACTTCGGCGCCGAGCGCCCGTAGCAACCGCGCCTTCTCCTGCGACATCTTGTCCGGCATCGTGAAGACGCAGCGGTAGCCCTTCACCGCCGCGGCGAGCGCGAGCCCCACCCCGGTGTTCCCCGACGTCGCCTCCACGATCAGGCCGCCCGGCTTGAGCCGGCCCTCGCGCTCCGCCGCCTCGATCATCGCGAGACCGATCCGGTCCTTCACCGAGCCGCCCGGGTTGAAGAACTCGGCCTTCGCGTACACCGGGGTCCGGATCCCCTGCGTCACCTTGTTGAGGCGAACGAGGGGCGTCCACCCGATCGTCTCGAGAATGTTCGCGTACGGCCTAGTGTGGGACGGCACCGGAGTCCGGCCTGGCTCGGGTGGTCTCCGCCCGCACCCGGGTTGTGTCCAGTGGCGCGCGGCCCGTGTCCGGCCGGATGCGGCGCGGGGGCGGGGGCGGGGGCAGGGCAGGCCGGGCCGTTGCGGGGAGCGCCGTATCAGGTGCTCCCCGAATCACGGCGCCGCTCGCCGCGGGATGACGGAACTCGATCGGCTGCAGGAACGCCGCGGCGACCGGCAGCCCGTGCCGCCGTGCCGGGGCGAAGCGCAGCTTCCTCGCGCCGCCCAGCGCCGCCGAGTCGAGTGCCGGATAGCCGCTCGGCTCGGCCACGCGGCTCGACTCAGGGGCGAGCCGCCCGGTCGAATCGACGAACAGTCGCAGCACCACATCGCCCTCGACCTTCTGGTCGTACAGCCGCGGCGGGTACTGGATCGGCGAGTCGGCGTTCAACGCCACGGGCGGCTCCTGATCGGGCGGCCCGCCTCCGGCCTGGGCGCCGTCGCCCGTCTGGCCCGGCGCCCCCCCTGCCCCCCCCGAACCCCGCCGGCCGCAGTGCCACCCCCCGGCCACGAGTCCGAGCGCGACCACGGTCGCGCCGACACGGCGCCATGCGTTCACGCGCGCTCCTCCCGCTGCTTCTTCCACGCCGCGAGCCGGTTCAGCGCCTCGAGCGGCGACAATGTGTTGACATCCAGCCGGTCGAGCTCGTCGAGCAGCGGATGCGGCGCCGCTCCCGTCCCTGGCGCAATGAACAGCCCGAGTTGCGCCGCGTCCGGCGGAGGCGGCGCGGGCTGGTGCGCCACGTGGTGGCCGGCTTCCAGCAGCTGCAGCACCTGCCAGGCCCGGGCCACGACCGGCGCCGGCAGCCCGGCGAGCTGGCCCACGTGGATCCCGTACGAGCGATCCGTGCCGCCCGGCTCGAGGCGGTGCAGGAACACGATCTCGTCGCCGGCCTCGCGCACCGCCACGTTGAAGTTGCGCGCGTGCGCAAGCTCTTCCGTGAGCTGCGTCAGCTCGTGGTAGTGGGTGGCGAAGATCGTCTTGCAGCCGATGGTGTTGTGCAGGAACTCCGTCACCGCCCAGGCGATCGCCACGCCGTCGTAGGTCGACGTGCCGCGACCGATCTCGTCGAGCAGGACGAGGCTCCGCGCCGTGGCTCCGTGCAGGATCGCGCTGGTCTCGCTCATCTCCACCATGAAGGTGGACTGCCCCCGGACCAGGTTGTCCGACGCGCCGACGCGCGTGAACAGCCGGTCCACGACGCCGAGCACGGCGCGCCGGGCGGGCACGAACCCGCCCATCTGGGCCAGCACCACGCACAGCCCCACCTGCCGCAGCAGCGTGGACTTCCCCGCCATGTTGGGCCCGGTGAGGAGCATGACGCGGCCGGCCTCATCCAGCAAGACGTCGTTCGGGATGAAGGCCTCCCGCGCCATCATCCGCTCGACCACGGGGTGGCGGCTGCCCTCGAGGGCGATCGTGAAGCCCTCGTTCACCTCCGGGCGGACGTACCCGTCGTGATGTGCGAGATCGGCGAGGGCGCTCCACACGTCGAGCCGGGCAAGCAGCCGCGCGCTGGTCTGCACCCGCGCGATCGCGTCGGTGACGCGACGCCGCAGGGCGTCCACAAGCTCGGCCTCGCGCGCCGCGATGCGCTCTTCCGCTCCCAGCACCTTCGCCTCGTACTCCTTCAGCTCCGGGGTCACGTAGCGCTCCGCCCCCGACAGCGTCTGGCGTCGTTCGTACTCGGCGGGCACGCGCGCCTTGTGCGGGTTCGTCACCTCGATGTAGTAGCCGAAGACCTTGTTGAAGCCAACCTTGAGCGACGCGATGCCGCTGCGCTCGCGCTCGCGCGCCTGGAGCCCCGCGATGTAGCGCTTGCCGCCGTCGCGCGCGTCCTTGACCTCGTCGAGCTCGCGGTCGTAGCCCGGGCGGATCGCGTCCCCCTCCGCGAGCTGGGCCGGCGGTCGCTCTACGAGCGCGCGCGCCAGCTCGTCGCCCAGGTCCTGGAGCAGGTCGAAGCGATCGGCCGCCTCCTCAAGCAACGGCGCCCGGCCCCGCGCCTCGAGGCCGTCGAGCGCGGCGCGCACGTCGGGGAGGCGATGGATCGAGTCGCGCAGCGCGCCGAGCTCGCGTGGGGTCGCGCGCCCGAGCGCGGCGCGGCCCGCCAGGCGCTCGAGATCGCGCACGCCGTCGAGCGCTTCCCGCACACGGTCCCGCCCGCGCCCGTCCGCCACCAGCACGTCCACCGCGTCGAGCCGGGCGTTGATCGCCGCGGGGTCGACGAGCGGCGCCAGCAGCCAGCCGCGGAGCAGCCGCGCTCCCATCGGTGTCATGGTCCGGTCGAGCACTTCGAGCAGCGTCGTCCCTCCGACCGCAGCGCCGGGGCGGAGCGGCTCCACGAGCTCCAGGTTTCGCCGGGTCATCTCGTCGAGCGGTAGCACGTCGCCGCGTCGCAGGACGCGCGGCCGGGCGAGGTGCGGCAGACCGCCGGGCTTGAGCTCGCGGGCGTAGCGCAGCAGCGCACCCGCCGCGCCCAGCGCCGCGCGGTCGCCCGATTCGATGCCGAGGCCGTCGAGCGACGCGAGCCGGAAGGTGCGTGTCAGATCTTCCCGGGCCAGCTCGGGGTCGAACTCCCACGGCTCCCGCTCGCTCCGCGCCGGTGCGCCCCCGGCGGTGACGGGCGCGCCCGCGGGCAGCACCACCTCCGGGGCCTCGTAGCGGGCGAGCGCCGTGGGGAGGTCCTCCGGCGCGACCGTCTCGAGCACGAGCTCACCCGTGGTGAGATCGAGCGCGGCGAGCCCGGCGGCGCCACCGCGTGGATCGACGGCCACGAGGAAGTTGTTCCGTTTGCGCTCGAGCCATTCCTCCGCCAGCACGGTCCCCGGGGTGACCGTCTCGATGACCTCGCGGCGCACGAGCCCTTTCGCGAGCTTCGGATCTTCCACCTGTTCACAGATGGACACGCGGTGCCCCAGCGCGATGAGCCGCCGCAGGTATTCGGTCGCGGCCTTCACGGGGACGCCGGCGAGCGGCACGTCCGCCGCACCGCCGTTATTGCGGGCCGTGAGGGTGAGGCCGAGCTCCCGCGCGGCGAGCCGCGCGTCGTCTTCGAACATCTCGTAGAAATCGCCCATCCGGAAAAAGAGGAGCGTGCCCGGATGCCGTGCCTTGATCTCGCGGTACTGCTGCATCAACGGCGTGTCGGTCTCGAGCCGCGGCGTCACGGTTCCTCCACCACGAACGGCTGACCCCCGAGGCGGGTCTTCAAGCGCCGCTGCACCTTGACGGCCTCGTCGTGGGTCGGGTAGCGCCCCACGCGCACCTTGAAGAGGCCGCTCGGGTCCCGGACCACGCGCCCGTCGAATCCCATCACCTTGAGTCGCGTGAGCATCTCATCGACCTGGGCGGCGCTCTTCACCGCCAGTACCTGCACGGCGTAGCTCGCGACCGTCGGCGCCCCTTTCGTCTGGCTGTCGCTCGCCGCCGCCGGCGGCGGCGCGGCCGTGGCGGGCGTGCAGCGCGCCGCGTAAAAGTCCACCTGATTCTTGAACTCGACGTCGCTTCCGGCGCGGTCCAGCGCCTCCTGGATGAGGGGACACGCGTGCGCGCCGTCCTTGAGCGCGAAGTAGCCCTGCGCGCCCGTGAAGTCGGCTCGCGCTCGGAGCGGCGAGTCAGGGTAGTCCTGGCGCAGGCGCTCCGCGGCCTGCACGGTCGCCGCGGGGTCGCCCTGAGCAAAATACAGCTGCGCGAGCCGCCAGAGCGCGGAGTCCGCCCACACGGAGCGGCCGTACTCGACGACCACCCGTTGCAGGTTGGTGGCGACTGTGCCCGCGTCAGAGGCGATGATCCCCGCAGTGAAGAGGGCACCCGGGTAGAGGGAATCCTGCGGCGTCAGCCGCGCCAACAGGCGCCGCATCATGGCGCGCGCCGAGTCGGGCCGGGTCTGCGCGATGCGCAGCGCCGCGGCGCGGAGCGTGTCCGTCTGGGCGGTTAGGCGGTTAGTCGGATAGGCGGTTAGCGCGAGCAGTGTCACACTAACCGCCCAACCGCCTAACCGCCTAACCGCCTGCTTCACGCCGCCTCCCGCTCCGGCACCGCGCACGACAGCACCAGCTGCTCGAGGATCCCGCGTTCGTCCGTGACCGTGCTGGACTTGAGCGCGCGGTCGGCGTCGAGCGCGAGCCGCAGCGCCCGCGACAGCGCCGCCGCGCTCCATGCACCAGCCCAGCGGGCCCAGCGCTCCGCGGTCTGGTCCCAGCTGCCGAGGCCGTAGGGGCGGGCGGCCCGTAGGTGCGACAGGATCACCGATGCGAGGCGGACCTGGGGGGCCCCGCGGTCGAGCTCCGCCCGCGCCAGCGCGGTGCCGACGAGCGCGGTCGCGAGGGCCGTGACGATGCGTACCCCGCTCATCCCCGCCTGCTCGAGCACCGGTTCCACGAGGCGGGCGGCGGCGGCCCCGCGCCGCTCGAGCGCGGCGTCCACCAGGTCCTGCACCGTTTCGCCGCGCCGCACCCCCACCAGCGCGGCGACCTCGTCGCGCGTGGCCGGTCGGCTCCCCGCGACGGCTGCCAGCTTTTCGAGCTCCCGGGCCAGTGCCGCGAGGTCGTTTCCAACAGCCGCAAGCAACAGTTCCGCGGCGTCCGGGGCGAGCGTGAGCCCGAGTCGGCTCGCGTGATGCGCCACCCAGCGCTCGACGCGCGCCGGTGGCAGCGGGTTGACGGCCACGGCGGTGGCCCGGCTGGCGAGCTCCGTGTCGGGCGGCTCCTCCGCGCCCTGCACGAGGACGAGCAGCGTCGTGGGGCTGGGGGAGTCGAGATAGCGCACCAGTTCCTGGCGCACCTTGGTGGTCTTGCGGAGCTGCCCGAGCCCGCGGATCACGACCGCGCGTGTGGCCGCGAGCAGCGGCGGCGTGTTGACGAGGGTGTGGAACGCTTCGGGATCGAGGTCGGCGGCGCTGCGCTGGTCCACGTTGAAGTCGCGCGCCGCGGGATCCACGGCCCGCTCGACGAGGGCCCGGATGGCCTCGTCCTTCAGCACATCCTCGTCGCCATGGAGGTAGTACACCGGGTCGGGCGCGCCCTGCTTCAGGCTCCGCAGCAGCGCGTCGAACGTGAGGGCCCCCATACGGGGCGGAAGTTACCGCGGGCTCGCGGCGAGAGAAAGTCTACCGGCCCGCGGAAGCGGGCTCGACGAGCGCGGTGCCGTACGGGTTGGGGTTCCCCGTGAACACGGTGGCCCGCGGATCCTGGAACGACACGAAAGGCACGCCTGCCTGGACGACGGGTTTGGGGAAGCGCACCGGCGGGAGCGCGGGAGCGTGCGCCACCGGCGCGTGCCGCACACCCTCGCGGGCGACGAGCGCCAGGGCGGCCGCGATGAACAGCGCCGCGGCGATCCCCGCCCGGGCCGGCACCTCGCGGGCCGCGCGCCGCTCATGTGCGAGCCGCGCGTCTAGCCGGGGCCGGAACTCGGGCGACGGCTCGATCGACTCGGCACCCGCCTGGAGCGCGAGCACGCCGCGCCGCACTGCGGTGTCGTAGCGGCGGCAGGAGGCGCACTGCACGAGGTGGCGCTCGAAGCGCCGCAGCTCCCGCGGCGCGGTGATCAGGCCGTCGCGGAAGTCGGTGTAGCGGTCGAGGAATTCGGCGCACGTCATGGACGGGAATGTACTACCGTCGGGACCGGGGCGGGTTCCCCCCCCCGGCCCCCGGGGCTACTCCAGCAGCGGTCCGATGAGCTGGGCGAAGCTGTTGCGGGCTCGATTGAGGCGGCTCTTCACCGTACCCAGATTGCAGCCGGTGATGTCCGCGATCTCGGCGTAGCTCTTCCCCTCGAGCTCACGCAGCACGAACACGGCGCGGTGATGGGAGGGCAGCTGGCCCACGCACTGGTCCACCGCTTGTTTCAGATAGCGCTTGCGGTACAGGTCGTCGGGGCGTGCCGTGGTGTCCTCGAACTGGAGCGGCCGGTGGTCGGCCTCCCAGTGCTTCTTGATCGTCTGGAACAGGACCAGAGGGTTGCGGCTGCGATTGCGCAGCTCGTTCTTACCCAGGTTCGAGGCGATCGTGTAGATCCACGTCGAGAACTTCTTGGTCTGATCGAACCGGTGGAGGTGGCGGAACACGCGGATGAACACCTCCTGCACGAGGTCCTCAGCCCGTTCGCGGTCGCCGATCGTCCGGTTGATGAAGTTGAGCAGGCGGGTCTGGTAGCGGTCGACCAGGGTCCCGAACGCCTGAGGGTCGCCCGCCAGGTGCTCGAGCACCAGCCGTCCGTCGTCCAGCTCGTGCAGCACCTTGCGCTCCAGCGCGCGGGCGCTCACGACGTCCGGCGGGTTCCGCTTGAGGGCTGCTCGCATGAGGCCGCTCCGCTGTTTCAGATCGAACATTGGGACTCGAGACGGCAAGGCCTTCACCCCGTATAGATATGGCAGGAACCGTACCGGTCGCAGGTCAAATGCAAGTCACTGTGTCCGAGCAAGTTGTGCTCTCCCGGGGAGCTCGGCCCTGTGGGGCCGTCCCCGGCGGGTGACACGGCCGCGCTACAGGCCCAGGATGAACCCCGCCATATAAAGGATAGCGACAATCGTCTTTGCGTCACGGATCTCCCCGTCCCGGATGCGAGTCAGCACCCGCGACAGGGGGTGCGGCTCGACTTCGATGAACTCGTCACGCTCGCGCGCGGGGGTCCCCGCCGTCAGCCCGGTCGCCAGGTAGAGGTGAATGACCTCATCGGTGAAGCCGGGCGTTGTCCAGATGGAGGTCAGGCGCACGAGCTCGGTCGCGCTGACGCCGGCCTCTTCGCCGAGCTCCCGCCGGGCGCAGGTCTCCGGGTCCTCGCCCGGGGCGAGGGTGCCGGCCGGCACTTCCCACAAGGGTCCCCCGGTGGCGTAGCGATACTGCTTGATCAGGAGGAGGATCGGGTCCTCGCCGCGCGGGTCCGAGGCGCAGGGCACCACGGCGGCGGCGCCGGGGTGACGGATCAGCTCCAGTTCCCCGGTGGACCCGTCCGGGAATTGGACGGTGTCGATGTCGAGCCGCACGACGCGGCCCGTGTAAATGCGACGGCTGGCGAGTTGCATCGAGCGTTCCCCGTTGCGCCTCAGCGGTTGAAGGCCCACGTGAGCGGGACCTTGAAGCCCTCGGCGAGGAAGTAGGCGGCGTTGCGTCGCGGGTTCGAACGGATGGGCGAGTTGGGCGCGGGCGACGTAAACGGCACGAGGCCGAGTCGAGTCGCGAGGATCTGGAGGCGCAGCATGTGGAATCCATCCGAGACGAGCAGCACCCGGCGATTGTCTCTGCCGGCGAACCAGCGCGCCACGCCGGCGAGCGAGGCGTACGTGCTCGCGCCCGCCGGCAGCGCGACGACCGCGCCCTCCGGCAGTCCGGCCTTGACGAGGTAGCGGCGCCCGACCTCGGACTCGCTCACCGTGTCGCCCGAGCCGACGCCGCCCGTCACGAGCACCACCGGCGCGAGGCCGCGCTGGTACAGCGCCGCGGCATGGTCGAGCCGGGCCCGGAACACGGGTGACGGCCGGCCGTTGTACTGCGCCGCGCCAAGCACCGCGATCGCGTCGGCGGCCGTCGCCTGGTCGCGCGCGGCCGCCAGCGCCACCGCGACCACCACCGCCGCCCAGCCCAACGCGAGCAGCAACACGACCGCGATCCCGGCCGTGAGTTTCCGCCGCCAGGTCCAGAAAGACATGGGCGGAATATACGACGGCCGATCGGCCTACAGGCTCAACCAGTAGTTCACCTTGATCAACAAGACATTGGTCGGTGGATCCCGGAGCAGCTCGCGGGCGAGATAGTGCCCTACGTGCAGCGTGGGATCGGAGAGGTCGGCGGAGCGCGACTGGGTCCAGACCAGGAAGAGCGTCGAGCCGGGCCGGTACTCCCAGCGCAGCACGGCGTTCGAGCGGAGCGAGCGGACCCGGAAGTCCGGGTTCGAGAACTGGAATGAGTTGCTCGGCTGCGAGCTATCGGGGTGGACGGTGTAGCGGGCGCTGCCGCCATCGTATGTGATGGTGGACCCGTTGTCCTGTCCATACACATTGAAGGCGAAGGTACGCGGCGCCCGGAGCTCCTTGAAGGTGCGGTAGCGTCCGGAGAAGGTGAACGGCTGCAGGTACAGCTGAAAGCTGAGGGTCGGCGTGAAGGTGACGTTGAGCCGCGTCGTCAGGTCGAGCTGGCGCTGGTCGAGCTCCCCGAACACGTAGCGCGCGCGGTACGTCGCCCCGGCGGAGGTATCGGCCTGCGAGGTGACGAACTGCGCGGCCGTCCAGCCCGTGGTGTAGCTCGGGCCGAGCTGCAGCGACACCGCGGTGCTCGGCCGTACCCTGATCACGGGGTTCACGTTGATGGTCCAGGTGCCGGCGGCGTCGCGGAAGTAGTTCACGCTGACGGTGCCGTTCACGGCCCGGCGCTGGTCGGAGGAGATGGTGCCGCCGAGGTTCCATTGCTGCGGCGCGAGAGCCGCGGGACCACCGCGGGTGAGCCGATCGTCCACGCCCTGTTGCTGCTCGTAGACGAAGAAGCTGCCACTCCAGTAGTTCAACAGCTGCCCGAAGACGCCCACGACGCGACCCAGCTGGATCCGATCGCCCCCGTAGTTCCAGGCCATGGCCAAGGGGTCCGAGGAGACGCTCGCCTGCCGGAACACACGTCCCGGTGTGGTCCAGCGGTAGGCCAAGAACACGTCGCCCGCGACGCGGTCGGTGCGGTGTTGGAAGCCCAAATCGTTCACTTCAAACCCTGGCGTGCTCGTGCTGAGCGCCGCCGCCCAGATGGTGTTCCCCCCTTCCTTGTTGATCGAAAAGTCCGCGCCCGCGCCGGCGAGCGAGGTCCGAAGCGAGTCGTAGTGTAAGTACGCCGCGTCGGGTCGCTGGTAGTAGCGCGCCGACTGCTGCTGGGTGACGCGCAGGGCGAGCGTGTCCCCGGTGACGTAGGAGGCACCGATCGAGCCGAAGACCGAGTACGTGTTGTTGTCCCAGCGGTGGTAGAAGTCCGCGGCCGCGACGTACGCACCGCTCCGGAGCGAGTCCACGGCGGGGCTGCGACTGTGGCGAGCGACGGCCGTCGCGAGCAAGCCGAATCCCGTGTGGCCTCCGATCTCCCGCCGTACCCGGCCGACCAGGTAGTTCGTGAGCGGCTCCACGTCGTCCCGCCACCGCACGCCGTTCGAATCGGCCAACGTGGCCTGCTCCCGCGCGGTCACGGCGTCGAGCACCCCGAGCGACCAGCCTCCCGGCGTCTTCCCCGAGAGCTTGGCGGACCCGAGGATCGTACTGTTCGTCGGCGCGTCGACGAAGCCCCCTGACGGCGCGGCTGCCTCGTGCTCGGGCGGTCGTCCGATGCGGCGCGAGTAGAAGTACTGGGGCGTGTTGCCGAACCGGATGTAGGGGCCCGTGCCGCCGAAGTCGAAGATGCTCGCCCCCTCCACGAAAAACGGCCGCCGCTCCGGCAGGAATTGCTCGAATGCCGTGAGGTTCACGAACGAAGGATCCGACTCGACCTGACCGAAGTCGGGGTTGACGGCGGCATCGAGCGTAAGATTCGAGGTGACGCCGTACTTCAGGTCGAGCCCCGCGCCGCCGAAGTAGGTGCGGCCGTTATCAAAGGGATTCCCGGCAGCGGGGCTGTCGTACGTGCCGCGGCCGAGGGTGTACGGCAGCAGCTCCAGCCGTCGCGGGGAGGGGATGTCGCGCAGGCCGACCAGGTGACCGAAGCGCGACGCGTACCCCGTCTCGGTCTTCTTCTTGAATACCCACTGGGAGAGCTCGTTCTTGCGGAACACCCAGCGAAAAAAGTTGACGCCCCACACCTGCTCGCGCACCTGGGGGAACCGCAGCTGCGAGAACGGGATCCGCATCTCCACGACCCAGCCGAGAGAGTCGATCGCGGTCGCCACCTCCCACACGGGATCCCAGGAGCGGTCGCCGATGAAGAAGTCGTTGCTGCACAGGTCGTCCAGCTTCACGCCCGCTGGATTCACGGCGAACTCGAACGCCGTGCGGTGATCATGGTAACTGTCGAAGTCGACGTAGAAGACGTCGCTCTGGGTGTTGTCGTCGCGGCGGCCCAGGCGGCTCGAGATCTTCGCCGGCGCGTCGTCGTACAGCCGCGCGCCCACGTAAATCGCGTCGGCGTCGTACAGCAGCATCACGGTCGTCGATTCGGAGGCAGCCTTCCCCTCGTCGGGGTCGGTCTCGGTGAAGCCGCGGATCGGGACCGCCCCGGCCCACGCCGGATCATCGAGCCGGCCGTCGAGCGTCGGTGGGCGGCTCACCCGCACCGCCGTCATCGTAGGCGGCACGCGCCCGTCGGCGTGGCGCAGCGCGGCGGCGCCGGTGTCGGGCGACTGTGGGGGGAGCAGCAGCAGCGCCGGGACGGCAAACAACATTCACGACCCTCCGGGGGGGGCAGTGCGAGCAGGATTCCCCACTAACATGCCGGAGTGACGAGCGACTCGCGCCCTGCGGGAGCGCGGGCCCTGTCAGGGTTTCGTCAACAACTCTTCAAACAAGGCGAGCGCCCGCGGGTCGTCGGACTCCCCGAGCCAGAAGAGCGCCTTGCGGCGGACCTCGGGGTCGCGATGCGTGCGGGCGATGCGGATCAGGGCCGGGACGCCCTCGTCCCGCGGCCGCTGGGACAACGCGAACACCGCCTGCTCCTTCACCTCCCGATCCACCCCGGAGTCGTCCACCAGATCGGTGAGGCCACGCGTCGCAGCGTCCCCCGCCGCCTGGCCGAGCCAGAAGACCGCCTGGCGCTTGGCACGGCGCGCGACGCGCTCGTCGCGGGCCAGCTTCAAGAGGGCGGGCCAGACCGTCACGGAATCCGCGATGGTGGCGGGGAAGATCGCTTCGTCGGCTGCGCGGCCGCCGTCCCGTCTCGCGAGGTCGAGCAGGAAGTCCGCCGCGTCGCGCGTGGCGACGGCGCCCAAGTCCGCGACCACCGCGCCGGCGGCCGGGGTCGCCCAGTGTCCGCCGACGTAGGCGCGGAGTGACTGCACGACGCCGCCACGCACCGTGAGCGCGACGCGGACCGGGCCGGGCTCGCAGTCGCAGTCGACGTCGTCGCGGTCGAACATCCCTCCGTGGGTGATCGTGCGGTTGCCGCACCTGCCGTCGCGGCACTCGAGGGAGATGATGTTGACCCCGTTCCCGCACACTCCGGGGCGCGCCGCGAAGCTCAGGCGCACCGTGCCGTCGGGAGCGGCGGCGACGCGGCCCCCGAGGCTCTGCGCGAGCACGAGCAGTAGGGGTGCGATCACTGATTGATGATCTCCAGCAGGACCTGCGCCGCGCGCGGGTCGTGCGACTGGCCGAGCCAGAAGACGGCCTTCTTGCGCAGCTCCCGGTTCTGCTCTGTCTTCGCGATCGCGATCAGCTTGTCGAGCGCTGCGGGCTCGTGGCGCTGCGAGTAGACGAAGATCAGCTGCTCCTTCATCTCCTCGTTCTGCATGCGGTCGTACAGGGCCACCAGCTGGCCCAAGTCCGTGCCCGTCTGCCCCGCCCAGAACAGCGCCTTCTTGCGCATCTCGATGGCCTCGCGCTCGTTCTGCGCGATCTCCATCAGCCACCGGCCGTTCTCCGCGCCGCGCATCTGGGATAGCGAGAAGATCACCTTCTCCTTCAGGTCTTCCTCGGTGAGCTTGGCGTAGAGCGCCCGCAGGAAGGCGGCGTTTTCGGTCGAGTGCTGCTGTCCCAGCCAGAAGATCGCCTTCTCCCGGGCGTCGGCAGGGGCGCGTGGGTTGTCCGCGTAGGCGCGGATGATCTCGGCCGCGCGCGGGCTGTGCTGCTGCGACAGCGCAAAGATGGCCTTCTCCCGCAGCTCCTCGTCGTCCGTCGTCCGCAGGATCGAGTCGAGCATGTTCACCGAGCGATCGGTGGGGACTTGCGACAGCCAGAAGACCCCTTGCTGCCGCACCTCGGCGTCGGGGTCGTGCTGCGCGACGTCGAGCAGGATGTTCTCCGTCTCCGTGTCCCGCTTCTGCGACACGATGAAGACGGCCTTGCGGCGGAGCCCCGCCGAGCACGGGTCGCGGCGGGCCAGCACCTTTTTCAAGATCGGAAGCGCGTTGGCCGCGTCCATCTGCAACAGGCCGTTGAGGGCCGCGACGCGCACGTCGTCCTCGTCGTCCTCGCTCGGGCAGCTCGCTTGACCTGCGCCGGGAGCGCCGGGGGCGCCCGTCGGCGACTCGCCCTTCGGCGGCTTGCCCGTCGGGCCACCCGCTTCCCGCGCGTGCTCGGCGAGCCACGCCGCCGCGCCCGAGTCCCCCTGCCTGGCGAGGGCGGTCTGGATGCGCGCCAGCAGCGCGTCTCCATCGTGCATCGTCGCCGCCTTGGGGTAGCGGCGCTGTTGGGTGACCAGCAGGCTGCGGGCGTGGTCCAGGTCGTCGTTCTTGTACAGGGCGAAGGCCGACCAGTAGAGCGCATCCCCGGCGCGGGACGAGCTGGGGTAGGTGCGCGCGAGATCGCCGTACAGGTTCGCGGCGGTCGCGTAATCCCCGCGGTTCAGCGCGCGGCGCGCGGTGCGCCACAGCGAATCGGTCGGATCTTGTCCGTCCTGGGCGAGCGCGACACCGAGCGCGGCGAGCTGTCCGTCCAGGTCGTCCAGCTGCGCCAGCCCGTCGCTGTTGAGCATCGTCCCGAGCCGCGCCAGGGTCGGCTGAGCGGCGGCCAGGGCCGCCTGGGCTCGGGCGAGCGCCCGCGCGGCCTGGGGAGGCACGGCCGGCTGCTGCACTCCGACGACGGCCGCGCACACGAGATACATCGCCTGCATTACAGAGCTCCTTGCGTGCGCACGGGGCCGGGCCCGGCGGGAATCGCCGTCTGCAGCCGCAGCAACACGCTCCGCTGGTCCAATCCCTGGTTGATCAGTTGCACATCTTCGCGCTCGCCTCTCGAGGAAAGCTGCGCGATCTGAGCCAGCACGAGCTCCAGGTCCTCGAGCAGGCTCTTGAGCCGGGGGTCACGCGCCGCCGGCGAGTCGAGCATCAGGCGCGTGGTGGTGAGGAGGTCGCGGGCCTGCGCGGCGAACTGCGCCGCCGGCTCGCCCGCGCGGGTCTCGGCGCGGAATCCGGTGAGCAGCGCCTCGGTGCGGGTGAGGTATTGCGCTGCGGCCACGCGGTAGGCCAGCGCGTTGACCCGATCGGCCCCACGGGCCGCGTCGGCGGCCGCCGGTGCGCCGGCCGGCCCGGGACCGCCGGCCGTCCAGCGGCCGATCGCGAAACCGAGCACGAGCACGGCCGCGATCCCGAGGCCCCAGCGCAGCCACGGGCGCAGCACGATGGCGCGCCGCCGCCGGGCCGCGCGCGCCGCCACGATCCGCTGCCACATCTCCTCGCGCGGCGTCCGGGGCGGGCGGTGATAGTCCTGCACCGCGTCCTGCAGCAGGCGATCGACCCGGTCTTCTGTCATGACACCCACTCCCCCGCGAAATCCGCAAGCGCCTCGCGCAGTTTGGCGCGCGCCCGCGACAGTTGCGCCTTCGATGTCCCCGTCTCGATGTCGAGGGCGTTCCCGATCTCCTGGTGCGTATACCCCTCGACGTCGTGCATCACGAACACCGCGCGGTACCCCTCCGGCAGATCGTCGATGGCGCGCGCCAGCCGCTGTTTCAGATCCGGCTCCGCGTCGCGCCGGCCCGCCGCGACGCCGCCCGCGTCTTCCAGGTCGGTCTCACGCCGCAACCGCTTCACTTTGCGGAGCCCGTTCAGGACGACCGACGTCGCGATCGCGTGCAGCCACGTGGAGAGCTTCGCCTCCCCCCGAAACGAGCCGAGGCGCTCGAACGCGCGCACGAAGGTGTCCTGCGTGAACTCCCGGGCCAGCTCGTCGTCGCCCGCCAGGCGGTAGGCGAGGCGGTAGACGCGGTCCACGTGCGCGTCGTAGAGCACGCGTTCCGCGGCGCCGTCCCCGGTACGGACTCGGGCTATCAGTTCGCGTTCGTCCACCGGGCTCCGGAGCGGGGGGCGGGGTCGGGGCGATGTCGGTTATCCCTGCGACACGCGGCGTAAGGAAAGGGTTGCGTGGAGCGGTGTTATCCCTGCTTCAAGAGGATGCGGATCCCGATGCCCGCGAGCACGGCGAGCAGGAAGGAGGCGAGAGTGCCGATCAGGAAGTACTCGGCGAACTCGCGGTCCTCCAGGGCCCTGAAGCGGGCGAGCGCCTTGGCGGCGATGATCCAGCCCACCGCGCTGTACTCCCCCAGCAGGACGAGGGTGAGGGCGAGGGCGCGCTCGAGCGCGCCGATCGCGCGGCCGCGGGCGATCTCGATCGCGCCCGCGGTGCGATCCTCGTCGCGCCGCATCTGCAGCGTGGGGAGCTCGAGCACGCTGCGGATCAGGACGACCCCCCGGCCCGAGACGTAGAGGTAGCCCGTGGCGAGCAGCGCGACCCGGCCCCACCAGAGCCCATCGAGGCTCGGCTTCGCAAGCTGCGCGAAGTACGTGCCCGCCACGAGGGCGATGATGACGAACACTGCTTCCCAGAAGAGCAGCGTCGCGGCGCGGCGGTGGCCGTCCACCTGCGCCGGCCAGAGCGTGGCGGCGAGGGTGTAGGCGAGGAGGGGCACCACGAAGAGCGGGTTCATGGGGTCTCGAGCATGGCTCGGAACATCTTATCGCCGGCGGCCACGAGAGGCCAGGCCATGCGGCGCGCCAGGTGAGAAATCGCGCTGCGGTCGACGTGCAACTGCGCGGCGGCGTCGGCCGGGGAGCCGAGGCGCAGCAGGGTGGCGACGCGCCGCTGGCGCGGGGTCCAACTCCAGTACAGCGCCGAGTAGTAGCTCGCGAGTGGCTCGAGGGCGGCGGGGAATCCGCCCAAGGCGAAGACGAGCCGCCCCGGCTTGGCTCGCTCCAAGGCGGCGCGCGCCTCGTGAAAGCACGGGCCGTCGACCTCCGGAGCGGTGGCGGCGAGGGGCGTGCTGATCGGCCCGCGCCCGCACGCCACGACCCACGCGATATCGGGAAACCGGGCGCGGATGAAGTGGGCGACGTCCCACACGGGGGCGGGGCGCGTGAGCAGGCCCTGCAGCTCGTCGCCCAGGGTCACGGCGAAGCGGGCGGCGAGGGCGCGGCGATAGCGGCGATTGAGGTCGGGGAGCGCGGCGCGCAGCTCGGCCTGGAGCCGGGCGCGGCGGGCCGGGGGCAGCAGCCGGGACGCCGTGGCGTCGGCGATGGCGGCGACATAGACCTGGGAGGACATTTTACGTCACATGTGATAGATATGACGAATAACGTCACAATCTACCAATGTGACGATAAATGTCAATCGCTCATCGCGTGCCGAACAGCCGGTCGCCGGCGTCCCCGAGGCCGGGGAGGATGTACCCATGGGCGTCCAGCTCGCGGTCGAGCGCGGCGGCGTAGACCGGGACGTCGGGGTGGGCCTCGAGCATGCGGCGCACGCCGCTGGGGGCGGCGACGAGACAGAGGAAGCGCACCCGCTGGGCGCCGGCGTGCTTCAGGGCGCCCACGGCATCCACCGCCGAGCCGCCGGTCGCGAGCATGGGATCGAGCACGAAGAAGTCGCGGGCGTCCTCCCCCGAGGGAATCTTGAAGTAGTAGTCCACGGGCTCCAGCGTGTCGTGCTCGCGGTAGATCCCGATGTGCCCGACCCGGGCCGAGGGGATGAGCTCGGCGATGCCTTCGACCATGCCGAGCCCGGCCCGCAGGATCGGCACGAGCGCCAGCTTCTTGCCGGCGACGCGGACGCCGCGCATCCGCTCGAGCGGCGTCTCCACGTCGAACGGCTCGAGCGGCAGGTCCTTGGTCACCTCGTAGGCCATCAGCATGGCGATCTCGTTCACGAGCTGCTTGAAGTCGCGCGTCGTGGTGCTCTTGTCGCGCAGAATCGTGAGCTTGTGCTGGATGAGGGGGTGACCGAGCACGGTGAGATTGGGGAATTGCGGGTGCGGCATGGCGTGAGAAGCTATGTTCCACGACGCCACGACGCCACGACGCAGGCGGTCGCTCCCTAAGTCACGGCGCTCGCAGCCGCCATTTCGGGAACGCCGAGCCGATCAGCGCGCCGATTCCGGCACCGACGGCGCCTCCGACCGCCAGCCCGAACACGAAGCCGCCCGCCTCGCCGCAATTCACCGAGCCTTCGCAATTGGCTTTGGCAACGGCGACGCCGCCCGCGCCCAGGGCGACGCCGCCTAACACTGCCCCGATCAGCGCGCCCGTTCCCGCGTGGCCGCCGCCACGCACCCAGAGCGAGTCCACGTCGGAAGCAGGGACCTCGATTCGCCCCCAGAGGGGTGTCTCGAGGGTGAGACGATCGGCCGAACTGCTCACAACCACGCCTTGGCGGCGCCCGACTCGTCTGTTGTGGATGCGCACGAGCTGGCCACCCCCGAGACGTGCGAGAGCAAAGCCCGCGCGCTGCGCGGCGCTGGTTGTGTCGGGCTCCTGGGCCCGCGCGCGCTGGCTGGCGAGGGTGACGAGTCCCATCACCGCAACGGCGAAACAGAGCCTCCGCATGTCGTGTGCTCCGCTGGCGTACGGCGACAGGATCGCGCGCACGTCTCAAGTGCGCTTCAAGACCTCTCGAGTCGCAAGGGCGACGTGGCGGCGGACCAGGGCGCCCGGCTGCTCGCATTTCGCCAAGGGTGACCGGCACTCCCACGGCCTCGGGCAGCCCGCTAAGTTCTTCTGCTGCATAGCTTGGCCAGGTAGCTCAGTTGGTAGAGCAGCGGACTGAAAATCCGCGTGTCGGCAGTTCGATTCTGCCCCTGGCCACTCATGACGCATGAGCCTACGCCCCGCCGGTCGTGACCGACGGGGCGTCCTTCTCCCGGACGCGTCTCAAACGAAGGAGGCCGGACGATGCAGGCCGATCATGACCGGCAGGTCGATTATGTCGAGTTTGGTGCGACCGACCTCGGCCGGATCAAGCAATTCTATCAACACGTCTTCGACTGGCGGTTCGACGACTACGGGCCTGACTACACGAGCTTCCAGGACG
>WNGQ01000067.1_pt1 | contig 114569 bp, 96 predicted proteins | sample 5407661 | NCBI WGS metagenome assembly WNGQ01 (sample SAMN13153382, study PRJNA577476) | soil metagenome | isolation source: 60 cm soil or saprolite under Garry oak tree replicate 2 | place: USA:California | collected 2016-06-15 | reverse complement strand
CGCTCAATGGATTGCTCTCAGAGCATAATATTGAGTTTATCAAGTGGGATATGAACCGCTCTATCTGTGAGCCGGGGTGGCCGGATGAAGTTGGTCAGAACCCAGAGCGGGTCTCGCTCGATCATGTGCGCAATCTGTACTGGGTTATCGATGAGTTGCGTCGTCAGCATCCGCATGTAGAGTTTGAGTCGTGTGCCGGCGGTGGTGGGCGTGTCGATCTGGGCATTCTACCGCGAGTTGAGCAGGTGTGGACCAGTGATAACACCGATGCATTTGACCGTTTGCGCATTCAGGAAGGGTTCAGCTACGCTTATGTGCCGCGGGTGATGATGTGCTGGGTGACGGATTGTCCTAACTTCTCGACCAGCCGAACGGTGTCGTTGCGCTACCGCTTCCATGTCGCGATGGCTGGTTCACTGGGCGTCGGTGGCGATCTCTCACATTGGACGCCGCAGGAGCTAGAAGAGGCGCGTGGCTTCATTGAAACGTATAAGCGCGTGCGCCCGATCATCCAGAACGGCCTGCTCTATCGTTTGCGCTCACCGCGAGTAGGAAGTGTTGCAGCCTCGCAGTATGTAGCACAGGATGGCAGTGAGGTTGTCGTGTTTGCGTGGGGGCACTCACAGCAATTTGGGCAGACGCCGGTATCACTTCTGTTGCACGGCTTAGAGGAAGAAGCGCACTATGCCGACGCCATAAACGGTGCCACGTACAGTGGCGCATACCTTGCACATAGGGGGCTACCAATGAACCTGGTAGGCGACTTCGACAGTCGTATAGTTCATCTGATTCGTACCCCCTCTGCTCAGTAAACGCACAGTGCCTGTGCGCTTACTGAGCAGACATGGTAAACTAGATACGCTCATTATATTTTGAAGAGTAAAGGGATCAGAGGATAGATATGCAAGATGAAGCTGCTTTGATCTGGAATCCCATTCTGCGCCAGCATCTCGTCAACGCGCCGCATCGCATGAATCGGCGCGAGGGCACTACAGCCTGTCCCTTCTGTGCCGATATGACCAATGGACGGGTTGACGCGCAGACGCAGGTCTGGCTCCATCCAAACGACTTTCCGCCGGTGCAGCCGCCCACCGGAGAAGCCTATGTGGTCATCTATAGCCGCGATCATGATCGGACCTTCACGCAATTGAGCGTCGATGAGGTCAACGCGGTCACCCATTTGTGGCGTGATCTCTACAACGATCTGGCCTCGCGCTATGCGGCAGTCATGATCTTCGAGAACAGTGGCGCATCCATCGGCCAGACCCAGTATCATCCCCATGGGCAGGCCTATGGCGTCTCTATCATCCCGCCGACGCTGGAACGCGAACTGGAAACGGTCGTTCAGGACCAGGCGGCAGGGCGGGGTTGCCCCTTTTGCCGTGTGCGTGCTGAGCTTTCCGATGATGTGCATGAAGTCACTGCCAACACCACGTGGCAAGCCTTCCTGCCGCCCTATGTGCGCTACCCCTATGAAACCCACCTCTATCCCAGACGGCATGTCGCCAATCTGGGTTTGATGCGAGATAATGAACTGCGCGATTTCGCCGACATCTTGTTGCGTGTGATTCGTGGCTATAATGCGCTCTTCGATGGCGCGATGGCTCCTATGCCCTATCTGCTGGGGATTCACCAGTTGGCTGATGAGCAGTTCCATCTGCATGTCGAAATTCAGGCCATAGGTCGGGCCCCTGGCAAGCTCAAATTTGCCGCCTCGTCTGAAGCCCTGTGGGGCTTATGGACTAATGATTCGCTGCCCTCGCAGAAAGCCCAAGAGCTGCGTGAAGCTATTGCCAAGGTGGAGTCATGATGGAACGAAAGGAGGGAGTCATGCGGCCAATTGAGCAACAGGCCGCTCAGGCCTACCGCGAGCAGTTTGGGGAGGAGCCTGTGGTCGTAGCCAGTGCCCCTGGGCGGGTCAATCTCATCGGCGAGCATACCGACTACAATGGTGGCTTTGTCTTGCCCTGCGCCGTCGACCGCCGGGTCGCCGTCGCGGTAGGACCTGGGGAGACGCAGCTCTACTCCGCGAACTTTCACGAGGTCCGCCCACTGCTGAGCAAGCGTGAGGGTTCATGGGCAGACTATCCGAGCGGGGTCGTCTGGGCCATGCAAGAGCAAGGTTCTGACGTTTCGCGGTTTCGGGCGGCGTTTGTGGGCGATGTCCCGCTGGGAAGTGGACTCTCGTCTTCCGCAGCGATCGAAGCGGCCACGGCCTTTGCCCTTGATGCTTTCTACCATCTCGGAATTGCGAAGAAGAACCTCGCCGTACTCTGCCAGCGTGCCGAGAATGCCTTCGTGGGGGTCAACAGTGGGATCATGGATCAGTATGCCTCGCTTCTTTGTCAGGCGGGAACGGCCCTGTTGATCGACTGTCGCTCCCTGGAAGCCGAACCTGTTCCGTTAGACCTAGTAGGGGCTGACCTTACCCTGCTCGTCTGCGACACGCGCGTCTCGCGGGAACTGGGTGCCACAGGTTACAACGCTCGTCGAGAGGCGTGCGAGCGAGCAGCCCACATTCTGGGCGTCAAAGAGTTGCGTGATGCCCACATACAGGACCTGGACAAGCTTTCTGGCGAGGAACTCAAACGGGCCCGCCACGTTGTAACGGAGAATATACGGGTGCTGGAGGCTGTTCACGCTGTACGCAGGCAAGACTTTGCTGCTTTTGGTCGCCTGATGTACGCGTCGCATCGGTCCTTGCGCGACGACTACGAAGTCTCGACGCCAGAGTTGGATGCCTTTGTCGAGATAGCTATGCAGTCATCGGCTCTTGGGGCGCGGCTCACCGGGGCAGGTTTCGGAGGGTGTGCTCTTGCGCTGATCAGGAGTGACGACGCGGGAATGCTGGTACTGAGTGTTCAGCACTATTTCGAAGAGCGAGGCTTCAAACCACCGGTCCTCTATTCATTCCAGCCAGCGGCTGGCGCAGAGGTGGCGACATGAAACTACTCGTGACAGGTGGAGCTGGCTACATCGGGAGTGTGATGACTGCTCAACTGCTCGAAGCAGGCCATGAGGTTACCGTTTTTGATAACCTGTTGAAAGGGCACGTCCAGGCTGTGCCAGCAGGGGCAAACTTTGTCGAGGGGAACTTGCTGGATGAAGAACGGCTCAAGCAAGTGCTGGCACAAGGCTTCGATGGGGTGTTGCATTTCGCAGCGTTATCCCTGGTAGGCGAGTCTGTCCAGCAGCCAGAGCGTTACTATCGAAATAACGTCTGCGGAACACTCAATCTCCTGGAGGCCATGCGTGCTGCACGCGTCCCACGCCTGGTCTTTTCTTCGACGGCTGCGGTGTATGGGGAGCCTGAAGATATCCCCATTCTTGAAACCGCCGTGGCACGTCCGACGAATCCCTATGGAGGATCCAAACTGGCCATTGATCAGTTGATTGGCTTTGCCGAGTTGATTGGCTTTGCCGTCGCTGCCCATGGTCTGGCTGCCGTCAGTCTGCGCTATTTCAACGTGGCCGGAGCCAGTGGGCCGTTGGGAGAAGATCATCACCCGGAGACCCATCTGATTCCCATCGTGCTTGCAGTGGCGGCTGGAGAGCGGGCCGAGGTGCAGATTTATGGAGCCGACTATCCCACACCCGATGGAACCGCGATCCGTGACTATATTCACGTGGAGGACCTGGCCCGTGCCCACATCCTCGCGCTGGACAGCGTGCGTGCCGGAGAACATCGCATCTATAACCTTGGGAACGGCATGGGCTTTTCTGTCCGTGAGGTGATTGAGACTGCCCGTAGCGTAACCCGAGTATCTATCAACGCGGTTGAAGCTCCCCGGCGTGCAGGAGACCCGCCCGTCCTCGTGGCTTCCAGCCAGAAGATTCGGGATGAACTGGGTTGGATTCCCCGAAAGCCTGATCTCGCCACGATGATTGGTGATGCCTGGAAGTGGCAGCAGCTCCATCCTCATGGATATGATCGGTGACTGAAAGCTTGGAACAAAAAGAGCCACAAGAGTTGATGCAGGCTGTTGGGCAGATGCGCCAGATGCTCGGACTTGCCCGCCCACAAGGGATGAAGGCTGACGAAGTGGTGAAACCCGAAGCATGACAGTTCGTGAGTCTCGAACTATGGGTGTATATCGCCAGACATCTCTTTCGGCGTCGTGGATGACTGCAAGGTGGCCCCGCACGATTCACGAATGATCAACTGGGGCTGAAGGCGTATCACCTGTGGCGCCGTATCGCGCTTCTCCAGGCGTTCAAACAAGAGCTGAGCGGCTTTCTGCCCGATCTCGTAGGTCGGCTGGCGAACCGTGGTCAAGCGCGGATGCATGACGGCTGCCCACTCGAAATCATCAAAGCCAACGAGCGCTATGTCCTCTGGGCAGCACAGTCCCACCCGATCGATGGCTTGCAGCGCCCCGATGACCATCAGGCCGTTCATCACAAAGAGCGCCGTGGGCCGTGCGGCTCCCTGGGTCAGCAGGTGCAGCGCCGCGTGCTCTCCTCCATCGATACGCAAATTGCCTTCAGCGATCAGGGCCGGATCGAGGGGGATGCCGTGGGCAGCCAGCGCTTGCTGATAGCCGGTCAGACGCTCTTCTGTGGCGGTGATACCGCGCGGACCCGTCACGATGCCAATGCGCTCGTACCCAAGCGTGATCAGATGCTCGACCGCCTGGCGCGCACCCGCCACGTTGTCAATGAGCACGGCATCGATGCTCTCGTCCTCCGGGAGATAGCCGATACTCACCAGGGGCAATCGGTGGGTCGGCCAGGAGCGTAAATACGCGTGATTACCCGGCGCGTGACGTGCCACGATCAGCCCGTCAGCCCGCTTGCTTTCCAGCAGGCGCATATAGCTTATTTCCTTTGTCTGGTCTTCGTCCGTATTGCCAAGGATCAAGGAGTAACCGCGGGCATTGGCCACATCTTCCACGCCGCGCACAACACTGGTAAAGTAGGGATTGGTGATATCGGAGATGATCAGGCCAATGGTCTGACTGGTTTGCTTCTTTAAGCCTTGTGCCAGGCTATTGCGCTCGTAGCCAAGCGCAGCGATAATTTCCTGCACCCGGTGTGCCAGCTCTGGACTCACATACTTATTGCGGTTGATGACAGCCGACACGGTTGCTACCGACACCCCGGCCTGGGCCGCCACATCTTTGATCGTGGCTGGGTGGCCAGCCGACCCGACGAGATCTTTCATCTGCTTTGCTTCCTCCATGTGGAACGACGTGTCTTGTCCGGATGATGCCTCCTCTTCCAACTCACCCACAAGTTGTCTCAGAGTGTTGTTGTGTTGCTCGTTGAAGACAAGAGAGGACGGCCACTGGCACGCAGGAGCGAACACTGGGTCTGCTTCAACAAGCGTCTTGCTAATCGTTCCACTAATCGTTTTGCTCACTTAAAGGTAGCATAGTTAGCATCCTCTGTCAAGTTCTTCCACACCCATTCCTCCAAGGCTATCGTGTCCACTCGGTGTGCCGAGCGCATCTCTGCTGTAGAGAATGGTCAGTTGCCCCATGCTCAGGTGGTTTCCAGCCTCAGTCCCACATGGAGATACGATGGCCCTGAAGTTACCTCCAGGGCTGATGAATGCTCGTGGTAGCCATAAGGGGGTAGTATATGACAATACGCGCATTTCGGGAGCTTTCATAGACCTGGAAATCTCCCTCACAAAGCCTTGACAGAGCGCGAGAAATATGTTATATGATGATTAGCGAAACGATTAGATAAACGATTAGCTGAGTATTTCGCTAACAGACGGGAGGAGCCGTCATGAGTTCATATGGTATGCACAAGCGCGTCTCACTCTTCAGCCTTAGTCCAGAAGGCCGTGCGAGGTACACCAGCTGGCGCGTGAGGCTGGCGGTGGCCGTCGGACAGCAGGCGACCTCCCAGCTTAGCGACACAGGAGGATGACCATGGAATTACAAGAACAGTTCCCCATTATGACGGATGTTCAGCAGCTCGAGTACGTCTGATTGAACGTAAATTGAACCTTGCCTAAGTATCTGGATTCTATGAAAACGGATCAACCTCAGGTTGATGTCCGAGAAGGAGACAAAACAATGAAAGCAAACATCCGAAGCGCTTGCCCCTGGCTGTCTTTGCTCATGCTGCTGTCGCTTGTGCTTGCAGCATGCGGCGGTGGAAGCACTAGCAGCCAGGGCCAGACGCTCCATGTGCTGATAGGCTATAACTCCACCTACCCCGCGCAACAGCGGCAGTGGATGCAGCAGATTGCCAGCGAGTTTCAGAAGGCGACCGGCTCCACCATTGCCTGGGACACCTACAGTAGTAGCAGTGAGGAACAGACAAAGCTCCAGACCTCTATTGTCTCCGGGAGCGGTCCCGATATATTTAGCTTCGGTACCACGTTTGTTCCGACCGCTCAGGCCACGAAAGGCTTCACCGTCCTCACCGATCAGGACTGGCAGGCGGTGGGTGGAAAGGACAGGTTCTTCCAGCAGCAGCTCACGATGGCCGGGTCATCACCCAACCAATTGATCTCCGTCCCCTTTGTGATGCGTCCTTTCGCCATGGTCTATAACAAGGAGCTGTTCCAGAAGGCAGGTATCACTACTGCCCCTACGACCTGGACTGAGTTCGTCCAGGACGCCCAAAAGATGACGAATCCCTCCGCCGGAGTTTACGGGGCCGAGATCGACCCCTCGGATTCGTTTGACCCCTGGAAGATCTGGTGGATGTTCGCAGGACAGCTGGGCGGGAGCTTCATCTCGCAGGACCTCAAGACCGCACAGATGAACACGCCAGAGGCGGTGCAAGCCGTCCGGTTCTGGTTTGACTGGGCCACGACGTACAAGATCGTCAATCCAAACTCGATGGCGTGGAAAACGGGCGATGCCACGCAGGCTTTCGCCAATGGCAAGGTGGGCATGTTTATTATGGTGACTCCCACCATCACGCCGACGCTTCAGAAATCGGCTGTAGCGGGCAAGTACGCCTTCGCGCCCATGCCTACCATTCCTTACGGGATGCAGCAGAGGCCAGCGAATGGCGTCCCCGACGCGACCATTGTTTCCGGTGATATGCTCGCTGTCGCCGACTACTCGAATGTGAAGGACCTGGCGTTCAAATTTATCAATCTGGTCACCGATGAGCAGCACCAGATTCAGTGGACCAAGACCTTCGGTGATCTGCCGGCCAACGTGCAGGCCGCGAACTCTCTGGCAAGCCAGGATCCTCAGACGGGCGCCTTTATCAAGGCAGAGGCAGGAGCCAGTCCCACCCCCTTTACGGGTGTATGGGGGCCACTTGAGGTCGCACTGGCCGGTGTGAGTTCCAAGCTGGCCAATGAGGTGGCGACCAACCGCTATGATCCGTCTCACATCAAGCCACTGCTGGACCAGGCCAACCAGCAGATTCAAAGCCAGTTGCATTGAGGAATGAACTCCTGCATCGAGTAGAGAGACTCGCGCTTGGGCGCGAGTCTCGTGACCTTGGAGGTGACAAATATGTCCATACAACAACCTCTCCCAGAAACCGTCCCAACAACTACTGGGGTACTGAGACCTAAGCGTGGCAGAAGGGGCATTCTTAGCGGGCGGCCAATGTGGCTCATGTGGCCCAGCATCGTATTGCTCGTCGTGATCATCGGCATTCCTTTGCTGATAGCCCTCTACATCAGCTTCCTCAATCTCGATCAGTACACGCTGCGGAGCTGGATTCAGGCTCCATGGGTTGGGCTGGGCAACTACGTGACAGCCATCACCGCCGGTAACGTGATCGGAGCTTCGGCCCTCACATCGCTGGGGGTGAGCCTGGCTTTTTCGTTGCTGACCACCCTGATCATCACGCCCATCGGTATACTGGCTGCTCTCACCGTCAACACCCAGTATCGTGGCCGTACGCTCGTTCGCTCGCTGTACCTGGTTCCCTACGTGATACCCACCTTTGTGACCGCCTTGGTATGGCGCCAGATGTTCTTGAACGGAACCGGGCTGGTGGATCACTTTCTTGCGGCGATCCAGGTGGCCAATATCAACACGTACTGGTTGCTGGGGCCCAACAGCTTCTGGGCGATGGTCATCGCGGATGTCTGGGCCTCGTGGGCCTTCATCTACATCATGGTGCTGGCAGGGTTACAGTCGATTTCTCATGACCACTATGAAGCTGCTGATATAGATGGAGCCAACTCCTGGCAGAAGCTGACAAGGGTCGTCTTGCCACAGTTACGTCATATCCTGGGGCTGGCCCTGTTGCTCTCGACACTCTATCACTTCAACAACTTTACCTTGCCGTTCGTGATGTTTGGCACACCGCCCCCCATTCAGGCCGATGGGCTACCGCTCAATATCTACGTCTCCTCGTTCCAGCTGTTTAACTTTGGGGTAGGGGGTGCCATGTCCGTGATTACACTCATTATCATGTTGATTCCCGGCTTCCTGTATCTCCGGGCTCTGCGATTAGGAGAGGTGACAGCATCATGAGTAGACACAGAAATGCGCAGGAAATTCTGCCGCCGCCAGTCCGAATTGTGGCGACCGCCGTTCTGGCGGTTCTTGTATTGATCCCTATCGCCTATACGCTCTTGCTCTCGGTCACTCCGGATGCTGAGGTCGGCGCCGGGAGCCTGCTTCCGTCCCAATGGGCCTTTGGGAACTACATTCAGATGTGGTCCACGGTCAGCCTTGCCCGAGGCCTGGGCAATAGTCTGATCATCTCGGGGATCGCCAGCGTCATTGCGGTGATCCTGGCCGTTGGCGCAGCGTACATCCTCACACGGTTCACGTTCCGCGGGCGACGCCCCTACCTCTACTCGCTCATTGGTCTGCAAACCGTTCCGAGCGTGATGCTCCTGCTTCCGCTCTTCGTGCTGTTTGCGTCGGTTCAGGCAGCATTGCATCTCAGGCTGGTGGGAACCTACCCAGCAGTGATCATCACCTACCTGACGTTTGCACTTCCGTTCGCAACCTGGCTCCTGGTTTCGTATCTGGGAAGCATCCCGGTGGACCTCGAGGAGGCGGCGCTCATCGATGGGGCCACACGACTGCAGACCCTCTGGCTCATTATCGTGCCGCTCGCACTCCCAGGGCTGGTGGTAGCGCTGGTCTTCGCCTTCCTGACGGGCTGGAACGATGTGCTGTTTGCCAGCGTGCTGACCTCTCCGGAGACCCGAACGCTCGCCGTGCAGTTGCAAGCCTTCAGTTCGGCTCAGGAAGGCGGGGCATTGCCTCTGTACGGCCAGTTAATGGGCGCAGCTGTCGTGAGCGCGCTGCCCGTGGTGATTTTGTATATGACATTCCAGAGATACCTGGTCGGGGGACTGACCGCCGGAGGGGTCAAGGGATAGACATCATGTATGGCAACGGGCGGTAGCCGGGTCTGGGCAGGCTTGAAACCTGCCCGTGCCTGGCCAGGTGCTTGCGATTCTGACATGCATCTCATAAAGATGAGAAAGGTGTATACCGTATGCAGATAGACTTTCATTATCCTCTGGCATTCACCACCCTGGCGTGTCCCGACTGGTCGTGGGAGCAGGCCGTCCAGAAGGCCGTTGAGTATGGCTACCAGGGACTGGAACTGCGGGGCGTCGAGGGGGAGATGGACCTGGCGAAGGCCGCTCCGTTTGCAGGTAGTCGGCTCCCGGCCACGAAACGCGAACTGAAGGAGCGGGGTTTAGCCATTCCATGCCTGGATACATCATGTCGCTTTGACCAGGATGCTGAGATCGGCAACAGCATTGATGAGGGGAAGCGTCATATCGATCTGGCTGGCGAGTTGGATGCGCCCTCCATCCGCGTGTTCGGAGATCGCATCCCGGACATCCAGTCGCGCGAGAAGATCATCGGACAGGTAGTCCAAGGTCTGCTGGCCCTTGCCCAACATGCGGAAGGAACGAGCGTTCAGGTACTGCTCGAATCTCACGGGGACTTCGCACGCGTGCAGAACCTGCTCGATGTGATGCGGGCAGTTCACCATCCTCACGTGGGGGTACTCTGGGACGTGCATCATCCCTACCGCTTCTTCTCTGAGCCCTTAGCGGACACGTACGAAAAGCTCAAGGACCGCATTAGACATGTTCACTTGAAGGACTCGGTGTCTACGAATGGCGAAGTCCGTTATTGCCTCCTGGGACAGGGGATTGTGCCGGTCGTTGAGGTCCTACAGTTGCTGGCGAACGGCGGTTATGACGGGTGGATCGCCTTTGAGTGGGAAAAGCGCTGGCATCCCGAGATCGAGGAGCCCGAGGTCGCCTTGCCTGACTTTGTCCGTGTCTTACGAGCGGCTGAGGCGGAGCTTGCTCGTCGGCAGGAAAGGATTTGATTGGTCATAGTGCCTGTCGATGGCGGATTCTCAGCCTTCAGCGGCGTGTAATTGTAACAAATAGAGAAGGTATCCCAGGATGAAAGACTGGCAGATGATGCTGGAACAAGGACATTCTTGCTTTTTGCTGATTATAGATGGTTCCATAGACGATGCGGTTGAACCCTTTCACCGCTTTTTTTCCGATGTAGCAGCTCATCTTCGTTGGCAGTAGCAACAACATGAACATAAGGAGACATCAAATATGACAAGGAAACTACGATTCGGGATCATTGGCTGTGGCGTGATCGCTCGCTTCCACGCGGAAGCCATCACCAGCTTGCCTGATGCGCAACTGATTGCCGTAGCTGATTCCATTCCCGAACGAGCACAGAAATTAGGAGAGGCATTTCAGGTGACGCCCTACAGTGATTTTCAGGAGATGTTGGCGCGTGAGCAACTCGATGTCGTCGACATCTGCACACCCAGTGGTCTGCATGGGGAGCAGGCGTGCCAGGTGATGCGCTCGGGGCGGCATGTGATTGTCGAGAAACCGATGGAGGTCAGCAGCGCGGCGATTGCGGAGATGTTGCGGGTGCAGCAAGAGACCGGCATGAAGCTGGCCGTCATCAGCCAGCACCGTTTCGATCCGGCCACGCGCCAGGTGTATGACCTGGTTGAGGAGCAGGCTTTTGGCCGATTGGTGCTCGGCAACGCCGCTGTGCCCTGGTGGCGCTCGCAGGCGTACTACGACAGTGGCGAATGGCGCGGGACCTGGGAACTTGATGGTGGCGGCGTGCTGATGAATCAGGCTATCCACTCCATTGATCTCTTGCAATGGTTGATGGGTCCGGTCAAGAGCGTCTTCGCGTACACGGACACCCTGGTGCATCGCATGGAGACTGAAGATGTAGCGGTCGCCGTCTTGCGCTTCGCCAGCGGAGCCCTGGGAACCATCACTGCCACGACGGGTGCCTATCCTGGGGTGAGCACCCGCATCGAGATTTATGGTGACAAGGGATCAGCGGTGATCGAGGACGATCGTCTGAGCTATCTTCACCTGGCCCGCGATGATCAGGAGGAGGTGGGGCCCTACGGCGTTGCTCCCGAGAAGCGTGCCCAGGCCACCGCGACTGCGGATATGTCCGCAGCTCAGGATCCTGCTGCGCTTTCCTTCAGGAGCCATGCTCTGCAGATCGCCGATATGATGCGGGCGATCCGTGAGGATGGCACCCCGCTTCTTGACGGCCCCGCCGCAAGGCATCCCGTCGAGATCATTTTGGGCATTTATGAGTCGGCCCGTACCCATAAGGAGGTAACATTGTCATGATTCGCCTTTCTGCTTTCGCCGACGAGATTTCCCCCGACCTGGATGAACAGATCGCTGTGCTTAGCAGCGAACATATCCACTTCCTGGACCTGCGCGGCGTCTGGAATACGAACGTACTGGATCTCACCGATCAGCAAGTAGCCAGAATCAAAGAAGCGCTAGACGCGCACGGTATCGGTGTTGCTGCTATTGGTTCTCCCATCGGGAAGGTTCCCATCGATAGCTCGTTCGACGAACACCTCCACCATTTCGAGCGAGCTATTACGCTGGCGCACGCCTTCCAGACGCCCTCTATTCGCATCTTTTCCTTCTATCCTCCCGCACCCCTCAAAGAGGGCAGCGATGACAGCAGTGCTGCCAATCCAGCTGAGTACCGCGACGAGGTGCTGAGACGACTACGTGAAATGACGGCCCGGGCGCGTGCAGCCAATGTGATCCTGCTCCATGAGAACGAGAAAGGTATCTACGGTGATACCATCGCTCGCTGTGTCGATCTCCTGCAAAGCTGCGATGACGCACAGTTTCAAGCCATTCTTGATCCCGCCAACTTCATTCAGTGCGGACAAACGCCTTACCCCGATGCCTACGAGGCGATCCGTCCCTGGTTGGGGTACGTCCATGTGAAAGATGCACGCTCCGACGGCAGCGTCGTGGCTGCAGGTGAGGGGGTGACGCATTGGCCCGAACTGTTGCAACGTTTGCGGGCCGACGGCTATGATGGCTTCCTCTCGCTCGAGCCTCATCTTGCCAGCGCTGGCAAGTACCAGGGTTTCAGCGGATCTGATCTGTTTCGTCGCGCCTGCCAGGCTTTGCAGCACATGCTACAGGCGATGGGCTGGGAGTATGCGTAGGTGATGGATAAATAGAGGAGAGCAATGGATGGCCAGTGCTGGATAAATGCTGAAAGGGCAACTCTCGTGGCTGCCCTTTCATTTCCTCTGCGCTATTTCACAACATTCATTTCTGACGACGATGCAAAGTTTCCTTCTAAATCTTGTAGGTGATGGATTTCCTGTGCCAGAGGCAGTGCGAGGGTGGCCGTCGTCCCCTGCTCGGGGATGCTGGTCAAGGTCAGTGTACCGCCATGTGTAGTGGCGATGCTTCGCACAATGGAGAGCCCGAGGCCCGTGCCTCCTGCCTCCCGCGAGCGGGCTTTGTCTACGCGGTAGAAACGTTCACCGAGATGAGAGAGGTGCTCAGAGGCAATACCGATGCCGGTATCACTTACCTCCAGGAGAGCCTCTTCATCTTTCACCTCTGTACGTACCATGATCCGCCCTCCAGGCCGATTGTATTTGATTGCGTTGTCGAGCAGTGCCAGTACAGCTTGTTCAAGGAGAATAGGGTCGCCGATCACTATTGCTGTCTCGTGAGATTCTACCCGGATACTGATCTCTGTCTGGTCGGCCAGGGCTTGCACTCGTTGTGCTCCTGCGAAGGCTAGGTCGGCGAGGTTCACCACCTCATGCTCCTGATGGGAGGAATGGTTGTCCAGGCGAGCAAGTGTCAGCATGTTGTTTGCCAGGGTTGCCATATGATTTGTCTCGGCAACGATATCCTCCAACAGGGCTGCATCTTCCGCTTCCATATGTTTGCGGCTGCGCAAGAGGACTTCCGCATCAGCACGTAGCAAGGTAAGAGGGGTGCGTAGTTCATGTGAAGCATCGGCGATAAAGCGTTGCTGGTTTGTCCAGGCCAGTCGTGCTGGGGCCAGGGCACGATTGGCCAGGAATAACCCACCTATGCCCGCACCGCATAGGGCTATGCCCCCAACACTGAGCAAGAGCGTGAGGAGCAGATTCAACTCATTTTGTTCTATCTGGATGGACTCACCAATCAGCACCACGCCGACATACCCACTCCCCCCTGGGTTTGGTACCGCTAACGCATAGCGATAGATATGCCCAACCGTGCCTCCTACATTGACAATATCGGATGCTGGCTGGTCCGTCTGCAAGGCAGTCTTCACGAGTGAGTTGGACAGAAAGGCTGATGGAAGCGATGCTGTATCCGCATTTCGCAGTAAAGTACCATTCTGGTCGAAGCAAGCGACTATCTCGGGTGTGAATCTCAAGTTAGGAGGAAAAGGACCAGATCGATCTGTGGGAAATGATGAGCAAGCGTGATCAGAGGCGAACGAGAGCCATTGTGCCACGTGTGCATGAGCATGCATATCGGCATCGTTTGCAATGGGACTAAAAAGGAAGTATTGTGCTCCAAGGTAGAGGACTACGCTGAACAGCACTAGTGCGGCCCCCAGTACCCCGCAGTACCAGAGCGTCAGACGAATGCGCAATCCATGAAAGAGTGCTGCTCCCGGCTCCTGTGAGTAGGGACTCTGCCTACGACGCAGAGATTCCCAGGCAAATCTAATTCTGTTCATAGTATTGTTCCCTTGTTGCTATCCTATGCTTCGATTTTGTAGCCCACGCCGCGCACTGTTTTAATTACTGGATGTGAGAAACCCTGATCGATCTTCTCACGCAGGTAGTGAATATAGATATCCACAACATTGGAGAGGGCTTCCAGATCATAACGCCAGACAGCATCAACGATTTGGGTACGCGTGAGTACCTGACCGGGATGGCGCATCAGATACTCCAGGAGGGCAAACTCTTTGGCTGTTAACTCGATGAGGCGTCCAGCTCGCCGTGCTTCGTGCCGTACCAGGTCAAGCGTCAGATCGCCGACACTAAGCTGAGGGGTCTCATCAAAACGGCGATCGCGACGGCGGAGCAGGGCATTGATGCGGGCCAGTAATTCCTCCATGGCGAAGGGCTTGGTTAAGTAGTCATCGGCACCCACATTGAGACCGGTCACCCGATCCTCGACGGCCCCACGGGCTGTGAGCATGAGCACAGGAGTCATGATGTGTTCTGCACGCATCTGACGGCAGATCTCCATTCCATCAAGTTTAGGTAGCATCACGTCAAGAATCACGACATCATAGGTGTCGCTCAAAGCCAGATCAAGACCGGCGTGCCCATCGTGCGCAAGATCGACAGCATGCCGCTCTTCCACCAGCACCCGGCGTAGTAAAAACGCTAGACGTTGCTCGTCTTCCACTACAAGAATGTGCATCAGTCCATCTCCTTTCTTCCAGTTCGGAGTTCACTCCTCTTAGTTTACTCTACTCCATGAAGATTGGAAATAGATTAGAAATGTGTGGAGTGTGGTTGGGAATAGACGCGCTCCTTGAAGTTTGAAAATAAGATATACTATAAAATATTCCAACAACAGGAGGTGCTGATATGGCAATACGAACCTTTACCGCAGTCATCCATAAAGAGGATGATATATATGTTGCCGAATGTCCCGAAGTGGGTACTGTGAGCCAGGGATATACCATTGAGGAAGCCCTTGCTAATTTGAAGGAAGCGACCGAGCTTTATCTGGAAGACTTTCCCTTGCCCGATGCTGGACGTCCATTACTAACCACTTTTGAGGCGACCTATGCCGCCTAAGTTGCCAAGAGTCTCAGGAGAGGAAGCGATTCGTTCTTTAGAGCGTTTGGGTTTTGTACAAATCAGGCAACGTGGCAGCCACGTTTCGCTGAAGAAAAAAACTTCGCAGGGAGATGTAGGCTGTGTCGTACCACTGCATCGTGAATTAGCGATTGGGACTTTGCGCAATATATTGCGACAAGCCAACATCACTCCTGAAGAGTTTATAGAGAATCTCTAGAATGGCTGGGATAAATTTGCTTACCTCAGCCACTTGCTCGTCAACTATCTTCTGGTCCGCCAAGGCATCACTATCAACATAAGTACAGGAGCCAACCCCAGAAAACCTACACCTGCCAGCACACCAAATTGTCCGGCAATGAAGCCAACAATTCCTGGTAACAGTATCTCAAAGGGCGTACCCAATCCAACTACAACACGTACCGTACCAGACGATCCTGGTAATTGAGCATAGGCCGCAGCTTTGGCGATAGGATAGCAGCCTGCCGTTCCCAGGCTGATCACAAACAGCGATAGTGCTGCTATCCAGATTGAGTGCGTACTCAGAAATCCGATCATGCCAACCAGTGCTACCAAAACTAACCATAAAAGGAGCCGTTGTGGGGCGATGTGTTTTAATAGCCGGTCAAGTGCCAACAGGCTGAGTAGCCCACCACTCAGATGTATAGCGATGACGAGACTGATGACAGCCTGGCTGGCATGTAGCACATCGTGCAGGTAGAGAGCTGCAAAGCCGAGAAAGATTTCATCCATCATAGTTGGGATGAGCGTGAGGATGCTCCAGCGCAGCAATAAGGGATTGTGCAATGCCTCTCGTAGACTTGCTAGTGTGCTTGTAGGAGGTGTACTATCGGTATCCTCGCTCACATGGCCGATCCGTGGAAAGCGTTGTGGCCAGAGGATGAGAGCCGCACTCAGCCAGAGTGTTGCGCCTAACCAACATAGAACGGTCCATGCTGACAATCCCAAGGGTAGGGCGACAATGGCTGCTACTGTGAGCGGAGAGAGCAAATCGCCTATGCTGCTCATGGCTGTCCAGCGGGTCATGGTACGCGTAGCATCTTGTGGTGCTGCATCGATGAGCGTGGCCTCTGATAATTCTACTGCTGCCCCATTGGCTGGGTAGATGAAGGCGAAGAGCACCATGAGCACGATAAAGTTGTGTGTACTCGCAGCCAAGGCATAGCCCACTGCGAGTATGAGAAGCCCACCAAGTATCCAATAGCGTTTTGAAGTGCGATCACTCAAGAGATTGATGGCAGGATCAACGAGCATACCAGCGATGGCACCGACGCTAAAAAGTAGCCCTACTTGGTCGTAGCTCAGGTGCAATTGATCGCGTAGAAGTGGCAGACCTACGACTGAAAAGCCTGCGATAAGTTCATCTAACAGGGCCATACTGAGCAGTGTCCATTGTAAGGTATTTGCTCCTGGTGATCGGGAGAAGAGAAATTTATTTGCCATAAGGGTGGATTATCCTCTCTGAATAAGCGTGTATGTCTCTATAGCGACGCGATTGATGAGCGTCCAAGGGATGGGTAGGGTAGTAGGATACGTGAGGCCGTATATGCAATTTCAGAGAGGGGGGGCACGGGCAAAAGAAACTATGTCAGCATATGCTGACCAGGAGAAGTGAGGCTCTTGTGCAATCTTGAGCCTTAAATGGGCATAATTAGAGAGTTAGCAAGGACTGCGTGTGGTCATGGGGGCTCCTATTTTGTGAATACATCAGTAAAACTGATATCATCATATCATATGCAACAAGTCGAGGGAAGTACTTCCCTCGACTTGTTGTGTTTATTATTCCTCAGCTCTCACCGTCACAATATCATGCTTCGCGGCCCACAGACCTACATCCTGCTTTTGAATGGCTGCTGCCATCAAATCAGGGAAGAGGTCAGGTGTGCAGGCAAAGGAGGGGATGCCCAGACTTGCCAGCGTAGCGGCGTTACTCTGGTCAAAGCTGGGTGTACCCTTGTCGCTGAGAGTGAGCAAACAGATGATCTGAACGCCACTTGCCACCAGTTCTGCGGCACGTCGCAACATCTCCTGCTGATTGCCACCTTCATATAGATCAGTAATTAGTACCAAAATCGTTTGTGCTGGTCGCGTAATCTCTTGTTGGCAATAGGCAAGGGCGCGGTTGATATCAGTGCCCCCGCCAAGTTGGGTGCCGAAGAGCAGGTCTACTGGGTCTTGCAGGTCATCGGTCAGATCAACAACAGCGGTATCGAAGACTATCATGTGCGTACTAATGGCGTCCATGGAAGCCAGGACAGCTCCAAAAATGCCGGAGTAGACGACCGAGGTTGCCATAGAGCCGCTTTGATCGACGCACAATATGATATCGCGCAGAGAGGATCGTTTGTGTCCATAACCAACCAGCTTTTCAACTATGATTGTTTTCTGCTCCGGCTGGTAATTTTTCAGGTTGGCACGAATGGTCAGATCCCAGTGAATCTCGTTGTGGCGAGGGCGCGAGGTGCGTGTGGCGCGGTTGAGGCTGCCGCGTACCGCTTCGATCAGGGGATTGGCCAGCTTGCGTTCCAGTTCGTTGACGACTTTGCGTACAACCTGCCGAGCCGTATCCTTCGTCTTTTCGGGAATCACTTTACTGAGCGAGAGCAGGGTGGCGACAAGGTGTACGTCGGCATCCATTGTTTCCAGTATCTCTGGCTCCATCAACATCGAAGTCAGGTTGAGGCGTTGCAAGGCGTCCTGTTGCATGACACGCACTGCCGAGGATGGGAAGTAGCTGCGAATATCGCCCAACCAGCGTGTGACGTTAGGTGAAGAACTGCCCAGGCCAGCCGAGCGCTCGGACTCATAGAGTGCTTCCAGGACGCTGTCCATGCCGCGATCTGCTGTACCCAGTTGGAAATCAAACTCTTCGCCTACACCTTTTTTCCCGCCAACCCCCACTCCCAGACCACTTGATGCCTCTTTGCCAAGGATCAGCCGCCAACGGCGTAATCGCTCTTTTTCATCAATTGTCATTGACATTTACTCCTAGAATGTGTGCCAGCACTGGTAAGACCATAGCTGCACGCTCTTGGCGCAGGTTTTCTGCTGTACCTGTATGCTGTCTCCCGACCTGTGTTCCCGCTATGGGTTGCGAATGCAGATGTTTGACCTTTTCGCCCATCTTCTGCCGCTCAGGAGCGTGGAAGCCGGAGAAGGCACGTCGGATTAGGGGTAGCAGGGCAACGAAAACGTCTTCGGCTAGTTCACTGAGCCAGCTATCGAGAGCGAGCCAGAGGCCATCCTGGTGCAATAGTTGTAGACCACTCCCTCGCAAGACACCTTCTACCCATGCCGCTGCCTGGGGAGCAGGTGTAACAGTTGAGAGGGCTAGACGTGCCAAACGCTGTAACTCTTGTTCATCCAGGATGTTTTGCTCCAACAACAGACGGCTGCAGCGACCACGTACCAGACCATGAATGTCCTCTTTATCGATCAGCAAGAGCAAAACATTCTGCCACGCTTGTTGCTGATCCTCACGCTGGAGGCGCAACACGCTATCATGTACGTTGTCAATGCTCTCAACCATGTGTTGGGCGGCCTCGTCATCAAGGGAAGTACAGGCGAGAGGTAGAGCGACGACTATGCGTTCAAACAGTCCCTCGATAACGGGCATGATGCGCTCTGTCCTGGTATCACGCACGTCGCCATAGCGGGCCACTCGTACTAGGGGAGGCAGAGCATCCATCAAGTGACGTACATCGGCGGAGACGGCAGCACGTTGCTGCACGCAGGTTAAGAGATGCTCGATGGCATCCGGCAATTCGGCGAGGATGGTTTTGTCCAGCAGTTCGGTGAGTTGTGGCAACTCGGCAGTTGTGTTAGCAGCGTGGCGAACATAGTTTGTCGCTGCTGTCTCAACCGTATTACCCCAGATGTTGGCCTCGATCAGAGAGACAATAAACTCAACCTGCCATTGTATCTGCCAGATTTCGTGGAAGGAGCCTTTCTTGCTCCCTGAAACGCGCTGGAGCTTGCCCCATTCAATGTTGAGCAGGCTTAGACGATGGAGCAATTGACTGCGGGCGCGGTCGGTCTCGTTACGCAGATCGAGGTCTTTGGTGACGATTTCTGTGCTGGGTTTCAGCAGCAAACGGCGTTGTTGAGCTTCCAAATCTCGCTGCAGGGGTACGGTGGGGGTCTCTGATGGCACCTCGCCTAGCTTCTCGCCGATCTCTAATTTGTTGCGTATGAGAGCCATTGGTGCCGGGTTGCCGTTACACAGTACTGTTTCAATGGCCTCGTGCAGTTCAGCCATACCTGGCATAGGCAGGTCGCGCAGAGCTGCTAATGTTTCGCTAAGTCGTACAGCCTCAATGACGCTGGCTGATGAGGTATCCAGCCCTTCTCTGCGCAAGAGAAGGGCGGCATGAGTCAGCCAGCGAATGGTGATACGATCAGGTACTGTCCACAGGTGTTCGTACCAACCTGGAGAGGTAACGCCTGCCCCATAGCCGCTACGATAGGAGAGGCGCGAGTTCGTCCAGGGAATCCAGGTAGCCTCGACCTTGACCTTCTTCAATCCACTAAGTAAGACAGCGTCGGCCTTTGCACCACTAAGATCGGAGAGTACAGGGGCATGCCATGCGCCACAGATGATGGCGATACGCTGAAAACCCTCCTTCTGGGCAGCGCGTATAGTCTGGCGCATATGGGCCTCGCGTTGCGCCTCCTCTTCGTTCTTGGGCGTGATATCGGCACGCAAGGCGATCATAGCCTCTAGAATGCCCTCAAACAGATCGCTCGTATCAAAACGTTGCTCAATTTGCTGTTCCCACCACAGTTCATGGTCTGTATAACCTGCTGCCTGAGCCAGCATACCAAGCGGATCATCAACGATATTTACAGGAGACTCTTCAGCCTTTACAGGAGTACCCATAAGAGACCGCGTACTTCGTGTATAGTAGGGACGACCCTTGCGGTCATCCAGTCCCTTGCGGTCGTCCTGCGCAGGCTCTTTGGATTTCCTGGCTAGCTGAATGGCCTGGGGCAAGTCCATAAAGTGTGCTGGAATACCTCGTTTCAGGGCATAATGCAGCGCCTGCCACTCTGGTGAAAAAGTAGTAAAGGGATAGTAGACCGCATCTTTCGGGTTGTCGGGAGCATAGATGAGCAAGGCTACAGGTGGATGCATATTCTCCTGTATAAGCAAAGGCAGAACGCTCTGTGCATCTGGTGGCCCTTCAACCAGCACGATATCTGGCTGCAGTTGCTCTAAAGCGGCACGCAGGCTACGCGCACATCCTGGCCCATGATGGCGCACGCCGAAGATGTGTGTGATCACGGCTATAGCACCTCGTTGCAGGCACGATAGAGGTCTTTCCAGCCGTCGCGCTCTTTAACAACGGTTTGCAGGTATTCAAGCCAAACTACGCGATCCTGTACTGGGTCTTTGACAATGGCACCGGTCAGGCCCGCCGCTATATCGGTTGCATGGAGTTGGCCATCGCCATAATAGGCCGCCATAGCTAGTCCGCTATTGATCACAGAAATGGCTTCAGCCGTTGAAAGCGTGCCACTTGGTGACTTGATCTTCGTTTTGCCATCCGCGGTCATACCGGCACGCAATTCGCGGAAGATGGCGATCACACGACGAATATCGGCCAGAGCTGGTTTCTCTGCTGGTAGTTCCAAAGCTCTGCCCAAACTCTCCACGCGCCGATCGACGATCTCGACCTCTTCATCCATCGTAGCGGGTAGGGGCAGCACAACTGTGTTAAAGCGACGCATCAATGCGTTGGAGAGTTCATTGACACCTTTGTCACGGTTGTTGGCGGTGGCGATGATATTGAAGCCCTTGTGTGCCTGCACCTCTGTATTCAGTTCTGGTATAGGTAGCGTTTTTTCAGATAAGATCGTAATCAAAGTATCTTGTACCTCTGATGGAATGCGGGTCAATTCCTCGATACGGGCCAATTTGCCCATCTGCATAGCCATCATCATGGGACTGACCACCAGGGCGTTTTCTGATGGGCCTTCTACCAGCAAGCGTGCATAGTTCCATCCATAGCGGATGGCGTTTTCGTCTGTACCTGCCGTGCCTTGAATAAGCAAGGTCGAGTTGCCAGTGATGGCGGCGGCGAGCTGTTCGCTAACCCAGGATTTTGCGGTGCCAGGTACGCCATAGAGCAAGAGAGCGCGATCAGTTGCCAGTGTTGCCACAGCAATTTCAATTAAGCGAGCATTGCCAATATACTTAGGCGTGATCACAAAACCGTTGGCAAGCTTGCCACCCATCACGTAGGTACGCACGGCCCATGGAGAAAGTGTCCAGTTGGGTGGCCGCTGACGTGTATCCTCTTTGAGGAGTTCAGCTAATTCCTCGGCATATTGTTGTTCGGCATGCTGGCGCAGGACGGGGTTAAGGGCAGTTGCTTCCGTAGTAGAAGATGCATGTCCATTGTTAGTCTGTGGCATATTGGGGATACTCATCATTTCAACTCCTTTTTGCTTAAATGTGTCACCCATGACCATGCCGGATTGAACTGGCTGAGCCAGCGACCACGTTCCCCTAATACGGGAAATATGGCGACGCGTAACTCTGCTCCCTGGGTATTCAGAGCAGTGGGTAGCAATTCGTGAGGCAAGCGTAGATTGGCACGCTGCAAACGCTCCAGTGTATCGGGGAGCAGATCGGCGTGCTCTCCTTTGAGCATCGCTTCGACTTGTCGTGCCATCTCCTCTGAGCATACAGGAAGAGTTTCTGTTGCTGCTGGTGCTGGTATAATTGGCAGCGAAGTCTCTACCTGTCCAGCCTGACGATAGATCGCCCATGCTCCCGCACTCAAAAGCAACTTGCGTTCGACCTCTCCATCGGCAATCTGCTCTGTCAGCCGATCTACTGGCGTGCCTGTGCTGATATCTGTTTCCTGCTGGCGTGCTGTTCCTATTAATGCGCTGGTTACAATTGCATTCATGGGCAAACCTCTCAAAGTATGTAATATGTAGAGTCTACGTGCATGCCCAGGGGGAAGAGTGTTTCTCCATTCCACTCACCCACAAAATCGATGGGATAACCGCCGGAGAGAGCCAGCAGCCGCCAATGCTCATCGTTACTCAGAGGCAATACAGCACCCATCATGTCGCGTATATACCATTGACTCCCTTTATCAGTGCATACCGGCGTAGCCTGCTTCAGAATACACAGGAAGTGTTCTTGCCAGGGCTGGCGTGCTAGCATCCCTGCGACAGACGCCAGAAATCCCTCTATCGTTTCTATGCCAGGGAGTGGATCGTGTAATGGCACAAACGCGGCGCGCCGGGCTTCGAGGCGTGCGCGTTGTGGAGACGCTCCTGGCCAGAAAGTTAGCTCGGCAACTTGGCTGGTACCAACTGGAAACGCTTCGGTAAAGGGAGCTTGCCCAAAGGTGTATTGCAATATCAGTGCAGTCCGTCGTAATTGTGTTCCCCACATCCATGTCCACTGCTCACGTACTTTCTCATCGTTATTGATACGCTGACCAAGGATGAGCCAGGTATCCGTAACCGTTTCACCGTGTTCCGTAACCTCTTCCTGGTCAATTGACCACCCTACGAGCTGGCGTATATCGACTTGTAGGGCGGCGTCTAGATGTTCATACCTACGGAAAGCATGAGTGAGCAGCGCGACTTTGCCTAGTTCGGTCAAGAGTTTTGCAGGCCATTGGGGCGATGAATTTGGGATAGTTGCCATACGTCGCAGTCGGTTGCCAAGCCCTGGTAATTGAGCGTCTACCATTTGTGTTGCTTGCTCTTCCCAGAACTTCGCCGGTTGGCTCTCCACGCTGGCTAACCCATTGCGTATCAGATCGTGCAGCCACAGGTCAAGGCGATCCAGACCTTTAAGCATCTGGGCCTGCCTTTTTTCAGTGCGTTTTAATTGGGCAGTGGAAGGTGAAGTATCGGGAGTTTTGTTGGTCTCTTTGATCTCTTTGCGCTTGCTAGCAGCTGCTCGTTTCACCAGCCAGCTAGATACCCATTCAGGTGCTTCGCTAGTTGGGACATCTGCGGGAGTATTGACTGCCAGCAGTAGCAAACCAAGGCTATGTTTGCAGGGGAGCTTACGACTGGGACAACTACATGTCATGGTCAATGTCGAAAGATCGATGCACACTTGGTAGAGTGCGCTGCGCTGGCACTCTCCCCAGAGTGCCTCGGCACTTTGCCCCAAATGTTGCCAGTGTTTGGTATGAGCGAGCTTCTTACTGGCTGCGACAGAGCTAGCATCTGGAGCTAATACAAGTACCTGCTCGGTACTGCTTAGTTGTAAAGCCATCCGGCACCTCGATCAATGTAGATTTTGTTGCGATGGTCTATGAGTAAGTTCTTCTACAGTATCCCAAAAGCGGAAAGGAAAGTACAGCAACATTGGTCTGGCTAGCCGCTTTGTCTCCTATTGTACTTTAAGTGCGTGTACATAATGGGAGGTGATACCTATGCAAGAGAAGGAAAAAATTCAGTGGATACCGATCAAAGTTTATCGAACCGCCGACCGTTTAATGGTTGCGGCTCCCATGCCTGGAATGCAACCAGAAGATATTCTGGTTCAAGTGAGCGAGGATGGGCGATTAATTTTGCAAGGAGAGCTACGTGGCTTGCTCAAAGATGTTAAGGAACTTCTCCTCGACGAGTGGAGTGTGGGCAGCTATTATCGTGAGATAACCTTGCCCAATATAGTCGATGGCGAACAAACCAATGTGACGTATGCCAATGGCGTACTTGTTGTAGCAATGGTTGTTAGCGATGTAACTCGTCCCGCTACTCTAACGCTGGAAAAGGTCGGCCCAGGATTCTTACCCACATTTCACAAATGGATTTTGTGAAATGGCCTATGAAGCCCGCGTCATATCGCAGGTGTATCACACCTTCTACCATCTCGTTCCGCTCTACAAGCGAGCCAAAAAAGATGTGGGTAAGAATCAGGCCTAGAAGGCCAGGGGGCTTACGGCGCGGAAGCTAAAAAGACTCTGGTGGATCGGACCCACCAGAGCCTCTTTAGAGTTGCATGCTATCCGCCATAATTTTTTACTGCAGCGCTTCAAACAAACGCTGAGGTGTAATCGGTAACTGAGTAGCATGCACACCGATGGCATCATAGATGGCGTTGGCAATAGCTGCACTTACCGGTACGACGGGTGGCTCGCCGACGCCTTTGGCACCGAAGGGGCCAACGCTTGAAGGAATTTCTACCAGTAGAGGTGTGATGTTTGGCACATTAACACTATAGGGGAGGGCATAATCCATCAATGTAGATGTCAAGGCTTGACCATTTTCGTCGTACTGTAATCCTTCAAAGAGTGCCCAACCAAGTCCCTGAGTGACGCCTCCGTAAATCTGACCCTCAACTTCAGCTGGATTAATGGCAAAGCCAACATCCTGGGCGGCAAGGTAGTCGAGGACTTTTACTTCACCGGTTTCGGGATCAACGGCTACCTTGGCGACATGGACGGCATACATGGGAGAACTGTGTTTCACAGCTGCACGGCCACGCCCATAGACTGGCTCGTAGCGACCGGCAAACTGCATCGACTGAGAGGCAATATCGGTCAATTTTACGTGCTTGCTGGGTATGCCACGTACTACTACTTTATCGTCTTCAATCTCAAGGTCGGCGGCAGAGGCTTCGAGCATTTCAGCGGCAATATTTAAAATCTGGTTACGTGCATCGCGTGCCGCTGCAAGTACGGCTGGCCCCACTGAATAGACGGTTTTACTGCCTCCCGTGCCGCCACTGTACGGCATAGTATCCGTATTGTCATGCACGACCTCCACTGTTGACGCAGACATACCCAGACCTTCAGCCGCGATTAATGCCAATGAGGTATCGGAGCCTGTCAGGTCAACGGTGCCGACGATGATGGTGATACTGCCATCTTTTTCCATGCGACATGCAGCGGCGGCTGGCTCATTGCCACCGGGCCATCCACCAGCAGCCAGACCGATACCGATCTTCCAATCCTTCAATTCGTCAGGAATAGCCATGGCTTTTTCCTCTTGGCGTTTCTGCCACAACGAATGTTCCTGTACTGTGCGCAGGCATTCAAGCAAGCCAATACGCGGCCACTTGCGCCCATCTATGGTTGGATCGCCTTCTCTCAACCCGTTTTTCAGGCGGAACTCGAGAGGATCCATTTCCAACTTCTGACAGAGCATATCTACCGTTGATTCCAGGGCAAAGGTAACCTGTGGTGCGGCAGGAGCGCGATAGGCACCTACGCTGACTTTATTGGTCTGTACCTCATAGCCGCGCAGGTCAATGTTGGGACAGCGATAGGTACTGCTGAGGAGTAAACCACCCAGGAAAACAGCGGAGCCTGGATAGGCACCAGTATCAAAGATGACTTTGCCTTGCATCGCCACAAGTGTTCCATCGCGCTTGGCTCCCAATTTGAGCGTGATCAAGGAAGACGGAGCAGGATTGCCGGCCAGCAAGTCCTCACTGCGTGTATAAGCAAGGCGTACCGGTCGGCGTGCGGTATGGGCAGCGGCAGCCGCAAGGGGCTCGATCAGTCCAAACTTACCACCAAAGGCACCACCTATCGGCACAGACTCAATTCGTATTTGCCGTTCGGGTAGTTCAAGGGCGTGAGACACCTCTGAACGTACTGAGAACATGCCCTGTGAACTTGGCCAGATGGTCATCGGTTGCCCTGCTCCGCCGGGGGCAACCGTAATAGACTGGGGTTCGATATAAGACTGGTGGACAAAGCTTGTATGATAGGTCTGTTCTACGACGACTTCGGCTTCGCGCCATCCTTCGGCTATGTTGCCTGTATGCAGATGCGCTTTATCGCTCACGTTCTGTGACAGTTCCTCGGTCTCTGACTCTTCCTCTTCGGTTTTTGTAACTGCCGCATGGGCATCACCGCCGGCAATTTCGGAAACCTCCCCTTCCTTGCGGTGCCGTGCCAGTGGTGAGTCCGGTTGCATAGCGGCCAGAGGGTCTATAACAGGCGGTAGGGTTTCATAGTCCACGTCTACAGCAGCAACTCCATCTTCGGAGGTAGCTTCAGTCTCGGCCAGCACGATAGCCACGGGATGTCCACACCACAATACTTCACTGTGGGCTAGAGGTGCTTGAGTGCGTGAGGGGCTCTCTCGGTTGGCCATTCTCAATGTTTCGCTCGTGTAAACCGCTTTCACACCAGGAATTGCCAGAGCGGCTGAGGTATCTATATTAAGAATACGTGCATGAGCATAAGGACTGAGCACCAAGCGTGCATGTAGCAGCCCTGCCAGGGTAAGGTCTCCTGTGTAGCGTGTACGTCCGGTGACTTTATCAACGCCATCCTGGCGATGGGTGGATGTGCCAACGGTGTTGTGCTGTGCTGTCTGATCAACCGTTTGTGCCATAAAAATGCAACTCCAATTTAGAAATACGCTTCATGAGCCTGGCTTATTGTATCGCTACATTTCCTTAGAATAGATGCTGGTAATGAGGAAATTGTAGGGGAGTACTTTGTATATACCAGAGCCGCATAAAGAAACTGCTCTTTTCAAAGTGTAGCACAAATTCTGGTTCATTGTCATATCAAGAGAGACACAAGAGACTTACCGTTCCGTTAGATTGATGCCTATTGGCTATTTTTAGGGTTTATGTGCAATGTTGGGACGCTGAGATTGCCAACTGAGCAAGTCCCGATGCAGCAAATCCTCCAGTTTGCTCACATCCTCTGCGAAATATGCCTGGAGTTGTGCATGTATCTGGGGATCCAGAAGAGCAGGCCGTGTCAGCTTGTCTATAGCCTTACTAGCCCAAGCCTCCCGCAACCGTGAGGGTAGCAGAGACTTAATGCGTTTCTCGAGGAAGTTGGGGTTATCTATGAAATTGCCAAGCAGGGTATAGAGGCTGCGCGATTTGGGAGCTCCCGATGGGTTATGGCGCACAGAGGTATCGATGACTACGTTTTCCACCACCCCTAGGAAGGCAAAGACATCGCGTAGCATCTGCCCTGCATTGGCGCAAAGTTCGTCGTACAACAGGACTTTTACCTGCTGTGTTCCGAATACCTCCAGGTAATGCCTGACCTGCCTATAATACAGACCCAGCTCTTTATACCACCATATGGGCTCCCAGCCTTCTTGCCTGCGTTCTTCCTCTTGGTTAAGCCCCTCTTCAAAGCTTAGGGTCTCTCGACCATTACTTACCATATATGAGTAGGCACTGAAGGCCCGGGCTACCGGCTCACGCAGCAGAATAATAATCTTTGCATCAGGAACCGCCTGTGCAATCCGCTCTGCCGTACCCAGAAAGTAGAGGTAGAAGGCTGAGGATTCGCCAATAGCTTTCTTTCCTGTCACGCTGGCAAAGAGTTGAGCATACTGCTCTTCATGGCGAATCACTGACGTATTCAGCTTTTCATCCCCTGGTCCTTTGAAGGACGGAGGGAAATCGTCAACAGCGAAAAAGTGCGTTTCTTTTCTTGGTGTAACATAGATTTCTGGGTGCTGGCTAAGATAGCGATCAAGAGAGGTTGTGCCAGACCTTGCTGCCCCTACGATGAAAAAGTTAGGTAGCGTTTTCACTTCAATTTTATCTGCCTTTCTAAATGTGTTCTAATGTGTTCACATCGTTGATTGCGGTGAAAACGTCCGCACACCGCACGGGATCGCCCGTGTGTGGCCCGAGCCGGGCAAGGTACCGGTTGAGGATGTTGTGAGCTGAGTTTTCATCTCGATCCATCACCATTCCACAGGTACCACAGCAATACGTTCTCTTATAGAGCGGCATGGGCTGCAAAGAGCCACAGCCACTGCACATTTTTGAGGTATTGCGTTCGTCTAAGAACTGGAGGTCTTTCCCGTACAACTGGCATTTGTAGACAAGCATCTGGATAAAGGTGTACAAACCCCAATCGTTGTAAACCGCCCGATTGAGATGCTTGTTTCTCTCCTGATGCTGTTTCGTGACCATTTGCCGTTGGGAAAGGTCTCCGACCACCACAGTGCTTTCAACCAGTTTGTGGCCTATGAGATGGGATGTTTTATGCAAGCTATCCTTCTGCTTATTGCGTTTCTTCTCCGAAACACGCTTGTAGACTTTGGACAAACGAATGTAACGCTTTGATTTTTTCTTGCACCGGTCGCGCTTTGAGCGGAGCTTGTCGAGTTGCTTATTGTACCAGCGAGCACCTTTGAAGCCGCCGATGGTATAGACCCTGCCTTGCTCATTGACACCGGTTGCCAAGGTTTTGATGCCCAAGTCAAAAGCGACCACATCGACGAACTGGTGCTCTTGCTCTTGTTGCTCATAGACAAAAGAGGCGTAGTAGCGACCGCGTGCATCTCGGGATATGGCTACCTCTCGGTAGAATGTAGGAGCTTCTTCTGTCAACATGGCAACGATATCAGGATAGCCCTTCTTACCGTGTCTGCCACCGCCCCCGGTGGGAAGAATGAGAGTGTTCCCTTGAGTTTTAATGTACATGGCTGGATAGCAGAGCGTGAAGAACTCATGTTGTTTGCGAAAGCGCGGAAAGCCAGGCTTTTCTTCTCCGGCCTTGACGCGCCGAAAGAACGCTTTCATCGCTTTATCAAGTCGGAAAAAAGTTTTCTGTAAGAGTTTGCCATAGACCTGACAGAGTTCAGGATCGTACTGCTTACTCTCTTGCAAGCTCTTCTTGGCTTCGTAGAGGTTCCATTTCTCCCCTTCACGCAAGCGCATGACCCACCAGTTGTAGAGGGCGCGGCACTTGCTTTGCATGAACTCAAGGGTCGCGGCGTCTGTTTCAGAAACCTCAATCCTGATTTTTTTGCAAAGCAGCATCTTGAATCACCTTTCGATAGGAACGAAGCCCGTGCAATCTGGCAGAAAAAACCGTTGTGACAGCGATCAAGTCTTGCACCATTTCTTGCTCAGGCGAGAAGGTCTCACCATTGATGACCACCAGTTCGGTGTTATGTCGCTCACAAAAAGACTCAAACCAGCAATAGCCAAAGCGCACTAACCGATCTCGATGGGCTATCACAATGCGTCTCACTTGCCCCAGTTCAACCATCTCCATGAGTCGATTGAACTGCTTGCGCTTGTAGTTGAGTCCGCTTCCAATATCCTGTAACCACTCATCAACGATGAGAGACTTCTCAGCACAGTATGTTTTGAGTGCTGCAACCTGATTAGCAAGATCGGGTTTTTGAGCAACGGTTGACACTCTGGCATAGACAATCGTTTTCCCCCTTTCCCCTGCCTTGAGTCCCATGTACTCTAAGTACTGGTCATGAGTGTAGAACCGCCGATTGTTGGGAGCGCGATGGGCTTTGAGTTTGCCTTCACGATCCCACTTCTGTAAGGTTTTGGTTTTGCGTCCGATCAGTTGCCCAAACTCTTGCGGGCTATATGTGTTACTCATATACACATTGTAACACATTAGGGTATATTATGCAATACTATCACTTACCTCCTAACTTAGAAGTTTCCTGTGATACCTTTCTGACCACACTATACGTAATGATAGATGGGTATTGCAAGTCCGAATATGCGCAGGCTCTCCGTCCTTGGGGGGTGAAACACGGCATATATCCGTAGGGACGTGATTGATCGCGTCCAAGGGGCGGGGCCTCGGCCTGCCTGTTCCCCACCCCTTGGACGCGATCAATCACGTCCCTACAATCACCCTGAAGGATGGAGAGCCTATGCACACTAATGGAATCTTCGCTCCTTTTGATGAACTCAGGCAGCTAATTGCAGTACTTATTAGTCTTTGCGTGGCGAAGAGCATGGTATAATAGTTTGGTGTAAGTGAGTGTATAAGCAGAAGCATATTTATTAGGGGTGTGATTATTATGAATGCGAGCAGAAATAGCCATATACAAGCTTGTCCTATTATGAGTTTGGTGATGGTACTGGTCTATATCTTCTTTGGTATAGGATGCGCTCCCCCCCTCTCTTCTTCGCCAGCAAGGACCGGTACGCCGTTGCCAGCAACTTCGCAGGACATGAATAGCTTCGTGAAGCGCTCCGGTACGCAGTTGATGCTTGATGGACGTCCCTTCCGTTTCGCGGGAGCAAATATGCATTGGCTAGCTCTGGATGACTCCACGAACTATCCCTCGCAATTTCGAGTGGATGATGGGCTTGATGCGGCCAAAGAGATGGGGGCAACGGTCATACGTTCTCACGATCTGGGCATTTCTACCGGGTGTGCTAACTGTATCGAGCCAACTCTGGGCGTATTTAATGCTACTGCGCTTGCTCATGACGATTATGTCATTCAGGCTGCCAAGGAGCGGGGTCTGCGCTTGGTAATTCCTTTGACAGACAACTGGCACTTTCCTGCTGGTGGCAAACATAATTTCACGGACTGGCGAGGTATCTCCGAGGAGAATCAGTTCTACTATAATGATCAGGTAATTAGTGATTTTGAGAAGTATATCAGTACGCTGCTCAATCATGTCAATGTCTATACAGGTGTTGCGTACAAGAACGATCCGACGATCATGGCATGGGAGACAGGCAACGAGTTAGTGCCTCCTCACAGTTGGACGCAGACGATCTCAACGTACATCAAAAGTATTGATAGCAACCATCTAGTGATAGACGGTAGAGGTGGAGTAGACCCGAATGCCGATCAGTTGACTCATATCGATATGGTCTCAAGTCACTATTATCCTATGTCAGTGGCTAAGGTTACAGAAGAGGCTGATATAGCGCGAAGGGCTGATAAAGCCTTCTATGTCGGCGAATATGATTGGAATGAGGCCGATGGTGGAGATAAGCTACAAAGTTTCCTGACTACCATCGAGTCCAATTCTGTCATCGCTGGCGATACTTTCTGGGAACTCTGGTCCCACAATGACCAGTATGGCTATACCAGCAACGAGCCGCAATACACGTTGCATTTTCCCGGTGATACGCCAGCAATGAGAACTGCCGTACAGGAACTGCGGATCCATGCCTACAGAATGAGGCAGCAACAGGTGCCTCCCTACATCGTTCCTGGTACTCCTCTGTTGAGTGTAGTTGTCAGAGAGGGTTCACATAATGTGCTGATATGGCGAGGAACAGCACTGGCTGCCAGTTATACAGTAGAACGCTCTACCGTGAGTGCTAACGGACCGTGGGAGGTCATTTGTAATAAATGTGCGACAGACTTGAATACTCCTTGGGTGGATGAGACACCCCCGACGGGACCTTTGTGGTATAGAGTAATCGCCTATAACATAGTAGGGGTAGCCGGTAGCCCCACCAGTGCCTACCAAGCAGGTTCGAAGGGGATGCTCATTGACAATTTGAATGATTGGAGTAAGATCCATGAGCATAGTAGTAATTTGAGCTTCGATACTACCAATTCCCAGTATATGCAAGGCGATACCTCGCGTGTGATCAGGACGACAACAACTCATGAATACATCATCTGGCAAAAGGCCAATATGACCTCGTTTCAGGCGATCACTTACTACTGGCCCAATGAGCCCGTAGTATATCTTTCTCTCTTTACCTCGTTCGACGGCAACAAATGGATACTTACTACACCGATTATCAATAGTCTTGGTGGTAACTGGCAGGAGTACGTTTACACGCTGAATAATCTGTCGCACGTAACGTATGTTAAGTTGGTATGGAATAATATGAGTGATCATGAATGGAATCCCGATCTGGGAGAGGTAACGATTACATAATTAGGGAAGATGCTCTCTAGCGTTTGTTCTTAAGACCTTTTTGGTAGAGCGTTATTGGCAATTGGCATAGATGAGTAAAGATAGCCCATAAACCGCATGCTTTAACGGCTATGCGCAGCCAATGCTGATCGATATCTACATCGACACGCCGCAAGAGATAAGGATTGCTTTGTGGACTATTGAAGCCGTGTATGGCTGTTACAGCCCAGTTGTACCCGGCTTGTTGTACGGCATGTACGGCGTGTTCTCCAATATGTTCATCTTGTCCAACTGGATAGGCAAAGGTAGCTACTGGATGGCCTAACTGGCGTTCCAGCACCAATTTACACTCTTGTACCTCGTATTCTATTTCCCCAGGATCAGCTAGATAGGCCAGAATGGGATGATGCATAGTGTGTGCGCCAAATGAAACCCAACCACTCTGCTCCATTTCCCGCACCTCTGCCCATGTGACGGGCAAAGCAGCTCTCTCTGCAGCTATAGTCGCTGAAGAGGCAGCCTCTACCTTGAGCAACATATGAACGGAGGCAATGAACTGCTCGCGCTCTGCAACCGAGGGCGCATTGCGTATACGCATATCAATTGCCTGCGTCAATGCTTTTCGCTCGGCTACTGTATCCAAGCAATAGGTACATCCTTCTAACGTGACCTTGCTCACCTGAGTGTGATGTAGTAGATACTCAGGCTCCTGCCACCAGAAACGTTTCCCGCTTTCGATGTAATCGGGAACGAGAAAGATAGTGATAGGCACCTGCAACTCCTGAGCAAGGGCGAAGCCGTGTATGTAATTATCGTAGTAGCCATCGTCGAAGGTCAACACAAGCGGTGTGCGCCGATCTTTCGTTGGTTGTCGACTTGTATCTAGTGTGTAGAGTTCTGCCAACGCAGTTTCTAGATGAAGCACACGATAGTGACGACGCAAGTAGAGTAGATGCTTTCGCAAGGTGCCTCCAGTGGCACGATGGTAACAGAGGATAACTAAAGATGGGTTTGTTCGCTGTTTCCACCAACAGACGAGCTTTATGAGACCACTATAGTAGAAGCAGGCTGCAATAAACGTCTCTATCCATATATACAAGAGTTTTCACCTCATGCTTTTATTGTATCAAAGCCATCGATCCCTGGGTAGTTGTACGTGTCATCATGAGCATAGAGAAGGAATGCTCTAAGGCCCATAAACTGTTGTAGTGCTCCATTTTCCTTGCTGATGAGGGTTGCTGCAGACGAGGTCTGCACGATGCCACATTGTCGCGTTTTGCCATCTTTGCTGACCGGCAAATTGGAAAGTGTCACATGAACATTGCGATACACGTTCTGTGGTTTATCTAAGCGGTAAAGGTTAGCTTCGACATACATCTGGTTAACAGGACCCGGAGCGATTGGCAGCAATTGCTGCCATTCTTGTTGGGGGGTCAGCACGACTAGAGATGATGGGATAACTTGTGTTCCGTTGATGGTTATCGTGACACGATAGGCGACGGACGTTTTCTCAAAACTGCGTACTCCCAGACGTACTGTACAGCTTTTGCCCGCCTGAACTGTGGGCAACATCCACAATTGTGTGAAACCTGGATGTGGTTGTTGCACTACGCCGAGAGCGGCATAGAGCATAGAGAGTATCGCTACTATAATCGCCAATCCAAATAAGAGGATTTGACGGGCAGTGATCCGTAGCCTCTCTGGTTTTATGCCATTTACCTGCTTACCACGACGGAGATAGGCGACCAGTATAGCTAACACTATCGTCAGTAGCCCCAGCAGTCCTGCCCACGATAGAGTCTGTAATCCTATGGGTAGCACATTCAGAATGAGGCCACCGATGATATCGATTGCCATACTCAGGGCTAAACTGAGCACAAGATGATGCGAGGCGATAAGAGTGCGTTTGGAGAACAAAGCCTCAGTGAGGATATAGCCAGGCAAGAAGAAGACGAGTGGCATTGTCAGGATGACCCCGATCACAATAGGGCGATTGGGAAGCAAGGTCCATATGATATTCAACGAGGCAATGATGGCCGTCACCATCAAGTCACGGTTTTTTCGGCGCATTGCTCAGCCCCCCTACATCGTAAATCACGATGTCACCACTATCATAGACGCGATTGATCCCTGGTACGGTATTAAATTTTGTAAGAGCACGTATATCAAGGGGAGTGGTGCGCTGGAAAGCATCAACTTCTCCTGAATCAAAATAGAATCCAACATACGGCAGTCCCTGGCTGAGACGTAGATCGACGACAAGATAGTGCAGTTTGGCTTGCTGTAGAGCTGAGATTTCATAGGGGCCTAAATTTGATGAGAAGAAAATCGCTTCTTCATCTATCTTGTCATCAATGGGAGTTACAAGACGCTGATCACCATAAACGCTCATTAATAAGCGGTTGATACGATCAGTGTCCATGCGGTTATTAGGACCAAGATACGTATATGTCCACATCGCCGATTGTATCCCCTCTGGCTCAATAGAACGGCCATCGGCAACGACTTGATAAGGACCGGGCAGAATAGCCTCAGCCGGACCGTTTCCTAAAATGATACTGCCCACGAATACAACTGATATGGCGAGGGTGATCAATGAAGTATGCTGCCAATTGAGCTTGCGGATAGGCCAGAATTGAGTGATGAAGATAGCTAACACACAGGCGAGAGGGATGAAAATAAATGCTGATGCTCGATCTGAAATTTCGCCACCGGAGTTTGTGAGGCGAATAACTTGAATGAAAGGATAGAGGAGCGCGACGATGCTGAACATAGAGACAAGAGCGCTGAAGCGATAGCGAAGCCAGAGGCAGAGTAGACCAAATGGCAGGCATAATGAGATGAGGGCCACAGAAGAAAGTGCCATCAACCGCTCCCATAGAGGGGTCACCTGCCCGGTGTAATCGACGAAAAGCTGTCGCCCACTGCTATGATTTAGTAGATGCTCAATCTGATTGAGAAGCTGTGTAAAAGATGTGGAGAGATAATCGAAAACTGGATTTCCAGGCAAATTTATCCATGCCAAAGACGTGATTACTCCGAAGAGAGCTGTCCAGAGGAGCGGTGACCACAGGCGTTGTTCTCTTGGCAGTGCTTCCGACTGTTTATTCGACTTATGGATGCGAGCAAGACGTCGAAATGCATTGGTTAGCACCCAAAGCAGAAGAAATCCTTCGAAGATAAAGTCTGTCACATGGTGCGTTACGACTACCGCTCCTAAAAGGAACCATGTCGTAAGCATGAGCCTGCGTTGGTCATTGTGTAGTGTTTCCTGGCGTGCTATGACAAACAATATGGCTGTAGCAAGTGAAAGTGCCAGAGATTCATAAGAAAATTGTGCATCAAAAAAGAGAAAGTGCGGATTAGCTATATAGAGGATCAGTGCAAGCCCAGCCATACGTGCTGATTTCATGATGAGTTCATAAAGCAGAAAAAGCGATAAAATTATGACTAGACGTGCTACGCCTACAACGACAAGCCCAGCAATAAATGTGTTCAGTCCACTCAGTCTGGCGAAGGCATTGGTGACAATTTCCAGACCAGGGTAAAAAGGACCGACAGGGAGCAAGACATTTGTAGTGAAGAGATGTCCACTGTTGATAATATCGTTGGCCGTACGCCAGTGCAGAAGTTCGTCAAAAGAGGAAAAGTAAAGTGGGCTAAAGCTCACATTCACGAGATACAAACAGAGCCCGACAACACAGAGCAGGCTAATACGCTCAAAGCGCGATGCGACTGGCGAGAGAAGTCGTACGACAGGCGGCACAAAAATAAGGAGCAAGCCCAGCCAGAAAAAGAAATCTGCCCCTTTTCCATTGTTACGTGCATCGGTACAGGCATAAGCTACTAAGAACACCCCACATGTACCGATGAGTGTTAGCATTGGCAGCCATCCCAAAGTGGTAGGTAGTGATGCCTCTGCCTTTTGATAGCTGCTGAGGGATACTTCTGGTTGAGCGTCTCGCCCTCGCATAAGTATTGCCGCGATGAGATGTTGTAGAGGAATTGGTAGTTTTCCCACAATTTTAATTATGAGAGTAGCGCTAGGTAAGGGAGGCGAGGAAATACTATGAGGTGGTGCATCCACTGATGCTAACGGCTCTTTCACCTCAACCTTTTTAACGACGATTGTGTCTTCGGGCTGTATGGCCACTCTTTTCATTGTGACTGGATCGTGAAGATCATATCCACAATATGCACAGAACTCGGCATTGCTCGGGTTCTCTGTGTTACAGAGTGGGCAATATTGGATCGTATTTCTCATAATGGATAACATAGCATGTTACATAGCTTTTATTCAACAGGTACAGATGATGACCGCAAGGTGTATCGCTACTATACGACGGCTTCGTGAGTCGCTGCATCTCTAGTATCCAAGTGATGATCATCATGTTTCTCCTTTAAGATATCATGCTGCACAAGCTCTTGATAGACTTGCTCTATACGTGGTACGACTGTGCTGGCCTGGAACTCGGCAACTCTTTGCTTGCCGCTCCTTCCCATGCGCCTTTGTAATTCTGGATCATGTAACAGACGCTGTATCGCCTCGCGCAACCCTCGCTCGTCACCGGGTGGAACAAGGAAGCCGGTCTCACCATCAACAACAATATCGGGTAGACCGCCTATACGTGAAGCAATGACGGGACGTTCCATTGCCATCGCCTCCAGTGCTACAGTCGGGCAGGAATCAAAACAGGTCGAAGGTGTCAGGGCAATGGTGCTGCGACCCCAGGCACTCATGACAGCGGCATGAGGCCAGCTTTGTAAAATGTGAACGTTAGGTGGCACGTTTTCAGAGAAACTGGCCACCGGACGTCCTATGAATACCAGTGGTACCTCGTTTGCCATTTCAGTATAGGCTCGCAGCAGCACATCTTCTCCCTTGCCTCGTCCCATATCACCGACAAAAAGAAGATAGCCATCCTTTGGCAGTTGTGCCAAGTGTGGGTCTGCATCATCGTGCGACTGGCCCAAATTGTCTGGGACGAAGTTCGGTATTACTTGATAGGGTACGCGTTGGCTGGCGAGTTGAGTAGTCTGGGCAACTGCCCGGCTAACAGGCAGGAACATATCGACAGTGTGATGTTCTATCTTTGTCCCGATCCAATTGGCTAGCGTAATGGGCACTCCTCTGGCAACACCATAATGTCCAGTTGCACATTCTAGACACTTTATTAAGCCAGGGCCGTTACACACTGCTCCATGATACTCGACATCTTGTTTGGCACAAATGAGGCTGCAATCGTGAAGAGTCACAACAAGTTTGGCTTTACTCCACATTTTTAAGGGTGTAAAAGAATGCACCATCCAGTTATGGGCGTGGACAATGTCAGGGCGTTCACGCATAATGATGCGACGTAGTGCCCATGCAACCTCCGGGTCGGGGAACGGTGGTGCGTGTCGACGGGCTTTTTCGCTGAAAACTGCGTCCATGCGTTGCATTGAGGCAGGGATACGATAGACACGCACACCCTGATCATACTCAAATGTTGGTGTGCCCTCTTGCCATAGGGTGGCAACAGCGACCTCATGTCCCCGTGCTACAAACTCGATACTGAGATCGCGCACATAGCGTTCTTCACCGCCAATCAAGGGCCGGTAGAACTGTGCAAGCATTAAAATACGCATAATTGCCTCCCACTTATCATGAGTCTTGCCTCTTGCTCACAGCACTTATTAGCACGTTTTGCTCTACGTAGTCTGGCTGCGTGGCTGTTTGTGTAGAGGCGTCCTGCTGAGTACCTGTGAAGCGGATGACTTTGTATACTGTACTAAACATAAAGATTGCCTCAATACACACGGCAATCAGCCAGCCCAAACTTAGCCCTATTAAACCTGCGAGATGCGCACCTGTTGTTACAAACACCAATTCAAAAAGACCACAGACCGTCAGGAATAACATAGCACTCACTAAGCGATTTTCAACACGGCATATGGCTATATAGAGGCTCTTGATGATGAACGGAAAAGCTGCCAGGCTCAAAATGCGTAAGCACCACGATGCCTCTTCAGCATATGTATGGCCGAAGAGCTCCAGTATCTGGCTGCTACCCAGTTGCAATACGCAGTTTGCCAGCAAGCATGTTATAAATGCAAAGCCCAGTACCAGCCGTGCCTTGTGGGGCAATGTATTCCGCTCCGCTGAACTTATAGCATAGAGTACAGTGGTTAGAGCGCGTGTACCAACAGACACGAAACTTGTAATTGTCCAGGCAACGTAAAACCAGGCATTCGCTTTCACTGAGAGCATGATCGTAACTAGTATCGGCAATACTAAGGTCGGAACCTGAAGTATCAAATTGAGCATGTGATGTTTTATAGCCGCTACCTTCAGCTTTCGTAGCAATCCCCAGTGTGGCAGATAGCTTCTGCCGGACCATCCCTTCTTCCATATCATGAAGGCGGCGAGAGCTACCAATGAGAGAGCATTACCGATGGTCCATGTTGTGTAAATCGTCAGCCCTACGGTATGCGAGAGCCAGAGGCCAACCATAAAGAGGGCAATCAGTTTGACGATAGCGAATAGTGTGTTGCGCCAGAATTGCAGTTCACCTCGAAGAACTCCAATAAGGGCCTGATCAACGACTAAAGTGATGGCAGTGAGGCTAACACCAGCCGCGAAAAGCAGTATGTCCTCGATGTTGGCCCGTAACGGCTGGAAGTCAGATGAGATGAGGGGAGCTACAGCCGGGTATACAATACCGGCGCATCCCCCCACTACTCCAACCAGGATCAAGGCAGCACTAATGAGCGACATTTCTTTGCCTGGATGACGCGGCAACTCGCCGATCAAGAGGGTTCCGAAGCCCAATACACAAATACTGCCAAGTAGCGTCATTGCTGAGATGGCTGCGGAGGCAAAGCCAACAGTTTCAGGCGTAAACTCTCGTGCTGCTAACCACCAATATACGAATCCAAGCACTGCCGTTACTGCTGTTGTCGCGACTAATGACCCGGCATTGATAAACATGGAACTATTAGCTTTAATCCATTGATAGAGTAATCTTTTCACCGTACTCACTTCCTCTGAAAACAACCATTGCGTTTACCGACTCTGTAAATAGGCAAATGGTCCGTACAACATCCCTTTTAACTCAATCATTGTCAAGTCTTTCGGATAGTGTGTTGATTTCTTACTATTCTTTGGTGATTGAGAACTCAAGCTGAAATACAGGCCATAAGGCACTTTGGCGATCAGCTCGAACAGGCGATGGGGATTATCAAGCATAATCTTCGTGAGATAAGCTGTTAATCCAATACCATAGTTGTACATTTGCTGACGCAGGATCGTGTAGTCACGGCGGTGAAGGTGATAGAGCACCGATGCGGGTGTGTAGACGACCTTAAAACCTCGTGTGACTACTTGAAAGAATAGGGCCAGTTCTTCGCCAGCAGGTGCTCGACTACCCGGCCCAAGAGCCGGATCAAAGCCATTAATGCTACGCAGGAATGCCGCTGTAAAGGCCATACTTGCGCCGGTACCAAACTGTCCTGTTGTGTAGGGGTATAAAGGCGTCTTCGGATGATGCTCTGCCATATCGAAGATGCGGTGGGTAAACCTTTCGCTAAGCCCGTCATGATCCTCGAACCAGAACTGTGCTGGCGTTTCAAGTTCTAGTGGTAGAGTCAAGCCAGTAACGCAGGCCACATCGTCGGCAACGTTGAAAGCGCGTACCAGTTCAATTAACCAGTAAGGATCGACTATCACATCGTCGTCGGTAAAAGCCAATATCTCTCCCTGTGCTGCCATAATACCGCGATTGCGTGCGCGGGAGGCACCTGGAAGATCTTCACGTATATAGTGTACCCATGACAAGTCGCGATAGGTCTGTTGGATGAGATCAGCAGTTGCGTTTGTCGTCGGTGCATTATCTACAATGATGACTTCATAATGCGGATAGTGTAAGGACATAAGCGAGCGCAAGCAGCACTGTAGTCGCTCAGGTCGGTCACGAGTTGAGACGATGACGCTCACGAATGGGGCATGGGTGAAAAATTCCTTGCGCTGCTCCATACAGAGGGGAGTGCTGGAATTACAGAGTCCGGCTGCGTCGAGTTCCGTCACGGGAGGCAAGCCATCCTGGTGCAAGTGTTCATTAATCTTCACACTAAAGCTGTTCCATATGTGCTGTGCATACTCACATGAATCCCTTTCACCCTTGTTCAGATGTAATGTGATCGTACCCAGTGGTTGAGTGTGGAGGCGAACGAGGCAGAGAGCGCACTCATAAGAGCGACCGGTCTTCTCGTCAACAGCAGAGACTGGAAGAAGTGGCTGCCCTAGCTCAATTTCTAAGATACGCATCGGTGTATAGTTTGATGCCAAATGCGTCGTATTGGCAGTTTTTGGTTTACTTACAAACAAGAGTGTTACCTTTCTTATAATGAAGAGCATATGCTTTATTTACTATATTTGGGTATCTCTCTCAGTTCAGCCATGGGAGACCACATTATTTCTGTTTGGTGGTGTTTTTCCTCTTCTCGTGCAATCATGCGTTTTACTCTGGCTGTCTGTGACAAGATTCTTCCTGTCAGATAGCCCCATGTTGTTACCGCTAATCCAGCTACGATAGTTCCAGCGCGTAGGAGGCCACCCATATCGTGATGCACAAAAGCATCACTTATGCCATGCACAATCCCTTGCGGTAATGTGCGACGTATATAGGAACGTTCAGATGCAAGGCCATCTTTGGCCCCTACATAGCCTGACACGACTGCCTTGGAGTGACCTTCGGCATAGCAGCGTGAGCGAAAGTAGTGCCAATAGAGACGAGATGTCGGAACGCGATGATGAATTTTGGCACGTGGCTCATAGAGAAAGATTTTTTGAGGCCAATGTTGCTTCGCTCGGATACAGAGTTCTGTTTCTTCACAGCCCAATGGACGTTTGCCCACACGCCCGATATCGTTTCTGAACCCTCCAACGGTTTCAAACATTTCGCGTCGATAGCAGGTGCAACCGCCATAAGGATTGCGTACTACTGCCAGAGTTTCAGGCAGACCCCGATAACTGCAACCCACCACCCAGTAAAATTCTTCTGGAAACCAAGCCGGCCGTTTGCTTAACCACAATGGCTCAACTTTGCCACCAACTCCTAGCACCCGTGGATCAGCAAAGCAGCGGCCAAGGCAGGTGAGCCAATCTGGCTCTGCCACCGCGTCGTCATCTAGAAAAGCGATGAGCTTTCCCTGTGCTACAGCTATACCACTGTTGCGTGCACCGGACAACCCTTGCCGCTCACGATTCTCAATTGCGATGATATCTGTGAGATGCACTTGCACACGTGCGAGCAAAGTAGGATTGTGATCGATTACCACAATGATTTCGCACGGAGCCGTGCTTTGCTGTTTGAGTGATTGTACGGCGGCCACGAGATCGTGCCAGCGTTCCTCTGTATAAGCACAGATAATGACCGAAGTATCGAGAGTTTGGTCTACTGTCTCTATCATTGGACCTTCACCTCCTGGAGGCGGCGCGTCAATGAGGCAGAGCCACGCCGGAGTATTTGCCACGTCGGTGTGCGAGCGCGTAGATACATCTTTGTGAACACCGATGTTCCTTGCCCCCTCAGTAATGCCGCAAACGTATCGATATTTGTGTCAGGCTGAACTAGTAAGCGTGCTAAAGCAAAGGGATCGTCAGATGCTGCCCTGACCGAACTGAGTGCAAATTTGACAGCACAGGCCGAAGTGTAGCCTGCGTCCCGTACCTGCTGTCGTATGGCTGGCGTAGAGTAGCCAAAGGGGTAGGCGAAACTGGTAATGTTACTTTCCAAGTGCTCTTCTAATATCTCTTTGCTTTGCACTATTTCGCGTTGAACTGCTGCCGGGGGCAGCGTATCAAGCTGAGGGTGAGAATGGCTGTGCGCACCGCACTCAATGCCATAGTCACGAATTTCACATAATTGCTCCCACGTAAGCATAAGACGGTTCGCCTCTCCCTCACGTTGCAACCAACGGCTTGTGCCATTGATGAACGCCGTTGTCACGTAAAGTGTTGCCGTAAAGCTGTAGTGTCGGAGGATCGGCAATGCATGAGTAAAGAAGTCGGCAAAACCATCATCGAACGTTAAAATCACAGGACGCTCAGGCAGTACAGAGCCATTCTGAGGGAGAGCATGGATAAACTGCGTGACGGTAATAGGGGTAAATGCGTGCTGATGCAGATAAGCCATGTGCTCCGTGAACAATGCTGGTGGCACTGCAAAGGCTTTGAATTTGGGGGCAACGTGCTGCGAAATACTGTGATACATCAGAATAGGTATTTTTCTGTTTTTGAACTGCACATCCATTATGATACAAACCTTTCCTACAGGCATGAATTAGAGTGTTACTTTTTTAAGTGGTGCTGTTGCTTGCTTGGTGATCCTGAAGAGAGGTGTAGTATGGCGTGACTGGAGGAGTCGTACTGCAGGTGTACCTCGCTCTTGCATAATCGTTCTTAAGACGCGCCACCCATCACGGAAGGTACGCAGATTGCTCTGACCATAGCGACGTCGGTATTCAAAGCTGGGAACTTCGGCGATGCTCATTTCGTACTTATGCATACGCAGGTTGATAAGCGTCTCGACTTCAAAGCCATCACACTCAATGTATACCTGCTCAAAGCAGTATTTCCAAAAGGCATTGTAACCATAGCATAGGTCAGTGAAGCGTGTACCAAAAAGGGTATTAACTAATTTGCACAGCCAGTAGTTTCCCAGTTGGCGAAGCCATGTAATATCGTCGCTACCTCCGCCGGGAAGAAAGCGCGAACCTTTAGCAAAGTCATATCCTTCTATTAGTGCTTCCACAAAGCGTGGAATCTCATCGGGTTTGGCTGAGCCATCGGCATCCAGGGTGACGATGATCTTGCCAGTGCTGGCCGCAACACCAGTTCGTAGAGCATCACCCTTCCCTCGACCACTCTGTTGGATCACACGGATAGTAGGTAACAATTGCTGTGCTACAGCGATAGTGTTGTCAGTAGAGTGTCCGTCAACCAGAATCACCTCACTGACGATAGGTGGAATGTATGGTAACACGAACGGAAGATTTTGGGCTTCGTTCCGTGCCGGAATAATGACACTTATCCGTGGATATAGTTCGTTTTCGTCCATATATAACTGCCTTTATAAGTTTCAAGCGAAAAGGGTATCATAGGTACCGACCTCAGCTTGACTGTGTTGTTTGGGCCTTATCGAGGCATTCGCGCAAACAGTCTGCCAGCTTAGGTAAGTAGGTAGTCTTACAGGTGTCATGCGTGCCGGGAAGCGTATGTATCTCTACCTCCTTGTCTTGCATTGTTGCTAATTTGCGCCATGGCTCACGGTAGCGATACCATTCCTTGCTATCCTCAAAGAAAAAGAATGTGCTCTTGCCAGGATAAAAGCCTGGCACATAAACTGAAGCTGTCCAGTGAAATAGTCCTCCCCAATCACGGTGCAGGGCTTTAGCTGGTGGGAAAAGCGCATCTGGGAAAATCGAATGAAGCTTTGGAAGGGTAAATCTGGCTTTGCCACTTCTGCGCTCTGATTCTATCTCTTCCTTGGCTCTCAAACGTTCGATGCCCAGGCCAACCTTTTGTTCATAGAGTGCTTTCAGTGCCGCAACGATCGTGCCCTCAGCATGTACCTGCTCTGGCTTTAGCTCGGTTTCTAATAATGGCCTGTAGTGTGGATAGCAGACATATCTATACAGGTGGAGCAGATATTTATATATGTGCTGCGGCCAGAGAAACCCATAGACTTGAGTATCCTGGTCAAGGTGTAGCAGATTACCAATGAAATTGACGGCACGACGCGGCGGTTTGTAAGAGGCAACAGGAGTAGGCTCCATCAAGACCAGTAAGTCAACTGCCTGCCCCTGAGCACGAAGTTGCCGGGCCATTTCATAGGCGAAAAGGCCCCCATTGCAGAAGCCACCCAGCAGGTACGGACCCTCTGGCTGAATGCTACGCAGCTTCTCAATGTGAGCAGCAGCTATCGCCTCTAAGGTGGGGAAGGCAGTCACATCTTGGAACTTATACGGGTCAATCGCATAAAATGGTTGGTCTGCTCCCAGTTCATGTGCTAGCGGAAAGCAATAGAAGGCACCAGCTTTATAAGCTCCATGCAAAAAGAAAAAAGGACGGCGGGTTCCACCTGTCTGGACCGCCATTATGGGCGATGGTGGAACTGTTTCTTCACGCTGCTGGAGAGCTTTAGTCAGGTGTTCTATAGTTGGACCAGCAAAGAGCGTAGCGAGAGAAATCTTTTTGCCAAACACCTGTTGAATGCGAGCCACAAGGCGTGTCGCAAGTAAAGAGTGTCCTCCTAACAAGAAAAAGTTATCCCTGATGCCGATAGGTCGTGCGTCCAACAATTCTTCCCAAATCTTGATCAACTGGTAATGCTGCGTCAGGGTTGGGGCGACAAAGCTTTCTTCCACTGTGCGGTTGGATGCATCGGGAGCGGGTAAGGCACGACGATCTATTTTGCCACTAGGTGTTAGGGGAAGTGCATCGAGTATGACAAAGGTTGAAGGTATCATATATGAAGGCAGCTTCTCTTTTAAAGAGCTTTGTATGCTGCTAAGTGTAGCGGATTGTTGTTGAGCTACAACAATGTATGCTACCAGATATTTATTATCTGGAGTATCTTCCCGCGTCACCACAACTGCCTCATGCACATCTGTATGCTGCCGAAGTACTGCCTCAATTTCACCCAGCTCAATACGGAACCCACGTAGCTTCACTTGATGGTCGACGCGTCCCAAAAACTCGATAGCACCATCCCCCCGGTATCGGGCAAGATCACCTGTCTTATATAGGCGTGCCTTTGGCTCATTGCTGAAGAGATGCGAAATGAACCGCTCTGCCGTAAGCTCTGGACGGTTGAGATAGCCTTGGGCCAGACAGTCTCCACCAATATACAAATCTCCTGGCACATTTACCGGCACTGGCTGCAACTGACTGTTCAGAATATAGATCTGTGTATTAGCAATAGGGTGACCAATTGGCACCCTGTGGCTCGTGCCCTCTGGCTTACAGGACCAGTATGTGGCATCAATGGTAGCTTCCGTTGGGCCATAGAGATTACACAGATTGGCAGTTAGGCGAGTGTAGAAGAGCCTTTGGAGATCAATGGGCATCTCCTCAGCACCACATAAGACACGTTGCAGGCTCGTACAACGCTTAATCTCCCGGTTCTCCAAGAGGACGCGTAGTAAGGATGGCACAAGCTTTACAGTTGTGACCCCATGATGAATAATCGTTTCGATGAGATATTCGCTGTCCTGGTGCTTTCCTGGTTGAGCTATAATTAACTGTGCTCCAGCTAGCAATGGAGCGAAGAACTCCCAAACTGAGGCATCAAAGCTTAAAGGCGTCTTTTGCAGCACTCGATCCCGCTTTGATAAGGGGATACATTCTTGTGACCAAAGCATGTGATTGCAAATGGCATGATGAGAAATCATTACCCCTTTGGGCTTACCTGTCGAACCTGATGTATAGATGACATAGGCAAGTTGCTCACCTTTCACCTTGTTGTTCAGATTCGTATCGTTCTCCTGGCTAAGAGATGACCAGTCCGTATCCACACAGATAACGTGAGCCGTATGAGCGGGTAGCCCATCTACCAATTTCTGCCGCTGCGTCAGCAATACTGGCACCTCTGCATCAGCGAGCATGAAGGCCAAGCGCTCTTTAGGATAAGTCGGATCCAAAGGTAAATACGCTCCACCTGCCTTGAGAATACCTAGGATACTGATCGCCATCTCGAACGAGCGATCCATATAGATGCCTACTAACACATCAGCACCTACGTTCAATTGCTGCAAACGATGTGCAAGTTGGTTAGCACGAACATTGAGGTCCCAGTAAGTCATGCGCTGTTCTCTAAAAATCAGGGCTATGGCATCCGGTGTGCGTTTCACCTGTTCCTCAAAGAGCTGATGGATACCCTTATCCTTGGGGTAGGCTCTCGCCGTGTTATTCCACTTTACTAGCTGTGCATGCTGCTCTGCCTCTGTCAACAGTGACAGTTCAGCGATGTGTTGCTCAGGATGAGCTGCGATACTCTCAAGTAATGTCTGCCAGTGTCCCACCAGTCGCTTGATGGTTGCTGCATCAAACAGGTCGGTACTGTACTCGAAGCAACCGAAGAGACCTCCCGGTCCATCTTTAGCCAGGATAGATAGGTCGAACTTGGAGGTATTGGTCTGAACATCCATACTACTGAGGTTCCACCCATACGGCAAGGAGGGCGAAGGAGGATTAAGCGTCAGCAATGCCTGGAAAAGCGGATTCTGGCCCAAATTGCGTTCTGGTTGGAGTTCTTTGACCAGATACTCGAAAGGGACATCCTGATGAGCATGGGCCTCAAGAATCACCTCGCGTACCTGCCTCAACAGCTCACGAAACGGAGGATTGCCAGACAGGTCGCTCCGCAAGACCAGCGTATTGATGAAGAAGCCAATCAGGTCTTCAGTCTCAGCATGAGTGCGACCCGCCACAGGCGAACCAAGCAAAATGTCATCCTGCCCGGTGTAACGATGAAGGAGGACCTGGAACGCTCCTACCAGCGTCATATAGAGCGTCACGCCTTCCTGCTGACTCAGTGCCTTGAGGCCATCGGTCAGCTGCTTCGACAGAGTGAACGGCTGCATTGCTCCACGATACGTAGGCACCGATGGGTGGGGACGGTCTGTCGGCAATTCCAGCACTGTTGCGGCTCCTGCCAGTTGCTGTTTCCAATAGGCTAGCTGCTCTGTCAGTATGTTCCCTTGCAACCACTCGTGCTGCCAGATGGCATAATCAGCGTACTGAATGGGTAACTCTGGCAAAGACGGGAGTTGATTGTTCGAGAACGCTTCGTAGAGTATAACGAGTTCCCGTAAAAGCACCCCGGTAGACCATCCATCGAAGATGGTGTGGTGGATGTTCAAGAGTAGCACATACTCTTCTGCTCCCAGTTGCAGTAACGCCGCTCGCAGTAATGGGCCTTGAGCCAGATCGAATGGTCGTTGCGCCTCCTTTGTTGCTAGGCGTAGTGTCTCAACCTCCTGTTCAGTTGCAGAGAGGTGGCACAGATCTACGAGCGGGAGTTCTATAGTAAGTTCGGGAATGATGGCCTGCATAGGTTGCCCATCTACCGCGATCAGAGTCGTACGCAACACTTCATGACGCTCTATAATCGTATTGAGGCTCTGCTCAAGTACCTTTACTTTAAGCGGAATACGCAGGTGCAGAGAAATTGGTATATTGTAGATAGCACTATTGGGCTCCAGTCGATCAAGGAACCAGAGGCTTTGCTGATTAAAGGAAGCAGGGAAGACAAAGGCCTCTTTTTCTGAGGGAATATCGTGAATCATCGATGTATTCATTATGCCATACTTTTCTTCTAGTTGCGAGAACTACTACTATCTAGCGTCGTTGGAATGGAAGACAACTTTACACGATGGGCCTCACGAGAAACAGCACGGATCGTAGGCCCACCAGATTTTTGGCGTTCGGTACCACTCGCTTTCTGCTGTTCGATAATTCGGGACAGTTCAGCAACAGTAGGAGCTTCAAAGAAGCGACGTAGAGAGACGTCTACTTGTAAGGTTGCGCGAAGACGAGAGAGCACCTGGGTGGCCAGCAACGAGTGCCCACCCAACACAAAGAAGTTATCATAGATGCCGATCCGCTCGATTCTGAGGACTTGTGACCAGAATCGAGCTACGGCCTCTTCAATTTCTGTACGGGGTGCTACAAAGGCCTCTTGCAGTCCGGGTCTCACCTGATCAGGTATTGGTAAGGCTTGTCGGTCCACTTTGCCATTGGTCATGAGAGGTAAAGCCTCTAGCAGAACAAAGGCGGCGGGAACCATATAACTCGGCAATTGTTTCGCCACATGATCCTGCAAGTCACTAAGGGTAATGGCCTGCTTTTCATGAAGAACCACATAGGCAACCAATCGCTTATCGCCCGGTACATCCTCACGGGCGACGACTACAGCTTGTCGTACAGCGGGATACAGACCGAGTACCGCTTCGATCTCCCCTAGTTCGATACGGAAGCCACGCAGTTTTACTTGATGATCGAGGCGTCCTAAAAACTCTATTGCCCCATCCGATCTGTAGCGGGCCAGATCGCCGGTCTTGTACAGACGTTTCCCTGGTTCATCACTGAAGGGATCTCGAATGAACCGCTCTGCCGTAAGCTCTGGACGATTAAGGTAACCTCGCGCCAGACTGTCTCCACCGATATACAAATCCCCTGGCACATTCACCGGAACAAGGTGCAGATGTGCATTCAGTATATAGACCTGTGTGTTAGCAATAGGATGACCAATTGGTACCCTTTGCCCAGTACTCGCCGACTGACAAGACCAGTACGTCGCATCAATAGTCGCCTCTGTCGGTCCATAAAGGTTATACAGGTCCGCTGCTAGTCGTGTGTAGAACAGTCTTTGCAGATCGATGGGCATCTCTTCAGCACCACATAACACACGCCGCAGGCTTGTACATTGTTCGATATTCCGATGCTCCAGGAGGACTCGTAGTAAGGACGGCACAAGTTTTATGGTCGTGACACCATGATGGATAATCGTCTCAACGAGGTATTCACTATCCTGATGTCTTCCTGGTTGAGCTATAATGAGTTGCGCCCCGGCCAGCAAGGGAGCGAAGAATTCCCAAACTGAGGCATCAAAGCTAAAGGGCGTCTTCTGAAGTATGCGATCTGTCTCTGATAAGGGAAGGCATGATTGCGACCAGAACATATGATTACAAATGGCGTGGTGGGAAATCATCACACCTTTAGGTTTACCCATTGAGCCTGAAGTATAGATCACATAGGCTAGATTCTCGCCTTTCACTTTGCCATCCAGGTTCGTCTTGTTCTCCTGGGCAATAATCTGCCAGTCACTGTCTACACAGAGGACACGAGCCTGATGCCTGGGTAATCCATCCACTAGTTGCTGCCCCTGCGTCAGTAGCACAGAAATCTGTGCATCGGCAAGCATGAAGGCCAGTCGCTCCTCAGGATAAGTCGGATCCAATGGCACATATGCTCCTCCTGCCTTGAGAATGCCCAGAACGCTCACTGCCAACTCGAACGAGCGATCCATATAGATGCCCACCAAGACATCAGGAGCCACTCCCAAACGACGCAAGTAATGCGCGAGCTGATTAGCTCGCACATTGAGTTCCCTGTAGGTCATTTGCTGCTCGCCGAAGACCAGGGCTATGCTATCAGGCGTGCGCTCTACCTGTTCCTCAAAGAGCTGATGGATCCCCTTATCTTTGGGGTAGTCTGTGGCAGTGGCATTCCACTCTACCAGCAATTGTTGCTGTTCTGCCGCTGTCAAGAGAGGCAACTCCGCAATGTGCTGGGTGGAATCAACTACGATGCTTTTCAGGAGCGTTTGCCAGTGTCCAACGAGGCGCGTGATGGTCGCAGCATCGAATAAATCACTATTGTACTCAAAGCGCCCAATGAGACCTTCTGGTCGGTCATCGAGTTCGAGGGAAAGATCGAACTTCGCTGTATGCGTTGGGACATCCATCTGGGTCAGGGTCCAGCCAGAGGGAAGCAGAGTGAGTGGAGGTTCAATAGTTATCGTCACCTGGAAGAGCGGGTTCTGGCCCACAGTGCGCTCTGGCTGCAACTCCTTGACCAGACGCTCAAACGGCACATCGGGATACGCCTGCGCCTCAAGTGTGGCCTCGCGCACGCGCTGTAACAGATCGCGAAAGGTCGGATTACCTGACAAGTTGGACCGCAGCACCAGTGTATTGAGGAAAAAGCCCATCAATTTCTGTAACTCTGGGCGCTTGCGGTCCGATATCACCATGCCCAGCAAAATATCATCTTGTCCTGTGTAGCGATAGAGCATGGTCTGGAACGATGCCACCAGGACCATATACAGTGTCACTTCTTCTCGGCGCCCTAGAGCCTTGAGGGCATCGGTCAATTGCCTGGATAGCGCAAAGGGGAGCATCTCCCCGCGATAGGTAGGCACTGATGGGCGAGGGCGGTCGGTAGGCAACGCTATACCTTCCGGCACGCCTGCTAATTGCTTCTTCCAGTAAGCCAGTTGCTCTTCCAGCACTTCCCCTTGTAGCGAATTCCGTTGCCACAAAGCAAAGTCAGCATACTGAATGGATAGCTCCGCCAAAGGCGAACAGTGGCCCATCAAGAAAGCTTCATAGAGTGTCCGTAGCTCCGGTAGAAATACCTGATACAAGGAATGACCATCGAAGATGATATGGTGCAACGTCAAAAACAATCGATGATCCTCGTCACCCAACCGTACTAATGTGGGATGCAGTAGTGGGCCATTGACGAGGTCGAAGGGCTGCTTAGCATCCTCTTCCATCATCCGTATAGCTTCGGCTTCACGCTCTGTCTCAGGCAAATGTCGCAAATCTACCACAGGGAGCGAGATTGTCAGCTGCGGATGGATTTTCTGCACTGGCTGTCCATCTATCACTGGAAAGCTTGTACGCCAGGCTTCGTGACGCTTGAGAATTTCGTTAAAGCTCCGTTCAAGGATAGCACCATCAAGTGGACCGGGCAGATGAATGGTGACGCACTCCGTATAGACGGGTATGTCACCGATCAGTTGTGCCAGAAGCCACATTTGCTGTTGTCCGAAGGAGAGTGGTGCTGTATCTCTATCAACGCGCCTGGGAATAGGTTCGACACTTTTTGTAGCTTGTTTGACCTCACCTCGTATATATTTTGCAAGCAAAGCCCGCTTGGCCTCTGAAAGTTCAGTTGTTTTTTGCATTCCGTTGCCTTTATATTTATTAAGTTCAGGAGTCACTTCTGTCGGTTGTAATTTCCGATGCGAATAGTGACCCCTACAGTGATATATTTAAGAATAGGTAATATTAAAATGTTACAGGTAAGGCTCTGAGACCCCGTAGCCCTAGATTTTCTCGCCAGGTAATCGGCCCGGGTTTTAAGCTCAGGTTAGGCATGCGCCGGAGTAGTGCTGTAAACGCCGTTTGTCCCTCGATACGAGCCAGGGGTGCGCCGAAGCAGAAATGACTGGCCCATGCGAAGGCGACGTGCCGATTGTCTGGACGGCAGATATCCAATCGATCGGGATCGGGAAAGCGTTCTGGATCACGATTGGCTGCACCCATGACGGCAATGGCTGCCTGACGTTTCCGAATAGTTTTTCCACCAAGCTGCACATCGTCTGGTGCCAGGCGAGCGGTGTGTTGGCTAGGGCTTTCGTAACGCAGGAGTTCTTCGACTGCTGATGAAACTAAAGAGAGATCAGAGCGCAGTTTCTCAAGCTGATCGCGATGACGGAGTAGTGTGAGCGTGCCGTTACCAATCAGGTTGGTCGTTGTCTCTTGTCCGCCGACCATCGTGACAATCGTGTTCGCAATTACCTCGTCTTCGCTGAGTCGATCACCATCCTGTTCAGCAGTCATGAGAGCATTGATAAGACCTTCACGGGGATGCCTCTCATTCTCGCGAATAGCGGCACGGAAGTAGACGATCATCTCTTCCAGACTCTGTATCACTTTTGCTGCATGGTCGGGGTTATGTTGGAAGTTGCCCAACACCTGGGCAAAATCGGCTGACCATGCTGTCAATTGTTGCCAGTCTGAGGTTGGAACACCTAGCAACTCAGCAGTGACAATGGCGGGCAACGGGTAAGCCAGATCGGCGATTATATCCATCTCCCCCTTATCCTGTACGGCATCGAGCAGGCTAGCGGTGATGTCCTGGATGTGGGAGCGCAAGACTTCCACCCGTCGTGGAGTAAAAGCCTTTGAAGCTAGACCACGTACGCGCCCATGATCGGGAGGATCAAGGAACAACATCTGACGTACCATCACTTGTGCCAATGGCGTCAACGCTGATAGACCAAGGGAGGTGAGTTGCTCAGGCGTTGGAGTGCGCTTCGCTGAGAACTTCTGGAATACCGTAATCACATCTGCGTAGCGTGTTACGACCCATGCATGCAGGAAGGGATCCCAATGAACTGGGTCCTCAGTACGCAGACGCTGATACAAAGGGTAGGGATTGGCCAGCACTTCGGGATCGAGCAAATGATACAGGCTCAACACAGTATTCTGTTTATTTGTTCTTGTAGAAGATTGTTTCTGCATAGTCATGTCGCTTACTCCCTGCGTCAGGTAGTCTGAAGTACTCCATCTAACCTAATAAGCGTAGTACTTCCTCATCGCTCATTGCTTCTATTTGGGCAATGAGGCGTTGCTCGATCTCAGCAGCTAACTGCCGGATAGTAGGTGCATCAAAGAGTGTACGTAGTGAAAGCGTGACACCGAAGGTCTCAGCTATGCGTGCAATGAGCTGCGTTCCCAGCAAAGAGTGTCCGCCAAGCATGAAGAAGTTGTCGTCTATACCCACCTGTTCCAGGTTCAAGAGAGGAGCCAGGATGCTGATAAGCTGCTCTTCAGTAGGTGTACTGGGTGCGACTATGACCTCATCTTGTAAGGTATTGATTGCGTCTGGTACGGGCAACGAGGTACGGTCGATCTTGCCATTGGCTGTGAGCGGCAGTGCTTCCAGCACCACGAAGGTCGCGGGAACCATATAGTCAGGAAGGCTGGTCGCCAGCATATCCTGTAGATCTCTGGCTGTGACCTCGGCTTCCGGTGCCAGTACCAGATAAGCCACTAAGCGTTTGTCGCCAGGGATATCTTCTCGTGCTACGACTAGACTTGTCTGGACTGCCGGATGCTCATGTAGGGCGGCCATAATTTCGTCTGGCTCAATGCGATAACCCCGAATTTTAATTTGGTAGTCCGTCCGTCCCAGGAAAGCTATTTGTCCATCTGGTAGATAGTGTACCCTGTCTCCTGTCTTGTAGAGGCGTGCGTGAGGCTCGCTACTAAAGGGATCAGCAAGGAAGCGTTCGGCAGTCAGATCAGGGCGATTAAGATAGCCTTGTGCTACTCCTGCGCCGCCAATGTAGAGTTCGCCTGACTCACCGACAGGCACTTGCCGCAAATGTTCATCCAGAATGTAGACCTGAACATTATCAATAGGTCGACCTATAGAAGGTGGCTCGTTGGGATAGGCAGTTGGCAATATAGGTCCAGAGGTAGTCACAACTGTGCTTTCAGTAGGCCCATAGTTATTTATCAATGTAAAAGGTAATGTTGGCGATGGGTAATGATGAAGGGTATCTGCTCCCGTCAAAAGAAAACGCAGCGAAGTTGTAGCAGGCCAATCGAGCGCCATGACACTTTCAGCAAGAGCTGTGGGCAGGAAACTTATCGTGATGTGCTTATCGACCAGCCAGTCGCGCAGTAATGCAGGAGAAAGGCGTGTTTCTTCATCGGGTAGATAGATGCTGGCACCTGCGGTGAGATAGGGCCATAGTTCCCAGCCGGTAGCATCAAAGGCCGGACTGGCCACTTGCGTTGCTCTATCCATGGGTGTAACCGCGAAGGCTCGCTGGTGCCAGAACACCAGGTTGAGCAGATTGCTATGCGTAATCTGCACCCCTTTGGGGCGGCCAGTAGAACCTGATGTGTAGATGACATACGCAAGATCGCTGAGTGTCACCGTGGTGGCCGGTTCAGTAAGATTCTGTTGGATCGGCATCGACATATAGGTATCCAGGTACACGACCTGCATAGCTTGAAGAGGTAGCTGTGCCGCCAGTTGTGCTTGTGTCACCAATACAGAAGCTTGGGCATCTGCGAGTATGAAGGCAATACGCTCTGCAGGGTAACTGGGATCTACTGGCACATAGGCCCCCCCAGCTTTAAGAATACCTAAGAGTCCTACAACCATGTCCAGGGAACGTTCGATACATAAACCTACTAGCACATTGGGGCCTACACCAAAAGCTTGCAAATCATGGGCTAACTCATTGGCACGCTGGTTCAACTCCCAGTAGCTCAGGACTTTGTCGCTCATAGCAAGAGCTATGGCATCGGGAGTAGTGGCAGCGCGTTCTGCTATGAGTTGTGGAATACATGTATCCTGGGGGTAGTCTTGCCGAGTAGCGTTCCAAGCTGCTAATTGTTGCTGCTCGCTCTCTGTCAATGGTAGCACAACTGCACTAGTATTTTGTTCTGGCAAGATAGAGGTACTATAAGTTACTGATTGTCGAATCATTGTAGTTCCTCTCTAGTATCCAGTCATATTTGATGAGATAATACCAGCATAAGACTGGATTGAGTGCATATTTGATAATGCACGGGAAGTATATAAAAGTGATAATAAAATGAGAAGGGACATTCAGGCGGGTAAAAATGTCACCTTTTGCATAAAAGCAATAGAATATTCTCACCAGTATCTTACACAATAAAAATTCCTGGAGTGTAACATATTGGCTAGATGAAATTAGATCAGACTAGCTGTAAAAGGTGCAAAGCATTTACGGGGTACAGTTTCTCTTCTGTACGCGAGGTTTTGATATCCGCCTTTACGGTCTTGGTACGCAATTCGCTTACGAAGTACAGCTTCCCCTCTGTACTACGTGAGCATGTTACAGTTTTTAATTACTGATCACTGCATAAGCCGCTACATTTTCTGCATTGCCAGAGTCTCTGAGAGGCAAATGGCGAGGTCAGAGATTTTACTTCTCTATGCAGCTATCAGTAGATGCGTGACGCCAGAAAGCCCCATGTAAGGTCATTATGCTCTCTCTTATTTCTTAGGAGGCTATCAATATATGCATATCTCTGCTAGATAGTAGAGATATTCTGTAACTGAAGCTGAAAAAAAAGATTTTCTGCTAGAAATACCATAATATTGATGGGCCTATAGAAAAAGAAAAACCATGAAAATTGATAGACTAAACACTCTAGTAAGGAACAGTACAGTTTACCAAACATCCGATGTTTACGCTAGCAATTATAATCAATGAATTTGCATGTGTCAAGGCTTTTGTACAAGCTAGCGATGTTAAGGAACAATTTAACCGTTTATGTAACTTTGCCATGATATAATGAGTAGTTGTGTTTTAAGTGATAATGATGTGTTTTGAATGCTCAGGATATGGGATATAATGATGGCAAGCGAACATGAACAGTTTCCTTCAGGAGCATAGTATGATCACAACGCTCAAGGCCCAACTGGGCGAGAAAGTGAGTACCGTTCCTCTCACCCTTGAGGCCCATGGACAGGATAAAAGCTATCCACAGGTGTACCCATCGCTCGCTGTCGTTTTTGCCGAGACAGTGCAGGATGTACAAGAGGTTCTGGCATGGTGCCGGGTCAACAAAACCCCTGTTATTCCTTATGGTGCAGGTAGCAGCTTTGAGGGCCAACTTACTCCCACGGTACCGTCGGTAAGTCTCGATGTCTCACGTATGAACCGTATTCTTGAAATTTCCCCGCAAGATTTCTTGGTGACCGTCGAGCCAGGAGCCACACGCGAGCAACTCAATGCGACCATTGAGCCGGTCGGCCTGTTCTTTCCCGTTGATCCGGGTGCCAATGCTACTCTGGGTGGCATGGCGGCTACCAATGCCAGTGGCACCACTACCGTACGTTATGGAGGAATGCGTCCTAATATCGCCGAACTGGAGGTGGTGTTGGCAAGCGGAGAAGTCCTGCGCCTGGGTCGCCCAGTACGCAAGACCAGCAGTGGCTATGACCTCAAAGATCTCTTTATCGGCTCAGCAGGCACGCTGGGAGTGATTACAAAGCTGGTAGTGCGCGTACACCCTATTCCTACCTATGTTCATACCCTGCGCGTCTTCTTTCCAAGCGTAGCTGAGGCGGCTCAGGCGGCTTATCGCATCATGGCGAGTGCGCTGCCAGTGGCACGGCTCGAATTGCTGGATGAGCTAAGCATTCGCTTTATCAATATTGATCAGAAGACGAATTACTTAGAGAAACCAGCCCTCTTCCTCGAATTTCATTCTTCCACAGGCTTAGCCATAGAAGAGGAATCGCGCATTGCCGAGCAACTGGTGCGAGAGGCAGGTGCGCTAGATATACATGTCGCGAAAAATGCAGAGGAACGTGCTAGGCAATGGGAGGCCCGCCACAACTTCTACTGGGTCTTCATGCACTGTAATCCTGGCTGTGTCTTCTATACGACCGACACGGCTGTACCTCTTTCTCAGGTAGCTGCGCTGGTGACCTATGCTGGACAGCTCTTGCAAGAGATGGGTTTGCGGGGCTGTATCGTTGGTCATGTGGGTGATGGCAACTTCCACACTGCCATTGCCACGTCTCTCCAGGACTATGGTCAGGTCGAGGCTTACTCCGAACTGCTGGTAGAGTATGCGTTGAAACTAGGCGGTACAGCTACCGGCGAGCATGGTGTAGGGCTGGTCAAGAAGAAGTTTATGGCGGCTGAGCATGGGGCGGCTTTGCAGTGGATGCGGCACCTCAAGACACTCTTTGATCCAGATGGCATCTTGAACCCTGGCAAGATATTTTAGCAGGCCATAGAGTCAAACTCAGGTAAAGAAAAGGAGAACGACATATGTCAACTTTAGAACTTGAGACGATGCGTTGTGAGCTAGATGGCCCTTTGGCCCGCCTGCGCCTCATCCGCCCACAGGCCCTCAATGCCGCCAACTGGACATGGGTGCGCGATCTTGTTAAGGCCACCGATTACCTGGCTCATCGTAGCGAAACGCGAGTCGTTCTTGTCAGTGGTGAAGGTCGGGCTTTTTGTAGTGGGCTTGATGTGAAGGAGCTTGCACAGGGAAACTTGAGCGTGGAATGGTTCGCCACCTGGGAGCAGGCGGTGACTGCTCTTACCAGTCTCAATGCTATCACTATCGCTGCTATCCAGGGCTACTGCCTGGGTGGTGGCTTGCAGCTTGCCATTGCCTGTGACCTGTTGATTGCCTCGACCGATGCTACCTTCAGCATTCCCGCGGTGCGTGAAGGGGTGGTGGCTGATCTGGGACCGATGCGCCTAGCTCGAATGATTGGTACGTCTCGCGCCAAATATCTCTGCCTATTGGGGCGGCGTTTCTCTGCCCAGGAGGGTCTTGCTTTGGGCATTATCCACGAGGTCGTTGCGCCTGACGAGCTAGAACAGCACGCGCTGAATATGGCTCAGGAACTGCTGGCTATACCCTTCACTGCTCTGCGGCACACGAAACGCCAGATTGATCGTGCCTTTGAACAGGACGTTGCCACTCTTACAAGTGAGATGGTTGCAGCTCAGGAAGATTGCCTGCGTTCACCTGAGCATGCAGAGGTGATGGTGACCTATCGCCAGGAGCAGGCAGAACGCCAAAGACAGAAAGTGAGTGGAGAATGAGCACGAGTGAACATGGCTGGGGTAGCTGCGCGAGCCCAGCCACTACTATACCACGACAAGGCACTCAGGGCTGTCTATAGTAGTGGTTGGGCTCGCGCAGCTACCCCAACCATGCAAAAAAAGTGAACATGGCTGGGGCGAGCCCAGCCACTACTATACCACGACAAGGCACTCAGGGCTGTCTATAGTAGTGGTTGGGCTCGCGCAGCTACCCCAACCATGCAAAAAAAGGACGCCCCTCTGGAACGCACAAGAAAGGGAACATCCTATGGATCAAGCGGCAACAAAAGGTTATCTATGGAATCCCCAGGCTGAGGCAATGCCTCGTGTGGAACTGACCGCTCTTCAGGGGCAACGCCTGCGCCAGCAAGTGAGTCGTGCCTATGAATACGTTCCCTTCTATCGTCAAGCTCTGGAAAAGCATGGTGTCCGCCCTCAAGACATTCAGAGCATCGACGACATCATACGTCTCCCTTTTACTGTCAAAGATGATTTCCGTACAACCTATCCCTACGGCCTGTTTGCCGTTCCTCTCAAAGATGTGGTGCGGGTACATGCCTCAAGTGGCACGACGGGCAAACCGGTAGTAGGTGGCTACACACGGGCTGATATGGCGATGTGGGGTGAAGTCATGGCCCGTACCTTTGCTGCTGGAGGGGTTACCGCCAATGATGTCTTCCAGAATTTTTACGGTTATGGACTTTTCACCGGTGGACTGGGAGCGCATATCGGCGCGGAAGTTATTGGGGCTACGGTGATCCCTATCAGTGGTGGTCTCACGCGCCGCCAGTTGCTCTTCATGGAAGACCTGGGAGCTACCGTCATTGCCGGTACGCCATCCTATACTCTCGTCGTTGGCGAGGCCGCTGCCGAGGCGGGTATCGATCTGCGCAGTCGTATGAAAGTGCGTGTGGGCTTCTTTGGTGCTGAACCGTGGACGGAGGGCATGCGTCGCGAGATTGAAGAGCGTTTTGGCATTGAAGCCTTTGATATTTATGGCCTCACCGAAGTCATCGGCCCCGGTGTCGCCGCCGAATGCAGCTATCACCAGGGGTTGCATGTCAACGAAGATCACTTCTACCCAGAGGTGATCGATCCCGATAGTGGTGAGCGTCTCCCTTATGGCGAGGTTGGTGAACTGGTCTTCACCTGTCTGACCCGCGAAGCCTTGCCACTTTTGCGCTATCGCACACGTGATCGCGTGGCTCTGATGGCTGATGCTTGTCCCTGTGGCCGTACATCTGTACGTATGTTGCGTGTGTGTGGCCGTACTGACGATATGCTCATCGTGCGCGGCGTCAACGTCTTCCCCAGCCAGATCGAGCAGGTGCTACTCACCCATGCTGGCCTGACCAGCAACTACCAGATTTTTGTTGACCGCCAGCGCGATCAACTTGATGAACTGGAAGTGCATGTTGAAGCCGACGAGACATTGCATACTCAAGGGCGTCAAGCTATGGCCCTCCTGCAAACCACCGTGACCGAAGATCTCAATCAGGCTTTAGGCTTGCACGCCCATGTACTGATCGTTGAGCCGCATCATCTGCCGCGCAGTGAAGGCAAAGTGAAGCGTGTCGTGGATCGCCGTCAACTTACTGATTAGTGTTTTCTCTGGAGTTCATTGTTTGCGTGCTGTTACCGGCTTCTCCTGTTCAGCCTGCTCAAGCAGGTCGTGTACTTCCTGCTCTGATGTTTGTGCGAAATCCTCGTACCAGTAGCCGACTCCATAGAACGGCTCTGGTGTTTTCGCGCAGACGATGTCATCAGCTTCAGTGCGAAATTCCTCACATACCACCGAGGCGGCTACTGGTACAGCCACCACTATATGAGCAGGCTGCTGTTGATGTAAGGCTCTGGCAGCAGCCCGCATCGTTGCACCGGTTGCAAGGCCATCATCGATGAGGATGACTGTGCAACCACGTACATCCGGTGCGGGACGATCATCGCGGTAAAGATGTTCGCGTCGTTCGAGTTCGTGCTGCTCTTCCTCTGTGGCTATCTCTATCTGCTCATCAGAGATACCGAGCGAGCGTATGACATTTTCGTTAAGTACCCGTATGCCACCTGTCGCAATAGCCCCCATCGCCAGTTCTTCGTGACCAGGAACGCCCAGCTTACGCACAAGAAAGACATCAAGAGGGGCATGCAGTGCCTTTGCCACTTCGTAGGCTACAGGTACCCCACCACGTGGAAGAGCCAGCACCAGGACATCCTGACGATTCGCGTATTTCATCAGCCGTGTGGCAAGCACCTGTCCTGCTTGTCGGCGATTTTGATAGAATCTTTCCATATGTTTCTTCCTACTTCATTGTTTACCAGTCTCTGCAAAAAGTCGTCAGAAGGTCAGGTAGCGACTGAACCATTGACTTGCCAGTTGGGCTACCTGCTCTAGTGTACCAGATTCTTCAAAGAGATGTGACGCGCCAGGAATGATCTCAAGATGCTTTTCGCATCTCAGGAGCGTGAAGGCCATGCGGTTCAATTCGATCACCTGTGTATCCTTCGAGCCAACCAGGAGCAATGTGGGTGCCTGGACCTGTGGTAGAGCAGAGCTGGCAAGATCAGGGCGACCGCCGCGTGAGACCACTGCTCCCACTGCCAGAGGACGTTCAGCAGCCGCCACGAGAGCCGCTGCTGCCCCTGTACTGGCTCCAAAGTAGCCAATCTTGAGGTTGGCTGTCGTCGGGTTAGCGATGAGCCAATTGGTTACCTCTACCACTCGCTTACCGAGCAGATCAATATTGAAGCGTATGCGAGCGGTTGAGCGGTCCTCTGCCTCTTCAGGAGCCGTCAGTAAATCGATTAAGAGCGTCGCAAGTCCGGCCTCTTGCAAGACCCTGGCCACGAATTGATTACGTGGGCTATGCCGACTGCTCCCACTTCCATGCGCGAATAGCACCAATCCACGTGCATTCTCAGGCAGGCTCAAATTGCCTTCCAGCAGCATATTGTTCGCGAGCGGTACCTGTACGCTATTGTTCTCTTTCTCTGTTCCGTTCATAACTGCACTACGGCGATATCGTGTTGCCTTCTTTGCTGATGTAGGAAGGCAAGTATCGCTGCTCCTTTCTACTATTCTAATATACTACGGTTATTTATGGTGCAATGAAGACAAAAGTGTCAGGCTGCGCTTTCATCTTCTCCTATTCATATGCTAGGATATCAAGAGAAAGGATATGACCCTAACAGAGGAGCAACCTATTATGCCAGAAATCGATAGTGATCACCGCTTCGGCTTCGATACATTATCTGTACACGCTGGTCAGCGGCCTGATCCAACTACGGGCGCACGAGCTGTACCTATCTATCAAACCACCTCATTTATCTTTGATGATACAGACCACGCGGCCCATCTTTTTGCTCTGCAACGCTTTGGCAACATCTATACACGTATCATGAATCCTACTACTGCGACCTTTGAGGAGCGTATCGCGGCCCTCGAAGGTGGTACGGGGGCTGTTGCCACTGCATCGGGGATGGCTGCCCAGATGGCAACAATGATGACTCTTTTGCGACCTGGTGATGAGATTATCTCCTCCAGCAGCCTCTATGGTGGCACGCATACGCAGTTTGACATCACCCTGCGTACATGGGGCGTCAATACCATCTTTGTTGATAGCACCGATCCTGAAAACTATCGTCGTGCCCTGACACCACGTACTCGCGCCTTCTATGGTGAAACTATCGGCAATCCACGTGGTGATGTGCTTGATATGCGTGCCGTTGCTGATATCGCACATGAGGTAGGTGTGCCCTTGATCGTGGATAATACCTTTGCCACGCCCTATCTGTGCCGACCCTTTGAGCATGGGACCGATATCGTTGTTCATTCTGCCACCAAGTTCATTGGCGGACATGGCACCTCTATTGCGGGTGTCCTTATCGAATCCGGAAAGTTCCCTTGGGATAACGGCAACTTCCCCCATATTGTCGATCCCTCGCCTGGCTATCATGGTGTGCGCTTCTACGAAACCTTCGGCGATTTTGCCTTTGTCATGAAGTGCAGATGCGAGACCGTGCGTGACACAGGTGGCTGTATCAGTCCCTTCAACTCCTTCCTCTTATTGCAGGGGTTGGAAACCCTGTCGTTACGTATGGAGCGACATTGCCAGAACGCTTTACAGGTGGCCCAGTTCCTGCAAGAGCATCCAGCAGTGAGCTGGGTGCGCTATCCAGGGCTGCCCTCTGACCCATCATATGGGCTGGCCAAACGCTATCTCCCGTGTGGGGCTGGTGCTATCTTTACCTTCGGTGTCAAGGGGGGCTATGAAGCGGGTAAGAAGGTCATTAATAGTGTCAAGCTGTTTTCGCATCTTGCCAACGTTGGTGATGCCCGGAGCCTGATCATTCATCCGGCCAGTACCACTCACCAGCAGCTCTCCGAGGAGGATCAATTGGCTGGCGGCGTCACTCCTGACCTCATTCGCCTCTCTATCGGCATTGAGAATATAGAAGATATCCTGTGGGACCTGGATAGAGCTTTACAGTCCACTATGAAGAATGCATAATCAAGGAGAAAGTCAATATGGCTAACACTGAAAACCCTCAGAATTTGATAGCCTTCCTGCGGAGCTTACGAGCTGTGCGTCAGTTTCGCTCGGAGCCGGTGCCACAAGAGGTTGTTAATTCCGTGCTAGAGGTGGCACGCTGGTCAGGTAGTGCGGGCAACAGCCAGCCGTGGGATTTGGTCGTGATCCGTAACCGTGAGATGCTTCAGGCTCTAGCGTCAGTAGAAGGCCATGCCGGGCATCTGGCCGGTGCCTCTGTTGGTATTGTGCTGGCGATGGTTAGTGAGCCGGGGCGGAGCGAACTGGCGACCTACGATGAGGGACGCTTGAGCGAACGTCTCATGCTGGCCGCTGCTGCCTATGGTGTTGGTTCCTCCATCGGCTGGTTTACCGGCGGTGGTCGAGCTGCTGCCAAAAAGCTTCTGGGCATTCCAGAGGAGCGTGTGGTGCGTACTGCCATCTCCCTCGGCTATCCTGATGAGGAGGCACGACGCGCTCGCCCCAAACGTGCGCAGGCACGCAAACCTCTGTCCGATTTTGTGCATGAGGAGCGGTACAGTTGAGGATATGATTATCAGGAACAACAAAGGACATATGCATGATAACCGCTATTCCAGATATGTATGATCGCCTGGAACTTCTTCAGCAATATCATCATATAGCCATCGTTGGCGTCTCTGCCGATCCGTATCGTCCCAGTCATTTTGTGGCTATCTATATGCAGGCTGAGGGCTACAACATCATTCCGATCAACCCACGCTATGCTGGGCAAACGCTGCTTGGCAAGCGTGTCTATGCCTCGTTGACTGAGGCCAAAGAAGCAGGCCAAACCATCGAGATCGTTGATGTCTTCCGTCGCGCCGAGGATGCGCTCCCCATTGCTGAAGACGCTATTAAAGTTGGAGCTAAGGTGCTCTGGCTTCAACTGGGTATCCGCAATGACGAGGCTATGCGTCGTGCGAACGAAGCTGGCCTGATCGCTGTACAAGACCGCTGCATAAAAATCGAGCATGCAAGGTTCTTCGGTGGCCTACATACGGTTGGGTTGAATACGGGTGTGATTCTGGCGAGAAAGTTGTAGAAGGAACTGAGTGGGAGCGGGCAAAGTTTGAGTTAGGATCGGCTCATTGGGACAGATGAGTCAGATTGCTCACACTGTAACTGCTCAACGGTGGGTTGCGCAGGCATCTCGAACTCCTTGTCTAGAAACACCAAAGATATCCCATCCATTCTACCATAGAAAAGTATCTTTTTGCGACATGGTCATTGGACCACCAGAAGGGCGCAAGCACTGGATTCGCTTGCGCCCTTCTGATGGTCTCCTCCTCAGGAAACGAAAGAGGTATCTATACGGTCGGCAAATTCGGATAATAATGCGGGTTCTGCGTGAAATCGAAGGCATCGTAGAAGTCCCCGAGATGGGGGAGGGCATCACGGGGAGCGAAGGCTGGACCAGTGGAATGACCGTGAGTGGCGTCGTTGTTGGTGCCAGGAGTGGAGGTATCAAACCGATGATTGATGCTGGCAAGGGTAGGTAAATTGAAACGACGCTCGATGAATTTCAGGAGAGAGGTGTGTTCATACATCGTACCGGAGACATAGCCGCGTTTGGCCCACGGTGAGACGATGGTTGTGGGAACACGGAAGCCGAGACCATAGGCATCAACCTGTGGCGGAGATACATGATCGAAGAAGCCACCACCTTCGTCGTAGGTAAGGAAAAGGACAGAGCTTTGCCAGAATTTAGAGGAGATGAGGGCGTTAATAATATCAGCCATTTTGCTCTGGCCCATCTGCACGTCGGCGGGTGGATGTTCGCTGATCAGGGACTCGGTGACTAAGAAGGAAACCTGCGGTAGGCTGCCGGCTTTGAGGTCTTCGGTGTAGTCGTCTTCATTAAAGCCAAGTCGCGCATCATTTTGCCATTTTTTGAAGAAGCTGAGGGGGTTGAACCCCTCTAGCGAACCGGTGCCGACGCCCAGATTGTAGCATTTCCAGCTGACTCGACGAGCATCCAGCAGGTCTACGATGGTGGGCCAGTCAAGGCTACCTTGGTTGACGCTGTTAGTAGTGTTGCCGCCAGAGGTGCCAGCTATCTGCACCAGGCGATTGGGCGTTGAGGGGCCGAGCAGCGAACAGAAGTAGTTGCCACAGAGGGTGAATTTGTCGGCCAGAGCATGGTAGTACGACAGATCCGCACGGGTGTAGTATTCGAGAGCGGTCGAGCCGTCAGTAGTGTAGAAGCCATCCATAGCTCCATGATGCCACTCATTGTGAATATCTTGCCAGCTATGATTAGGGTTATTGGAGATGGGCCAGGAGGTATGATGCGGTCTGGCCTTACCACCTCTACCGTTGGGTTGCGTATAGTTGGCCGGTACGCCAAATTTTCCCGCCCGCGAATAGTAGCCAAAATAATTATCAAACGTGCGATTTTCCTGACAGGCGATCAGGATATGATTGATAGGGATAGCACGGGCATCACCTGCTGCCATGACAGCGCGTGCTTTGTTGAGGGTAAATATAGCTGACTCAAGAGCGAGGCTAGCTCCTGCAAAGATACCTAGACCTTGCAGCATACGACGTCGCGAACGACGCCGGTTCAACCATTGTTGCAAATCCATGTACACCTTTCTTCCTAACGAGATAAAAGCAGTCAAGGGGTATATAGATGAATGAACGCAAAATACGCTTCTATTTTGCGTGATGGTCGCGCATTATAATGTTCACTCCTCACAGGCATGGTACTAGCAACGCAACTCTAAACATGGTAAAATGCCTGCAACCTACTGTATGTCCGCTATGTAGTAATTTTTTTGAATAGAGTAAATGCCTATGCGCTACGCCGTTTTTACCGATGTCCATGCCAATTTAGAAGCACTGGAAGCTGTACTCGCCAAAATCGATGAACTGGCCAAAGAGAAACCGATTGAGCAAATCTGGTTTCTGGGTGACCTGGTGGGTTATGGGCCTAACCCTAATGAATGCATCGAGAAGTTACGTACACGCACCGATGTAATTATTGCAGGCAATCATGACTGGGCCGCGGTTGGTAAGCTCGACCTCGACGATTTCAGTACAGCGGCTCGCATCTCTGCTGAATGGACGGCAGAACGACTCACAGCAGAGCATCGCGAATTTCTGCGCAATCTGCCCGAGCGCCTGGAAATTGGGGAGTGTACGCTCGTACATGGTAGTCCCTATGGCCCCTTGTGGGAATATCTCACATCGGAAATGCTAGCCGAACGCAGTTTCCAGTACTTTAACACCCGCTACTGTTTCGTTGGGCATACGCATGTTCCCGTTATCTTTCAACAACCGGATGTGGTCGCCAATGCCCCAACGCTGCCACTAGTTGAGGAAATCTCCTTCGATGACGAGGGCGAGGAAAATGTGACAGGCGAAGCTGACGACGAGGAGAATATTGAAACAGCCGAGTTGGCAGCGATACAGCCAACGCTGCTCCCCTCAAAGAAAGCCAGCCAAGCGGAGAGCGCTTATGCCGATCCAGATACCGGTCAGCCGATGAGCGAGGCGGATGCCAACACAGTCTTGGAAGCACAAATGAAAGCGACCGGGCAACTCCCCGATAGTGAAGAGGGGTCGCTTGAGGAAGAAGCTACTGGTAATACACTGCAAGTTACCATGCCCGAAGAGAGTGTACCTGAGCATACAGAAGACGCAGTTAGCGAGAACGAGGAAACTAAGTCAGTTGCGTCAACAGGCGAGGATACCTCAATTGAGACGAAAATTGAGAACGCCTCAGAATATGAGGCAACAGAGGATAGCGAAGAGAGTGATGAGCCTGGACAAAGTGAAGTGGTCACACCGGAGTCTGATATCGTGAACGCGGAAGCTCGCCTGAATGAAGAGATTGAAGAGTTGCTGTCTCTGCTGGGACTGAGCGAGAGCCTGGTCCAGGTGACGAATGAAATGATTGTACCACCAGAGGGTCATTGGGAGCTAAAGCAGGACTACCGGGCAATTATTAACCCCGGTGGCGTGGGCCAGCCTCGCGATGGTGACCCACGCGCCGCCTTTATGATTTATGATACGCAAAAAGGTTTCGAGTTCTATCGCGTTCCATATGCATTTAATAAGACACAAGAGAAGATTATTAAGGTTGGTCTGCCGCCCTATTTGGCGATACGTCTAGCGTATGGTCGGTAATATGCAGAGCCATGAAACTCATTATTGGATTGGGCAATATGAAATTGATAGTTGGGCTGGGTAATCCCGGCCTTCAATATGAATATACACGGCATAATATAGGCTTTCGTGTGGTAGATAAACTGGCGACCAAACTTGGGTGGCAGTGGACAGAGCGACGCAGCAGGGCCATACTGACAAGTGGCATGATTGGGACTGAGAAGGTGGTGCTTGCCAAGCCCATTACCTATATGAACTTGAGCGGGGAGTCGGTCGCTGAGCTGCTACGTTGGTATAAGTTGTCACCAGCGGATATGCTGGTGGTCTGCGATGACCTCGATCTGCCGGTCGGCAAAGTTCGTCTTCGCACAAAGGGGAGTGCCGGTGGACAGCATGGCCTCGAAAACATCATCGCTCGCCTTCACACACATGACTTTCCCCGCCTGCGTATCGGCATTGGACGCCCATTTCGTAATCGTCCGGCTCCAGCCAACTACCTTCTAAGTCCTCCCTCCACTGAGGATCGTATCTTACTTGAGGCAGCTGAGGATAGAGCCGTTGAGGCCATCCCCTTGATCATCACACAGGGACTGGAAGCGGCTATGAATGTAGTAAATGCCGATCCCGAAGCAGAGCAGAAAGCCGCCGAGAAACGCCGCCTACGAGAGGAACGCCGGGAACAGGAGCGTTTACGCCGAGAGGCTGAACAAGCGTCCTCAATCAGTGATATGTAATCAAGTATCTACACAGCAGGTTCAGGGGCGTTGTCGACGATAGGCACATTGTCCGGTTGGGCCCTCAGACGACCCGTGAAGGCAAGCCAGAGGGCGAAGGCAATCATAGGTAGCAAGCCAACCAGACCAATAGGTGCGCCTAACAATGCATCGCCTCGCGAGAGAAAGACGACAGGAAAGCCAGCCTGGGCATTGAAGGCAGCATGTGCCAGTACTGGCGGCCAAATGCTACCCGAACGAAAACGTAGCCAAGCCAAGATCATGCCTAAGGCAACGGTAAAGAGTACCGTCATAGCAACGCCCAGGTAGGGATGACCGAGATAATTGTAGCCATCCAGCACAATGACAGGAGTGTGCCACAACCCCCAGATGATGCCGGTAATCATGGCCGCAGGCACACCACCCAGAGGAGCCAAGCGCGGCAAGAGGTACCCACGCCAACCAAACTCTTCGCCAAAGGTAAAAAGCATATTGATAGAAATCGCCAGAGTGAAGGCAAACAGGCTACCGGCAATGATACTCAACAAAGCCAGTTGGTCAGCATTGTCACCGACTGGCAGCTTCTGGCCCTGCTTCGTGAAGGCGTCGGTAATCGCCTTACTGGAGGTATGCAGATTATCGCTAAAAGCCCAGTGCTGTACACCTGCCAGCATCACGGCAACAATACTGGCGGCTATCAAAAGCGGGGGAGCAAGGTAAGCGGCAAGGTACATCCAGCCCGCTCGCCGTCGCCCGCTCCCAATCAATCCCAGACCAGCATCGGCAAAGCCTTCGCGCCGTATGAGGCGCACCAGCAAAGCAGCCAGGGCAGGACCGAACATACCAATCGATGTGCGTAAGGTGAAGGCCACTCCCACTGCACGCAACCCTATCCAGATGCTCCAACTGATTCCAAAGGCCAGGATGATATACAGAATGATATTCGTCCAGCTTACTGTTGGTTTTGCATTGGTTGGCTGTATCAGATTGTCCAGGTTAGTGACATCAGTGTCCATATCTTGCTCCTACAAATTTCAGGTTCATCTAAGCATTTCAATTATTCAATATTTCAATGCCTACTGAAATACTGATACATAACTCAGCGGTTTGTCAAGGCTTTATGAGGGCAATTTTTGCCACATCCCGTTGTGATATACTATTACCACATATCCAAATATATAGCCATCGATCTGCGTAGGTCAGAACTGATCCATGCAGATCGATGTGCAGTTTCATAGATTAAGAGGAGTATATCTATGGTGACTCGTAAACTTGGCCGTTCCAATTTGGAAGTAACACCCCTCTGTCTAGGTACCAACGTTTTTGGGAGAACCATTGACGAGCGAACAGCATTTGCCGTCCTGGATGCGTATGTTGCGGCAGGTGGGAACTTCGTCGATACAGCCGATATCTACTCTAGTGGTGAGTCCGAGGCGGTGATTGGTCGCTGGATGAAGCAACGTGGTTCTCGCAACAAAGTCATCGTTGCCACTAAAGTGGGGAAGCCGATGGCTCCCGATAAGACAGGTCTCTCACGCAAATATATTTTCGAGGCCGTCGAAGAGTCGCTCAAACGTCTACAAACCGATGTGATCGATCTCTATCAGTCTCACGAGGATGATCTAGAGACCCCACTTGAGGAGACGATGCAGGCCTTCGATGATCTAGTAAAACAGGGCAAGATACGCTACATTGGTGCTTCAAACTTCACACCTGATCGTCTCGCGGAAGCCCAGCAGGTCAGCCAACAGTACGGCTATGTGCGCTATGAGAGCCTGCAGCCGCTCTATAATCTGGTGGAACGTGAGGAGTTTGAGAACGGACTACAACAATTGAGCATTGAGCAAGGAATTGGCGTCATTCCCTACTTTTCCCTCGCTCGCGGCTTCTTATCCGGCAAGTATCGCCCTAATCAGACATTGCCAGAAAGCCCACGTGCTCAGGGGGGTACAGAAACTCTACATGAATGAGCGTGGCTTTGCGATTCTCGAAGCAGTTGATCGGGTTGCGGCGAAGCACAATGTCAAACCGACGCAGGTATCACTGGCATGGTTGATGGCGCAACCCGGCGTCACAGCTCCCATCTCCAGTGGGACCTCTCCAGAGCAGGTAAATGAGCTCATGCAAACAATTGAGCTGAAATTAAGGGACGAGGATCTGGAGGCCCTCACCAACGCTGGCAAATAATGGAGAGAAATAACTGTTCAGATAGAAGTTCCATGAGCAACGGTGCTTTTGGGGCTTTTCCTCTCTTTTTGGCATGTCTCCCTTTTATTATTCCAATCGCCTTCTCCATCTCCCCAGAACTGTATTTCAAAAGAAGAGCAAATTTGTCTCCATTATCTCTTGTATTTTATCATTTGTTCTGCTATACTGCTCCAAAGTAACACGATGGAAAATAGAAACGAAATGTATCAAAGTGTTTCTCCATTTGTTATTTTATTTATCGTAAATAGAGTTACATGTTAATTCTTTTGAATTGAGGCGTGTGGGGGCACAGCTTTTTACTAACTTACTATGAAAAACATGTTGGATCACTTCAATCCAACCTGGGAAATCGTTGATGGAAGCGTCTGCTTCCCAGGTTGCTCATACAACACAGATGAGAAGGCTACGCTGTCCGCCAAATAATGTAGCTTTATTGCGGAAAGGGGGTGTTCCGCAAGGAGTACACACAGCTAATAGGCTACACAGTGGGATAGCTTTGTGTCTTTTTAAGAGCACAGGTACCCATGTCTTCTAAATTGAAAGATACCATATGTATCACACCATTATTAAACCTCTTCAAGGGGGATTAGGAGAGTTTTATGCAACGCTATTTCAAGGGTCGTTTCATACCATTTTTGGCGGCAATCACACTTCTATTAAGTGTAGTGGCAGGAAGTTTTGCGTTTGTTAGTCAATATCATGTGTTCGCGAGTGGGGCTCACCAGAATACTTCTCGTGGCAACCTCACCGGTACTGGCAAAGCTGTCGCTGCATCTCTAGTGTCAACGCATTCAATCGATATGGCATCTGTACCAGCAGAAACGCCCACAGCTTTAACCCATCGTCCTACATCACTGCCTTTACATACGGGTGTTAGTGCAACAGTCTATGCCCAGAGGAAAGCAGCAGCAGCACACAATAAGAATGCACCGACGGGACATCATCTCTACTCAAGTCTGACAACAGGTGCTTACACACCTGCAGCTAAGACCAGTTTCGCGGGTATGGCAGATTCAGCTTCCATCTGTGGCTGCCAACCGCCAGATATGGCACTGGCGGCATCAAAGAGTTACGTCTTGCAAGGTGTAAACACATCATTTGCTGTCTATAGTTCATCCGGTACCATTCAGAGCGGTTGGCCGAAGAGCGCGAAAAGCTTCTTTGGCGTACCCAATCCAGGAAGCTGCTCCCCAAGTGGTCCATTCTTGAGCGATCCACGTGCCTTCTACGATCCGAACGATAAGCGCTTCTGGGCAGCTATACTTGAAGTTGAAGGAGCCTTCGGGGTCAACAATTGTCCCTTCGTATCGCGCTACTGGATTGGTGTTAGCTCAACCAGTGATCCACGTGGTACCTGGCACATCTTCGCATATGATATGGCGATAGGCACAACGAACGGCGCCGATTACACCCAATTTGGTTTTGATGGACAGGCGATCTACTTCTCGGGCAATATGTTCGACCAGAGCGGTTCATTCTATCAATATGCTCAGATTTTGAGTGTAAAGAAGTCTACCTTGGAAGGAGGTTCGGGAGCTACTGCATACGGATTCCGCTTCTTAAGTTTTGGTGGAGTAACAGTAGATACAGTGCAACCAGTTGAAGTTGAGGCATATAACTATGGTGGGCCTCGTGGAGGACTGTTCATCAGTTCGTTCAATGGCAATGGAGACCCTTTCGGTGATGACTGTTTCTCGACAGCCTGTCATGGATATGTGATATGGTCGATAGCTAATCCAGGTACGTCGTCTGCGGCACTATCTTCGGCCATCACCTCTGGCTCTACCTACCTTGACGCCCCTAATGCTGATGAGCCTGGATGCCTTGGATGTATTGAAACCTTGGATACACGTATCAGTGGTACGCCGGTGTACCATGATGGTATGATCTCATTCGCGCTTGAGACCAATGTTTACAACGGTTCACAAAATGTGCCAGCCATCCTATGGGGTCAGGTTGTTCCTTCATTGAACGATAACGGCAGCATCGCCAGTGCCTCGGTGTTCCAGAATGGTTATTATGTCTACGGTGGTGATAATGCAGCCTCGTTTGGCGCGTTGATGCCTGACGCTGATGGCAACTTGTTCATGGTCTTCGAGTTTATGAGCAGGACCACCAATCCAGAAGTTGCCTACACAGCACGTCGTGCGACCTATACCCTTGGTCTATTCCATGATGGCGGCTTCATCCTCAAAGTTGGAGCCAGTCCCACATTCGATTCTCGTTGGGGTGACTACGAGGCAACTTCGTATGATGGTGTCTCCACGAATAATGTCTGGTTCTCCGGTCAGTACTCTGCGAGTAATGGAGACTGGGCAACACAAATTGGCAAAGATGTCTTCTCTTTGTCAACTCCATAGCTCCTACTAAGCTCATTTTCTATCTAGTCCAGAAGAGGCGTTACGATACGGTAACGCCTCTTCCGTGCTTTTTCCATAGGGTGCGGTTCATTTTTTTGCACAGAGGTGTAGAGGCGGCATTTATGACGCCAGTCAGCATCCCTGTTGACTGGCGTCATAAATGCCGCCTCTACGCCTATCTTTGAAGATTCTCTGGCTGATGCAAAAAAATGAACTGCACCCTTTTCCATAGCGAAGCTTGCAACCAGTTTCCTCATAGAGTATACTACACGTCAAAGAAATAAGAAAAACACAGGACGCCATGCAGCGCACGGCGTCCTTAAAGTATTGATAGAGAATACGGGCCAGCGTGCAGTATTTCAAGCGAGAGATGGTTCGTGTTTGGGGGTACAGGATTGTACCCGTTGGAGGATGAATTGAGATTACAGGGACTTCTTGCACTGTTGGCACAGCGACCAGAATTTCGCCGACTGACAGAGCAATTACGTCAAGGTGAGGCGGTGCCAGCCCTCACCGGTATCACCGAAGCTGCACGCCCGTTCGGTATTGCTACATTGGCTGCGGCACTGAAGCAACCTGTGCTGGTGGTGGTGAACGATGAGCTACAGGCACAAACGATGGTCGAGAGCCTGAAAGCATTTGTACAGCAACCCAACGATGTACTATGTCTGCCGGACCGCGATGCACTCCCCTATGAGCGTTTGATTAGCGATGCTTTGACCATTCAGCAACGCATGCAGACGTTAATTGCTCTGGTCCAGCGTGAGCGCAATGTGATTGTCGTGTGTTCGGCACGCGTACTGACGCAACCGATAATACCAGCGCAAGAACTGGCGGCAGCACTCTATACGTTGCAGCCAGGGCAGGAAGTTGATCTTTCTTTGATGCTTGAACACCTCTATAATCTGGGCTATGAGCCAGTCCCAGAGGTGGAGGAGCCAGGACAGTTCAGTCATCGGGGAGGTATCGTTGATCTTTTTCCACCGACACTGCCACGTCCAGTGCGTATTGAGTTCTTTGGTGACGAAATAGAATCACTGCGTACATTTGACCAGGAGACACAACGTTCGCTCAATCCCATTGCGGCGTGTGTGGTAGGACCCGCACGTGAGGCCCTGCCACTACGAGGGCCAGAGGCGGTAAAGGAACTGGAGCAGTTGCGTACCGATATGTTACATCGAGAGTGCGAGGAACGCTGGAAACATGATCTGGAAGAGTTGCGCCAACGACGCTCGTTTGAGGATATTGCCTTTTACCTGCTGTACCTGCACCAGCAGGCTACCATCTTAGATTATCTACCCCGTAACGGCCTGCTCATCCTGGATGATCCTGAGAGCTTGCATAATACCATTATTGGGCTTGATGAGCAGGCCGAGGAGATGAGGGAGCGTTTCGAGCGCGATCGTGAGAATCCCACTCACTTACGTGGTGCGCATGTAACCTGGCAGCAACTGGAACCACAGTTACAACAACGCCGCCAACTGCAATTTGCAGGCATGCTCTCCGCAGCTGAGGGGGAGTTTGAGGCGCATGGGCAGCATGGCACCGAGCATCTAATGCCCCCCTGTAGCAGTGCTAACTCATATGGTGGGAGGCTACGCACCTTCGTCCAGGATTGTCGCAAAGCCATAGATAGTCGCGAACGGGTGGTAATTGTGACGGCTCAGGCACGACGTCTAGCCGAGGTCTTGAGCGACGAGTCCATTCTGGGTGAGGCGGCCATTCATGTCAGCCCCGGTGCAAATATCAATACGTTACCCGATGCTGGCACCCTGACATTGATTCAGGGACAGCTTACGGAAGGCTGGCAGTCACGGACATTGGGTATGCAGATATATACCGATACCGAAATCTTTGGCTGGTCACGACGGCGCACGGCTCAACGGCGTAAGCCAATTACCCCCGCTTCATTTTTGGCTGAGGTCAATCCTGGTGACTATGTGGTCCATCAGGAGCATGGTATTGGTCGCTTTGAGGGCCTGGTCAAAATGAATATGACCGGTGTTGAGCGCGAATACCTGCTCATTCAATATGCAGGTACGGATAAGCTGTATATTCCCACCGATCAACTGGACCGTGTGACACGCTACATCGGGATGGGCGAGGCAGTACCTGCATTGAGCAAACTGGGGACAACCGAGTGGACACGGGCGAAGTCGAAGGTCAAGGAGAATGTACAGGATATCGCACGCGATCTGCTGCGTCTGTACAGCGTGCGTGAGGCGGCTCAGGGCCATGCTTATCCACCCGATTCCGAGCAACCGTGGCTGCAAGAACTCGAAGATGCGTTCCAGTACGAGGAAACGCCCGATCAGGCACGAGCCATTGAAGAGGTGAAGGCCGACATGGAACGCCCCCGACCGATGGATCGGCTGGTCTGCGGTGATGTGGGCTATGGTAAAACAGAGGTCGCGTTACGAGCAGCATTTAAGGCGGTGCTGGATCAACGACAGGTCGCTATCCTGGTACCGACAACTGTGCTGGCCTTACAGCACTACAATACCTTCAAGGAGCGGCTCAAAGCCTTTCCGGTGCGCGTTGAACTGCTCAGCCGATTTCGTTCTGAGAAAGAGCAGAAACACATATTGGAAGATTTGGCCTTGGGCAAGGTCGATATCGTCATCGGAACGCATCGCCTTTTGCAAAAGGATGTCATCTTCCTCAATCTCGGCTTGCTGATCATTGACGAAGAGCAACGCTTTGGCGTGACGCATAAAGAGCGGCTGAAACAATTGCGTACCGAGATCGATGTCTTGACGATGACAGCAACACCTATTCCCCGCACGCTGCATATGTCGCTGGTCAATCTGCGTGACATGAGCGTCATTGAGACACCACCGCAGGAGCGTTTGCCTATTCGTACTACCATTCGCGAATATGATGAGAACCTGATTCGCGAAGCCATTTTGCGCGAAGTTGATCGTGGCGGACAGGTGTTTTTTGTGCATAACCGCGTGCAAGGCATTCAGGTTATTGCACAAAAGCTGCAGCGTTTGCTCCCAGAGGTACGCTTTGCCGTAGGTCATGGGCAGATGGCGGAGGATCAACTGGAACGGGTTATGACGGATTTCTCCAGTGGTGGATACGATGTATTGATCTCCACAACAATCATTGAGAATGGCCTGGATATTCCCAATGCCAATACGATCATTGTGAATAACTCGGCCTATTTTGGTCTGTCACAGCTCTATCAATTGCGTGGACGTGTAGGCAGGGGCACCCATCAGGCTTATGCTTACTTCCTGTACAACAAGGATGCCAAACTGACGCCGATACAGGAGAAACGCTTACGCGCTATCTTTGAGGCGACGGAACTGGGAGCGGGTTTCCGCATCGCGATGAAGGACCTGGAAATTCGCGGAGCCGGTAACCTGCTAGGAGCTGAACAATCCGGTTTCATGAACTCTGTTGGCTTTGATCTCTATTGTAAGCTGCTGGCCGAAGCGGTACAGGAGTTGCAGGGCAAACAGATTGAAGTCACCACACCAACAGCCAGTGTTGATCTGCCGCTCGACGCCTACTTACCGGATGAGTATATCGGTGATCGCACACTCAAGGTCAATTTCTACCAACGCCTTGCTAACCTGACACAGCCTCAACAGGTTGAGGCGATGGCGGCGGAGCTAAACGACCGCTTTGGTCCGCCGCCATTAACCGTCCAAAATCTGCTTACGATGGTACGCCTGAAAGTCGAGGCAGCTGCACTGGGCTTTGAAGCGATTGCGCTGAAAGATACTGAGCTGGTACTAACGGTGCGACGAACTATCGTGCCCAACCGCATTGTGCTCTACCGACGTTTCCGTAATGAGGCACGTGTGCAGCAAGGAGTCATACGTATTCCGCGCCGCCTCTTTGGCAAGGACTGGCTTGAACAGTTACGCGAACTGTTGCCAGCCATCACTACGGCAGCCTAAGCGTCAAATGAAAGCTGTAGGGACGCGCAATCACGTCCCTACGATGACCGATCTTGCCTTCACTTGATACCTTAAGAGGGCGCAATGATGAGAGTTAACAAATGAATCCGGCTATGGGTACATAGTGGTAGAGGCGGCATTGATGACGCCAGTCCGCTTCACAGGCGGACTGGCGTCATCAATGCCGCCTCTACCACGACCGTAAGTATTTTGTTAACTTTCATCATTGCGCCCCTACAATAGTTCTGTTCTTCAGACAGCAATTAGGCCACGAGCCTGCAGTTCGCTGAGAAGGCGTTCTATTTCCTGCAAGCTCTTGCGTGTACAGCGAGCAAGGTCGCTAACGGTACGGTGTCCGTCGACGAGTAAATAAATGCAGCGTTGTGGGCGAGTAAGTGGTAAAGAGAGGACGTCACGCTCTTTATCAACTCTACGAGGAGTAAGCCATTCTAAACCAGAAGCCACTGAAGAAACGTCCAACGGGATTAACGGCGTCAAGGAAGCAGAGGTATAAGCAGGAACATCTCTGCTGCGATTGGAAGCCCTGTTCATGCTCGCCTGTGACATACGAGGGATGGCGGATAAAGACTCATCTATGTTACTTTGAGACAAGCGCGGCGGTACTGCGTTGATTGCAACAGGCACATTTTTCCTGGAGGAAACGCTATTGCTGACTGGAGCAATAGGGGCAGAAATTTCGGTCAGAGGAAGTGGCTGATCGATCACGAACTTGAAATATACACGGTGCCAACTGAGTAACCAAGTCAGTGCTTCCTGACCTATCATCTGTCCGGTACAGGCATACGCAGGTTGTCCACCTTGAAAGTAGATTTCCCCTTCTTCGAAACGTCCCTCCTGCACACGCTCTACGCTTAACATGCCATTTTGTCTCCGTAAACGAAGCAGTTCTAACACATCGCCTAAACTCTCTGCTGTATTATCCCGACCTTTTGTCATGGTATATGATCTCCCCTTTTGCCAAAGCGTTTGGTATGAATACTTGTGGGTTTAGATACGGTGATAAATGTTATCCTCAAGGTTATATCATAGATAACGACGCATTGGGAAGTGATTAGTATCGGTTTTTTGGAGATTATGAACATTCTTAATGAAATTTTTATGAGCAATCTTACTATATAGTAGCTTTTCAAGGCTCGTTACTATCTAACGTGATCCACCTTCATATGGAGCTAAATTACTAGGGATAGCGAGGCAATTGACCAGCATTATCGTCGCGTGTGCATAAGGTGAAACATCAGGGCCTGTTTGTAATCCAAAAGGCTGGCCTGTCCATTTTTTAGTACCTGATTAGAGAGGTTGAGCAAGGTTGAGATAATCTGGAGACGCGACTCATCGCAGACGTCATGCTGGCGCAGCAACTCCAGCAGTTGGAGCGGCCCTTGGTTGGCAATATCAATGCCTGAACGCACAGCTTCAACACGTAGCCAGACAATCAATTGATGGCGCAATTGTTCAAAAATAGCCATATCTTCTTCGCTCGCTATCACAGATGCACTTTCACGGGCATTGGAAGCTACCACTGGCGGTGTTTGTGTAGGTACACGCTGTTGCACTGCCGGAGGAGCTGGAATAGGTGGTTGAGCCCTTTCAGGAACAGGTGCGCTGGGAACACTCTTATTGGACACCTTACCTGTAACAGCAGGAGGGGCCAGTGATGCCGTCTGAGCAGAAGCTTCAGCAGATGACACAACTGTTTCAGCTTTGAGCGTAGGGGTTGGTGGCACAGTCGCCGGACCACGACCAGGGTTACTCGGTGGGGGAGGTTGATGCCCTGGCAGCGTGGGAACACCACTTATACTACGCCCATTCGTCTGTGCCGACGTTTTGGGCACGGGAACATGCGAGACCAAGGTTGTCTGATGTTCAATACCTTTTGTTGTCTGGTTAGTCACTGGCTGAGGCCGATTGGTCGGTCGTGCAGATGCCGCAGCAGTGCGAGCTTCAGTGCGAGCTTCATTGAGAGATTCCTCTGGGGCCATCTGCGGTGTCACAGGCTTGATTTCACCACGTAGCTCTTGAAGCTGTTGCTGCAAAAGCATGGTAGCAGGAGCCATCTGTTCCCAACTTTTTTCAACAGGTCTAGGAGAACTGGTACTAGACCACGAGATGACAGGACGAGGGCTGCCAAAAGGCAGATTGCCGGTAGTTTTGCCGGATAGATGTCCACGCAGCTTTTGGACGACAGAGGAGGCGGAGGTACCAATTAACATGCGAATATCGGCCATGCGCTTACGGCCTTGCTCTCCAAAGAAGCTGCGATTACGCTGCACAAAGTGAATAAAGAGCCGCTCGATTTGATACTGAAAATCATTTGACATCAGATCAATGCGGTTCCAAGCTGTAAAATCAACCGAGCTGAGATAGAGCCAGACCTCTTGACGCTTTGCACGATCAACCGGACGGGTACGTAGCGATTCGGTGCGATAATCAAAAAATCGGGGATAGCAAAAATAGGCAATCAGCGTTTCTGCTAATTCAGCTTTCAGCCGTGCCAGTTCGGCAGGCGGAAGTTGACTCAGATAAACACCCATCACTACAACCTCTTTCGGTGACTAGCGTCCAATTGACGCAACGAAGAAACATCAGGGAACAATGGGTACAGTTGCCAGTTGCAACGACTTACCATCGACATTAGTAAAAACTGTACCCGGTGCATGTTCTACCTGTACCGGATACCAGCTTTGCTCATCCATTATTGTAGCGAATGGATAAGTAACAGGTAAAACAGATAGAGAGATATGGGCTAGCCCATTTGGAATATCCTTCAACAGGAAGATATTGCCCACAATAGAGTAGATTTTGCCTGCTTGCCAGGAATTCGTGGGACACCAAGCAAGGCCAGGAAAATCAATGGAGGCAAAATGACTGGTCCCTTGATTATCAATGGCAAAGACCGTAAGACGTGCAGGTATCTGTGTCGGACCGCTCACTTTCCAATACGTCGTTAACTGCAAGGAACCTGAACTCAAACTATAGACGCTAAATGTTGGCAGGTACATACCCACCATGTGCAGCGATGTTGTGGGACTCTCTGAGAACGTGGCTTGTAAGGGGTTTTGTACCTGTTCTGGAGCGACATTGACAAATGAACAAAATGACTCTGGAAGCTGCGGGATCAGGCCATCGATATTGGTATCGCCTTGGTAAGGCGAGTATGGTGAGACTTTGATCGGCGGAAGGCCTCGCTTGAGCAACAAGTAGCCATCCTGTGCGGCCCGCACTCCATAATGTTCATTAAACAATACTGTTTTGACTTCGAAGATAAACTGGCCGGAATAGAGAGGATAGGTATTGCTTGTCACATCTAAAAAGATGTAATCGGCGCGATCATCGGCATAGGGAAAGAGATAGATGTTCACCCGGTGGCTGACATGTGGTACTAGCTGTGATTGGGCCGAGACAGAGGCAGAGTCTGGAATCATATCAATAAAGCGCTGGGCCAGCGCGGTATGGGCACTGGTGTGCGGCCAGGAGTAGGTGTTTGAAAACTGAGTGGTGCCATGAAAGGAATCTCGTCCCATACGCGAGAAGGGCATAGCTCCACGCACCACATCGGCTCGCAAAACACTATAGGTCGTAAACGTGAGTAAGGCAACCAGTAAAGCGAAATTCACCCAGTAGATAGGAGAACACATACCCCTAGAGACGGGAGGGGATGTCTCTTCCTCAGCAACGACTCGTTTACCACGCTGTGCCTCTAGCCAGACGACGAGGCGTTGGGCAATCCAGAGCAGCAAGACAATGGCCTCAATAGTCGCAAAGATCAGTAATGGCACGATCTCAGCATTGTATTGAAAGAAACCGCTATGCTGATTGGAATTAGCACTGAGCAGGTTTACAGCCATCGAAGGTGCTGCTAGGATGAGGACCCAGGGAGCCAGCAGTGGCAAATAACCAGCCGGGCTGAGCAATATACGTACATAGAGCATGTGAGATGGCTCAAACAGGTATGTCTGCAATATATACTTTGGATGGAACAGCACCGTCTTCGCTATTTCCAGAGGGCTATGTCCCAGGTCACCATATCGAGCCGATAAGAGCGGATGTCCCAGAGGACTGGACAGACGTGTAATCAGATACGCTGCTCCAAACCAACTCACAGCCATGACCACCAAGGCAAGCCCACTACGCCAACGCTGTTGGAAGACCATTGACCACAGGCCAAAGATCATAATCGTTAGAGGTATCTCTTCTTTACAGGCCATAGACAAAATTGCAAAGACAATCAGCCAGACTGTGCGCCGTGTATACATGAAATAGAGGGTAAAGAGTAACAAAGCGGCTGTGAAGGTGACCGCATGAAAATCAAAGATGGTAGCTTGCTGTTGCGCCGGATAAAGCAAATAGAGAACTGCCATGCCAGCAGCAGCTAGTTCATTGCGTATGCGGAGACGGGCCAGCCAGAACGCTGGGAAGGCACCAGCGGCCACCACGACCGCTTGCAGGACTAACAGTGTCTTTGGATTGGGCAAAACTAGGTAGAAGAGCGAGACGAGAAAGAGAATGGGTTCAAAATGAATGGCAAAACGTGTATAGCCATCTACTCCACTTGGACTGGTGTAGCAGTTGGTATCATTGAGAATGTTGCAGACAGTCTGATGCAGTAAGTGGCCATGGAGCGTCGTCCAGATCGCCTGGTCCATGATACCCAGGTCTTCAGCACTGGTAGTGAAGGCCTCGTGTCGCAGTACCATATACAGGCTAAAATATACTGCGAAGAGTAGAGCAAAAAAGGTCACCAGACCTGTCCCTACCCAGAATAAACGGGTGCGAGGCATAGACTCAGGTGGTGGGTAGAGATACAAACGATTCCGCCACACACCAATTTGTTTCCGCCAGTTCATTTTTTTAATCATTATCGTTCCTACAGAGAAAATAAAATTAGGTTATGCCATTGGGCTGACGCTCATTATAGCATAGTAGATCAGACGATCTATAACGCATGGTACTTTGCGTACCATATACACGCCTCCTCATGAAAAGAGTACTTTTTCTTGTACATTGACACAAAGTTCATCGTCCCCCTATACTAGACACCTGAACATCACCAGCAGGAAGGCATCCTGCTACTTAGCAAGCTGTGATGGTACTTAGAGGACTAGCAATGTTTAAACTTACTGACACGAAAATCGGAACTAGCCGTACTGATACTACGATCTCATCATTAAAAGAGAGTACGAAGCGGAAATGGTTGTATCTGGGATGTGATATTTTGATCGTTCTATTGATGGGCATAATTCTGTTCTGGGGAGCAGCATCCCAGTTTTACAATCAATATAACGATGCAACGAGATATCAATGCTATGCGGTCGGTTTCTGGCAAGGAACAGGAGGATTGGCTGCGCTCCCATCCAAGCAGTGTGCCTTTCTCCAAACCTCGTCTACCGCTGTACAGAAATTGCAGGAACAGCACTTTCCGCATATACTCATCAATCTGGTAGCATCACAATCTCCCGCCCAGCCGTTCCATCTCCTGCCGCCAGAGTATCCACTGCTCACGCTCGTTCCCTTCTCTTTAGGTTTAATTGTACCTCAGACAGCTTACTGGTATCAAATCGCCTTTGCGATCTGCATGGCAGTCATAGCAGGATTGCTCTATTTTATACTGAAATACTCTCGTTCTACTTCGGCAGCCCTTGCCTTCGCATTTTACCTCGTTCTGGGAAGTTGGGCTACCGCAGAAGCTCGCTTTGACTTAGTGCCAGCAACTTTAACATTGGGAGCGGTTGTACTGGCCGCCAAAGCACGTTGGAAATGGGCCTTTGGCCTGCTCGCTCTGGCAACACTGCTCAAATTTTATCCCATCGTGCTTATTCCACCACTCCTGATCGCCCAACAACTGCAATATACAGGTAAATGGACATTCTGGCGTCGCTGGCAAGCCCTGGGGGTATTTCTTGCCTTGTGTATCGGCGTGACAGTCTTCTCCTTGCTGCTCAATGTGGTAGACACACTCAATCCCTTGCGCTACTTTTTCAGCCGACCAATTCAGATCGAATCGTTTCCAGCAGTCCTTGTCTGGCTAGGCAGCTTTGTCGGCTACCCCGTTCAATATCCGTTCACCTTCCAATCCCAGAATGTAGCCAGCACACTTTCCTCAACAATAGGCTTAGCCACCAGCGTTTTGCTGGCCGGCGGTCTACTCTACACGTTCTGGTTGCAATGGCGCGGCAAAATAGATATTTTTATATCAAGTTTGTTGTCGCTCTTGATTTTATTAGCAGCGGGGAAGGTACTCAGTCCTCAATATTTGATCTGGGTTGCACCGTTTGTGGCCTATGTGGGTCAGTATCGGTGGAAATGGGTGGTCACGTGGGGAAGTGTAGCCTCGTTGACAACCATTATCTTTCCTTTTCTTTATGTCGATCTGGCCCACATTTTGCTCTATTATCCCGTTGTGGTTATGCGCGATCTGTTGATCGTGGGTACCGTACTTGTCTTGCTCTATGTTGCAACAAGAACCCCTCATGGCATAATTGCACAGAGCAGTGCCAATCTGCCCACCAATTCTGATCAAGATGAGGGAACAAAGAAATCTGGTAATCAGTAAATATGAGATGGTACAATGACACTGATCAATTTGGAAAATGCAAATTGCTGCTTTCGCAGTGCAATAAGGAGATGGCATGTCCTCGCGTGTAGTTGTCACCGGACTAGGATTAGTTACATCGTTAGGCAATGATGTGACCTCAACATGGAAAGCTTTGTGTGAGGGAAGATCTGGTGTGGGACCGATTACCTCGTATGATACGAGTCGTTTTCGCGTGCATTTTGGTGCAGAGATCAAGAATTTTGATCCCGCTATATATATGGAACGTAAAGAAATCCGGCGGTATGATCCCTACGCCCACTATGCCGTGGCAGCGACCAAGCAGGCACTGGCTCAGTCGGGCCTACAGATTACCGACGAGAATGCTGATGATGTGGGTGTCTACATTGGAAGTGGCATTGGTGGACTTACAACGATTCACGAGCAGTTTGAGGTGCTTTTTAAGAAAGGGCCTGAACGCATCAGCCCACATTTTCCCAACATGATCATTGTCGACAGTGCTCCAGGGTTTGTCTCGATCCTTATCGGGGCCAAGGGACCAAATTGGGCTACCGTTGCTGCGTGTGCGACAAGCAGCAATAGCATAGGTGAGGCATGGGAAACGATTCGCCGTGGAGACGCCAAAGCTATGATTGCAGGCGGTGCTGAAAAGGGGACGACCCCGGTCTCTATGGCAGCCTTTGATAATATGCATGCTATTTCACGCCGCAATGATGATCCTCAAGGTGCCAGCCGTCCCTTTGATGCCACTCGCGACGGTTTTGTCATGGGGGATGGAGCAGGCATCATGATCCTGGAGGAATTAGAGTTTGCTCAAGCCCGTGGTGCTACCATTCTTGCCGAAATCGTGGGTTATAGCTCAACTGCGGACGCGCATCATGTGACTGAACCAGCACCAGGGGGACATGGACTGTTACGAGCCATAAAACGTGCCTTGCAGAAAGCTGAATTACGTCTTGAGCAGGTTGATTATATCAACGCCCACGGCACCTCAACTCCTTTCAATGATCACATGGAGACCCAGGCCATCAAACACTTCTTTGGAGAGTATGCGTATCGTATACCTATCAGTTCTACCAAGTCAATGATGGGACACACAATGGGAGCTTCTGGCGGCATTGAAGCTGTCATCTGTGTCATGACCATCCAGACAGGTGTGATACCTCCCACGATCAATCTTCATCATCCCGATCCAGAATGCGATCTAGATTATGTGCCCAATGAGGCCCGGCAGGCGACGGTAAATGTGGCTATGTCAAATTCAATGGGCTTTGGTGGCCACAATGCTTGCCTGGTTTTTCAGCGTTTTGAAGTATAGAGGAATACCGCTATGGAAGCAGTTAGACGTCCCGTGGCTCTGGTAACCGGCGGTTCTCGTGGCATTGGGGCTGCTACTGTCCTTGCTCTCGCCGGGCGTGGCTATGATGTCGTCATTACCTACCGCAATAAGGCAGCACGGGCAGCTAAGATTGCTGATGAAGTGAGGCAATATGGTGTGCATGCGCTCTGTGTGGGTTGTGATATTACACAAGCTTCAGATATTGAACGGCTTTTTAGCGAACTACGCCATTGGAAAGGTCGCCTGGACCTGCTGGTACTCAATGCCGCCGGGGGACTGGAACGCGACTTGGTTGCTGCCGACCCAAAGTACCCTATGCGTATGAATCGCGATGCGCAAATTGCCCTACTCGATGCTGCCCTACCCTTCATGCCCACAGGCAGTACAGTGATCTTTGTGACCAGCCATTGGGCACACTTGTATGGTCAGGTCGATGGCATACCTGACGGCTATATGCCTGTGGCGGCCACCAAACATGCCGGAGAACAGGCACTACGATCGCGACAGCCGGTCCTGGCAGAGGGAGGTATTCGTCTGCTCGTCGTAACCGGCGACTTGATTGAAGGGACGATCATGTCAAAGTTGATGGAACGCATTGTTCCAGGTCTGACGGTCGAGCGAGAACAAAAAGTTGGCCATCTGCCTACCGTCACTGAAATGGGCCAAGCCATTGCAGAAACCGCGATGGATACTACCCTGCCCTCCGGCCATACCACGGTTGTCGGAGGTTCATTGGACTCGTTTGAGTTTCGTCAGTAGGTACCCAGTTCCCATAGGCATCAACCTAACGGAATGGTCGGTCTCTCGCGTAGGGGCGTGGCTCTACCTCAATGGGTCATAGCTTCCAAACCGCTCTATAATTGGCTCATTGACTTGTGTTGTCATTGGGGCAGGAGCATCTGCCAGATTGAGCCAGATCAACCCTTCCCATACCTCCAGAGCGACCGGTACTAAACCATACAGCGTCGGATCAAAATATTCATCGTTTAGTACATTCGGTGCGCCAATCAATCGTCCATCCAATCCATATGTCCAGGCATGATAGCGGCACTGAAGCGAGCCTTTCAGCCGTCCCGTCGCTTCTCTACACAAACGCGATCCCCGGCGGCGGCACACATTGAGAAACGCTCGCAGTACATGCTGCCGGTCGCGTACCACAATCACACTTTCCCGTCCGACTGTTACCACTTGATAAGCACCGGGGTCAGTTAGGGTTTCAGCCCGCCCAACGCATACCCACATCTGCCCATAGATCCGTTCCAACTCCTGCTCATAGATAACCGGATCATAGTAGTAGCGTCCTGGCAAAGTCGAAGCAAACAAGGTTTCCGAACGAGCTGTTGTAGTCATGTCTTCTCCTAGGTAGAGCTTTACAAACTATCTGAACAAGCTAAAAAGAGCAACACTCTATGCTCCATTATATCTATGCATCTTATGCTTACACAAGGTATTTGTTAGCTCATCTTTAGACGGCATCGTGTTGCCAGTTATCCAAAGCATCCAAAATAGCGTACAATTTAATAAAGCAGGCACTGTAGTGTCCTGCTCACCACGCATATTCAGGAGGTCTTTTTTCGATGAAAGTACTTGTGACTGGCTTTGAACCGTTTGGCCCATGGCAGTGCAACCCCAGTGGAGAAACTGCACGCCACCTGGACGGCGCAACCATCATTGATGCTGAGATCACCGGTCTCGTCCTGCCCGTCTCGTTTCGCCGGGCCGCCGCTCCCCTTATTGCCGCAATTGACGAACTGCGGCCAGATGTTGTCCTGAATCTCGGTCAGGGTCAACCTGTGGGAGTACGGGTGGAGCGCATCGCCCTCAATCGCTGTACCGCTCCTGAAGGTGGCGACAATGATGGCTATTTCCCGTCTGGTGAGCCAGTTGTGCCTGGTGGCCCCGAAGCCTACTCTTCAACATTGCCGGTAACCGAGATCGTAGAATTGCTCTCCAACGTCAAATTCAACGTCGCTCTCTCCGACTCCGCCGGAGAATTTCTCTGCAACTACGTCATGTACACTACCCTGCATCACATCGCTACCCACCAGCTTCCCACCCGTGCTGGCTTCATCCATGCCTCACCTCTACGTGAAGAAGTTCCCGATTTAACCAACGGGAAGGGTATGCGCCTGAAAAAATGGATCGATTTTGTCGAGTCTACGCTGTATTTATTGCGTACATCCGTGATGGTATAAGGCTGCCATAGCACGTGCTCCATCTTCATCATATCACCTGTACAGGTGAAACTCACTGTAACGGTGAGACTCTTTGCTTTATCACCTGCTGCATGATTAGATTTCACATTTGGTTGGCATTGTGGAGAACCAATCAATTGCTCATTCGCTCCTCTATCCCTGATAAGGAAGGGCCATTCATCCCCGCCTTAGAAAGGGCGGGACTTTCTGGCCCGTTCATCGTAAGAATAGAGGACTTCCCTGTTCTGCCATGAGCCGGTGAGGATAGTCGACAAGCCAGACGGCTCTTTCGCTATCTGCTTTGTCGGCAACTCCCCTATCTACATTCTTAAACCCTACAAATACCCAAAAATCTCCGTTTATTTATCTCAGGAGTTACCAAATTGTACCAAATTGATACTTGCCGTATAGACTAACTGCTATACTAATTGTGTGAAATGTAAAGTAGGAGCGAGGTGGTGTGAGGTGATGGGCGTGGTCCTTTGTGGTCGCCCTGCTACGTAGAAGGGAACAAGACTATGGACGTTGTCCACATCGATTTGCATATTTTCGATGAATGTGACCTGCGCGATCTGGATTTCAGTGAGCGCAACCTCAACAGCGCGTATTTTAACAAAGCAGACGCACGAGGAGCCTTCTTCATCAAAGCCCAGTTGCAAGACGCTCATTTTGAAGGTGCCGATCTGCGTAATGCCTATTTCGTCGACGCCGATCTGCGCAACGCCCACTTTGAAGGTGCCGACCTGCGTGGAGCTATCTTCACCTCCGCTGACCTCCGAGGCGCATCCTTTTATGACACCCTCTCGGATGACCATACCACCTGGGATAACGCCCAATTTGGCAATCTGGAGCCAGAGCCTTTTCTAGAGCGCCATACTGATGGTATCGAAAAAATCGACTTCTCCGAGATTGAACACCTTCTCTACAAACAAGATGCCCATGTCCTCTACGAAGATGAAGCTGAGGACGAATATGATTATGAAGAGGCATAAGCATCTCTCTTAAACTTGCAAGCTCTATGCGCTCGGTGAGCGGCTGGTCTGGCGGCATTGCTGGTAGATATGTTTGGGGCTGTGGTACTTCAGAAAGGGATCGCCCCTACTGTAGATGCATTTGCCCCCCGGCATCACACAGTCGAAGCGATCCCTTATGGGCACTCTATTCCCGTCTTTATACGACGACTAAGTAATCGTATAGATTAAGTATAGAATATCTTTCCAGTTGCCGTCATCGGCCATCTAGCTAGTTTACTATAGGTCACATGGCCTATTTTTTGTACACATTTCATACAGAATATGCATGAACTTACTCATCTGTGCTGGCTCGCCAGTGGCGCAACTCGTGCAGCCCCATACATAGTTGGTAGGGACGTCATTGCTGCCCGCGTAATCGCTAGATTGACCAGGGAAGAGTGCTGGTTCAGTGCCCAGATGTGCTATGGAGTAGGCCAAGTTCAATGGCGCGAACAGCTGCTTGCGTGCGGTCGGAGACGCCAAGTTTGGCAAGGATATGTTCGACATGGTTTTTGACCGTACTCACACTGACTATCAAATGCTGTGCAATCTCGCGATTGGTCTGACCCTGTGTGAGTAGTTCGAGTACCTCGTGTTCGCGTGGAGACAACCGTTCGGGGGGAAATTCTTCCTGAGAGGAGGGCTGGTCGGCAAGATGCCGGAGTACGCGTACCACGATATCCTTGTTCAGAATAGACTCACCACGTAGCACTCGTCTTACAGCAGTGAGTAGTTCATCGTGCGTAGTGTCTTTGAAGATATATCCGGCGGCCCCTGCCTTGAGTGCCTCAAGCAGGTACTCAGGATTTTCATGTATGGTGACAAGAATCACACTGGTAGCCGGACATTCTTTCTTAATATTGCGGCATGTTGTCAGGCCATCCATCTCCGGCATACGTACATCGAGCAGAGCGAGATCGGGCTGCAAGCGACGACAGAGTTCCAATGCCTCACGCCCGTTTTTTGCCTCTCCTACCAGTTCCAGTCCTCCCTGACCGGTAAGCATAGTGTGCAGGCCAGCTCGAGCCAGATCATGGTCGTCAGCGATCACCAGCCGTGCTATTCTAGACTTTCGTCGAGGTCGCGGATCAGTGCTCATAAGAAGATGTTCCTTCCATCATGGATGGTAGTGGCACCTCAGCTACAATTAAGGTGCCTGCATAGGGTTGGCTTGTAACCAGAAAATGCCCACCAACCAACTCAACTCGTTCCTGCATTTCGCGCAGTCCCAAGTGTTCACCTAGACGGACCTCCTGATTCACGGCTAGTGGCTCAAAGCCACACCCCCAGTCTTGTACCTCTAGCCGTACAGCTGACTTCAGACGCTCAAGTGCAAGGCGTACCTGCTGTGTGCCTGCATGTTTGCGCACGTTAGTGAGTGCCTCTTGTGCAACCCAAAAGAGCGTTGTTTCGATCATGGGTGATAGGCGTTCTGAGCCGAGCGTCTCATCGTAAGTGATCATCCAGCCATCATCCCGTTGTGCTTCGACTTGCAGGCGTAGTGCCGCTGCTAGCCCAAAATCGTCTAGTGCTGTGGGTCTGAGACCGGCAATAAGTCGTCGTGCTTCCTTGACCGAGAGTTGAGCCAGTTCTAAGGCCCGGCCAAGTTCCTGGCGTGCCTGGGGAGAACGTGGCCGATAATGGCTGGCAAAGGCCTGTAAGTGCTGATGAGCACTTGCTGCTACCTGAGCTAGCCCATCGTGTAGCTCATACGCAACACGGTGCCGTTCTTCTTCGAGCAGTTTGGCTCGCTTCCTCTCCAGAATGTTCTCAATCATCACCAGACCGTAGATAGCCTGACCGTCCTGATTGCGTAACACCGTTGCTGTGAGATCCGCCCATAATGTTTCACGATTCTTCTTCAGATACCGTTTCTCCACTTTGTAGCTGGTGAGTCCTCCCTTGAGGGCCTGGGCTGCAAGCAGCCCATCTTTGCCAACGTCTTCAGGATGAGTAATGGACGAGAGACTGCACCCAACCAGCTCTTGCTCATGATAGCCCAGCATCTCACAGAAGGTTTTATTCACTTGCAGCAGTGTGCCATTCAGGCTGATGACAGCCATGCCAATAGGTGCTTCTGCAAAAATGTTGCGGAAGCGTTCTTCGCTCTCTTGAATTGCCCTTTCTGCCTGCTTATGCGCGGTAATCTCATTGAGCACAATCAGGCGACCAGCTACAGTGAGGTAACCATTGCGGTGGTACAGTGGTGAGATGTGCAGGTCGAAGTAGCGTGTTGCCTCATCGCTTCTCAAAATAACCTCTGCTTCAGATACCTCTTGAGAATGCTTGACCAGTTCAGGCCAGTGAGCAAATATCTGAGTGAACGGTTGCCCAACCGCTTGCGAGGCGGTACATCGCGTCAGGTGTTGCGCAGTCAGGTTCAGGTCTACAATACGGTTCTGTTCGTCTACTACAATCACGGCATCGCTCATGCTTTCAATGACGGCCTCGCGTGCGACAGGCATAATATCTAACAAGCGGGAGCGGAAGAGGCCCCAGGCTAGAGCTGTGCCGGTGACGGTGAAAGCGAAGGGGGTGAGATCCAGGTGCCGAAATGGACTCAGGTTAGAGATCGTGAGTGCATTGCTCACCCAGGGTGCGAGTACAGCGATCAGCAAAGCAATAGCTTGTTCCCGATACAGGCGGGCCGAACGAAAAAGTGCCTGGACAAGCACGACGATCAGGAAGGCACTCAGAAGAAGCAGCGCGTAGGAGTAGACGATATTGATCCAGTACCACACTCCATAGGTGAAAATCAGCACTGTGAAGGGGCCACTGGTATCCGCCCCGATTTTGCTGGCCACCAGTCCAAACGGATTGGTCCATACCAACAGGAAGGTGATAAGAGGCTCGATGCACAATAGGGGTATAACGCGACGTGTCAGCCATCTGGCGTGATCTGTATATTGTAGTGTAAAGACTAACCAAAGGGTTGGCGCACAGACAGCCCCTAGCCATGCTATATTATCCCAGAGAACAGCCGTCGCTAAGTCTGGACTGATCAGTTCTATCGTATAGGCCAGTGACCATTCAGACACCGCCAACATGAGGAAGCAGAACGGCGTAGCACCTGGTACTGGGCGTCTCCGCCATGCCACAAGTGCGACCATAGCCGAGACAACCACTGCGACCACCATAAGTAGCACATAAGGGGTGAAATGCCAGTGCATCGGCCTCTCCTTTCGCGCCTTATAACCCACTTGTGCATCCTACGAAGTTCTTGCCTCGTTATTCTTCTATCAAATTATATCACTGTTCTCAGTGCTATAAGGTTTCATTAACTACATTCCTTTATCACATATGTATGTTAACTGTGATGAGGTACATTTGTGTTGTATACCTCTAGCTTAGCATGTGTGCGCTTGGAAAACGCTACGGGGAGCGTTACGAACGAGTACTATTTCAACCTTTTATCGTGTAGACCTGACCTCCGCAACATCTTTCTTAGCCAGCCGCTCCTCCAAAGCCGGTTTCCACAAAAGATGATAAGTGAGCTGCGAACCAGTGTAGACCAGCGACGTATCGATAATGATCGCCATAATACCGTCCTGCGTACTGCCCGCCAGCTCTCCCGCAAACCAACTCACACAGCACCCTACAACCAGTGCTATCAAAAAGGAAACTAGCACTTTGAAGCGATCCAGGTGCAGAAAGCGAACGAGAAGCAGGGTAGCGAGTGGTAGAACCATGCCGATCAGAAATGGAGCGGCTTCATGAAGGAATTCCATAATGTTTTGCAACCTTTCTTTGTTTCCACGACTAGAAGGGTACAATAGTCCCTTCATTAAGAAAATACTATGTAGAAAGACATCTGGGTTTATGTGATGGGTGTAGTGCCGCCGATGGCGGCACTACACCCATCACATAAACCCAGCAAGCTGCAAAGCAGCGAGAAGTCTTGAAGAGTTACAACAAAACTAACTTAACCGCTCAGGATGCTTCTTTCTCCAGTAGCGCATATACCCCTGCACCGTCATGGCATAATTTGACCCGATCTCGTATCGCTGAATAGCATGTGGGTCTTTGGCTACCCTTTGAAGTTCGGGCTGGGTTCGCTCAATCAACAGCGCAATAATCTCCGCCTCATCCTTCCCTTTACGCATCTCACTCAGGACGAAATCACCCCAAGACTGAAGCTTCTCTCGCAAGCGACTAAAGTGCTGGGTAATATCTTTCACTGCCCCATAATGCCCAATGTAGAGCACATCGGGCCGTAAGCTTCTCACCAGAGTGATAGTCTCCGACCACGCTTCCAGATCAAGATCTGGCGGTGGTGTTGGTGGACGCACATAATCAACGCCGGGGAGACGCACACCGGCTACATCCCCTGCGAACAACTCACCGGAATGAACATCAAAAAAGATCACATGATGCACAGCATGCCCTGGCGTATAATGCACTTCCAGGCGGCGTCCCGCTATTTTGAGAATGTCGCCACCCTCAAGCGCATATATCCGCTCGGCTGGTACCGACTCGATATTCCCCCACAGCATCTGCATGCGTTCTCCGTAGATACGCTCTGCGCTTGCTACTACTTTTGACATATCGATCATATGTGGCGCACCATAGCTATGCACATATACCTGGGCCTTTGGCAACTGGCGCACCAGCGAACCGGCTGCCCCGGCGTGATCCAGGTGGACATGCGTAGCCAGAATATGGGTCACATTCTTTGGATCAAAGCCAGCATCGCGAATTGAGTCCAGCAATGCATCGAGCGTACTACTGGGACCGGGGTCAAGAATTGCCAGTTCGTTTTCCCCGGCCAGCAGGTAAGAGCCAATAATCTCGTGTTCGCCCAGGAAGGGCAGTGAAATCTGCCACAAGCCGGGGCTTAGTTGTGTAACCTTAGCCAAGCAGAACTCCTCTCTCGTTATTCCACTCCTCTACGTTCGGGAGAACTTTTATCCACTTTTTGCTTCTGTTTCTTGGCCGAGATGGCCTTTGCCTGTGTGAACAGTAGCAGATAGTCTGGGCCACCTGCCTTCGAATCTGTTCCCGACATATTAAAGCCCCCGAAGGGATGAACACCGACCAGGGCACCCGTGGATTTACGATTGAAGTACAGGTTGCCCACATGGTACTCGTCTTTGGCCTGTTCGATGCGTTGCTCATCATTTGAGTACAGCGAACCGGTCAACCCATACTCCGTATCGTTGGCGATACGCATAGCATCGCCAAAATCTTTTGCCTTAATAAACGCCAGCACCGGCCCAAATATCTCTTCCTGAGCGATACGGGCATGTGGATCGACATCGGCAATAACTGTTGGCTCAATGAAATAGCCAGGCCCGGAATGTCTGCCGCCAGCTACCAGTCGTCCCTCGCCCTTACCGATCTCGATATATTCGGTAATCTTCTTCATGGCGTTCTCATCGACCACCGGCCCCATGTATGTATCTGGCTGGGTCACATCACCTACCATCAGCTTCTTCGTCCGCTCAAGCACCTTCTGCAACACCGCGTCATAGACCTTCTCAACCACGATGGCACGTGAACCTGCCGAACACTTTTGCCCCTGGAAGCCAAAGGCCGACGAGACGATGCCTTCTGCCGCTTCGTCCAGATTCGCCGTCTCATCCACGACTACCGCATCTTTACCACCCATCTCCAGAATTGTACGCTTCAGCCAGCGTTGTCCCTTCTGCGGTTTCGCTGCCAACTCATTGATGCGTAAACCCACATCGCGTGAACCTGTAAAGGCTACAAAGCGGACTTGGGGATGCTCAATCAAGGCATTGCCAATCATGGAACCGGAGCCGGTCAGGAAGTTTACCACCCCTGCAGGCAGACCTACCTCTTCCAGCACCTGCATAAACTGGGCTGCAATGGCTGGCGACGTGCTGGCTGGCTTCAACACCACCGTATTTCCCGCCACAAACGCCGCACTGGTCATACCCACCATAATTGCACAGGGAAAGTTCCAGGGTGGAATTACTGCACCCACTCCGAGGGGAATATATACCAGTTCGTTCTCCTCAGCCTCGAGGTGTGTCAAAGGCTGCTCTCCTGCTAAGCGGATCATCTCACGTGCATAATATTCCAGAAAGTCAATGGCCTCTGCCGTATCGCCATCCGCCTCCGCCCAGCTTTTGCCCACCTCATAGATCATCCAGGCATTAAAGTGAAAACGGCGTTCGCGCATGAGATCAGCCGCTGCAAAAAGATAATTGGCTCGCTCCTCTGCAGGCACCCGTTTCCAACTCTCAAAAGCCTTTGCCGCCGCCTCCACTGCTTCATTAGCTTGTTCCACCGTCGCCTTCGCAAAATATCCGATCACCTGCTCAGGATGAGAGGGATTCACCGAAGTAAACGTCTCCTGCGTGCTAATCTTCTGCCCGCCAATCACTAATGGGTACGTGCGCCCCAATTCACTCTTTACCTGCTCTAACGCCTGCATTTGCGCCCGGCGATTCTCTTCCTTCGTAAAATCAATAAACGTTTGATTCTTAAATGGTGTCTGTGCGCGTGAAGCGGCACTTTCAATAGTGTTTCTCATGCATATCTCCTTCGAACACGTCTTTGTGTAGAACAGTTTCTTTTCCTGTATTGTATCCCATGGAGGTAGGTCACGGTAAGGGATATGGAAAGGCAGGCAAGAGGGCAGTGAGGAGTCGAGCACCACGTGCGGTGCTCGACTCCTCACTGCCCTCTTGCTTGCCTTTGCTAATCCATGCGCTCTTCAGGGTCAACTGGATGCACCATAAAATCGATGCTCATCCACAGACTCTTGGCATGCCGGAAAAAGAGAAACGGCAGAATAAACGGCATCGGCAGTCCAATAGCCACCAGCAGCGTAATCGGCTGATGATTCAGGGCCAGCCAGACCGCCAGAGGCACTACTACCAACGCAATCAATAGCTCCGTCACCACCAGATTCAGGGCTATTGCCCCTGTCCAGTAGCCCTCCTCACGCTCGTACCGCCAGCCACACACTGGGCATCGCTCATACATCTTGAAGCCCCGGCGAAACAGCTTCCCCTTACCGCAATAGGGACAGCGTAAAAGAAGTCCACGTATAAGAATGGTCATAAAATTACTCACGTGTTTTTCACCTACCAAATACTATATCCACTCATCCGGTCTGCCAGGATTAATCAAAAAGTCGATGCTCAGCCACAAACTCTTCGAGTGGCGAAAGAAAAGGATCGGCACAAGTACAGGTAACGGCAAGTTAATCAGCACGAATAAGATGAGCGGTTGATGTTCCGTCGCAAACACAATAGCCAGAGGCACCATCGCACATACAAGGATCACCACCATTACTGACAGATTGAGGGCGATTGCTCCTGTCCAATACCCTTCTTCGCGCTCAAAACGTAAGCCACACACTGAACACCTCTCATACATGGCGAAACCTCTACGGAAAAGCTTCCCTTGACCGCAATTGGGGCAACGTAAGAGAAGAGCATGTATGAGGACGTCTATTATTCCCATTGGTTGTTATCCAATCACCTGTTTACAATCAATGTCTCCACTCGATCCTCTGCCAGATCGATCACCCGTATAGCATTATTATTAGTATCTGCCACATACAGCTTGCCGTTTGCAGCTGCTAACCCGGCTGGCTCATTAAATTGGGCCTCTGCCAGCGCACCATCCTTCAAACCGGCCTGACCTGTACCGGCAAACGATCTCACCTCGCATGTCTGTGGATTCAACACCTTGATACGGTTGTTATACGTGTCAGCGAGGTAAATGGTGCCATCCACATAACACACGGCCTGCACATGCTGCAAGAGAGCCTGCTCACCCACTCCATCGACGTCGCCAAAGTCGAATAGTCCCGTTCCCACCAGCGTCGTTACTTTCTGTGGCCCCGACAACGCAATTGCCCGTATCGCACTTGTCTCGCTATCGGCCACATACAACACCCGACTATCATCCAATGTCAGACCATTCGGTTGTGCGAAAAGCGCATCCTCATAATCGCCATCCCGCAATGCTTCGGGGCCCGCACCAGCAAACGGTTCGATGATGCCGCTATCGAGGTGCAGTACGAAAATGCGGTGCATCCCCGCCATCGCAATGTAGAGGTTACTCCCATTGCATACCACATCCCACGGTGAACTAAGCGCAACGCTACGAGCAGGTCCATCTAAAGGAGTACGCCCCATGCCATATTGCTCACCGGTACCCGCAATAGTCTCTACCTGCTGTGCCTCTAAATCTACGCGCCGGATCACATGATTCTCCGTATCCGCCACATACACTATGTTGCCGACGAGCACCACCCCTTGCGGGCGATTAAATTGCGCCTGCTCAAAGCTTCCATCGGCCAGACCCTCCTGCCCTGTTCCGATGATATGATGAACCCTACCTGACAAATCTGTCTCTACCAGCCGGTGATGAGTAGAATCACTGATAATGATGCGATTCGCCTGGGCATCGACCGCTAGCTTGCCAGGAAAAGCGAGAAACGCTTGGGGAGCCGTTTCACGTGCAAAACGCAGCAACTGGTGATTCAACAATCCCTCGTTATCAAACTCTGCAATCATCTGGCGCAGCAATTTTTTGCCCGCTTCAGGCGGCAACTCACCCTCATGCCGACCAATCACCCGACCCTGCGGATCAATGAACATCAGCGTCGGCCATGCCCGTACCGCATACTGCCGCCACAAATTCATGTTTTTGTCATTTACGACAGGATGACTAATACCATAGCGGAGAACGGCATCGCGTACACTTTGGGTAAATTGCTCAGCTGAGAATTTCGGAGAGTGGATACTAATGATGACTATTTCAGGGAAGGCTTCCTCGATCTCGCGCAACTGTGCGAGTGCATGCATACAGTTAATTCAACAGAACGTCCAGAAGTGCAGAATCACAATATGTCCACGCAACTCTTTTATGCTGATTGGCTGATCGCTATTGATCCAATCCAGTCCAACGGGAAAGTCGGGTGCGCGTACCTCTCCCCGAAATTGCGATGTTGCCATGCCATGCCTCCCTATTCTTGTTCACAGAATGCAAAATTGTCTAGTGCATCATATCAGAGGCTGTGTGGAAAGTGGTATGAAGCAGCTTGAGAAGGACATCTAGCAGAACACAAAGAGCATCGTATGAAATCCCTTCTTGAGCGGATCGAAACGATCTTTCCACACAGCCTCTCATACCAATTTGCGTTCTCACGGACAAATTTGAATGGCAAGAGATGCTTGTGAGCAGGAGACAATATTACCTGTTAGAACGTAAATTGGTATAAGAAAACTGTAAGGTCGTTATGAGGCTACCTGTTCTTTGCTCGGTCAGTTTGCACTTTAAACCACTGCTCTACTTGCTCCCATTCGGCCTCTGGAATTTCTTGGTAGCGAGGGACACTGAAAGCTGTATAGAGCTCACTGTAGATTGTCCCGGGATGTTTGCTAGTTGCCTTACTGAGTTGACTTATGAGGTATTTCACTCGATTCTGATGTTCTGGTGTAAGGGTTTGCGGCCCAAGCCGTTCGAGTATCTCAGGGATGAGGTCCGTCATTGCCTCTACTGCTTCTAAGCGGTTTTCTACGCTTCCGCGCCAGTGTTCGACTTCCATCTGCCATTCAATCACCGCGGCCATACGCAGGTGATAATCATGCCATTCTTCAAGGGGTGCATCCGAAGCCGGTCGCGTCGGTTGGGTGATCGGCTCGGCAAGGACTAGGTCGGCAGGAGCTACTACAGCCTTCAGGGAAGAAGCCCAGGTATATAGCGCGGCAACGGCTTCACGTTGGTAGTGAAGAATTTCTAAACGCTTGGGATCATCTTTGTCCATTCGCCGCGTGTCAATAGTGGCTAGCCAGTAGGGAACCGAGTTAAGCACCAATGTTGGCATTTTCTGAAAGCCGCCGTCAGTTTGCACCTGCACATAAACCAGATCATCAGCAATGACTTCAGTACGTTTGATGCGGTCAACTTGTGCTGCAGGTCCGATGTGGAGATTTTCGCATATCCAACGGAGCACAACGCCTGCTCTTCCATCAGGCAAGCGTACTACTACAAGGGGCCTGCCATTGAAAATAATGGTATCTTGTACAGTCGGAATCAGCTCTTGTGATTCCTTTTCTTGCTCATCGCTCAAAGTACGCCTCTCACAAAGGGGTAAGCACTGTGCTAGCCCCTTTTCACATAGTCATGGTTTATGGCCTATGTGCTATACTCACATCAGTAGTTGTGGGGCGATGGTGTCCTGTCAGAGTCGGAAACCTGCTTACACCGTCGCCCTAGCTATGCAGCAGGCTTCTCATCTTTCTTCTCTGCCTCATCCTCATCGAACACGATCAGTTCTCCTGGATGAACGCCTAACGCTTTGGCGATCTTTGCCAGATCGTCAAGGGATACTGTCTTAATTTTGTTATTCCAGTACCTATTTAGCAGTGGAGGCGTTACGCCTGCCTTGATTTGTAAACGTGATTGATTAATTCCCTGTGCCTCAGCAACTTCTTTGATTCGTAACCGTACCATGATTTTATTCCTTTCTGTTTTGAACTTACGCTCATGTCAAGATGATAGCATGATTTTACGTAGATGTCAATATGTAAAGGTAAATATAGTAGTATTAACCAAATTTCTGTTGATATTAACGTTTATATGCATAAGCATTGATGTTGATGTATTAATATGTCAACGATGTGGTGAAATAAAAATTTTGCAAAGAAGGCGACTAATCGAAATGAACACAGTGACACACATCAACATTGACGTTACCAAAGTCACACGGATGTATGAACAGGGAGTCACGTTACCAAGAGATCTTGCGCAAGAAGAGTGTGACAAGTGGGTGAAGTGCTGGGAGTAAAGGAGAGTCGGCGTCCATCAGGAAGATGGTGAGGAGCTTCATTGACCCGCGCACATAACAGAGAGGTGTATGAATTGGTTGTAGGCAATCAGGAGGCATCTTGATCCATTATGAGTGTCCGCGTGAATGGCTTGAGAATACGTTTCTATAAATCCTCTTCCTCGTTCAATTTGGGGAGCATTCGAGTATTTCGTCCTTGAGGTGATACTGGATTGCGTAGCCAGAGCCAAACATGTGCTGGCTGCATTGTCTCCTGAATGACTGCTGTCAACAGATCACTTACCTGCTGCAAATCTACCTCACTGCGCAAGGCTGCGTTAAAAGCGGTAAGAGCGTGTGCTGCATCATACTTGCGCCGGAAGAAGCGACGATCAATTCCTGCCTGGATGCGTTGGCGTAGTGGTTGGAAGAGGGCAGCGATAACAAGCGTAGAAGCGATGATCGCGATATCAAGAGTTTGATTGAACAGACCCCGTAAGAGTGTTTGCAACCCAAGGATACAGCCAACATATACGACCACGAGCGTGCCAGTCAAAAGGCCATAGACCAGCGTCTTGTTGATGAGTACATCCACATCCCACAGTCGATAGTGCAGGATGGCAATAGCCAGCGAGAGCGGGATCAGCAAGAGAAGCAGGTAGATGCTTGCGATCAGGATCATAGAGGGGAGCAGGCCCACGTTCTGCAAAGGTATGAATAAGCCCAGAAATCTCGGCAGGAGAACCCCCAGCAGCAGAAATCCCAGAAGGGCAACTGCCACACCGAAGACAACCCATTTGGTCTGCTGACGCTCGGTAGGTGTCGAGATGCGTCGATAGCGGTATATCTGTGCGAACACCAGTGAGCCAAACACCGCAAGTGACAGTGGCAGATAGAGCAAGCCAGGCCCGTTCGAGAGGTTGAAGAATGTGTTTGGGAGCAAGGCACTGCACACAGACAGGACCGCAAACCCGGTTGCCACCCACCGTGTCCATGAGGGTACAAAGTGACCATTGGGAAAGAGAAAGAAGAAAAGCACGAGGGATGGAAAGCCAAGAACATTTTCATTCGTCATCTGGCACATCCTCAATCAGTTCAGAAGTGGCAACTCCCAATGCTTTGGCTATCCTCTCCAATGTCTTCGTATTGATTCCTTGATATGGATCACGCCAAATCTGCTGAATAGTCTTATAGTTTCCCTCACCACTGATCCCAATGTACCACTGACTCCAACGGCACTCGCGGGGCAGGCTTAAAATCTGTACCTCCCAGGGTATACGCCACCGGAATCATCGAAGTCTGCGTGATCTTATCATAGGGAATACCCAGCACCTGAGCTGCTTCCTCCTCGTGGAAAAGATGAATTGTCGTCCAACACGTTCCCAGGCCACGATCACGAGCCGCCAGCATAAAGCTCCAGACCGCCGGAAGAATCGACCCCCACATGCCTGCCTGCTCATTAGCGTTTAAACCCTCGACGCGACCATACATACACGGTATAACCAGGACAGGAACCTCTCCCATATGCTCTTCCAGATAATCTGAGGAACTGACCACTCTCTTGAGCGTTTCTAGCCGCTCACGTGTCATCCTCTTACTTGTACTCGTAGCACTTGCCGATGCATTCTGTTGGCGATAAATGGCAAATCCCTTTTTATAAATCTCCCCCAAGGCCTTACGCTTCTCAGCATCAGTCACCACCACGAAATGCCACGTTTGCCTATTGCCGCCCGTAGGAGCCTGTACCGCAATCTGCAAACACTCTTGAATAATCTCTGGCTCCACTGGCCGCGAAAAATCCAAACGTTTGCGTACCGAGCGCGTCGTCGTCAATAATTCATCCGGTGTTAAATTCAATCGAGGCATACTTTGTTCTCCCTAATCATTCAACAACAAGGACAACGAAGGTGCAGGCACCTCATGTGTATCCGAGATAGGTATTACTGCCGTACCTACCGCAAAGAACTCGATCACATGCGAACCCCAGCCGTGACTGCGCTCGCTGATCTGTGCCCCTACCACACCCTGTGCATTCAGACTCAATGCCTCTGCTTGCATGCGTTCCATCGCCAGTTCACGTGCATCATACAACGCCTGCGTATAGTTCGTCATCTCCACGTTCTGGCCCACCTGCTTAAACCACTGACCGATACCCTGACGACCCACGTGGTACACACAGTTGCCCATCACCATGCCCACTGGCCGGTAACCGGTGCGTAACAACGTCCAGAAATCTTGCCCCGACAGATCGGACGTGAACGGCAAACCCTTGGCGTTGCGGTACGATTGCCCATTACGTGCGCGAATCGCCGTCCCGATCGCCACAAATTCGGCCAGAGCCTCACCCCACTCATGACGCGTGACTTCCAGGCGCACGCCGACAATGCCGTCGGCTCTCAGCTCACTCGCCTCCTCTTCCATGCGCGTCATTGCCAGTTCGCGTGCATGGTACATCGCTTGTGTCAGCACAGTCATCTCCTGGTTCTGACTCCAATTGGCCATCTGGTAACCAATGTGATAGATCGAACTTCCTACTACTAATCCAACCGGATCAAAACCCGCTTCGCGTACCAGCAAGAATTCATTGATGCTCAGATCGCTGGTAAACAGTGACTTATGTGTTGCATCGCCGCGCATGATATTCAGACGTTCGCGTGCATGGACCGGTAAATCATTACCCTGTGGTGGCATCTGTCTTGACATAATCTATGCTCCTTCTATTCTATCGAAAAATTATCCTCGAATCGTTAATTCGCGTGTTTCGCCCCGGCTTCCAGGCCGCAGATCGGTAAAAGTGAGGGTAGGTATGGGTTTAGGTATTGTATGCTCCTTACGTGTCGCGGTGATGGCCGTCCCGATTGCTGCGAAATGCACGGAGAAATCCAGGTATTTTGTTTCGTTACTTTCGTACTCAGCGACCTGGCGATCGTTGCGAATATGCATGCCCACAACACCGAGCGCATTCATGCGGCGTGACATCCCCAATAAGCGGTTCATTGCCAGGTCGCGGGAGGTATAGAGAGCCTGAGAGAAGGGCACAATTTCCTGATTGGCCCAGCCACCGCTCCACCAGTTACTTAACTGGCGCGTCGCCCGACTTCCGAGCGAGACATAGTACGTACAGTAGCCTGTGACCACTCCATCAGGATAATAGCCAGCCTGTAGCAGCGTCCAGAACTCCTGACCTGAAAGGTCACTCAGAAAAGGGCGTTGGGGCAACGGTGCATCGGTTAAGCGTATCGCCGTACCAATGGCTGTGTACTCAATCAAATTCTGCCCCCACTCATAATCACGGGTGTTCAGGCGTACACCCACCACGCCATGAGCTTTGAGCAACACCGCCTCTTGTTCCAAGCGTCCCAGGGCCAGTTGCGCTGCGTGTTGGTGAGCATTGGAGACAGTTGTCAACTCAGTGGCTACGGTATTCCACGAGTAACTCCGTGGCCATTGCCAGCCTACTTGATAGATCGAACTGCCCATGACTTGGCTCAAAGGCACATAGCCTGCATTGCGGGCCAGCGCAAACTCATTGACGCTCAGATCGCTAGTGAACAACGGATGTTCCTGAGCCATCTCCTCGCTCAGGCGTCGCTGTGCCTGTATCGGCAAACCACCGGCTTCTAACGAACGCCGACTCTCCTCTGCCACTTGTTGCATCTGCAACCTGCGTTGGTCATCCTCCGGCGACTCTTTTTTCCAGAAAGGCATAATAACTGCCTCCTTTTATTTGCTATTGTAACAAGAACCGTTCAAGCGCACTGCGAGCCTGCGCACTACTGGCTGCCACCTGGGCCAATTCTCCTGCCAGTTCCTCAATCCATTGTTCCATGGGTATCTGCTCCGTCTTCAGCACAATACCTCGTACCACTTTTGCCCGCTGCGCCATAATCGGCCCCTGTCGCTCTCGTCCAATGCGGTACTGGTAATCCCCCAGTAACACCGCAATCTCCTTCACAGGATGTTCCCGTGAGAACAAGCTGCTATGGCGCGTCACCGTCGTCCGATCAGGCAACGACCCCTCTAACTTGGTCGCCAATGCCTCCAAAAAAGCCTTCGTATCACTGCTGTCAGCCCGCAACGACGCTGCCAACAACTCCATTTGCAAGGGACTATCTAATTCATCGGGCATTGCGCACTCCTTCCCTAAAATAACAAATTGTGTGTCTTCACAATCTCTGCGTTTATGTTATCATAGAATATGAACGCAATGATACCTCTATAAACCAAAAAAGAAACAGGAAACAACTTGATTTTATTATGAGGGTCTCTCTCAAAGCGGAGGCAACATATAGTGACCCCCTTGTGGGGGTCAGGCTCACCCCCACCGATTTGCTCATCGGAGGTTTTCGAATACGTTCTTGCGGGGGTCAGGTTGCCACATGTGAGAACCTCTGGAATTGAAAGGCAGGCAAACTTATGGGCTTTTTCTCACGGCTGGCGACCTTCTTCCGCATTCGGGCCGAATCGGCCCTCAACAGGGCTGAAGACCCTGGCCAGGTCATGGACTACTCGTATGGCAAACAACTTGAACAACTGCAAAACCTCAAACGCTCCATTGCTGACGTAGTAACCAATGAAAAACGCTTGGAGATGCAACAGTCACAACTTCAGCAGCAGATGGATAAGCTCGATGGGCAGGCTCTACAGGCTCTGCAAGCCAATCGCGAAGATCTGGCGCGTATGGCTCTGCAAAGAAAAGAAACGCTGCTCATGCAGATCAATGGCTTTGAGCAACAGATCGCCCAACTTCGTGAGCAAGAAACTCGCCTCGTCACCATGGAGCGGCAAATTTCTTCCCGCGTCGAGGCCTTCCGCACACAAAAAGAGATGGTCAAAGCCCAGTATGGTGCTGCCCAGGCCCAGGTCAAGATCAACGAGGCCGTTACGGGTATCTCGCAAGAAATGTCAGAAATGAACCTTGCCATGCAGCGTGCCCAGGATAAAGTCCTCTCCATGCAGGCGCGTGCCAATGCTATGGATGCCCTGATTGAACAGGGTACGCTTGGTGAGCAAGGCTTGTTAGGCCCCGGCTCCAATGATCCTCTCGAACGTGAATTGCACCAGATCTCTGCCCAGCAAAATGTTGAGGCTCAGTTGCAAGCTATGAAACAGCAAATGCAACTCGGAGGTTCTAAATCCCAGCCACGCCAGCTCGAAGGACCCGATAACTATTGATTTCCGTACGGTGTTCAACTAGTCACTATCAGCGATTCTCGAGGGCCGCACCTACATATCATAATGTTTCTATGCCAAATGGAGGGGCGACCCTCGTGATTGCCCTGAACTTCTGCAATCAATTGTTGCCCTGAGCTTCTGCAACCTATTAAGGATACATCATGCCAACCTCGCCATATGATTTTGAACGCTACCTCAACGTCCGTTCCGCTTATGGAGCCAGCTTCTCACCCAATAGCAAACATCTCAGCTTCCTTACCGACATTACTGGCGTCGCCGAAGTCTGGAGCGTTCCCATCACTCTCGACACATCTCCTCCCAGTTGGCCTGACCAACTCACCTTTCGCAATGAACGTATCGCCGCCGCCGACTTCTCACCCACTGAGGACACGTTACTTTTAACTGCGGACGTCGGTGGCAATGAACTCACCCAACTCTATACCCTCAGTGCAGATGGCTCGATTTTCACTCCGCTGACCGACCAGCCAGAGATTATTCACACCTCGGCTCGCTGGTCGCCCGATGGCACCCGTATCGCCTTCAGCAGCAACCAGCGTGACCGCCGCTATTTTGATGTCTACGAGCGTTCCTTTGTCACGGGCCAGGTCAAACAACTGCTTTGCCACGATGGCTCGAATTATCTCATGAACTACTCTCCCGATGGGCAACAGGTCATCGTGGGTCGCTTCGCATCCAATGTGCGTAATCAACTGCTGCTGGTCGATATACAAACTGGTGAGACACGTCCTCTGACGCCTGATAGCGCAACGATCAGCGATGGCCCTGCCGAACATTTCTATCCTTCCTGGTCGGCGAATCGGCAAGGCCTCTACCTGCTCAGTAATCGCAACCGTCAGTTCCTCTCTCTAGCCTCGCTCGACCTCTCTACCACTGAGTTGACCTACCTGCGCGATCAACACTGGGACACTGAAGAGCTTGCCTTGACCGATGATGGTACCCGTATGGCCCTCGTCACCAATGAAGATGGCTACTCGCGCCTCGAGCTTTTCGATGTCTCTAACGGTTGGGAAGCCCGCCAAACGTTACCTGCACCCACCTTGACGCTTCCTCCAGGCGTCATCACCGAAGTGCGCTGGTCACGAGACAATACCTGTATCTCTTTTACACTAAACACCACAGATGATGCTCCAGATGTATGGCTTTGGCACGTTGAGCAGCGCGCTCTCTGGCGTGCTACCCACAGTTCGCTTGGAGGCATTCCACGCCAGACCTTTGTCTCACCTTCCCTGGTGCGTTATCCCACCTTTGATGAACGCCAGATACCCGCCTTCCTCTGTCTTCCTCGCAGCAAACAAGCGCGTGGACTGCCCTTTGTAGTCTATGTGCATGGTGGCCCGGAGAGTCAATCTCGCCCCATCTTCAACCCCGTCATTCAATACCTCGTTGCCTGTGGCTATGGCGTCTTCGTTCCCAACGTGCGCGGCAGCACCGGCTATGGCTACGACTACCAGAGCCTCGATGACGTTCGCCTGCGTATGGACTCTGTAGCCGATCTGCAACATGCCGCCCTTTACTTGCAAACAAGTGGTCTTGCCGACCCGCAGCGCATCGCTGTCATGGGTGGTAGCTACGGTGGCTTCATGGTGCTCTCCGCCCTCACTACCTATCCCGATCTGTGGGCCGCAGGTGTTGATATCGTTGGTATCGCTAACTTTGTCACCTTCCTGGAAAACACGGGCCCTTGGCGACGCAAACTTCGTGAAGCCGAATATGGCAGCCTCGAGCATGGCCGCGATTTCCTGGAGCAGATCTCACCTATTCGTTCCGTAGACCGCATTACCTCGCCTCTTTTCGTTGTTCACGGTGCCAACGACCCTCGCGTACCCGTTGGCGAAGCGGAACAAATTGTGGCTGCCCTACGTACAAGGAACATTCCCGTCGAATATATGCGTTTTGAGGACGAAGGCCACGGTCTTATCAAACGGGCCAACCGCCTCATCGCCTATCCAGCCATCGCCCGCTTTCTCGATAAGTATGTACGCAAGTTTGATGTTTAGACTAATCGCGTAGTGAGCAAAGTGGCAAAAGTTTCGATTGTTCTCAGTTCTGACACATCCTTAACAACTACGACAACGAATAGATGTGCAGCTTCCCCGTGCTGGTTCCTATGACAACGTAGTTGCCATAAATAGCTGGCCCCATATTTACAAAATCCAGCGCGGGCTGGCCTCGTGGGGGTGTACCCAGATCGTTTGCCTGCCAGAGATACTGCCCATTCGCAACATTAAAGGCATAGAATGCAGCTGCATTTGTGGTGACGAAGACGACGTCATTGACCACAGCCGGAGAGCTGAGAGCAACCTCTCCTGGATTGGCGTACATTGGCTGAGAGGGAAACGTGTAGCGCCGAACGCCATCTGCTCCAATGGCAGTAGGCCAGGCATCGTGTAAGGTCACCCAATCAAGCGCACGTAGAAATGGCGTCGAAGCTGTATCGATGCTGGGATTATTTGCATCTTGCCAGCCACCCAATCCCACGAATAGTCGCCCTTGCCCGGCATGGGCTGCCGCTGTACTGTACGTCCCCCAATGATTCTCGTTTGAATCTGCCGTGTGAACATCTATAGTGTGGAGTGGCTTGCTCCCATCTCCAGGGAAACCGTCACCTCCGAGTCGGGGAAGGAGTTGACGGCGCTTGATGCACTGCATGGTGCCCGAATCAAGCAGGAAGAACGAGCCATTCTTGCTCCCAATAGCCAGCATCTCCCTACCTGCTTGCGTGAAGAGCATGGGACTGGGTGGTATATCTACATCGAGATCGTCGGGGCGGTAGCTATCGGCTGGCGCTGGTTGAAAGAAGCCCTTGAAAATGCCAGTATTGGCATCAAGAGACAGCACTCCACTGGCGTAAGGTGCATTGGGAAGAGGGCCATCCGGGTCTGGATTGCCTGTTCCCACATAAATCCGGTTGTACTTCTGGCTGTATGCGCACGAAGACCAGACCGAGGCCCCTTTTGCCGGAGGGTCACTGCTGGCATGTGTGAAACCTTTCGGCATAGGACCGCTCACCGCCGACTTTGGGAGCACGTTGGGGCTATTCTCTGCCGTGCCGCTGAACCGGTTCGTGCAGAAAAGCCAGATAACCTTCCCAGTAGCCCCATCCAGGCAATAGACAAAACCAAAAACAACGGTGTCATCCTCGCCTAAGCCCGACCCTACGTACACCTTGCCATTCACGACCAATGGAGATGTCCAACAAGCAGAAGTTGGCCGACTCATGGGTTGATTATGCGCCAGATCAGGATTGCGCAAATCGGTCACCCATATCTGCTTCAGTGTCGTAGCGTCTACACAGTAGATTTTGCCGTCCAGCGATGAGAAATAGACCCTTCCATTCACAACTGCGGGAGTTGCCCCAATACCGGAGTCCCAAACGCCCCCACCGGCAAATGGGACGGCAAATGTGCCGTTTATCACCCCGCTAGCCACGTCGATCTTATACAGCGTCCCGCCACTTTTGGGACTCTTTGTACCAACATAAATCTTGCCCTGGACAATCGCCGGTACAGAAATAATGGGATCATTAAGTACGATCTTATGCAAACTTACCAATCGATGGACGGAAGCGCTTGTAATAGCACTCTGACCAGCAGCGTTACCACTATGGCGTTCATCGCCATGATACATCCACCAGTCATTGGAAAGAGTGCTCCCCTCCCTCAACTCTGCTCCTGTAGAACTATCACCTGCCACAGCCGTTTCCTTTCTGGTATCTTATCACCTTACGGAACCTCTTTTGCTCGTTTCCGCTTACTGTAGCAGATCAGCTATCTTTTTGCAACACAGCCCTCAGTCTGGACCATGGCTTATTGCCATATTGATAGCCTCATCTTGACAGATGGTATCACTCCCTCGCTCATAGATGAAGCTCAGACAGGCTTTGGCCGACTCGGAACCATGTTTGGGTTCGAGTTGTATGGAATTGAACCTGATATTTTGTCTGTGTCCAAGACCCTGGGCGGCGGTATTCCTATCGCTGCCACTCTTACTACTTCAGCCATTGAGGCAGATTGTTACAACAAAGGTTTCGTGCACATTACTTCACACGTCTCAGACCCGCTTCCAGCCGCTGCTGGACTAGCGGTCATTGAAGTCAAGGCTTTCCCTTCTCTCAATTGTCTTGTCCTCGTTGTTACGCAACTCGCTCTAGTACTCGCCCTCAGCCAATCCTACCTTCACTGGCACAAATCCTTCCCCTGGCCGGTAATCGGGCGACTGGTGGCGGAAGTATGTATTATACAACTCGGCATAATGTCCCCCTTGCTCCATCAGTGCATCATGGCTTCCCTCCTCAATAATCCTCCCGCGACTGAGTACAATAATCCGATCGGCGTGCCGGATCGTCGAGAGGCGATGTGCAATAAGAATAGCCGTTCTGTTTTCCAGTACCAGATCAAGTCCTTCCTGAATCTGTGCCTCCGTCAAGGGATCGACACTGGCCGTTGCCTCATCGAGGATAAGCATTGCCGGGTCTTGTAACAGTACTCGTGCCAATGCCACCAATTGTCTTTGTCCCATCGATAGTGCCTTTCCTTCCTCACCTACTTCCGTCTGCAAACCATCCGGCAGTGCCTCTAACCAATCACCTCGACCAATACGCTGCGCCACGGTTGCTACCTCCTCATCACTCGCTTCTGGCTGTGCATAGCGAATGTTATCCGCCACTGTTCCTGAGAAGAGGAAAGGTATCTGTGGCACTATCCCCAGTTGACGGTGATAGGCTTGCAAATCAAACGTCCGAATATCGTTCCCATCAATCAATATTCGCCCACCCTGAAACTCATAGAAACGCGCTATCAGCTTACCCAGACTCGACTTCCCGGCTCCTGTATGTCCCACTAACGCGACTGTCTCCCCTTCTCGAATAGTCAGGTTAAAGTCTGCCAGCACCGTCTGCTGCTCGGTATACTGGAAAAACACGTTCTGGAACTCGATCCGTCCTTTCAGACGAGGAAGCGGTTGCCGGTCAATCTGTTGTACCCGTGAGTCGGCATCGATCAGCGCAAACACACGCTCACTGGCCGATAATCCTAACTGAAGTTGGCTCCAGAACGAGGCGATGCTGGTCAACGGAAACCACAACAAGCCGATACTCTGCACAAACAGAAACCAGTCACCCGCCGAGATCGAGTGGTCAAGCACACTCAATCCTCCAAAGTACACCACAATCGTCGTGCCGATATTCGATACCAGGAACAGCAACGGAAACACGCCATTGTAAATGAAACCTGCTCGCACATTCACATGATAAGCTTGCTCGTTGATCTTCTTAAACTCATCATACATATTCTGTTCCTGGCGGAAGTTCTTCGCCACCGTAATGCCGCTGATCGCCTCCTGTACATTGGCATTTACCCGTCCCTGCGATCTCTGTGAACGTTGCGTGCTTCGCCTCGCTATCCAACGAAAGCCCAGTGCAATCGCCACAATGCCTGGCATGATCATCAAGGCCAGTAGGGCCAGCCGTACATTGATATAGACCAGCACTCCCGCGATCAAAAAGAACAAGAGCACCTGGCTCAGCAAGTTCAGCGTCAGTGTGACTACCGTTGCAAACTTCTCCGTATCATTGGTTACCCTGCTGACAATCTTTCCTGATGAAAATTCATCGTAGAACGACATATCACGTGCCACTACCGCTGCAAATGCATCTTGCTGCAAAGTCAACACCACATCTCCCACCGCTCGTGCCGTAAATTGCTGGCGGAAAAAGTTAAACGTCCACGACAAGGCACCCGTTACCAGGATAATCAGCACCAGCACACCTGCCGTGTGGAGCGTCTTATCCGCCACCAGTGCATCAATTCCCTGCGCTATCAATATGGGAAACGCCGTATCCATCAACGAGTTCAATACCACCAGCACCGCGACTATCACCATAATTCCCATTTGTGGCCGAAAGTAGCTGATAATGCGTTTAATGAGCTGCCTATCCTTATATGTCCGATCATATGCCTCCGCATCCAAGCCATCCATGATAAAGCCCATATAAAGCCCCCTTTGCTTTAGCAACCTCGATTCAGACTTTGCTCTCTCATTCGTCACAAGCGATACAAACGATACAATGAGTTCCTTCGGCTCAACTATTCACCACCTACCGACGTTGTCGTAACCGCAGGTTCATAATTGTAGTGCAAGAAGATGCGGCGATACAGCTCACACTGTCGCAACAACTCCTCATGTGTACCCACATCCACTAACTCACCCCGCTTCAACACCAGAATCTTGTCTGCCCAGCGTATCTGCGACAGGCGATGGGTAATCAGCAACGTCGTGCGGCCCTCCAATACGCGCCGCATGGCCCTCTGAATCTCGTCCTCTGTCGCGCTATCAATGGCACTCGTCGAATCATCCATGATCAGAATGTGGGGATCGGTTAACAGAGCGCGTGCAATGGCAATACGCTGGCGTTGTCCGCCTGACAACGTCACCCCGCGTTCACCAATTACCGTATCATAACCATCCTTGAAGTCCAGGATGAACTCATGTGCCTGTGCATCATGTGCCGCTTGCTCAATTGCCTCTGTCGTGGCCTTCTGTCCCAGCCCATAGGCAATATTCTCTGTAATTGAACGTGAAAAGAGGAAGATGTCCTGCTCAATCGTCGAGACCTGTGAGCGTAAAGCATCCAGGTTCCATTCGCGCACATCTACTCCATCGATCAGAATGCGCCCCTCATCCACATCGTAAATGCGGTTCACCAATTTCGTCAGTGTACTCTTGCCGGCACCGGTTTGTCCCACAATGGCAATCGTCTGTCCCGGCTCTGCCCGGAAGGTGACATCCTTGAGGACCGGCGTATCATTATAGCTGAACGTTACATGCTCAAAGACAATCTCTCCCTGTATCTCCGCACTATAGCCGCCCTCATTCTCATCGAGCTCCGTCTCTTCTTTGAGAATGGATAGAATACGTTCTGCGCCTGCTATCCCCAACTGCACCAGATTAAATGTCCAGGTTGACATAAAAGTAGGAAAGCGCAAAATGACCATCAGACCCATATAGGCCACCAGTCCACCTATCGTAAACTGCCCATGTGTCACGAGGTACAACCCATGCAAGAAGCCACCTACCAACGCTCCCACCAGCAGTAGCGAGGGTATGTAACGTGCCTGTACCATCCCATTCTGCACAAAGTAATCACGATACAGCCGCGCATTCACCTCAAACTTGCGCTGTTCCTGTGCCTCCTGAGCCGTTGATTTCACCACCTCGATGCCTGTCACCGTCTCTGTCAACACGGTATTCATCTTGCCAAACTGCTCGCGCATCCGATCCGATATCGGCTGGAGCTTACGCGAATATCGCCACAAAGCAAACAAAAAGACAATAGTATATAGTAAGGGAGCGAGCAGCAACAGCCATTTCAGCACGCCAATAAAGATCAGTGTAATCGTCAGGCTGCTAAACGAATCGAAGATCAGATCGCACCCCGGCGAAATCATATTGCTCAACTGATCCATATCGTTTGCCGCCCGCGCCATGATGTCGCCTACACGCTGTCGATTATGAAATGTCTGGCTTTTCCCCAGCAAACTCACATACAGTTCATCCCTTGCATCCGCTGCCAGATGCTTGGCCAAAATCTCACTTGAAAAACGTGCTACTACATCCACTGCCCCTCCGCACACTACAATTCCCAAAATGGTCAGTGCAATTCCGACTAGCTGGCTCCGTGCAGTTTGACCTTGTACAACTACATTGAAGGCTGTCCCCGTCAATGTTGGCACCGTCGCATACAGGGTATTGGTCACAATCGATGCTAGCATAAAACTGGCAATAAAGCGCTTATAGCGCAACACATGTGAGATAATCCAGCGTAGCGGCCCTCGCTGATCATAGACATATTCATTCGCCACCGTAAACTCTCTCTTAGCCAAACAAACACCTCCGGTAGTTCTCTAAACCGTGTTCTGTCTTCTAAAAGCTCTACAATTTATTCATAGTACAGATATTCTACCACACTATATATGACACCTTCTGTCAGGATTTGTTTTGAGTGTCAAAAATGCAATAGATACAAACTGGTAAACTTAATGATACCCAGGTACTGTAAGCTTATCCTTGCTGTATCTGGGTATCCAGCTTTTATGGGAGTGCGTGTATGGCTAGTACCCGGCCCAATTGCCGTTCGTCGCTACATCCGTATCATGCCAAATTCATCAGACTTAGCTTGATGCTTTTTCCTCCATAATGTGATATACTTGACATATAGCAAACGATATGTCTCATCTAAGGAGAATTAAGCATGGCTGCATCACGACAGGAATTTCCCATAGAGCAAAAACTCCGCAAAGACATTCAGGACGCCCAACGCGCACGCGACCAACTGCGGCTGGACACCCTGCGCATGGCCCTCGGAGCTATTCACAACCTTGAAGTAGCACGCACCGACCGCAAAAACCCTGAGTATGGTCAACCCCTGACTGAAGCTGACTGCTTGAAAACATTGGAGCAAGAAGTCAAAAAACGCCAGCAGGCCATTCCCCTCTACGAACAGGGGGGCCGTACCGATCTGGTCGACAAAGAGCAGCGGGAACTGGACATTCTCCAGTTCTATCTCAAGGGATCACAACTCAGCGATGATGAGTTACGCTCCATCGTTGCCAAACTGATTGAGGAGAACGGCAAAGAGTTCCGGCGTGTCATGCCCCTCGCTGCCAAAGAAACCAAAGGCCGAGCTAATGGTGCCCATGTACAACAAATCGTGAGAGAGATGACGCAATAATAACCAAGAGAGGACAGAGGCTAGCTCTGCCCCTACAGCGACATACGGCTTGCTGCGCTCACCGTCAGTACATGTCCAGGACAAGCGAAACGGTGTCCATGCAGCCGTAGGGGCAGAGCTAGCCTCTGCCCTGTTCCCCTTATTACTGGGTGGTAACCGCATCAGGATCATCCAGAACCTCAATTGGAGGATGCGTGTGTGGCGTACGAGTTGTTGGATGATCGACTGCTTCCGTTATATTGCATACTTCCCAACGTGACTGCTCGCCTTCGCGCCAGAAGCGTAAATCAATCGAACTGGCACCGACACGCAGGTGGCGCAGTTCGATTGTAGGAAGCCATGTAGGCAGCGTCGGGTGTACATAGAGGCGTCCATGTAGGGCATCGGCACGCAAACCAAAGATTGCCTGTAACATCTGGAAAATGCTTCCTGAAGCCCATGCCTGCGGTATATTTGCCCCACCGGGATAGAGTGAAGGAAAATCTGTCCTCTTCCCCTCGCGTCTCAAACCGGCGTAAATCTCCGGCAAGCGATATGCATCAAAGCGTCGTGCCGCATCGAAGACACCCCGAATCACCTTATTGGCCTCATTGATCAGCCCATAGCGTTTGCAACCGGCAGCGATAATGCCGTTGTCATGTGGCCAGACCGAGCCAAGGTGGTACGAAAAGGGATTATAGGCCGGATTCTTGCTGGAGAGCGTGCGAATACCCCAGCCGCTCCACATGTCCGGCTGTAAAAGTCTCCTGGCGGTACGTGCCGCCTTGTCCGGGTCGGCAATTCCGCTCCATAGGCTGTGTCCTGCGTTCGATGAAACGGACGTAATCTGCTTTTTATTGGGGTCAAGTCCAAAAGCGAAGCAGCCTTCATCTTCCATCCAGAAGACCTCGTTAAAGCGTTGCTTTAAGGTGGCAGCCTCTTCCAGCAGCTTTTGTGCCCGTGTGTGATCACCTAGCACTTCAAACATCTCAGCCATGCGTATCTTGGCATCATAGACATAGCCCTGTAGCTCGCACAATCCCTTCGGCTGTTTCACCTGTGAGCCATCGGCGTACACTACGGCATCTCCCGAATCTTTCCATCCGACATTTTCGTATTTCAACGAAGAAAACGTCTTATATTCCTGAAAGCCGTCTCCATCCAGGTCTCCATAGATATCAATCCAGTGCAGGCATGCCTCCGCCACTCTACGATATTCCTTGAACAAGTGATCGTCCCCTGTCCAGCGATAGGCTTCAGAGAGTACGATCAGGTACAGGGGCGTGGCATCTGCCGTACCATAATAGGGTGTATGCGGGATGGCATGAAAATGCGCCAACTCACCAAAGCGTATTTCATGAAGAATCTTGCCTGGCTGAGCATCCCGCCAGTCATCGCGCTCGGAGGCCTGATAATCGGCTAAGCGTTTCAACGCTCCACGGGCAAACCCTGGTGAGACAGACATGTTTTGTAGCGAGACAATCAGACTATCACGCCCGAAGAGCGTCACAAACCATGGCACACCAGCAGCAGGCACCCATGCCTCGTCCGATACATCCAGATCGTAAATGCGCAGTGCGCCCATATCCTCCACCGCTTGCCGGTACATACGATACACATGCTCATTGGGCGTCTCCACATCCGTACAGCGGGCCTGCCAGCGTGCTTGCCGCTCGTCAAAGTCACTGAGTGGTTCTTCTCCTGGGGGGGGAGTTGCTCCTTCCGACGGCGTACCCATACGACCACACGGTGTATACACTGGCCGACGTATATGCTGCCCATGTTCCAGGCTAATTTCACCACAGGTATGCCACTTCTGGCCCGCCTCGAGTTCAATATCAAAGAATATACATCCATTGGCGTAACCAACCGGCATCGCCGCCTGATTATTCGCAATTTGATAGATGAGGGCGCGGTGAAAATCCTTATCGGTGTAGGATGTACGCAGCTTGGTCTCCTGCTCGTTCCATCTCGTTTGTATCCAGCCCCGCAGAATAATCTTATGCGCTTTTACCTCAAAGATATCGGCAAAATCCGAACGCATGACCAGTTCCAGCATAAAGCGAATCTTCTTCCCCGTATAGTTGACGATATCAAGATCCTCATGAATACCTCTCCCTACAGCACGATTCACCGTGAGACTGATCGAATTGCCCGGTATACCACCAAACTCAGTTTCCAATGGAGGGTTGGTCAGGTGAAAACGCGAAGCATAAAAACTCAACTGACTGGAGTCAATAAGCTGCCAGGGTTGATGATTGATGTACAGGTGATAGTAATTGATAAAGCGCGTATCAATAGCATAAACACCCTGCTCTGTCTCACTATTGATCGCCCCATTTGCATCAGTCACCATGAAAGTCCGTCCCTGGCTAATAGTGATCCCTGGTGGAGCTACCTTAATTTCTATTGGCATACGTCTTTCCTTCTACAAAGAACCTGCTTAACTCCTATTCGCAACAATTGATATAGATTGGATAGCAGGTCATTCTTTATCAGCGTAAACGCGAGTTATTTAGAATATAGGATGTGCAATACAGCCTGTCAACTAAACTGTAATATGTCGAGCGCACGAAAGACGTATATAGTAGTGATGCCCCATAGGCGTGAACTTCAGCACGGCTGTCATCCTGAGCGCAGCGAAGGATCTCTCTGCGGCCAGAGAGATCCTTCGCTGCGCTCAGGATGACACTGATGAAGCGGCTTGGTTTGACTGGCAAAACGTCTTCTTTGAAATGGATTGCCCCTTGCGGGCATCATGTGGGGTGGGCATCATACGGTGGTGCTTAGTTATATTACTGAACCATATACACTTTTTCAGCGTATCTTGCTTGACAGAGACGATCTTTCGCTCGTACCATATAAGCGTATAATTGAATACTTGTTCAGACATGTCACGGTCACGCTGACGAGCTCCCTGGAAAGGTTACGCACGTTACCATGAGAATCTATAATACCCTCACCCGACATATTGAAGAGATAGTTCCTATAGAAGATGGCAAAATCAAAATGTATTCGTGCGGCCCCACGGTCTACCGTTATATTCATATTGGCAACTTGCGCACTTTTATCATGGCCGACTGGCTCCGCCGAACCTTTGCGTATCGTGGTTTCGAGGTCCTGCACGTTAAAAATATTACCGATGTTGGCCATATGCGCCAGGAAATGGTCGATCGCGGCGAAGATAAAATGCTGGCCCAGGCTCGTAAAGAGGGCAAAACATCAGTACAGATTGCCCAGTTCTATACCGATGCCTTTCACGAGGATGAAGCTAAACTCAATATACTGCCCGCCCATATCTTTCCCCGTGCCACTCAGCATATTCCTGAAATGATCACCATCATTGCGGGGCTGCTAGAAAAAGGCATTGCCTATGAAGTGAATGGCTACATTTATTACGACATCAAACGCTTTCCTGACTACGGCAAACTCTCCGGCAACCAACTGGAAAACATGCTAGCAGGTGTGCGTGAAGGCGTTGATGCCGACCGCCATAATCCAGAAGACTTTCCCCTGTGGAAACCTGCCGAACATGGACGCGAAATGGCATGGGATAGCCCGTGGGGGCGTGGTTTCCCCGGCTGGCACATCGAGTGTAGTGCCATGTCCATCAAATATCTCGGTGAGCATTTCGACCTGCACACTGGCGGGGTCGATAACATCTTCCCTCACCATGAAGATGAAATTGCCCAGAGCGAAGGCTATACCGGCCAGCAATTTGTCAACTACTGGGTACACGCTCAACACCTGCTGGCCGATGGACAGAAAATGGCTAAATCGACCGGTAACGCCTACACCTGCTCCGAGATCGAGGCTCGCGGCTTCGATCCCATGTCCCTGCGCTATTTCTACACTACTGCGCTCTATCGCAGTCGCCTCAACTTTACCTTCCGTGCCTTGCAAGCTGCCCAGACATCGCTAGAACGCCTACAGAGCCGCGCCTATGAGTTATTCATCCGCTCAGATCAGTCCCTTGCCCTCTCCTGCGAACCCCTTGTGAATCATCCTTATCAGGAGAGATTCCTGGCTGAGGTCGAGAATGACCTGAACATGCCTCGCGCTATGGCCGTTGTGTGGGATATGTTGCGCTCAGATGCATATGATCCCACTACCAAAGTACGCCTCTTGCTCGACTCTGATCGTAT
>WNGQ01000111.1_pt1 | contig 117060 bp, 111 predicted proteins | sample 5407661 | NCBI WGS metagenome assembly WNGQ01 (sample SAMN13153382, study PRJNA577476) | soil metagenome | isolation source: 60 cm soil or saprolite under Garry oak tree replicate 2 | place: USA:California | collected 2016-06-15 | reverse complement strand
CGATCGTGGGAGACCGGCCCATCCCGACGCGGGCGATGCCCGAGGTCGTCGCCCGGGTCGGCGTCGACCTCGATCCGGTCGACGTGACCGACGCGGATGCCGCCCGATGGTTGCGCGCCTGCCTGTGGCCGGATCAGCCGGAGCGGGTCGCGAGGCTCGAAGCGGAGATGGCGTTGGCGGCGACGGCCCCTCCGCTGCTGCTGCAAGGTGACGCCGTCGAGGTGGTGCCCGATGCCTTCGCCCGTGTGCCCGCGGACGCCCTGCCTGTCGTCACCACGACGTGGGCGCTGTCGCGCTTCCCGCTCGAGCGCCGCCTGCGCTTCCTGCACCGCCTCGACGAAGCGGCGGCCGGCCGGTCGGTGGCGTGGGTGTCGGCGGAGGGGGTCGGAGTCGCGCCGACGATACCGACACTTGGCGATCGCCGCGCCTCTGGCCACAGCATCATCGGTCTGGCGGTGTTGGACCGGTCGGCTCTGCGCGCCGAGGCCATTGGCCGCTGCTGGTCGCAGGGCCGCTTGCTGGCGTGGCTGGCAGACTCCTAGTGTCCGGTCAGGTTGATCCGTCGACAAGTTTCCTGGAATCGGGATTTCGTAGTCTGGAGTGGTTCTGAAGAGGCAAGAGCCTCGACAGAAGGCCACCCACGACTACGTCCGCAACGGCACCCTGGACCTGTTTGCCGCCCTGGAGGTCGCCACCGGCAAGGTCATCACCGACCTGCGCAAGTCCCACACCGCTGCGGACTTCATCGCGTTCTTGAACAAGATTGACCGCGAGGTCACCGACGACCTCGACGTACACGTCATCCTCGACAACCTCTCCACCCACAAGACCCCGGCCGTGCGCGAGTGGCTACTGCGTCACTCCCGGTTCCACTTCCACTTCACCCCCACCTACGGGTCGTGGATGTATCGCGTCGAGCGCACCGCAGCGTCCAAGCGCTCGCCCAGGACATCCGCGACTGGGTCGAGACCTGGAACGACAACCCCCGACCCTTCACCTGGCACAAGAGCGCCGTTGTCGAAGGCGGTGGGGCCTGGGGCCGCAGGCGCGTCGTAGGGGTCATCCTGTCAGGGGCTATGGAGGCGCAGCGGGTGGTCATGGCAGCCAGTCGATCGGGTCCTGCGCACCGCGGAGCTATCGACTCCTCTCACGTGAAGTCGCAGCTCTTGCGGGTTTGAATATGAGAGTGTCTGGGCTACATGACCAGCGCGCGAACCGCGCGCTCAAACCCAACAACGCTGGGCCAGGCCGGGGTCGACCAGTTCCAGGCCCTCGAAGAACCGCTCGATCTCCGCGCGGGAACGGTTCACATAGGGTGTCACGGTTGCGCTTGGGCGACCGCATGGAGGTGGTCTCTGGTGGAAAGGCCGCGCACCTGGCAGGAGATGCGAGACTGGTCGGTCCAGTTGCTGCGGCAGCGGACCGGCGCAGACGTTGAGTCGTGGAATCGGCGTATCGCCGAGCAGGGGTTGGCCGATGAGGCGGCGTTGCGAGCCTGGCTCGGCGAGCACGGCGTTACCGGGTATGCGCAGATGCTGCTGGTGATGGAGCGGTTCGGGTATCCGGACTATCTGCTCGCCACGGCCGATCAGCTGATCGACGGCCAGTACGCTGGCCGGGAGCACCTGCGGCCGATCCTCGACGCGATCCTGATGGTCGTGCAGGCGTTTGGTCCTGTGAGCGTGCAGGCCCGCAAGGGGTACGTGTCGCTGGTGACGCCGCGCCGGACCTTTGCGGTCGTCAAGGCGACCACCAGACAACGGGTCGATCTTGGGTTGCGCATCGACGGCCAGCAGCCGGCCGGACGGCTCCAGGACGGCACCCGTCTGGCTGGCGGAACGATCAACCTGCGGATCGCGCTTACCGCACCTGCCGACTTGGACGACGAGGTCGCCGGCTTGCTGCGCCGCGCCTACGAGGCGAACACCTGACGTTGGAGGTCGCGATGCGAGTGGTTCTCACCGGTGCGCACGGCAAGGTCGGCCGTGCCACGACCAAGGCCCTGCTTGCGGCTGGTCACCACGTCACCACCACAGACCTCACCCGTCCGACCTACGAGCGGCCGGAGCCGGGCGCGCCCCGCTACCTGCAGGCTGACCTCACCGACGCGGGGCAGGCGTTCGCGGTTGTCCGCGGCGCCGAGGCGGTGGTGCACGCCGCCGCGATTCCCGAACCGACGCAGAACCCGCCGCAGGTGGTCTTCCAGACCAACCTGATGATGACCTTCAATCTGTTGGAGGCTGCCGTCCGCTTCGGCGCGACGCGGTTTGTGCACATCTCCAGCGAGACCGTCCCAGGGTTCTACTTCCCGGAGCGGCCGTTTCTGCCCGACTACGCACCCGTGGACGAGCAGCACCCGATCCGCCCGCAGGACCCCTACGCGCTGTCGAAGTACTTCGGCGAGTTGCTGATGGACGCCGCGGTGCGCCGCTGCGACATCCGCTGCATCTCGATCCGACCGAGCTGGGTGCAGCACGAGGGCAACTACGAGCGCAACCTCGGCCCGCAGGTCCGCGACGCCTCGGTGCTCAGCGCGGGCCTGTGGAGCTACGTCGACGTCTACGACCTGGCTGACGCGATCGTGCTGGCGGTCGCTTCAGAGCTGCCGGGCCACGAGGTCTTCTATGTCGCCTCGCCGGACAATGCCGGTGGCCACGACTTCCAGCAGGTCCTGCGGGAGTACTACGGCGACCAGATCCAGCTGCGGCCGCTGGCCCGCTCCGACGCCTCCGGGGTCTCCTCGGCCAAGGCGATCCGGCTGCTCGGCTGGCAGCCGACGCGGTCCTGGCGCGACTACCTGGACGAACACGGCCGGGCGATCACCTGACGACAGGCCCCTGCCATGGGCCTCGGCGACGTCGTGCTCTTGCATGCCGCTGCGGGCGGTGTTGGCCAGTTCACGGTCCAGCTTGCCAAGCGGGCTGGCGCCCGCGTCCTCGGCACCGTCTCGACCGAGGAGAAGGCGGCGATCGGACGTTCTCCGAGTCACTGGCGCGCCGCGCGCTCGGGCGGGCGCTCGGGCGAGGAGTCGTCACTGGCCAACTCGTACCGGTGGTAGGCGCGGTCCTGTCCTGACCCTCGCCCGAAATAGTGCCAGCCAGGGAAGTTGAAGTCGGCCGTCACCGATTTCGGCAGTAGCAGCGAGGCTTCCAGGAACGCCTCGAGATCTGGGATGCCGTAGACGTTGACCTCCCAGCCCCACTCCTCGACGCGGCCGAGCAGCTCCCGGATTTCCTGGGTCCGCCAGTCCAGCGACAGGCGGTTCACCCCCCAGGACCGCAACGCGTCGACGATCTCCTTGGCGAGGGTCGGGGCGGCGAGGAGCAACGGGGCGAGGAAGTCGACCGGCACGGTGACGGTCGCTCCGGGGTGGGCCTCGGCCAGGCGCCGGAGGCCGGCCTCGCCAAGCGTCTCGATGGACCCATTGCAGAGCAGCGAAGCGTCGTCGAAGCCGATACTGGCGACGAGGGCGAGCATCCGCTCGATGACCTCGCCGCCCTCCTTCAGGTCGAGCGCGACCGAACGTCCCTGCTCATGCAGCGCCCGCAGGCACGCTTCCAGCCGGAACGGGCGCTCGGCACGGTGCCATGGGGACTCCTCAAACGAGTCGTGCCGCAGCACCAGCCGGTCCAGTGGGTCCCGGCGGATGTCGCATTCCGCCCAGTGCACGCCGGACGCCAGGAACTGGCGGAGGTTGGCCTCGTCGTTCACGCCGTGCCAGATGAACTGCACCCGCCGGCGCAGCTCCTCCTCGGAGACCAGCTCAGCCAGGCCGTAGGTGGTGCCCCGGACCGTCCGCGGCGTCACGGCCCGCTGCGACGCGAAGATCGTCTCGGCATGGAGAAACAGGATCTCGTGGGTCTCGTCAGCCTCGGCCATCGCCTGGATGTTGGCCGGCTGGTTGTCGACCACCGCCACGACCATCAGCCCACGCTCCTGGAGCGCGCGGATGCAGGCCACCTTCGACTCGGCGACGCGCTGGCCCCAGCCGTGCGGGTTCATGTACAGCAGCGCCGGCGGGAACGCCACCCGGTAGGCGCTGCCGAGGGCATTCAGCGTTTGCAGGGTGAGGTCGCGGATCTCCTCGGGTCGTCCGGTGTCGAGCGCCACGCAGGTCGCCGGCTGCAGCTGGAACCACCGGATCACGCCGAGCACGCCCTGGTAGGGCCGGTTGGCAGCGAGGATCGCCTCAGGACTCCACCGATGCTCGGCATACCAGGCCAGCACGTCGGCGCGGACGGGAGCGGGAAGGGTCACGTCCGCCAGGAACTCGTCGATGCGGTCCTCGTGGACAGTGACGTCCGCGGCACGGAGCCCGTGGAAGTGGTCGGTGCCGTGCTCCCGGTCATAGGCCAGCAGGGCGTGGACCACCAGGTAGCGCGTGTCCAGGATCGTCCCGTCGATGTCGAAGACGATGCACAGTTCGCGGTCGTGGTAGGCGCGGCGCATGCCGTCATAGTGGGTGGCCAGCTCCCACATCCAGTCGGGGCCGGGTCGTTGCAGCGGACGAGCGTCCCAGAACCGAGAGCGGGGATGCTTGCCGGCCCTGGCCGTCATGGCATTCCCATCCCCTGCGACCTCCTCTTGCGGCTCAAGCGCTGCACGTCAGGCCGAACTCCCCTCCGTTCTAGGCTCGCCTCCGGTACTGCTGCATGGACAGCGTCTGAAGCGGGAGCGGCGGACGCATGACGATCCCGGTTTCTTCCGGTGGTGGCCCGGTCGCGCAGGTGTCGGAGCAGCGAAACCCCGTGGTTTCCCGGATGTTCGGCGCCGTGTGACTCCCTAGCCTGCGGCTGCGGCAGAGCAGACCAGGGAGGACGCGATGGAGCAGGCGGTGACCGCCCATGACGCGGACATGACGTCGGCGAAGGCTGCCCGGATGGTTGCCGAGGCCTTCATCAGGGCGCTTACGGCACAGGACTTCGAGGGGCTGAAAGGGCAGCTGGCGCCGCAGGTTCGGTTCCGTGCGCTGGTTCCGTCCGGGACACGGGCGGCGTCGGGGGTCGAGGGGGCGATCGGCCTGCTGCGGCGGTGGTTCGGGGATGCGGACGCCGTCCGGTTGGTGGGCTCGGAGGTCGGGGTTATCGGGGACCGCTCGTCGATGACCTACCGGTTCCAGGTCCGTGAGGCCGGCAGTTGGCACGTCGTCGAGCAACGGGCCTTCATCGACCTGGCCGCGGGGCGCATCACGGCCGTCGACCTACTGTGCTCCGGGTTCCGCCCTCTCCTCGACGACCCTGTGCGTGAGGCGAACGATGCGGCGACTGGGACCGCTCGTCCCGCGACCGAGCACACCCTTGATGCCGACGGAGCGACCTGCGCGACGCTCACGCCGATGATCGCCACCGCACTCAAGCCGCTGCAGCGCGGAGACGTGCTGGTCGTGCGCAGTGACGACCCGGCGGCCGTGGACGGGATCCCATCGTGGGCCAGGCTGACCGGAAACGAACTGGCCGGGATGGAGCAGCTCGCCGGCGGCACAGCCGTCTTCCATATCCGCAAGCGCTAGCGACGGAGGCCACGATGGCGAAGATGCTGTTCCACTGCACCCACGGCAAGGAGGACCCCGAGCGCGCCACGTTGCCGTTCATCCTTGGCAACGTCGCGGCGCCGAACGTGGTCGAGTATCTTGCCCTGGGGGCGGCGTCGATCACGTTCTAGGGGGACTGTCCCGATCCTGCATGGATGACCTGCTCATCGACCGGGAACGCGAACGGGCGCAGCTCGACGCGCAGGTCGCTGACGCCCGCTCGGGCTGCGGGTCGCTGGTACTGCTGGCGGGCGAGGCAGGGGTCGGCAAGACAACCTTGGCGCGGCGCGTGCTGGCCGCCTCCGGCCTCGCCGTGCTGGAGGGCGCCGAGGTGCAGGCCGGCGCCGCTGCGTACGGGCCGATCGTCTCGGTGCTGCGATCCCACCTGTGTTCGGGGCCGGACAGGGACAGGGACGGGGCTGGGTGGCTCGCCGCCGCGCCGCTCGCAGCGCAGCTGGCGCTGCTGCTGCCGGAGCTTGGCGCTCCCGCGCCAGAGGGGGACCGGGCGACGCTGTTTGCGGCGATCCGCTCGGCCCTCGCGGCGATCGCCGCGCAGCGCCCGGCGGCGCTGTTCCTCGACGACCTGCACTGGGCTGACGACGCCACCCTGGAGCTGCTCCCGGCACTGGCGCGCTGGTTGGCGGCGGAGCCGCTGCTGGTGCTTGGGGCCTACCGCAGCGACGAGATCCCCAGGGGGCACCCGCTGCGGCGGATGCGCAGCGAGCTGCGGCGAGCGGGCCACCTCCGGGAGGTCGTGGTGGAACCGCTCGACGCGGCGGCCACCGCGGCCTTGCTGGAGCGGACCCTGGGAGCACCGGCGGCGCCGTCGCTGCGCCGCGCCGTGTTCGACCGCACTGATGGTGTTCCCTTTTTTGTCGAGGAACTCGGGTCGGCGCTGGCCGCGAGCGCGCGGGCCGGGCGGGGCCCCGCTGGTCTGGAGCTCCGCGACGGGGAGGACCTGCCGCTCCCCGAGAACGTTCGGGACGCCGTCCTGTTGCGTGCGGCCGGACTGTCCGGCGCTGCGCGCGCCGCGGTCATGGCAGCGGCCGTCGCCGGGCAGTCGTTCGATCCCGACCTGGTGGCCGACGTCGCAGGCCTCCGCGAATGGCCGGACGAGCTGATCCGCCGTGGCATCGTGACCGAGACCGGTCATGCGCGCATGGCATTTCGGCATGCACTGGTCCGCGACGCCTTCTACGGCGAGATCCCCTGGAGCCGGCGCCTGGCGCTGCACCGCGCCGTGGCGCAGCGGCTCGAGACTGGCGGCGCGCCGCCGGCTGTGGTGGCGCAGCAGTGGCTGCGGGGACGGCGGCCCGATCGGGCCAGGCCGGCGTTGCTGGCGGCGGCGGACCGGTTCTATGCGGTGCACGCCTACCACGACGCGGCGCGCGCCGTCCGCCAGGCGCTGGAGCTGTGGCCGGAGAGGCGTGACGAGGACACCCGGCTGGAGGCCCTGGAGCGTCTCGGCCAGTGTGCCGAGCTGGCCGGCGACCTCGGTGGGGCCGTCGTGCCGTGGCGGGAGGCGGCGGAGGGACGCCAGTCGCGGGGCGATCTCCTCCGACTGGGCATGGTGGAGCGCCGGCTGGCTTCGGTGTTCGAGCTGCAGGGGCGCTGGCAGGAAGCGCTGGCGGCACGGGAGCAGGCTGCCGCCGCCTTCAGCAGCGCCGGCCAGCGGGCCGACGCGGCCGCCGAACGGCTCGCCGCAGCGGCCCACCTGCGATCGGCCGCGAGCTTCCGGGCGGCACTGAGCCTGCTGGAGACCGCCCTGCAGGAAGCCCGCCTGGCAGCGCGGGCCGATCTTGAGGCACGGATCCTCGGCCTCGAGGGCAACGTCCGCGCGAGGATGGGGGAGGGCCAGGACGCGGTGGCACTGGTGCGGGCCGGGCTGGCGATCGCGCTGGCGCACGGCCTCGCCGGGCCGGCAGCCGAGATCTACCAGCGGCTGGCCGACTCGCTGGAGCATGCCGGGGACTACCCGGCAGCGAAGGAGACCTACGACACGGCGGCCAGCTTCTGCGCCACCAACGCGCTCGAGCCCACAGCGCAGCTCTGCCTGGCCTGCCTGACCGCCGTCCTGCGGCAATGCGGCGAGTGGGACCGCGCGGCCACGCTCTGCCGGCAGGTCATCGCCTCGCCCGAGGCGACCGTCCACGCCCGGATCGTCGCCACCGGCATGCTCGGCTCGATCCTCGGCCTGCGTGGCCAGACCAGACGGGCCCGGCCGCTGCTGCTGGAGTCGCTCACCCTGGCCCGCCGGATCGAGCTGGCGGCGATGGAGCTGCTGGCGACGTGGGGGCTCGCCATCGTGGACCAGGCAGACGGCGCGCCGGACGCCGCGGCGGAGCGCTGCCGCTCGATCCTGGAGCGGTGGCAGCAGACCGAAGAGCGCCATTACGTGATCCCGGCGCTCCGCTGGGCGGCGACCTTTTTTGTGGAGTCGGGCGACGGTGCCGGCGCGCGGCCGTGTGCGGCGGCGCTGGCGCAGATCGCCACCGACACCGGGCGGGACGAGGCCATGTCCGCGCTGGCGCACGCGCTTGGCGAGACGGCGCTGCTGGACGGGAACCCGGAGCAGGCGGCTGACCAGTTCGCTCGGGCCCTGGCGCTGCTGCAGGGCGTCGACGCCCCCTTCGAGCGAGCGGAATCAGCGCGTCGCGCCGGTGCAGCCCTCGCCATGAGTGGTCGGCGGGGGGAGGCAGTGGAACGCCTCGTGGCCGCCTACCGCACGGCGCGGCGGCTGGAGGCCAGACCGCTGCTCGATAAGGTGGCGGACAGCCTGGCCGCGCTCGGTGAGCAGGCAGAGCGGCGTCTCGGCCCACGAGCCGCCGCGCAACTCGCGCACGGCGGCCTCACCCGCCGGGAGGTCGAGGTCATCCGGCTGGTCGCCACGGGACGGACCAACCGCGAGATCGCACGCGAGCTGTTCCTCAGCCCACGGACCATCGAGATGCACGTCGGGAGCATCCTGCTCAAGCTCGACTGCCGCTCCCGAGCCGATGCGGCCCGCCGGGCCAGCGAGCTCGGCCTGCTGCCCCCACCCGAAGCCTCCACGCCCGTCGCGCGCTAGGCCTTACGGCCAATGCCGCCGTAGAGCCAGATGCGGTCAAGGCTGCTGGGGAGGGGACCGTCCGGCTGCCACAGCGGAATCTGCACGAGGCCGGGGTCCACGAGATCCAGGCCGTCGAAGAAGCCGGCGATCTCGTCCTTGGAACGCAGCACGAACGGGGCGGTGGCCCGGTTGTAGGGGCGCACAGCCTGTTGTGCCAAGGCCGGGTCGAAGTCCTGGGTGCCGTGCGAGATGACCAGGTAGCTGCCTGGCGACATGACCTGCTTGAGCCGGGCCACGATCCCGGCTGGGTCCTCCTGGTCGCGGATGAAATGCAGGATCGCCACCAGGAGGATCGCCATGGGTTGGTCGAAGTCGAGCGTTGCGTGGACCTCGGGGTGCGCCAGGATCCCGTCGGGCACCCGCAGGTCGGCCTGGATCACCGTGGTCCTGCTCTGGTCGTGGGCGGCCAGCAGCGCCCTGGCGTGGACCAGCACGATCGGGTCGTTGTCCACGTAGACGACGCGGGAGCCGGGCGCGACCGCGTGGGCGACCTCGTTGGTGTTGCCCTGCGTCGGGAGTCCGGTGCCGATATCGAGGAACTGGCGAATCCCGGCCGCCCCAGCCAGGAAGCGGACTGCCCGCCCCAGGAACGCCCGGTTCGCGCGGGCCATGTCGCGTCCTTCCGGCAGGACCGCGAGAACCTCCTCGGCGGCCTTGCGGTCGGCCGGGAAGTTGTCTTTGCCGCCGAGGTAGTAGTCGTACATCCGGGCCGGATGCGCCACGCTGGTGTCGAACCCCGACCCAGGCTCGTGTTGTGCATTCACCCAGCAATCGTTCCATAGCGTCGGAGCGGTGACCAGCCCGCTATGGATTCCCTCAGCCCCATCAGCGAGGGTTGCGAAGCTGTCACCCGAGCAGGTCCCTGTTGCCCTGCTCGGTCTTGCGCCAGAAGCTGGGCAGTGAGGCTCACTGCCCAGCTTCTCCCGCGGCGGCCGGTTACGGGGCGTCGCAGCGCATCGACGAAGGGCCAGTCACCCCCATCCAAGGCAATGGGAGCACTAAGGAAGCTTTTGCACATGTCACATAAATAGTAGACATGGCGCAGCAAGTTTGGTCAGCTCAATTGGTCAGTTGCCAGCTGCCGCGCTGCGGCGTTCCAGTAGCACAACGTCGCGCCAGCGGCCGTTGAGCTGGCCGAGGCGCTCGCGGACACCGACCACGCGGAAGCCGACGCGGCGGTGCAGCGCGAGGCTGGCCTGGTTCTCGGGGAAGATGCCGGTCTGGATGGTCCACAGCCCGGCCGCCTCCGACGCGGCGAACAGTTGCTCCAGCAGGGCCCTGCCGATGCCTTGGCCGGCGGCGTCCGGGGCGACGTAGACGCTCTCCTCGGCCACTCCGGCGTAGGCGCAGCGGTCGCTGACCGGCGACAGGGCAGTCCAGCCGAGCACATGATCGTGCTCGTCCACCGCGACCAGTCGCGGGCTCGCCAGGTGGTGGGCGTCCCACTGCTCCCACGCCGGCACCGAGGTCTCGAAGGTCGCGTCGCCGGTGGCGATCCCGGCAGCGTAGATCGCCGCGACCGCTGGCCAGTCGGGCGCCGCCATCTCGCGGATATGCCAGGTGCGCTGCGTGCTCAAGCTCAAGCCTGCTCCTGTCGGGTCCGACCCGGAACTCCGGGACTCCAGGCTTCCGAGACTGCCGGACGGCGCAACAGAGACGGAGCGGGGGAGGGAGATGTCTCGATCGAACATCGACGGTAGTCGATGGAGTGAAGCTGGGCAAGGTCGCGCCAGTTTGACGAAACCAGCAGCGACAAAGGAACATAAGCCGGTCGATGCTGGATGAACCACATGTTCTGGCGTCGGCACAGCACGCACAGCATGCACGCCCGTCGCCCTGCTCCCCCCCCACGTCTGGCCCCCCCAACAGCGTGACGCAGGCGGACAAGATGAGCATTGACCAACATGTCGTGCCCGTTGCAGGGCACGACCGGCTGCTTGCGGCAGCGCGACCAGGACCGGATCGCGCCGTCGTCTTGCCGCTGCATGCCCTCGTCCTGATCACCGGCCTCGCCGCAGTGATCGTGCGGCAGGGCGCCTACCACACCAGCGGGCAGCGGATAGGCGTGGTGGTGCTGGCGCTGGCAGTCGCCCTGGCGCTCTGGAAGGAGCCACGAATCTGGCGCGACGGGACCCTCGCGGTCCTGCCCGTGTGCGTGGCGCTCGCCGGGTGGGCAGTGCTGAGCGCCAGGCTCGCCGGCAACACGGCGAGTGCGTGGTCGACCGTCGGCCTGCTGGCGGGCGTGGTGGCGGTGATCATGGTGTGCCGGCGGGTCCCTCCGGCACAGCGCGACGCGCTGGCGGGGGCGGCGGTGGCGCTCGGCGTCCTGGTCGCCGCCAGCGGCTGGATCGGGGTCGCCTGGCGGCACGTGCCCTGGGCCCTCCAGGACCGGGCGCTGTGGCGGGCGGCGACCACCCTCACCTACGCCAACGCCGGCGCCGGGCTGCTGGTGCCCCTCACCGTGGTCGCCCTGGCCCAGCGGACGGTGCGCCCGCGTGCGGCGCTGCCCGCGCTCGCGAGTTGCATGCTGCTGGTCGGGCTCGGGGCGACGCTGAGCCGCGGCGGCGCCGTCGCCCTGGTGGTCGGCCTGGTGGTGCTGGCGTGGCTGCTTGGATGGGCCGCAGTCGCGCAGGCGCTGGCGGCGCCGGCGCTGGGTGCGCTGGTCGCCCTCGCCGGCTTGGCGCCGTCCATGCCGGCGAGCGCGGCGCCGCGCCCGGCACTTGCGGTTGTCGCGCTGCTGGCCGGGCTGGCCGTCGCCGCCGGCCTGCCGCTGCTCGGCCTGCGGCTGGGCCGCCGGGGCGCCGTGGCGGCGCTGCTCGGGGCCCTGCTGGTGGTGGCCCTGCTGGTGCCAAGCGCCCTGGCCGTCGGCGTCCCACAGACCGTCGCCCACTTCCGGCTGAGCTTCACCTCCTCCGACCGCGTCCAGGCGGCGAAGGCGGCGCTGCGGGTGGCCGCCGCGCGGCCGCTGACCGGCGCCGGGCCTGACCGGGCACTGCTGTTCTGGAAGGCCGCCAATGGGCGCACCCTGGTGATCCAGTACGCCCACAACGAGTACCTGCAGGAGCTGGCCGAGCTGGGCGCCGTCGGCCTGGCGCTGCTGCTGCTGTTGCTGGCCCTAGCCGCGCGCATGGTGTGGCACGGGCAACAGGTGGCCGGGTCGCGCGCGACCTGGGCGGGAGTGGTCGCCGCGCTGGTGGCGCTCGCCCTCCACAGCGGCTTCGACTTCCTCTGGCACCTACCGGCAATTCCGCTGGTCGGCGCTCTGCTGATCGGCATCACCGCGCTCCCCGTCAGCGAGAAAGGAGGACGCCCCAGGCAGGCAGCCCACAGCTGACCCTGGACCCGACGATTGTCGAGGAGCGTTGTGCTTGTGATCCACCGCATCAGAGACAGCGTCATAACTCTTATCTGGAACCTCCGAAACCTCAGGAACGTGAAGCGTTCGTGGCTGGCGATCGGCGCCTCCATCCTGGTCGGCGCGGCTCTGGCCGCCGCCAGTCCGCTGTTCCCGGCCATCAGCCAGTCGCCCCACTCCCCGCCGGACTCGGCGCCGGACTCGGCACCGCAGTCGGCACCACAGTCGCCGCCGCAGTCGGCGCCGGTGTCGGCGGCGACGCCGATGGTCCAAATCCAGGCGCACGCCACGCTGCAGCGCCACAACCGCACCGTGGTGGTGCAGGTGCAGCTCGACTGCGGGTCGGCCAGCACCAACGGCGGCATGGTCGAGCTGACCGTGCGCCAGCGCGTCGGCAACCGGACCGTCCGCGGCACCGAGCGCACCGACAGCGTCGCCTGCGACGGCACCGTGCAGGACTACGCCGTCCCCGCGCAGGACGGGCGCGTGTTCCATCCTGGCACCGCCGTCGCCACGGCACAGGCGTCGGTCTGCACCATGGGCGACTGCGCGCAGGATACGGACACCCGCAGGATCCAGATCACCCACTAAGCCGCCTGACCCTGACCCGACGACCCTGACCCGATGAGATAACCCTCGAGACGCCGCACCCAGAGCCACGATTCTCCCGATAGAAGCTTGTATCTTCTATGACGTGAATCTACCGTTCAGAGGTAGTGGGAGAACTTCGCGGGGGGCTCTGGGGCGGCGTGTTCTACTGGATCTATGACCTGCCGATCTGGCTGACGTTCCTGGTGTTTGCCGGCGTGTTCGTCGGGTTGGCCTGGGTCGGGATTATCGCGCTGCGGCCCGGCGTGCGGCGCTGGTTCGGTCCCCAGCCGGGCCAGAACGACATGGTGATCATGGTGCTCACCGCCGCCGGTGTCTTCTACGGCCTGCTGCTCGGCCTGATCGCGGCGGCCACCTACCAGAATTTCTCCGACAGCGACCAGACCGTCTCGGCGGAGGCGTCGGTGCTGGCGGCGCTGTACCGCGATGCCTCCGGCTACCCGCAGCCCCTGCGCGGGCAACTGCAGGCAGACCTGCGCGCGTACACCAGCTACGTGATCGAGGAGGCCTGGCCGGCGCAGCGGCGCGGGATCGTGCCCGAGGGCGGCACCGCCCGCGTCACGGTGTTCTGGAACCACCTGCTCACCTTCCAGCCGGCCACTCCCGGCCAGCAGGTGCTGTACCAGGCGACCATGGACCAGTTCGGCAAGTTCGTGGACGTGCGGCGCCAGCGGCTCCAGGACGTGACCGCCGGGCTGCCGGCAGTGCTGTGGTGGGTGCTGGCCGGCGGCGCCCTCATCAACATCATGCTCACCTGGCTGTTCTCGATGGACAAGCTGTGGGCGCACCTGATCCTGGCCGGGTTGTTCGCGTTGTTCCTGGGACTGATGGTGTTCCTCATCGCGGCGCTGGACCACCCCTTCCGCGGCGGCTTGAGCGTCGGCCCGGACGCCTTCGAGCTGGTCCAGCGCAGCCTCATGCGGAGCTGAGGGGCTGCGTGGTTGCTGAACCATGAAGCTCGCCCCGGTCCAGGGGTGGTCTAATCGTTCAAGCTCCGCCGCGGTTCGTGTCAGGTCGAGACGCGAGGAGGCGAGATGAAGCTCAATGGCAAGGCCGCCGTGGTCACCGGCGGCGGTTCGGGGATCGGCCGCGCCACCTGCACCGAGTTCGTCAAGGAGGGCGCGGCGGTGGTGGTGGTCGACCGCAACGCCGCCGCGGCCAGGGCGGTGGTCAAGGAGCAGGAGGCGCGCGGCGGCCGCGCCGTCGCGCTCGTCGGCGACGTGGCCGACCCGGCGGTCTGCGACGGCATGGTGGCGGCTGCGGTGCGGGCCTTCGGCGGCATCGACATCCTGGTGAACAACGCCGCCGCGGTGCTGCAGAGCACCGTCGTCGAGATGACCGACGAACAGTGGGACCACATGATCAAGGTCGACCTGTACGGGCCGTTCTACGGCGCGCGCGCCGCCGCCAGGCAGATGATCGCCCAGGGCCGCGGCGGCAGGATCCTGACCACCTCGTCGGTGATGGCGGTGCAGTCGCGCACTCTGCAGGGCGCCTACACCGCCGCCAAGGCCGGCGTGCTGGGCCTCTCCAAGTCGCTGGCGATCGAGCTGGGACCGCACGGCATCACCGTCAACTGCGTCCTGCCCGGCCACATCCGCACGCCGCTGACCGAGCCGATGTTCACCCCGCCGGTGGCGCGGGCCTTCGAGGCGCGCATCCCCCTGCGCCAGCTCGGCGAGGCCGAGTGGATCGCGCGCGTGTTCGCCTTCCTGGCCTCCGACGACGCCCGCTACATCACCGGCGGCGAGATCCTCGCCGACGGCGGCTACAGCATCTCCGGCGAGCTGCCCGGCGTCGCCTTCGGACCCACCAGCCAGGAGACCTGAGCCACCATGCCGAAGCCCTGGACGATCAAGGCGCTGGACACCGGCAGCTCGGTCATCGACCGCTCGGTCATCACCTACCTGGTCGGCTGCGGCGAGCCCGTGAAGATCCCGCGGGTCATGTTCGTGCTGGAGGGCGCGACCACCGTGGTGGTCGATACCAGCGTGCCCCCCGGCGCCGCGGCGGCCGAGTTCATCGGCGAGCAGTTCGAGCGCAGCACGGAGCAGGAGCCCCGCAACGCCCTGTCGCTGGCGGGCGTCGACCCCGGCGACGTCGAGCTGGTGGTGCTCACCCACCTGCACTGGGACCACGCCGGCAACTGCGACCTGTTCCCGGAGGCGCGGGTGCTGGTGCAGGAGGCGGAGCTCCGCTACGCGCTCGCTCCCGGCCGCTTCTTCCGCAGGTCGTTCTTGTCGCCGCTGTCGGGCTGGGGCCAGCCGCCCTACCTGCTGCCGAACCTCGACGTGGTCCGGGCTGAGCAGGAGCTGCTGCCGGGCCTGCACGTGGTCCCGGTCCCCGGCCACACCCCCGGCTCCCAGGCGGTGCTGGTCGACACCGCGGAGGGTCGCTATTGCATCGCCGGCGACGCGGTGATGAGCTACGACAACCTCGACCGCGACGTTCCGGGCGGCTTCCACCTCCAGGTCGACGACTCGATGGACTCGATGGACCTGCTGCGGCGCCGTGCCGACCACGTGCTGCCGTCCCACGACTACCGCCTCTTCCCCACAGGCGGCGTCAGCGTGTTCCCGGCCCCGGGTACACCGGCCCCGGGTACACCGGCCCCGGGTACACCGGCCCCGGGTACACCGGCCCCGGGTACACCGGCCCCGGGTACACCGGCCCCGGGTACACCGGTCCCGGGTACACCGGTCCCGGGTACACCGGCCCCGGGTACACCGGTCCCGGGTACACCGGTCCCGGGTACACCGGTCCCGGGTACACCGGTCCCGGGTACACCGGCCCCGGGTACACCGGCCCCGGGTACACCGGCGGCGGGCAGGCGGTCGTCGCCGTCTTCCAGCACCAGCGAGCGGCGTAGCGCGTGACCGCGTCGTTCCAGCAACCGTCCGGCTCCGGGTCCGGCCCCGGACCCGGAGCCGGACGCTGGCCGGGGATCGCACCAGCGGAGCTGCGCCTGGAGACCCACCACGGGGCACCCTGCCTCGCATGGGCGCAGCGACCCCATGACCTGGCCGCGCTGCTGCTGGACGCCACCGCCCGCAGCCCGCAGCGGGAGATCCTGGTGTGCCAGGGCGAGCGCCTCACCTACGCCGAGTTCGTTGCCCGGGTGCGGCGGCTGGCCGGGCTGCTGCGCGACGACTGCGGCGTGCGCCAAGGGGACAGGGTCGCGCTGCTGCTGGTCAACGGCCTGCCGCTGGCTGTGGCGGTGTTCGCGGTCGCCTGGCTCGGCGCGGTCGCGGTGCCGCTCAACACCAAGCAGAAGGCGGCCGAGCTGTCGCTGTGCCTCACCGACGCCGCCCCCCGCGCGCTGCTGCTCAACCCCGACTGGTGGGCAGCGGCAGCCTCCGGGGTGGCCGCCGCCGGGGTGGAGCACCTGGTCGTGACCCGCGACGCTGCCTTCCCCGTCAAGGCCGCAACCGCGGTGGGCCTGCCGCCGGCTGACGCGCTGGTCCTGGAGGACCGGCTGGCGGCACCGGACTGCCCGGTCGCCGCCGCGCCGGCGCTGGTCGAGGAGCACGACGCGGCGTTGCTGCTATACACCTCCGGCACCACCGGACGGCCCAAGGGGGCCGTCATCAGCCACTGGAACCTCGCCAACGCGGTGGTGACCTACCAGCGCACCCTCGACGTCGGCACCGGCGACCGCACCGTCATCGCCGTGCCGATGTTCCACGTGACGGGGCTGATCGCCCAGTTCCTGCTGCTGACGCACGCCGGCGGGTGCAGCGTGGTGCTGCCCGCCTTCGACGCCGGCGCGCTGCTCGACGCGCTGCAGGCCGAGCGCGCCACGTTCTTCCATGCCGCCCCCACCGTCTACCTGATGCTGCTGCGCCACGCCGGCCACGCCGCCTACCGGCTGGACGCTTGGCGCACGGCGGTGGCAGGCGGCTCGGCCACCCCCGCCGAGGTCGTCAGGGAGCTGCGCGCCTGGCTGCCCCAGCTCCGCTTCCACACCGCCTACGGCCTCACCGAGACCAGCTCGCCAGCGGTGGTCATGCCGGCAGTGCCGGAGCGGGAGCGCCGGCTCCTCAGTGGTTCCTGCGGCCTGCCGATCCCGGTGGCCGAGTGCAAGGTGGTCGGCACCGGCGGCCAGGAGCTCGGCCCCGGCGAGGCGGGGGAGTTGCTGCTGCGGGGCGCCACCGTCGCCGAGGGCTACTGGGCCAACCCCGCGGCGACCCGCGCCACCTTCGCGGGCGGCTGGCTGCGCACCGGGGACGTCGCCAGGATCGACGCTGGCGGCTGGGTCCACCTGCTCGACCGCCTCAAGGACATGATCAACCGGGGCGCCGAGAAGGTGTACTCGATCGAGGTCGAGGACGTCCTGCATGCCCACCCCGACGTTGTCGAGGCGGCCGTGATCGGGATCCCTGACCCACTCTACGGCGAGACGGTCAAGGCCGTGGTGGTGGCGCGGCCCGGCTCCGGCCTGGACGAGGCGGCAGTGCGCCGCTGGGTGGCGGAGCGGTTGGCCGGCTACAAGGTGCCGAGCGCGGTGGCGTTCCTGGCGGCGCTGCCCCGCAACCCCAACGGCAAGGTGCAAAAGGGCCTGCTCCGTTCGAACGAAGCACGCAGAACAGAGCACTCGTAACCCTAGAATCGTGCTTCATGCGTAAATCTGATGAGTGTCGCCCGGGTCCATGTCTGCTTGCATGTGCGACGGTCGGCCCGGAGGTTCTACTCCAGGCGAACGCGACGTTTGTGCCTGCATGATCGGATCGGGGGGGTCTGATTCTTGTCTGTTCGTGCCTTGCCATCGAAGTTGCCAGCACCAGCACCGGGAAACTGGTCGGCCGGAACCACGTCGGTCAAGACGGTGGCCGTCGTCGGCATGGGCTATGTGGGCCTGCCGACCGCGCTCGCCTTCCATCAGGCGGGCTTCGGGGTAACCGGGCTCGACGTGAGCCAGGCCCGGCTTGACGCCATCCGCCGGGGGGACGTGGACCTCCTGCCCGAGGACCACCTGCGGCTCGGCCTCGCCCTCGACGACCAGAACGGCTTCCGGCTGACCGGCGACCACGGCGCGCTCGGCCGCGCCGACGCCGTGCTGGTCTGCGTGCCCACCCCGGTCGACGGCCACGAGGTGCCGGTCCTCACCCCGCTGCGGGCCGCCTGCCGGCAGGTGGCCGACCACGCCCGGCCTGGACAGGTGCTGGTGCTCACCTCCACCTCCTATGCCGGCACCACCCGCGACCTGCTCATCGACCCGCTGGAGGCACGCGGGCTGCGGGCCGGCCACGACCTGCACGTGGCCTTCGCGCCCGAGCGCATCGACCCAGCCAATACGCAGTTCCCGCAGGAGCAGATCCCCCGTGTGATCGGCGGCGCCACGCCGGCCTGCACCGCCGCCGCGCGCGACCTGCTCGCCGCCATCACCCTCAAGATCCACCCGGTCGGCTCGCCGGAGGCCGCCGAGCTGGTGAAACTGCTGGAGAACACCTTCCGTGCGGTGAACGTCTCCTTCGCCAACGAAGTGGCCGAGGTCTGCAGCCAGCTCGGCCTCGACCCGATCGAGGTGATCGAGGCCGCCGCCACCAAGCCCTACGGCTTCATGCCCTTCTATCCCGGGCCCGGCGTCGGCGGGCACTGCATCCCGGTCGATCCCCACTACCTGCTGTGGCACACGCGCGCCCAGGGCCTGCGGCTGCCAGTGGTCGAGGCGGCGATGACCGGCATCGCCACGCGCCCGGCCCGGGTCGTGATTCAGGCGCTGGAGCGCCTCTCGGCTGACGGGCTGGGACTCGCGGGCGCCAGCGTGCTGCTGGTCGGCGTGGCCTACAAGCCTGGCGTCGAGGACCTCCGCGGCGCACCCGCCCTCGACATCTGGCGCGGCCTAGCGGCGCGCCGGGCGCGGGTCAGCTACTTCGACCCGTTCGTGCCGCGCCTGCTGCTCGACGGCGCCGAGCACCACAGCGAGCGCGCCCTCGACCCGGCCAGCCACGACCTGGTGCTGGTCTGCACCCGCCACCCCGAGGTGGACTACGGCGCGCTGCCGCGCGCGCGGCGGCTCCTCGACCTCACCTACCAGCCGCAGGGGCAGAACGAGTGAGCGGGGCGCTCGCGCGGCGCCCTGAGCATCTCCCCGAGCGGTTCCAGGCCCCGGCCCCGGCACGCACCTCGGCCTCAGCCCGGATCGCCGCCAGCGGGATCCTGCTCGGCGTGCTGTCGCTGATCGCCTGGCATGTGGTGCGCAAGGTCACCCACCTCCGCATCGACACCCCGTCCGCCCTGTACACGATCGTGATCTCGAGCTATGTGCTGAGCCGCTTCGTGCTCGCGGCGCTGTACCGGCCGCCCCGCGACGCCGGGATCGAGCCGCGCTGCGCGATCGTGGTACCCGCCTACAACGAGGGCGCGGCGGTGGCCCGCACCATCCACGCGCTGATGGCGCTGGACTATCCCACCGAGAAGCTCGAAGTCGTGGTGGTCGACGACGGCTCCAGCGACGACACCTGGGCGCACATGACCACCGCCGCCGCCGACTACCCCGACCCGCGCCCCGAGGCCCGTGTCCGCGCCCAGGTGGCCGGCGAGGCCCCACCGAGCCGGGTACGGTGCGTCAGCCTCGGCAGCAACCAGGGCAAGCGGGCGGCGATGGCCGCCGGGATCCGCGCCACCACCGCCCCCATCCTGGTGTTCGTCGACTCCGACTCCATCCCCGCCCCCGACGGCGTCCGCACCCTGGTGCAGGGCTTCGCGGACCCCAAGGTCGGCGCGATCAGCGGGCTCACCTACGTCCGCAACGCCGACGCCAACCTGCTCACCCGCATGCAGGCCGCCCGCTACTACGTCTCGTTCCAACTGCTGAAGGCCGCCGAGAGCGCGCTTGGTGCGGTCGCCTGCTGCTCCGGCTGCTTTGCCGCCTACCGCCGCTCTGCAGTGCTCACCGTCCTTCGGCGCTGGGAGCACCAGCGCTTCCTCGGCGTGGAATGCACCTACGGCGACGACCGCTCGCTCACCAACATGGTGCTGCGCTGCGGCTGGCGGGCGATCTATGATCGGCGTGCCGAGGCGTGGACCGACGTGCCCGACCGCTACCGCAAGTTCTTCCGCCAGCAGCTGCGCTGGAAGAAGTCGTGGGCGCGGGAGGGCCCGATCCTGCTGACCCACATCTGGCGCACGCGCCTGCGGGCGTTCCCGAGCGTGCTGGTCAACACTGTGGCGGGGCTGCTCAGCCCGGTGATCGTGGTGTGGAACCTGGTGCACCCCTTGGCCCATCATGGGGCGCTGCCGATCGTCTACGCCCTCGGCCTGTACCTGGTGTCGATGGCCTACGGCCTGCTGTACCGGGCGCTGCGCCGCGACGGGCTGTGGCTGTACGCCTTCTTCGGGACCTTCTTCTACGTGGCGTTCTCGGGGCAGCTGCTGTGGGCGATCCTGCGCATCCGCGACGGCAAATGGGGGACCAGGGACCCAGGAGCAGGAGCCGTCGGTTCGGGGCCGGGGGTGGTGGCCGGTGATGTCTAACCTCCTGCACCGCCTCCTACGCCGCAGCGTCGCCACGATGCTCAGCGGGGTGCTGCTGGCGAGCCTGGGGGCCGCCGCCGTCACCTGGGTGATCAAGACGAGGCCCTACGACCCGGGCCAGCACCGCGTGCCGTTTGTCGAGGTGGCCGCACGCGACTTCCCCGCCTACGACCATGCCGTCATCGTCCTGAACTACCACGACGTCTCGGGCCGCAGCACCAGCCCCTACAGCCTCACCCCCGAGCAGCTCGCCGCTCACCTGGACGCGCTGCGCAAGGCGGGCTTCCACTCGGTGCGGCTGCGCGACGTGGAGGCGCTGGCCGCCGGCGAGCCGGTCGCCCTGCCGCCCAAGCCGATCCTGCTCACCTTCGACGACGGCGCCGCGAGCCACTGGCTCGACGCCGACCCGGCACTGGCACGCTACGGCTTCACCGCCGTCGAGTTCCTGATCACCAGCAAGGTCGTCGCTCCCTACCGCCCGAGCTACCACCTGTCCACCGAGCAGCTCCACCGCATGGCCGCCAGCGGCCGCTGGGAGTTCGCCAGCCACAGCGACAACCTGCACACCCTCGCGCCCATCCCCGGCGGCAAGCAGTGGCCGGCGCTGATCAACCGGTTGGTGGTGGGCGGGCAGGAGGAGTCCAAGGCGCAGTGGCACGCGCGGGTGCAGGCCGACCTGGCGCGCAGCCAGGCGTTCTTCCGCCGGGAGCTCGGCCAAGCGGCGAGCGCGTTCGCGTTCCCCTTCGGTGCTGCCGACCGTCCCACCGACGACCCGGCGCTCCCGGGGGAAGTCGACCGGCTGCTCGCCCAGGCCGGCTTCACGTTCGCCTTCAGCACCGCCAGGGCCGATCCCAGCGGCGGGCAGCTCGACATCCCCGTCACCCCGGACACCGACCGCTACCGCCTGCCGCGGGTCACGATAACGCGAGACCTGGGCCCGGTGGCGTTGCTGGACGCGCTGCGCCAGGCCGCGCCCAAGCCGATCACCCCGGACCTCACCACGCTGCACTGGGTGGGGGACCACGCCGCCTGCACGGTCAGCCGGGTCGCGGGCCGCCCACCCGCCCTGCTGCTCGCCGCCTCGGGCTACGGGCGCTGCGCGACGCCGGTGCGCCCGGCGCAGTGGACCGACTACCGCATCACCACCGACGTCCAAGGCGCCACCCGCAACGCGACCGCCTACCTCGGCGTGCGGGTCCAGCACCTGTCCGGCAGCAGAGCCCTCGCCGAGGTGCTGCTCGGCGAAGGCTCCGTGAGCGTGCGCCAGCAGGTCGGCGCGCGGGTCCAGCAGCTTGCCAGGGAGCCGCTGCTGCACGCCGAGGTCCACCACCTCGAGGTCACCGTGCAGGGCCGGCAGCTCACCGTGCGCGTCGACGGCGGCACGCCGATGACAGCCGCCCTCGACCCCGCCCTCGACCGGGGCGCGATCGACTTCGGGATCGCCGCGCAAGGCGCGCAGACCCTCGCCTTCCTCGGCCCGCGCCTCACCAGCCTCCGCGCCGTGCCAAGCCCACCGCCACCGACCACGACCGCAACGACCGCAATCGCAACTGAAAGGGGACAGACCTGATGGAGGCAACCTCGCCCTCGCGGCACCGGCGCTGGCCGGTCGCCGTGGCACTGGCCGTGCTGGCCGTCCTGCTCGCCGTCGCCGCCCTCACTCTGCCGTCGGCACACGCCATCGGCCTCACCAACACCGTGGTGTCGCTCACCTTCGACGACGGCAACGCCGACCAGTACGCCGCACGCTCCATCCTCGCCAGCCACGCCATGCATGGCACCTTCTTCGTCAACTCCGGCCGCATCGACACCACCCCCAGCTTCCTCACCCTGCCGCAGGTCCGCGACCTCGCCGCCGACGGCAACGAGATCGCCGGCCACACCGTGCAGCACGCCGACCTCACCACCCTTGGCAGCGACGAGGCCAAACGCGAGCTCTGCAACGACCGCGTCAACCTGTTCAACTGGGGCTTCCAGCCAACCGACTTCGCCTACCCCTACGGGCACTACAACGCCGCCGTCGAGCAGACCGTCGCCGCCTGCGGCTACAACTCCGCCCGCCAGGTCGGCGACATCGCCACGCCCGCCACCGGCGGCTGCGCCGGGTGCCCGCCTGCCGAGACGATCCCACCCGCCGATCCCTACGCCACCAAAGCCCCGGACTCGGTCAACAACGACTGGACCGCCGCCGACCTGGAGCGCCTCGTCACCAACGCCGAAGACAGCGGCGGCGGCTGGGTCCAGCTCACCTTCCACCACGTCTGCAACGGCTGCGCCAGCGCCTATGCGACCACTCCGGCGATCTTCAGCGATTTTCTGGACTGGCTGCAGCCCCGCGCCCCGCTCGGCACCACGGTCGAGACCGTCCAGCAGGTCATCGGCGGCCCCGTGCAGGCGCCGGTGTCCGGCCCGGTGGCACCCCTCGGCCAGCCGCTGCAGAACGCCTCCCTGGAGGGGGACGCCAACGGGGACGCCATGCCCGACTGCTTTTCCACCGGCACCTTCGGCAGCAACACCGCCACCTGGAGCCGCAGCAGCGACGCCCACACCGGCAGCTACGCCGAACGGGTCGACATCAGCAGCTACACCTCAGGCGACCGCAAGCTGGTCGCCACCCAGGACCTCGGCGCCTGCGCGCCGACGGTGACCCCCGGCCACCGGCTGCTCCTCGGCGGCTGGTACAAGGCCACCAGCCCCACCCAGTTCGTGGTCTTCTACCGCGACCAGATCGGCAAATGGTTCTACTGGACGTCGAGCCTTGACCTCCCGGCCAGCGCCGGCTGGGCCCAGGCGAGCTGGACCACCCCGGCAGTGCCGAACCAGGCGACCGGGGTGAGCTTCGGGCTGAACCTGGCCGCGGCCGGGTCTCTCACCGTCGATGACTTCGCGCTGAGCGACGCCGGCGTGGCGCCGCCGCCGGTGCAGACCGCGCTGGGCGACAACCCGTCGCTGGAGACCGACAACAACGGCGACAACATCCCCGACTGCTGGCAGCTCGGCACCTCCGGAAGCAACACCGCCACCTGGACCCGCAGCAGCGACGCCCACACCGGCAGCGCCGCCGAGCGAGTGGACATCACCGCATTGACCTCCGGTGACCGCAAGCTGGTGACCAAGCAGGACGCCGGGCTCTGCTCCCCGGTGGCCACCGCCGGGCACAGCTACCAGCTCTCCGCCTGGTTCAAGGGTGGCCCGGCCCGGTTCGTCGTCTACTACCGCGACGGCGGCGGGACATGGCACTACTGGACGCAGAGCCCCTCCCAGGCGGCGCAGGCCGGCTGGACGCAGGCCTCGTGGACCACGCCGGCTGTGCCGTCGGGAGCGGTCGCGCTCAGCTTCGGGCTGAACCTTGCCCAGGTCGGTTCGCTCACCACCGACGACTACGCCCTCACCGACCTCACCCAGGGCCAGCAGCCCCCACCGCAACCGCTGCCGCCGAGCCCCGCGCCGGGGGAGTAATCGAGAGGGGAGTAACGACGACGCAACCCGCGGTAGCCGCGCGGCTGGCTACCGCGGGTTGGCTGTCGGCCCTGGCCTGGCTACAGCCTTGGCTACCGCGGGTCGGCGCAGATCCTGCGCAAGGTGGCGACCAGCTCGCTGATGCGGATGCCCTTGGAGAGGCCCGCGTAGGCGCCCGCCTCGCGGACGGCGCCGTCGAGGTGGGCGTCGCTGTCCCCAGTCCACAGCACCACCGGCGTTCCCGGCTGCTGCAGGTGCAGGGCGCGGGTCGCCAAGACGCCGTCCATCCCGGGCATGCGCAGGTCCATCAAGACCACGTCAGGTTGCTGCTCGGCCGCCTGCGCCAAGGCCTGGGCACCATCGGCGGCCTCGCCGACGACGGTCAGCCCGGCACGCTCCAGCGCTCCTCGGACGGAGTGCCGCAGTTCTGGGGAGTCGTCCACAACGAGCACCCGCAGGCACTGCGGCGTGCAGGTGCTGGCCGTGCCGATGGGGTAGGCGTGCAGCTCCGTCATCGCGACCCTCGCATCTGCCCCGCGCCGTCATTGCGTATTGCGTCTCGTTATTGCGTCGGGGTTATGATGCATCTAGCCAAGTGCAGATGCAATCGTCGTCTGCAAGTGCCGATGCTACGTGCGAACGTCTGTGACGGTTCCCCGAACGGTTCCCGACCGGCTACGCCGAGCGGTGACCAAGCACAGACGGCGGTGCCGTGGCAAAGTATGGCGTCGCAGATTGCACCCGGGGGTGGCAAGGGGAGCACGTGAGCGAAGTTCAGCAGGGAGGTGGTCCGACCATCCGGCGCATGGTGGTCGGCTCCCAGCTGCGGCGGCTTCGTACCGAAAAGGGCATCACCCGGGAGCAGGCCGGCGAGGCCATCCGCGCCTCCGCCTGGAAGATCCACCGGCTCGAGAACGGCCAGGTCGGCTTCAAGGAACGTGACATCGTCGACCTGCTGCAGTTCTACGGCGTGACCGACATGCAGCAAGGTGCGGCGCTGGTCACCATGGCCAAGGAGGCCAACGAACCAGGCTGGTGGCAGCGCTACAGCGACGTCCTGGCCTCCTGGTTCCGCGCCTATGTCGACCTGGAGGCGGCCGCCACCCTCATCCGCAGCTACGAGGGCCAGCTCGTCCCGGGTCTGCTGCAGACCGAGGACTACGTCCGCGCGGTCATCCATGGCGCCCAGCTCGACGAGACCCCTGAGTCGGCGGAGGACCGGGTCGCGCTGCGGATGGGCCGCCAGGCGCTGATGGAGCGCCCCGACGCCCCGCACCTGTGGGTGGTGGTCGACGAGGCGGCGCTGCGGCGCCCAGTCGGCGGCGCCAAGGTGATGCGGGCCCAGCTCGAGCGGCTGCTCGACGCCGCAACGCTGCCGAACATCACGCTGCAGGTGCTGCCGTTCAAGGCCGGAGCGCATCCCGCCCTGACCGGCGCGTTCAGCGTGCTGCGCTTCGCCGACAAGGAGGTGCCGGACGTCGCCTACGTCGAGCACCTCTCTGGCGCCCTGTACCTCGACAAGAGCGACGACGTCGACCTCTACCTGCACGTCATGGAAGCCGTCTGCGTTCGTGCCGACCCGCCGAGCAGGACCGTCAAGATCCTCGGCGAGATCCTCGCACAGAACTGACGGGAGCTGAGGCGCACTTGTCCGAGGACTGGATCGCACAGCTCAACCCGGGAGTGCCGAACCCGGCGCGGATGTACGACTACTACCTCGGCGGCAAGGACAACTTCCCCGCCGACCGGGAAGCGGCGGAGCAGGCGCTCGCCATCGCGCCGCCGACCCGCGACATGGCGAGGGAGAACCGGGCGTTCCTGCGGCGGGTGGTGCGCTTCCTGGCCGGCGAGGTGGGCATCCGGCAGTTCCTCGACGTCGGCGCCGGCCTGCCGACGCAGGGCAACGTGCATGAGGTCGCCCAGGCGATCGCGCCGGACGCCCGCGTTCTCTACGCCGACAACGACCCCGTCGTGGTCGCCCACGCTCGCGCGCTGCTAGCCGACGCCAACACCGCAGCGATTCAGGCCGACCTGCGCGATCCCGGTGCCATATTGGGACACCCCGAGGTGCAGGCGCTGATCGACTTCAGGAAGCCCGTGGCGATCCTGCTGCTGGCCGTCCTGCACTTCGTCAAGGACGCCGAGGACCCAGCCGGGATCGTGGCGCGGCTCCGCGATGCGGTCCCCGCCGGCAGCTACCTCGCTATCTCCCACGCCACCGCCGAGACCCCCAACCCGCAGCCGGACGTGGCGGCGAAGGTCGTCAGCGTCTACCAGCGCTCCACCGCCTCCCTGGTGCTGCGCACCCGCGCGGAGCTCGAGCCGTTCTTCGAGGGCTTTGACCTGGTGGACCCCGGCCTGGTGCAGGTCCAGGAATGGCGCCCGGACGCACCCTCCGACGCGCCAGGCGGGATCTACGGCGGCGTCGGCCGCAAACGGTAGCCCCTTCCCCTCAGACCTCTGCCGTTAGTCCAGCGGGAATCCCTCGGTCCACCAGACGCCGCCGGCGGCGTCGACCAGCAGCGCCTCGTACCCGCCCAGGCCAGGCAGCCAGGTCGTGGCCAGGTCGCCCATGGCGACGGCTGCGGTGTCGTAGGCGTCGCCCACGGTCTCGGCGTCATCGGCGGCGACGGCGATGCTGATCGCGGTGCCCATGACGTGCTCCACCCAAGTCCGCATCGCGGTGTTCCCGGCCCTGGTCAGTGGTGCCACCCGGCGGTATCGAGGGCAGCCTGGAGGGAGCTCATATAGGCCGTGCTGGTGTAGGTCGCGCCGCTGACCACGTCGACATCGGCGCGCTGGCGGGAGAGGACCTCGCTGCGCAGCCGCTTCACTGCGGCGGTGCTGCGCCGCCGGGACATCGGGTTGGTGGTGGTGAGCTGGACCACGCGGACATCCACGATGCGCTGCCCCGCCACCGAGACCCGCACCTGGAGGTGGCCGTAGGACCAGCCCTCCATGGACCCGGTCGTTGCCTCCACCGGAGGCGCCGGCGCCGTTCCCGCCGCCGGGACCGAGGACAGCGGCGGCGGCGGGCCCGCGCCGAGCGCGGTCCAGGCAGTCGCCGGTGCGACCGCGACGTGCCCGACCCGCTGGTCATGCCGGACCCGTGGCGTCCGGTACGACAGCACCAGCACCAGCGCGCAGACGGTGCCCACCACCGCGACGAGCAGGCGGGTCATCAGAAGTCGAACCGTTCGGCGTGGATGCGCCAGCGGGGGACGCCGGCCAGGCGCAGGGCGCGCCGGGCGGTCGCCATCAGCCCGGGCGAGCCGCAGATGTAGACGTCGCGCTGGGCCACATCGGGAACCAGGGCACGCAGCCGCCCTGCGGACAGGGGGTCGTGCCGCGCGCAGCATTTGGGCCGGCGGCCGAGCACGTAGTGCAGCGCCGCGCCCCGACGTGCCGCCAGCTCCTCCAGCTCCCTGGCGAACACCAGCGCCCCGGGTGACTCCCCGCGCAGCACCAGCGCGATGTCGCCCGGCCCGCCGGGCAGCGCCTCCAGCAGGGCTCGCAGCGGCGTGACGCCGATGCCGCCGCCAAGCAGCAGCACGCGGCGGCGGGTCCGCTGCAGCCCGGTGAGCGCGCCGTAGGGGCCCTCGGCGATGACCTGGGTTCCTGACTGCAGCTGCTGCAGCTCGCGGGTGTGGTCCCCGAAGGCCTTGACCGTCAGCCGCAGCATCGCACGGGTCGGCGCCGCCGACAGGGAGAACGGATGCGCCTGTGCCCAGGTTCGCCGCGTCAGGAAGCGCCAGCGGAAGAACTGTCCGGCCTGCGCCCCCAGCTGGTCCAGGTGCCGGCCGGTCACATAGATCGACACGACCCCCTCCCCCTCCGGCACGACGCTGTCCACCCGCAGCCGGTGGCGCAGCGCCAGCAGCATGGGCCGACCCACCCGGTAGCGCAGCACGCACGCCGCCACCAGCGCATGCGCGGCGCTCCAGGCGATCCGGGGGCCGCGGTCCCCGAAGTCGGCGCCGACGGCGATCTGGTGGGCGAACGCCAGCGCGATCGCCACATAGGCATACAGGTGCGCGCCATGCCAGGTCTCGTAGGGGAGCCGCTGGCGCACCGCGCGGGCCGACAGCGCCCCGATCGCCACCAGCAACGCCAGGGCCACCGTCGCCATCAGCACGTCGGGATAGGTGAGCACGATCATGGCCGTCTCGGACCCGATCGGGACGTGGTCGACGTCGCCCTGGAGCGGGAAGTGGTCGAGCAGCGTGAGCCCGGCGATGAGCAGCGCGGCATGCGCCACCAGCATGCTGATCGCGTAGGTGCCGAGCCAGCGGTGCGCCCGCGCCAGCCAGTCGGAGCCGATGCGCCGCTCCAGCCAGGGGACACGTGCCATCAACGTGACCAGGACCAGCAGCAGGTAGGCGCCGAGCAGCCCGGTGATCCGCCCGGCGGCGATGAAGGCGTCGCCGGCCGTGCTAACCCCGTTGCGCGACGTGCCGTGCCACCACAGCCAGACCGTGGCGGCGGCGCCGGCCGTGGCGGCGGCGACCAGGCCGATCGCCAGAAGATGCCGCGGCACCTGGAACACCGGCCGCCGCCACCCCGGCCCTGGCCGCGCCCGCTGGGCAACGACATGATCCTGCGGCCACGGGCCAGCAGGATGCTGCTGGAGTCCGTCGAGACGGGCACCTCGCATCACGGTCATGCGCTCCGCCTTCTCGTTCTCGTCTGCGCACCCTGCCCGGGCCGGTGCACGCTGGGCTGGCGTGCGGCATGCACCGGCAGCTGAGGACACCGCCGCACCGCACCTGCGTGCTGCGGCCCGTGGGGGCGGGTCGAGCAGGCGAAGCGGCGGACTGCGATGAACCGAACGGGGCGATCGACAGTTGCTGGGGGACACCAACGCTAGGGCATGCCTAAAGCGTCGTCAAATCGTAACCTTTCTGTGATTCGCGCCCCGTTAGCGGTCCTGCTCAGAGATCCCGCTCGGACACCAGGCCGGTATGGAAGGCGCGCTCCACCAGGCGAGCGCGCTTCTGGTTCTGGGGGAGTCCTTCGACACCGAACTTCTGGAAGAGGGCGCGCAGGTGGGTCTTGACCGCGTCGACGCTGAGGAACAGTTCCTCGGCGACTTGCTGGTTGGTGGCGGGCGTGGCGTAGGGGGTGCCGTGCTTGTAGGGACGGCATAGCGCGGTCAGGACGCGCCGCTGCGCCTCCGAGAGCGAGATCATGCTCGACAGGTCGCTCGCAACGGCGGTGGGTGGCTCGCCCCGGCGGGGGTCGTGGTAGAGGATGCTGGTGCCGCCGAAGCGCAGGCTGTCGCCGTCGAGCAGGCGCCGGCGGCCGCTGAGGCGCTCGCCGTTGACCCAGGTGCCGTTACGCGACAGCCCGTCGTCGACCACTGTCCACTCGGGGCCCACCAGCTCCAGTTGCGCGTGCAGCCGCGACACCTCCAGGTCCCAGGTCAGGGCCACGTCGTTGTCCTTGCCGCGTCCGACGGTGATGCGTGCGGCCGCCGTCTCGAGCACCACGACGTGCTGCTCGCCGTCCCCGTCGCGGTAGACGAGGAACGGCAGGGTGCGGTCCAGTGCCTGCATCAGAAGTGTTGTGGGTCGAACTTGATGGTGGCGACCGATGCCTGGAAGATGGCACGGCGCTGGGCGTAGGTGCCCGGCGAGGAGAAGAACACCAGGTGCACCGTTTCCGGGCCCTGCGCCTGCACTTGGACCACGTAGTACAGGAAGTTCAGGGTGTTGCTACCGCTGGGGTCGCTGACCTCGCCTTCGAGGCTGATGGCGGGATAGCCGCCGACCTTGAGGTTGGTGTGGGTGGTGATCCCCGCGGTGCCCGGCAGGACGCTCTTCACCTCGTTCTCCAGTTGCCCGTAGTTCGCGTCGGAGAGGTCGAAGCCGCTCAGGGTGATGCGAGTCGTCATGCCCCAGACACTGCTCGGGTTGTCTTGCAGTGCGGCGTTGACCGTCGCCCAGTTCTTGCTGGAGAACAACTCTGACACATCGGTGGTTGAGAAGGACATGAACAGCGTGCCATGTGCCTCCTCCTTCCAGACCCGTGGGTAGTGGAACGAGAAGGGTGCCAGGTCGTTGGCCTCGAAGCTGTCGTTGAGCACGTTGCCGCCGCCGCGCAGCAGCAGGAACGCGGCCGTCCCGCCGAGCAGCACCACGATCGCCACCAGCAGCGCCAGCAGGCGCGGCCGCCCCCGCGCCCGGTAGACGGGCGCGGGCTCATACGGCGCCTGCTGGCCCTGCTGGGCTGGCGCCGCGGTCGCTGCGGCGTCGTAGCCGTAGCCGTTGTCGTAGTACGGGTCGTAGCCGCCGTAGCCTTCGTAGTTGCCGACGGCGCCGCTGTCGTCGTAACCGGTCGGGGGTAACGCCGCCGCAGCCGGCTCCAGCTCCGGCTCCGGTGCGGCCGGTCCCGGCGAGGAGGGGGAGGGGGCTGCGGCGGCCGGCCCCGATGCCGCCGCTGGGCCCGATCCGAACACCGGGCCCGATGCCGGCCCGGTCGCACCGCCGGTGGCTGCCGGCTCGCCGAGAGCCTCCCGCAGGGCGCGCGCCATGTCGCGGCAGGCCGGGTAGCGGTCGTCGGGGGCCTTGGCCATGGCGGTGGCGAGCACCGTGTCGACGCCGGGCGGCAACTCCGGGCGGTGCGCGGTGATGGAGGGCGTCTCGCCGACCAAGTGGGCCCACAGCACCGCGGCATCCTCGTCGTGCTGGTAGGGCGGGGTGCCGATGAGGCACTGGTAGAGCACGCAGCCGAGGGCGTAGATGTCGGTGCGGCTGTCGACCGGGTTGCCCTGGATCTGCTCGGGCGCGATGTAGTCGATGGTGCCGATGAAGTGGCCGGTGGTGGTGAACCCGGACAGCGACGACGATCGCTTGGTAAGGCCGAAGTCGGTCAGGTACACGTGGTCGGGGTCTTCGGAGCCAGCGCCCGAGGCGAGCAGGATGTTGCCCGGCTTGACGTCACGGTGCACCAGGCCGCGCGCGTGGGCTGCGTCCAGCGCCCCGGCGACCTGCGTGAAGACCGCCACCAACCGGCGCGGGTCGAACGGGCCGGCCTGCTCGATGGCGGTCTTGAGGTCGCTGCCCTCCACGTAGCGCATAGCGATGAACAGCATCCCCTCGACCTCGCCGGCCTCGTAGATGGGGATGATGTTGGGATGGTCGATGGACGCGGCCATCTGCGACTCGCGGATGAACCGCTGCCGAAAGCGCTCGTTCTCCGACAGCTCCGGCGCGAGCAGCTTGAGCGCGACCGGGCGGGCGAGCCGCAGGTCCTCGGCGCGGTACACCACGGCCATGCCGCCACGGCCGATGTAGGACTCGACCCGGTAGTCGGCGAGTTCCGTTCCGATGGTGATGTAGTCCTGCATCTCGGTTGCCTGTTTCGCTGGGTACTGGCTGTCTGGCTACTGGTTGGCGTTGACGGCGTTGCCGCAGAACCCGCAGAAGCGATGCCGCGGCGCAAGCGGCCCGCCACAGCGGGTGCAGAAGGCCGGCTGGGCCCTCCCCTCGGATCGGGTGCCGCCGGGTACGGCTCCGGTTCCGGGCGCCGCCCCGGCAGGGGTCATGCTGACCGGGCGCGGGGCATGGCCTGCTGGCCCTGGCGGGAACGGGCCAACCGGCCCGGGGAGGCTGCCGTCGCGCGGTGGCGTGGCCGACCGCAGGGGGCGCTGCGTCAGCCGGGAGATCGCGCCGGGGAACGAGCGCCTCGCCGAGCCGCCAGGCCCGGGCCCGCCACCAGCAACGGGCGGCCCGGCTCCCGCACTCGGCACTGGCGCCACGGCAGATCCGGAGACCGGTGGGCGCGGTCGCGCCGCGATCGCGGGCGGCCCCACCTGCGCCGGCTCCTGGCCCCTGCGCCGTCGCCGCAGCAGCACGCCGAGCGCCAGCACGCCGAGCAGCAGCACGCCGCCGCCGGTGCCGAGCCACAGCCCGAGGGGCCGCTGCGAACCGCTCTCGCTGGTGTCGACCCCGCCCATGAGGTCCTCCTTGCCGTGGAGGTCCTCCGGCCCGCCAGCCTTGGCGCTGGCGGCCCTGAGGTCCTGCTGCGCCAGGGCATGGCTGGGGTAGAGCTGCAGCACCTGGCGGAAGCCCGGCACCGCCGGGGTGTAGTGGCGGGCGAGGAAGAAGCTGGCGGCCGACTGGAACGCCGTGTCCACCGGTCCCTGGGCGGCGCTGGCGCCGGCCGCCTGCAGCGCGGCGTGGACCGCGGCGAGGTCCTTCATGCCGAAGCCTGCCCCGCCGCCGAGGTCGGAGATCAGCCCCACGACGCGGCCGCTGTCATCCACCAGCGGGCCGCCGCGCAGCCCGGGCCGCAGCGCGGCCTTGACCTTGGGGAGGTCGGCCGGGTCGATGGTATGGCTGCCGGCGGGCTTGTAGTGCCCCGCTATCCCGACTGGCGGAGCCTGGCCGTTGGGCACGTCCGGGAAGCCGAGCACCGTGAACGCGGCCAGGTTGCTGACCGAGGCGGCCAGGTTGACGGCCGGCATGTTGCCGTTGCCGCCGACCTTGATCACCGCCACGTCGCTGGCAGCGCCGCCGGCCTTCAGTACCGAGGCGGCCAGTCCCTGCTTGAGCGCCGGGGACACGAACGGGAACACACGGATCACCGGGTCGCTGAACGCGACACAGGTCCCGTGGTCCGGCGTGCACGCCCGCACCCGTGTCCCCGTGGCGAAGGCGCTCGCCGGCAGGGTGATGCCGTAGTCCTTGGAGAGCGCCTGGTTGATCGCTCCCAGGTCGCCCGGCCGCACCGTGGTGGGGACGGCCGCGTTCACGGTGACAATGGTGCCGTCCCCGTTGACGGTGAAGCCGCTGCCGGTCGCCAGCACGAACGTCCGGTGGACGTTGGTGGTCACGACGTTGCTGCCGGTCTTCTGGGTCTGGTCGATGCTGGCATCGACCGCGGTCTGGAGATAGACCACAGCGGGCTCATCGGCGAACGGCGCCTGCGGGTGGTTGTGTGCCCCCGCCGGTGCCACGCCAGGTCCGGCGAGCAGCGCTGCGGTCGCGGCGCCCAGGATCGCCAGGCGCGCGGCACGTAGTCGGTCCATCGATCCCCCTTTCCACCCCGGTACCGGGATGGACCCTTCGACGGCCGGGTCCTTCAAGGTGAAGCGTCTTCAGTTGACCCGTTAATGAAGATCTTGCCGAGCGGCCTGAGATACGCCGTCCGCGAGATTATTGCCCATCATCGCCTTGTCTGCTGGGTTGTCAATGGTCGTCGTCAACTGCTTGGCCAAGGCCGGCCGTGCGTGCAGCTCAGGCGATTGTGCGTCTGTCCGCGTGCGGCTGGTTGACAGCAGCCCAGCCCGCGCCACCGCGTTTGGCGATGTTGCGGGCTGCGTTCCAGTCGGCGTGCCCAGCGAAGCCGCACGACTGGCAACAGAACTTGGCCTGGTTTGGACGGTTGGCCCGGTCCACGTGTCCGCAAGCCGAGCAGGTCTGCGAGGTGTAGGCCGGGTCGACATGGACGACCATTACCCCAGCCCGCGTGGCCTTGTAGCCGACGAACGAGCCAAGCTGATGAAACGACCAAGAGTGCAGCGTGGCCCGCTGGGGCTTGCGGAGCCGGACCCGGCCGCGGATGCCTTGGAGGTCTTCCAGGGCGATGCCACGGCCGGTGCGTTCAGCCTCGGCCACGATGCGTTTGGAGATGACGTGGTTGGTGTCGGCGGCAAACCGCGCTTCTTTGCGGCGCCGTTTCTTCAGCAGCCGCTTGGCCGACTTGGTGGCCTTCTTTTGGAGCTTGGTACGGAGGCGCTGGTTGCGGTGGCGGACGCGGTTGAGGTGCTTGCCGGCATGGCAATTGCCGTCAGACGTGGTGGCGATGTTCACAATCCCAAGGTCCACGCCAAGAAAGCCGTTCGGCTCGACTGGTGACGCCTGAGGGATCTCGCAGGTGGCGTACAGATACCACTTGCCGTCCCGAACGACGAGGTCGGACTCGCCTTTGCGATGGGCGAGCAGCTTGCGCTGGTAGTCGCCGGCCACAAACGGCATGCCCTTGAGCCGACCGCCGACCGTCCAGATGCTGACGGTGCCCTGGTCGAGCTGCCACGACAGGCAACGGTCGTCGTAAGGATGAGCAGCATCGGCGCGGAACCCCCGTTTCGTGCGGCGATCCAGCTTGTAGGCGTCGGCGACTTTCTTGATCACGTGCACCGCCGGCTGCGCGGACAAGCCGAGGGCGCGGACCTCGCCGTAGGTCAGCTTCTGGAGGTCGTAGGTCCGGAACACCCCCCGCTGCCAGGCGCTCTCGGAGACGAGGTTGGCCGCCCGGTTGGCGAGCGCGAGGGTCTGGCCGAGTGCCGTTCGCTGGGCGGAATCGGGCAGCAGTTGGACCTGGACGGTGAGTTTCATGGCTCGACAATATGCGAACTAGTGTTCGAACCCACGTTGACAAGTACCTCAAGCAGGAAGGTGCCGACAGCGGATCGAGTTCGGCTACCGTTGCGGCGCCGTCCCGACTGACAACTAACCGCCCGCTCGGAACAGGCCACGGAATCAAACCGTGGCCTGCTCACTGTTTTGACTCGCATCAAATCAGTCGTTCCACGGCTTATGTGAACCGGATAAGATGCGTGCCGTGACCTGTTGCTCCTAATGCAGCGGTCTTGCTCTGCTTCGCTGGCTACGACCGGGTCGGGGGGCCATATGTCCAGCACCGTCACCACGCAGAGCTCCCCGTCGGAGCGGCTGTGGGACGGCCTGCGGCGCTTTGCCGCGCTGCCTGACTGGCTTGGGGCTGCTGTGCGGCCAGACCGGCTCGGCGCGGCGCTCAGCCGCCAGGTCCCCGAGCTGGCCGCCGGAGCGCTGGAGCTGACTGGCGTGGAGGCCAACCGGCTGCGGCTCAAGGACGCCCATTGGACCGGCCTGTACCGGCTCACCTTGTCAGGTGGAGGGGAAGCGGGGGAACGCCGGGTGGACCTGAGCGGCTCCCTGTACCCGCCGGGGGCGCTGCCGCCCGGCCCTGCGCGGCCCGAGGTGGCGCTCGGCAGCGCCGGATGGCATTGCCAGCTCACCGAGCTTGGCCTCGACTTGCAGGCCGAGGAGCCAGGGGGCGCCGACACGGGCGCTGCCACGGGTACTGACGCCGCCACGGGCGCCGTCAGCGCCGACGCGGCGCTGCCGGCACTGGCGGCGCTCACCGATCCCACCGGCGCCCGGGGACTGCTGGAGCAGCACCTCCGCGCGGCCTCCCCGGCCTACCGTGACCTGCGCGTCGCCAGCTGTACCCCCAGGGTGGTGCGCTACAAGCCGGGAAGCCGCTGCACGATCCTCTTCGACCTGCGCTACCCTCCCGGCAGCGACGCCTCCGCGCGCGACTGGCCCGAGCTGGTGGTGGCCAAGACCTACCGCGGCGACAAGGGCAGGATCGCCTGGGAAGGCATGCAGGCGCTGTGGCAGTCGCCGCTTGGACGCGGCGACGTGGTCGCCATCGCCGAGCCGCTCGCCTACCTGCCCGACCTGCGGGTGCTGCTGCAGGGCCCGATCGGCGAGGAGCGCACCCTCAAGGAGCTGACCCGTTCGGCGATCGACAGCGGCACCTCCACGGCGCTCGCCGTGCTCGACGGCTACCTGGCCAAGACTGCGGCGGGTCTGGCCACCCTGCACAGCAGCGGCGCCACGATCGGCGAGCCACTCACCCTGGAGGACGAGCTAGCCGAGACCCGCGAGGTGCTCGGCGGTCTGGCCGTGCCCGTGCCCGCACTGGCGGGCGCAGCCGACGCGCTGCTTGCCCGGGTGGAGGCGCTGGCCGCACGTCACCCGGCCGACCCGCCCGTCCCCTCCCACCGCAGCTTCCGGCCGGCACAGGTGCTGCTGCACCAGGGCGGCATCGGCTTCATCGACTTCGACGGGGCCTGCCAGGCTGAGCCAGCGCTGGACCTGGCGCTGTTCCGGGCGACCCTGAAAGATGTCGGGCTGATCCGCAAGGAGACCGCCGGGGACGACCCGCCGCCGCTGCGCGGCGTGCAGCTCGCAATGTACGGACAGCTGGACCGGGCCTGCGAGACCTTCCTCGCCCGCTACCTGCAGCTGGCTCCGGCGTCGCCAGCGCGGGTGCTGCTGTGGGAGACCCTCGACGTGCTCGCCTACGTGCTGCGCTGCTGGCTCAAGGTCAAACCGAAGCGGCTGTGGGCCAACATGCTGATGCTGGAGCGGCACCTGGCCACTGCCGCCGAACTACGGTGAACCTCCCCGAGGCGCTGTCCGGCCGCGCCGGGGTGGACGGGGTCCGCTGGGTGCTGCTCGCTCCGCCGCTGCGCCAGGTCCTGCGTCAGCAGCTGCGCGGGCTGCTGGGGGAGCCCGGCACGCTCGGCGCCTGCCGCCTGCACCGCGCCAAGTTCAAGCCGGGCCGCAAGCTCAGCGCCTGGTACGAGGTCGGCCTCGACCACGACGGCGCCACCCGCCAGGCCGTCCGCCAGATCGCGGTGACGTGGACCGTCCAGGACGGGGAGGGCCCCGCCACGGCCACTGCCACCGACGGCGGCCCCGGGGCCGATGGCGCGGCGCTGCAGATGCAGGCCGCCGCGCTCGAGGACGGCCTGGCGGCACCATTCAGGGGGCTTGAGGCCGCGCGGTCCGACCTGGGGATGCGGCTGCTGGTCTCACCGCTCGACCCGAGCCACCCCCAGCTCGTCCGCGTGTCGGATCCCCGCCACGTCCGTGAGATGCTGCTCGCCGCCCACGCCGCGCCCGCGCCGGGCTATGCCGTCCGGGCGGTCCGCTACCGGCCCGGCCAGCGCCACGTGCTCCGCTATGACCCACTCCCCAGCACCGTGGCTGACGGGGACCACCTGCCGGCGGTGTTCGCCAAGCTCTACCGGGACGGTGACGGCGCCCGCGCCTTCCGGGTCGCTGAGCAGATCGCCGCCCTGCTCCCACCCGCCAGCGATGCCGCTGGTGGCGTCACCGCCGCACGTCCGCTCGCCTACCTGCCCGACGACGACGTGGTCCTGTACGGCGAGGTACCCGGCGAGCCGCTGGTGCGCCGCCTCGGCGAACCCGGTGCGGCGCTCGCCCGCCACCTCGCCCATGCTGGCGCCGCGCTGCGCGCCCTCCAGGGCACCACGCCGCCGGCAAGCGCGAGGCTGGACCTGTCCACCTTCGGGTTGCGCCGCGAGCTCCGCTCGATCGCCCGCGCGGCCGAGCACATCGGCCCGATGCTTCCCGCCGCCGGGGCGCGCGTCGCCGCGATCCTCGACCGCGCCGCCGCCCTCCACGAGCGCCTGCCACAGGAGGCACCCAGCCTCGCCCACGGCGACTACAAGGCCGACCACCTCTGGGTCGCCCCAGGCGGCCGCCACCTTACCCTGATCGACTTCAACACCTGCTCCCTTGCCGAGCCCGCCCTCGACCTCGGCAAGTTCCTCGCCGACCTGCACTGGTGGTACGCCGCCCGCCCCTACCCCGCCCTCGCCTGGGCCCAGCAACAGTTCCTCGACGGCTACACCACTGCCACGCGCACCCCCATCCCCCCTGAGCGCCTCCGCCGCGCCCGCCTCTACGAGGCCCTCGTCCTCACCAAGATCGCTGCCCACCGCGTCCGCGTCTTCGACGCCGCCTGGGCTCCCCGCACCACCGCCCTCCTCGATCGTGTGAGCGAGGTCCTCGCCAAACTGGAATCGGGACGCTGACGTTCGTGCTTCAGGTCTGCTGCTCCAGGACGCTGAGGATGTTCTCGAGGCGGGCGACCTTGAGCTGGAGCCAGCTGCGCAGGGCCATGCGGGTCAGGCTCACCGCCTGGAAGGCGGCGGCGCGCTGCAGCAGGGCGTCGCGGTCGTGGTCGAGGGTCAGCCCGGCGGCGGTGGTGTAGGCGTCCAGGAACGCCCTGCGGAGTGCGCCGGAGGGGTCGACAGGCTGGCTGCCGGCAAGCTCGGCCTTGCGCCGCAGCACGTCGAAGTAGGCGAGGAACTGGCCGAGGTCGAGGGCGGGCTCGGCCTGGCAGGCAGTGTCGAGGTCGATCAGGCCGTGCACCGGGCCCTCGAACAGGACCTGCGCAGGGGTGAAGTCTCCGTGGCTGAAGACGGGCGCTGCCTCGTCGGTGCTGGCGGTGCTCTGCTCTGCCCGGTCGAGGTGGGCGCCGAGCAGCTTGGTGAGCGGTGGGCAGCGCCGCGCCACCGCCTCCAGGCCGCCGCGGATCTCCGCGAGGTCGTCGGCGATGGTGCGGCGCTCGCCGAGGGCGATCCCGGAGGTGTGCAGCGCGGCGCCGATGCGCCCGCAGACCCGGACAGCGCCGAGCAGGGCACGGCCGTCACGGTCCCGGCTGCGGCTGCCGTCCACTGTGCTGCCGGCCTGGCCTTGGGCCCGCAGCAGTGGTGCCACCCGTGGGCTGCCTGGGATGGCTTCGAACAACGCCAGTGCCAGCTCAGGGAAGTAGCCCTCGAAGGCCGGCACCGCAAAGCGGATGCTGTTGCCGCTGAGGACCTGCTCGCGCAGGGTGGCGGTGACCGGGCCGACCTGCTCGCCCTGGCTGTCGCCGTAGACCTTGCCGTAGAGGACCCGGTCGGACTGCTGGCGGGTCCGGATGAGGTGACCGCCGATCCGGTAGCGGAGCACGCAGCGGTCCCGGCGGGCGTACTGCACCAGCTCGACCTGGCAGCGCTCGGCGACCAGGCGGCCGCCCTGTGGCGTGCGGAGCGAGTCGCCCAGGCGCGCCGTCATGGCTGCGGGGTCGGTCGCCTCGATCAGGGAGGGGAGGTCGCCGTCGAGCGGGAAGGCATGCAGCACCAGCCCCAGCGGAGCCACCAGCGCCACCGGGCGGGCGAACGCCTCCAGCTCGGCACGCCCGGCGGCGCGCTCTGCCAGCGGCTTCAGGTGCTCGCGGAGGAACGCCGTGGCGGCGTCGCCGTCCACGAACAGGCGCCCGCCGACCAGCCGTTCGACACGCCGCCCGCTGGCGGTCTCGCGCAGCTCGACCTGGTAGCGCACGCTGCAGCCCTCGCCAGGGGCATACAGCGCTTTGCCGGCGCGGCACTGCTCGATCGCGTAGCCGTCGCCAAGGAGTTCCCGCAGGCGCTGCGCCATGGCCGTCGGGTCCAGCGCCTCGTGCAGGCCGGGCAGCTCCGCAGCCAGCGCCGGGCTGCGCAGCGGGTCGAGCATGACCTGATTCCAGGGCGCGGACGCCGACCCGGTCTCCGTCTCCGGCGCCAGGTGCGCGGGGAGTGTCGGAGGGCCACCGTCATCCTCGTCGCCGGAGCCGGAGGCAGGCGGCGCCACCTGCTTTGGTGGCGGCGCTGCTGCGGGCGTGGACTCAGCCTTGGGCTTGGCGTCGGGCTTGGCCTTGAGCTTGGGAACCCGCTCGGTGGGGAGCAGGGCCACTGGCGTCTCGGTGGCAGGCGCCTGGGGCGGCGCCTGGGGCGGCGCCTGGGGCGGCGCGGCCGGTTTCGCAGCTTCCGGAGGAGGAGCTTTGGCCGCCTCGTGCACGGCTGCGGACTGCGGCGTCGGCGGCCTGGCTGGGGGTGGGGTTGGTGGCGTCTCCGGCTCCGGCGGTTGGGGCGGCAGCACCGGCCGGGGTCGCGGCGGCTGCTTGACCGCGGGCGGGGGCTGCGGGGGGAGTGGCGGTCCCGCGCCCGCTGTGGGCACTCGCGGCAGCGCGTGGTGGGTCATGGTCATGCGCTCGTACTGCTGCTGTGACGCTGGTAGCGGCAGCGCCTGCATGAGCACGGTCTCGAAGACCCTGCGCCGCATGCCCGGCGGCGCGCCGTCGTCGTCATCGTCGAGGGCTGCCGCGGTCAGCGCCGGGACCGGGGGCTTGACGGGCGGCGACACCGGGACCGGAGCAGCCTCGGCCAGGCCGCGCTCGATCTCGGCCGCGCCGTACTGCCGCGCGTACAAGTCGGCGTATAGGCCGCCCTGCGCCAGCAGGGACTGGTGGGTGCCCTCTTGGGAGATGCGGCCACCCTCCAGCACCAGGATCCGGTCGGCGTCACTGATGAGGCCCATGTCGTGGGAGATGATCAGGGTCGTCTTGCCACCCGACAGGACCTGCAGCGCGTCGAGCACCAGGTCGGTCGACTCCGCGTCGAGCCCGGTGGTGGGCTCGTCGAGAATCAGCAGCGGGGTGTCGCGGATGAACGCGCGGGCGATGGAGACCCGCTGCCGCTGCCCGCCGGACAGGTTCTGGGCGCGTTCGGCCAGTTCGGTGTCGTAGCCGTCGGGGAGTTCCTGGATGAACCGGTGGGCGCCGGCCTTCTTGGCGGCCTCGACGATCTCCTCGCGGGTCGCGTTGTCGCGGCCGTAGGCGATGTTGTCGGCCACCGTGCCGTTGAACAGGATCGTCTCCTGCAACACCAGGGTGACCTGCTCCCGCAGCGAGTCCAGGGTGAACTCGCGCAGGTCATGGCCATCGATCAGCACTTGCCCGGCATGCGGATCGTAGAGGCGGGGAACGAACTGGGCGACGGTGCTCTTGCCCGCCCCGCTGTAGCCGATCAGCGCCACCGACTCGCCCGCCCGCACCGAGAAGCTCAGCTGGTCGAGGGCGAGCCGCAGCCCTGCGTCGCCGCCGTCGCCGTTCCCGGCCGCCTTTCCCTTGCCCTTGGCGGCGTCCGGCTCGGCTTGGTAGGCGAAGCTCACCTGGCGGAACTCGAGGTGCCCGAGCAGGGGCGGCGCTGGCACCGCGCCAGGCAGGTCCTGCACGGCCGGCTCGCGGTCGAGGACCTCGGCGATGCGCTCGACGCTCGCGAAGACCTTGCCGAGGGTGTTCCACTCTTTGATGATCCGCCGGGTCGGTTTGAACATGTTTTCGATCCACAACACGAACGCCACCAGCAGGCCGAGCGAGAGCTGCTGGCGGTCGAACAGCAACAGCCCCATCCACACCACCCCGCTGATGCACAGGGCCTCCAGCACGCTCACCGTCCAGCTGAAGGTCGCCTCCACCCGGGCGGCGTCCAAGGCGGCGTCCATGGCCTGCTGGTTCTGGTTGGCGAAGCGCTGCACCTCACGGCCGCCGCGGCCGAAGGTCTGGATCACGCGGATCGAGGTCAGCATCTCCTGCGCGGTGGAGGCCAGCTCGCCCTCGCGGGCCCGCTGCCGCTTGCTCGCTGCCTTGATTCGCCCAGTGAAGAAGTTCGAGACGCTGGCCAGGATCGGGATGATCAGCAATGCGATCAGCGCCACCTGCGGCGACTTGTAGAGCAGGAAGGCCAGCGTGCCGGTGAGGATGAAGAGGCTCCCGACGATGTCGCTGAACGAGGCGATGACGAACTCCTCCAGCGCGGTCACGTCGCTGGTGAGCCTGGCGAGCACGTCGCCGGTGCGGCCCTGGTTGTGGAACGCCAGCGACAGCTTCTGCAGGTGGTCGTAGAGCGTGACGCGCATGTTGAAGCCGAGCATGCGGCCGCCGCGGGCGAAGAAGATCTCGGCCATGGAGTCGCACAGGCTGTTGATGGCGGCGATCGCCACAATCGCGCCGGTGATCAGCGCCACGGTGGCGGTGCGGGAGCCGAACTGCCCGGCGTTGGCGCCACCCTTGAGGAAGTTGATCAGGTAGGCGAGCGGGGCGGGCTGGGCCACCGCAGTGACCGCCTCGATGACCAGCATCAGCAGCGCCAGCCGGACGACCCGCTGCTGGCCGGCGAGGAAGCGCCGCACCAACCGCAGCACGCGGCGGGCGTCGCCGCCTTGGGCCTTCTTCTGCTTGCGCTGGGCCTTGGCCTGGTTCTTGGCCTGGTTCTTGGCCTTGGCCTTCGCCTGGTCCTTCATGGGGTCGTACCTCCAGCGGGGCTCGCGGCCGGAGCGAGCAGTCCTGCAAGGGTCGTGGCGGTGGTTGCTGCCGCGAAGCTCTCCACCACCCTACGGCGCGCCGCGCGACCAAGGCGCGCGCGCAGCTGCTCGTCCGCGAGCAGCTGCGCGAGATGGGCGGCGATCGCGTCCACGTCGCGCGGCGCGGCCAGCAGCCCGTCGACACCGTCGCGCACCACCTCGGTCACGCCGTCGATGCTGGTGCTCACCACCGGCAGCCCACAGGCCATCGCCTCCAGCAGCACGTTGGGGATGCCGTCGCGGTCGCCGTCGGCGGTGACGAACGGGGTGAGGGCGAACACGTCGGCGCGCCGTAGCGCGGCCAGCAGCTCCGGCCGGGTCCGCGACCCGGCGAGCACCACCTCGCCGCCGAGGCCGAGCCGGTCGACGGTGGCGGCCAGCTCCTCACGCAGCGGCCCGTCCCCGTACAGCTCGCAGCGGAACCGCTGCCCACCATCCTTGAGGCGGCGGCAGGCCGCCAGCAGGTCGGCGAAGCCCTTCTTCTCGACCAGCCGGCCGACTGACACGATCCGCGGCGTCGCGGCGTCGCGGCGCTGCTCCCCGTCTCCCTGCGGGGCGCCGGGCTGGATCGACGCCACGTCGACGCCGTGGTGGACCAGGTGCACCCGCCGGCCCAGCCCGTCGCCGAGCAGGCCGCGCAGGTAGTCGGCGTTGGGCGCGCAGCAGGTGACCACCGTCTCGGCCGCCGCGACCCGTTCGGCGACGGCCGCCGGCGGCACCTGGAAGAGGTCGCGGGCGTGCGCCGTGAAGCTCCAGGGGATCCCGGTGAGCCGGTGGGTGAGGAGCGCGACCAGGGCGGGGTCGTGCGCGAAGTGGGCGTGCAGGCGGCTGACCGCGGCGCCGCCTGCCTCCCCGCCCGGACCGCCTGCGCGGCGCAGCGTCCCGGCCAGGCGCACCGCCAGGGTGAGGCAGCGGCCCCGTGACGCCGCGTGGTAGGCCCGGTCCCACTCGGGATGCCGCGCGACGTAGGCGGCCGTCCGCAGATAGCGCCACGGCGACGCCATTAACGCTCCAAGGTGCGCGGCGACCGCCGCACGGCGGCTGCCGCCATCCAGGAATTCGACTGGCGCGCGGACCGCCGCCACCTCCGGCTGCGCCAGCGCCTCGGTGCGGGAACTGCTCAGCGCGAAGATCCGCAGGCGCAGGCCGAGCCGCTCCAGCGCCAGCACCTCGTCGAGCACGAACGTCTGTGACAGGCGCGGCCAGCCGCGCACCAGGTAGCCAAGCGCGGCCGAGCCCTCTGGCTTACGGGATGTCGTCACTGTAGGCGAGCCCCTGGGCGAGCATGACCTGCACCTGCCGCCGCACCTCGTCCCCGTCGGGACGGGGACGCACGCCGCGGGTGGTGCAGAGCTGCTTGGCGATCTTCAGGCAGGTGTAGGTGGCAAACCAAGCGTAGCGGTCGATCGGCACGGCGCCGCCGCGGCGCGTGTAGGCGACGAGGAAGGCGCGCTCCAGCCCAGCGTAGCCGTCCGGGTCGCCGAGCGTGCGGCAGGCGAGCAGGCGCAGGTGGACGCAGAAGTGCGCGACGTCGTAGGCGGGATCGCCGAGGCGCACCTCGTCGAAGTCGATCACCCGCAGGCCGCCGTCGACGAGCACGTGCTTGTAGTGGAAGTCCTTGTGGATCGGGGTGTCGCTGCGGAACCGCAGGCGCGGGCCGCTGCCCTGGAGACGGTCGGAGAGGCGCGCGACGATGCCCGCGAGATCGGGATGCGCCTGGCTGATGATCGCCCCCCAGGCCTGCAGGTTGACCAGCTCCAGGGACGGTTGGAAGCGGCGGTCCAGCTCGAAGCGGGCACGGTGCAGGATGGTGAGCCAGGCGGCGCTGCGTTCGATCGCGCTGGGGCCGGCGGCACGGTCGCCCGCCAGGACCTCGTCGAGGACCTCGCCGTCAACCGGCACGTACACCAGCATGGCGAGGTCGGGCAGGCAGCCGAGCGGCTGCGGGACGCCGAGGTCGGGCGTGGTGGCGAAGGCGGCGCTGAGCCCGCGGAGGATGGTGTCGACCCGCCCGGCCTGGCCGGGCTGCGGGTACAGCTTGCCGAGCACCGTCGTCGGGCCACCCTCGGTGGCGACCTGGTAGCGGATCGTGCCGCGGTTGCCCTGCTTGTAGGCGAGCAGGCGGGCATAGGTCACCGGCGGCGGCCCGTCCGCTCCTGCCACTGCCAGCGGCATCAGCAGCGGCGCCAGCTTGGCGCTCATCCGCTGCACGTCCAGTGCCACCTGCAGGATCGGCAGCCCGGTCAGGTGCAGCGCGGTCGGGTGTTTGCCGACGCTGGTGGACGTCATGACCTCGGCGATCCCAGTTTCGCGTGGAGGGCGTGACGGAGGAATCCCGGGTGGCGTTGGTGGTCGGCTCGGCTCGCGCGTCAACCCCCCTCCCCTCTCCCCGCTAGAGGGCCTTGTTGGCGATACTAGCATCCTGTTCTTATCATCCGGTTCGCCAATTTGTGCGGAGTAGTTTCCATGTCGTTAACAATGGCTCAGGCGAACGATCGAGGAGGCCTGTGACGGATCTGACCGGTCAGCGGCTCGGCCAGTACGAGCTTCGCGAAGTCATTCGCCGTGGCGGCATGGCAACGGTCTACAAAGCGCACCAGCCGTCCCTGGACCGCTGGGTGGCGGTGAAGGTCCTCGAGCGTTCCGGCGACCCGCAGTTCGTCGCCCGTTTCCGCAGGGAGGCGCGGGCGGTCGCCCAGTTGCTGCATCCCAACATCGTGCCGGTCTTCGACTACGGCGAAGAGGACGACCGACCCTACCTGGTGATCCAGTACGTGGAGGGAGGGCAGACGCTGGGAGACCTGATGGGGGAGGCGCTGGAGCCGGCACTGTCGATCCAGCTGCTGCTGCACCTGCTGGAGGCGCTCGGCTACGCCCACGAGCGCGGCATCGTGCATCGCGACCTCAAGCCCGGCAACGTGCTGATGCCGACGCCGATCTGGCCGATGCTGTCGGACTTCGGCATCGTCAAGCTGCTGCTCGAGAACAACCAGACCCAGCTCACCCAGCAGGGGCTGATCGTCGGCACCGCCGCCTACATGGCGCCGGAGCAGGCCTTCGGCCTGCCGGTGGACGCCCGCACCGACCTGTACGCCGCCGGCGTGGTGCTCTACGAGCTGACCTGCGGCCAGGTGCCGTTCGACGCCGACACGCCGGTGTCGGTGCTGATGAAGCAGGCCTACGAGCCGCCCCCGCCGCCGCGCAGCTGCAACCCCGACCTGCCCGCCGAGCTGGAGGGTATCCTGCTGCGCGCCCTCGCCAAGCCCCCCGAGGACCGCTACCCGACGGCGGCGGACATGGCCGCTGACCTGCAGCAGGTCCTGGCCGACCTGGAACCGCTCCCGGCCGGGCAGCGGGACCAGGACCCGCTCGACTCGCTACCCGGCGTCTACGCGCGAGGCGTGGAGGCGTTCGCCGCCGGCCGCTGGGAGGAAGCGATCGACCAGCTCACCAAGGTCACCACCTACGACCCCGGCTACGAGGACGCCGAGTCGCTCCTGGCCACCGCCGTCGCGGCCCGCGACCAGGCCAGGATCCCGCGCGCCGCGCCGCCAGCCCCAGTCCCAGCCCCAGTGCCGATGCCGCCGCCAGTCCAAGCCCCAGCCCCAACTGCGTCTCCAGCCGCGCCGCAGGCCGGGCGCCCGAGCCGCTGGTGGCTGGTGGTGGTCGCGCTCCTGCTCAGCTTCGCCCTGGCCGGTCCGGTGGTGATCGTGCAACGCCAGCTCACGCTGCACCGTTCCGGCGGGAGTGGCGGCGTCGGCGGCACCGTCACCATGACCGGGCTGGTGTTCAAGCCGGGCACCCTGACCGTCAAGCGGGGCACCACGGTGGTGTTCCGCAACGACGACCAGGCGCCGCACACCGTCACGGCCGATTCCGGCGCGTTCGACTCGGGCCCGCTGGCACCCGGCGCCTCCTTCATCATCACCGTCAGTGGCGGCCTCACCTACCACTGCAGCATCCACGCCTTCATGCGGGCACGTCTATACGTCGCGTCCTGAGCACTACCGCCGACGCGATGAACCTGATAGAGCGGCGAGACCGTATCTATGCAGACTCCTGAGACTCTACCTACCCGATGGACGGATCGAGAGAGGGGGGACTGCGTGACCAAGGCAGAGACCACTCAGAGCGGCGAGGCCCCGCGCGTGATGCTCTACTCCCAGGACGGCTTCGGGCTCGGCCACTTGCGTCGCACCAGCCTGATCGCAGCAGCGCTGACGCAGGCGTGCAGCAGCGCGGCAGTGCTGACCGTGATCGACTCCAGGCTCGGTGCCTTCTTCGAGCCGGCACCCAACCAGGACTTCCTCAAGCTGCCCTCGATTGTGAAGATCGGCCCGGGCGAGTGGCAGGCGGTCGGCCTCCCGCTCGACTTCCCACAGGTCCACGCCGTGCGCAGCGAGCTGCTGCGCGCCACGGCGCGCAGCTACCAGCCCCACCTGCTGCTGGTCGACCACATGCCGCACGGCGCCATGGGGGAGCTGCTGCCCACCCTGGAGGCCCTGCGCCGCGACGGTGGCACCCGCATCGTGCTGGGCCTGCGCGACATCATCGACGCGCCCGCCGTCACCCGGGAGGTATGGGCCCGCGAGGGCGCCTACGAGGCGATCGAGCGCTACTACGACCAGGTCCTGGTGTACGGGCGCCGGGACGTCTTCGACCTCGGCGCGCAGTACGGCCTGCCGCCGGCCGTGGCCGGCCGCGTGCGCTACACCGGCTACGTCGCGGCGCCGGGCAAGGGGCAGGAGGCCGCCCGGCTGCGAGTCAGGTACGGCGCCGGTGAGGGCAGCGGGCGCGGGCTGATCGTGGCGATGGCAGGCGGCGGCGCCGACGGCTATCCGCTGCTGCGCGCGGTGCTGGACGCGCTGCCGCTGGTGCGGCAGCGGCAACCCTGCACGGCGGTGCTGGTCACCGGGCCGTTCATGCCGAGCGGACGGCGCCGTGAGCTGCAGCGCCGCGCGCGGGCTGCCGACGCCCGCGTGCACATCTCGGTGGGCGACACGCTGAGCCACATCCGCGCTGCGGACGTCGTCGCCGCCATGGCCGGCTACTCAACCACCGTCGAGGTGCTGGGCGCCCGCACCCCCGCGATCCTGGTGCCACGCCGTGGTCCCAGCGCCGAGCAGCGTACCCGCGCCAGTCTGTTCGCCGGCCGGGGCTGGATCCGCGCCATCGACCCTGACGACCTCGACGTCGAGACGCTGGCCGCCGCGCTGCTGGCAAGCCTCGCGCAGGACCCCGTCAGCGGCCGGCCCGCCTGCGACGGCCTCCGGGTCGCCGCCGGCCACCTGCTGGCCCTGCTCGGCGGCGACTGCACGGCGGCTGCGGCCGCGGCCGGCCTGCTGGAGGCGGGGGAGCCTGCCGGCCCGGCGACCGCGCCGCCCGCCAACCTGCTCGCGCCGCTGGAGTAGGCCCTGATGCGCGCTGCCGCCTTTGACTTCGACCCGGGCCTGCCGGGCCTGCCGCTGGCCTTCGATGCCGGTGCGGTGGCGCGACTGCTCGCTCCGCCCGGCGGCGACGTCGGACACCTGCGCCGGCAAGACACCAAGTACCAGCCGGGCGTCCGCTGCGTGGTCACCTACGAGGCTGAGCTGATCGGCCCGGGCGGGGAGCGGCGCCGCACCATCGCCGTGGTCACCGCCACGCCGCAGGGTCTCGGCCGCCGCTTCATGGAGGAGGACGGCCGCCTCGCCGGGCTCGCCGAGGCGCTCGACACCGCGCGCATGGCCGCGCGGCTCGCGACAGCGCTCGGGCCGGTTGCGGTCGAGGTATGCAGCGCCACGCCGGTCCGTTACAAGCCGGGTGACCGCTGCGTGATCCGCTACGAGCTGCGCACCGCCGACGGCCCGCGGCTGCTCTTTGGCAAGCTGCTCGCCGATGGCTGGAGCGCCAAGCTGGCGTTGCTCGACGCCTTGGCGGCGGCCGGGCGTGCCGACGCCGCGGTGCCGCGGACGCTGCCGGTGGTGGCGCACCTGCCCGACCTCGGGCTGCTGCTGCAGCCGGCGGTCGAACGGGCGGTGGAGCTGAACCGTGCCGGTTTCGACCCGGCCGTCCCGGCAGCGACGCGCGCCGCCTGGCTGCGCGCCGCCGGGCGCCACCTCGCCGGGCTGCAGGGCTGCACGCTGCCGGGCGCGCCGCAGCGGTCGCTTGCCGCCGACCTTGACGAGCTGACCAGCTATCTCGCGCCGATGGGACAGGCCGACCCGCCGCTGACACGCCGCTACCGGACGGTCCTCAACCAGCTGGAGCGGCGTGTGCGGGCCGCGCCGCCCCCACCCGCCGTCGCCAGCCACGGCGCCTTCCGCACCGACCAGTTCCTGCTCTCCAGCGGCGACGGCGACAGCGGTGGCGCTTTGGTGATGATCGACCTGGACGGCGCCTGCTGTGCCGAACCCGGCCGGGACCTCGGCAACTTCCTCGCCTACCTGGACTGGAAGGTGATCCGGCGCCCGAGCCTCAGCGCCGTCGTCGCCGCTGCGAACGGCGCCGTCCTAAGCGGCTATGCCGCTGAACGGCCGCTGCCCGCGCCGCAGCGACTCGCCCTGTGCCGCGCCGCCTCGCTGCTCAAGATCGCCGGGCGTCGCTACCGCAGCCTCACCACTGACGAATGGCACCTGGTCCCCGCCCTGGTCGGCCAGGCCGCGACGCTGCTGGACGGGGATTGCGCGGCGCCGTAGGGTCCAGAGCCATAGGCAGTTGCCAGTGCGGCGAACGCGGTCAGACTGAGAGCCGGAACGACAGGTCCGGCTTGATCTCGGCCACGTCCATCTGCGCCTTCTGCAGGCGACCCGAGTAGTCCCAGTTCATCGCCTGCCAGCGGGTGAACTGGTCGATCACCCACATGCCGGACAGGCGGCTGCCGTTGCCGGACTTGCCGTTGCCGCCGAACGGCAGGTGCGCCTCGGCGCCGGAGGTCGAGTTGTTGACGCTCACCATGCCGGCGCCGACGCCGCGCCGGAAGGTGAGCGCTGCCTTGGGGTCGCGCGTGTAGATCGACGACGACAGGCCGTAGCCGGGCGCGTTGGCCAGCTCGATCGCCTCGTCGAGGTGGCTGAAGGTGGCGATGCCCACGATCGGCCCGAAGGTCTCCTCCTGGAACAGCCGGTCGCCAGGGTCGACTCCGTCCACGATCGCGGGGTGGTAGAACAGCCCGGCCTCAGGGTCGCCGACGAAGCCCTGGCGCGGGTTGGCGGCGCTGATGCGCCCGGTCCCGGTCGAGCCGAGCACGCGCTGGCCGGTGCTGATCCAGTCGAGGTAGCTCTCGAAGCGGGTGGCGAACCTCTCGTCGAGCATCGGCCCGTACAGCACCTCGCGCATGGGGTCGCCGATGGCGGCGGAGGCCAGCGCGCCCCCGAGCCGGTCGAGGAAGGCGTCGTGCACCGACGGGTGCACGATCGCGGTGCCAAGCGAGGTGCAGCGCTGGCCGGCGGTACCGAAACCGGAGAACAGCGCGCCCTCGGCGGCGAGGTCGAGGTCGGCGTCCGGCATGATCACCATCGGGTTCTTGCCGCCCAGCTCCAGGCAGGGAGCCTGCAGGTGGCGCCCGCAGAGCGCGCCGATCCTGGATCCGACGGCGGTCGAGCCGGTGAAGCCGACTTTGTGGCAGACCCCCGCCTCCAGCGCCAGCTCCAGCCCCTGGTAGGTCGCTTCGCCGTCGGCGAAGACCAGGTTGAGGGTGCCGTCGGGCAGCCCGGCGTGGGCGAACAGCTGGTAGAGCGCCTGCGCGCTGGCGGCCGCGTACTCCGCCGGCTTCCACACCACCGCGTTGCCGCACAGCAGGGCCGGCACCAGGTACCACGCCGGCACCGCCACCGGGAAGTTGCCGGCGGTGACGATCGCGGCCACGCCGACCGGATTGCGGAAGGTGAACAGGCTCTTGTCGGGCATCTCCGAGGGCACCGTCTGGCCGTAGAGGCGCCGGCCCTCGCCGAGGAAGAAGTCGCAGGTGTCGATGATCTCCTGAACCTCACCGAGCGACTCGGCGTAGGGCTTGCCGACCTCGCGGGTCACCAGGCGGGCGAGCGCCTGCTTGTTCGCCTCGACCAGTCGACCGGCCGCCGCGATCGCCCGCCCCCGCACCGGCGCCGGCACCTGCGCCCAGGCGGCCTGTGCCCCGGCCGCGACCTTGCAGGCGGTCAGGAAGGCCTCGGCTGGGGCGAGGCGCACCTCCGCGACCGTCTCGGCCAGGTGGCTCGGATCGGTCGACCGGTAGCTGGCCGCGGCGTCGTCGTCGGCGCTCTTGCCGCCGATCTGGGAGACGAGTTTCGGGGCGTCCAACATCTTCACCTCGCTGCGTGACCTGGGTGGGCTCCTGCCTCCTGCCCGCCAAGTCTACGCTGGCGCGGTTGCCACCCTCGCCAAGACGCGCTGGTAGACGCGCTCATAGCCAGCAGCCATGACGGCGACGTCGAAGTGCTCGCGGGCGTGGCGCCGGCAGCGGGCCGGGTCGAGCAGGGCGGCTCGGTCGATCGCCGCCGGCAGCTCGTCGGGGCGGTCGCACAGCAGCCCGCTGACGCCGTGGGCGATCACCTCGGGGGCTGCGCCACGGCGCAGCGCCACCACCGGCGTGCCGCAGGCCATCGCCTCCACCATCACCATCCCGAACGGCTCCTCCCACTGGATCGGGAACAGCAGACAGGCGGCGCGCGCCAGCAGGTCGTTCCTGGTGGCCGTGTCCACCTCCCCGAGCCACTCGGCGCCGCTGCCCAGGTGGGGGCGGACCACCTGCTCGAAATAGTTGTGCTCGGGCGGCTCGTTGCATTTGCCGATCAGCAGCAGCCGCCGGCCCGCGGCACGTGCCGCGGCGATCGCATGCAGCGCCCCCTTCTCCGGGCTCATCCGCCCGAGGAACAGGCACCAGTCCTCCTTGCCCGCCCGGTCGCGGTAGGGGAGGTCGTCCACCACCACCGCGTTGTGGACCGTCCCGGCCCAGGGCAGGTCCGGGGCGTCGCGCCGCTGCGACTCGGAGATGGCGACCAGGTGGATGGCATCGTCCAGCGCCCGGTAGTAGTGGCCGAGGTCGGCGTGCATCGGCCCGTGCCCGGTCACCACCGTCGGGGCGAACCGCCCGGCGGCCGCCAGCGGCCCGACGAGACAGTGATCGTGGACGACGTCAACGTCCAGCTCCTGCAGCGCCCGCGCGCTCAGCGCGGCGTAGAGCGTCTCCACCATCGGGTCGCCGAGCCGGACGCTGGGCGGCTCGGCGAGCACCGGTACGAACTTCCCCAGCGTCCGATCGCGCCCGGCGCCAAGCAGGATCACCTCGTGCCCGCGGCTGACCAGTTCGTCGACCAGCACGGCGCACATCGCCTCGATGCCGCCGTATCCCTCGGGCGGCACCTCGAACCATGGTGGCGCCACCATGGCGATCCGTAACGGAGTGGTATGGCCGTTGGTCGGGTTCGGCTGACCGGTGATTGCCTGCATTGATTCCCCCGATCGGGACGGGAACGGCAAAACGGGTCGGTTCTATAACGAACACCCGGGTCTTGTCGAGCCCTTCGTCTGAATTACAACGGAGCGACGCGGTCGCACCACCCTGCGTGGTAGGGCAGCTACCACGCAGGGATGACGCGGCGCGCAGACGTCAGCGGTGCCGGGGCTGGGGGCGGTTGGTCGAGCCGCGCACCACCAGCTCTGGGCGGAAGACGTATTCGTCGCGGGGCGCGGGGGTGCCGGCGAGCTCGTCGAGAAGGAACTGCACGGCGGTGCGCGCCATCGCCTGCACCGGCTGGCGCACGGTGGTGAGCGGGGGATCGACGAAGGCGACGAACAGGGAGTCGTCGTAGCCGACCACCGAGACGTCGTCGGGCACCTTCAGACCGGCTTGGCGGGTCGCACGGATCGTACCGAGTGCCATCAGGTCGGAGCTGCAGACGATCGCCGTCACGCCCCGGTCGAGTAGGCGGGTGGCGGCGACCCGGCCGCCCTCGATCGAGAACAGCGAGTGGGCGATCAGTTCGCTGACGTCGTCCTGGTCGAGCAGCGCCTTCATCGCCCTGCGGAAGCCGTTGCACTTGCGCAGGGAGGGGACGAAGCGTTCCTGGCCGACCGCCAGCCCGATGCGCTCGTGTCCCAGCGCGACCAGGTGGCTCACGGCCATCTCGACCGCCTCCTCGTCGTCGGCGGAGATGAAAGGTGCGTCGATCCCGGCCATGTAGCCGTTGATCAGCACGATCGGCAGCCGCTTCTCGACCAGGCGCACGTACCGTGACGGGTCGGCGGTGGAGTCGGCGTGCAGGCCGGACACGAACACGATCCCGGAGACCCCGCGCTCCAGCAGCATTTCCACGTAGTCGTCCTCGGTGACGCCACCTGGGGTCTGGGTGCACAGCACGGGGGTGTAGCGGTGCTGGGCGAGCATCGACTCGATCTCCTGCGCGAACATTGGGAAGACCGGGTTGTCCAGCTCGGGGACGATCAGCCCGATCAGGCCGACCGACCGGGTCCGCAGCTTGGCGGGGCGCTCGTAGCCGAGCACGTCCAGCGCGGCGAGCACCGCCTGCCGGGTGGTCGGCGCGACCCCGGCCTTGCCGTTCAGCACCCGGCTCACCGTCGCCTCGCTGACGCCGGCGTGTGCCGCGATGTCTGCCAGCCGTGCCTGTCCGTTCATGCCGGCATGCTAACGCACGCCGCAAGAAGCGTGAAGACTTGCGAACTTCTTTCAAGGTCATCTGGGCGCCGCTGTCGCAGGTAGAAGAAGCTGATCTTGACGAAGGCAGCAGAGTCGGTCATGCTCCGGTCCATCTTCCTTGCAAGATCTTTCAAACTGTTGGCTCTTCTTGCGGCAACGAGGCGTACCCGGGTGGGTCCGGGGAAGGGAAGGAGAGGCGCATGCGGCGTTTCCGGCCAGCTGTCCCCTCAGCTCTGCCAGCCCTTGGGCTGGCACTCGTGCTGCTGCTCGCGGGCTGCGGCGGTGGCTCCAAGAGCAGCTCCAGCTCCGGTGGCACCTCCCAGTCCGTCAAGCTGACCTTCTGGTCAACCATGAACGACCAGGAGACGGTGACGATGAAGCAGATCGTCGCCGAGTGCCAGACCCAGCTCCCCAACATTCACGTCACCCTGCAGAACATCCCCTTCGACAGTGCGCAGAACAAGTTCCGCACGGCGGCGCAAGGCAACACCGCCCCCGACATCATGCGCTCGGAGGTCGCCTGGGTGGCCGATTTCGCCTCCCAGGGATTCCTGCTGCCGCTCGACAAGTACGTGAGCGCCGCCGACAAGGCCGACTACCTGCCCAACGCACTCGCCTATGACCAGTACCAGGGCAAGCTGTGGGGCGTGCCGCAGGTCACCGACGCGCTGGCGCTGCTGTACAACAAGCGGCTCCTCGCCGCCAAGGGGATCACCAGCCCGCCGCAGAGCCTCGACGAGCTCAAGGCCGACGTCGCCAAGTTCGCCGACGGCAAGCCCTACGGTCTCTACATGCGCGCCGATCCCTATTGGCTGCAGCCGTTCGTCTGGGCGTTCGGCGGCGGGCTGGTCGACCTCCAGCAAAAACGGATCCTGATCAACGACGCCCAGTCGGTGCAGGGCGCCCAGTGGCTCCTCGACCTGGTCAAGAGCAAGGGCGTGGCGCCCAACCGCGACTTCACCAAGGACTACGACAACGCCATGACCGCGTTCAAGAGCGGCAATGTCGCCATGATCCTCAACGGCCCGTGGTCGACCTCGGACGTGCTCGGCGGCTCGGCGTTCAAGGACGCGTCCAACTTCGGCATCGCGCCGATCCCGGCGGGTCCTGGCGGGCAGGGCTCCCCCGTCGGCGGGCACAACTACACCATCTTCGCCGGCAGCAAGCACCCCGACCAGGCCTACCAGTTCATCACCTGCCTCAACTCCGCGCAGCACCAGGCGGACCTGGCCGCCAAGAACAACCTGCTGCCGACCCGCAAGTCGGCCTACAGCGACGCCAAAGTGCAGGCCAACCCCGTCGTGTCGGCCTTCGAGCCGGTGATGGTGAAGGCGACCGCCCGGCCGGTGTCGCCAGAGGGCGGCTCGATCTACACCGACTTCGGCCCCGCCTGGCAGAAGGCCTACGCCGGCAAGGCCAGCGCCCAGCAGGCGCTGGACCAGGTCGCCGCCGCATGGAAGCAGCTCTACAAGTACTGATGGACTGATGGTCACCTCGCCGACGGCCGAACCTGCCGCCACGCCGGCCGCCGCCCGGCCGTGGCGGCAGGAAGGGCGCATCCGCCGGTTCCTGCGGATCCACTGGTACGCCTACACCATGCTCATCCCGGTGGTGGTGGCGATGGTGCTGCTGGTCGGCTACCCGCTGCTGCGCGGGATCTACCTGTCGCTCACCGACGCCGACCAGACCAACCTCGGCAACCGCTTCCTGCCGCCCACCTACCACTTCGTGGGCCTGCGCAACTACCTGGACATCCTCAGCGGGCGGGAGGGCCAGTTCTGGCACGTGCTCTACCGGACCGTGCTGTGGACCGGCATCAACGTCACTCTCCACTTCGCCATCGGCATGGCGCTGGCGCTGATGCTCAACCGCCAGCTGCGCGGCCGGGCGGCGTACCGGATGCTGCTGATGATTCCGTGGGCGATCCCGCAGTACGTCGCCGCGTTCGCCTGGGGCTACCTCTACAACGGCGACTACGGGCTGATCAACCAGGTGCTCAGCAAGTTCGGGATGGCGCCCCACGCCTGGCTGAACGAGCCGCTCACCGCCTTTTGGGCAGTCATTGTGGTCAACGTCTGGCTGGGGGTGCCCTTCATGATGCTGGCGCTGCTCGGCGGGCTGCAGTCGATCAACATCGAGCTGTACGAGGCGGCCGCGATCGACGGCGCCAGCCCCTGGCAGCGCTTCCGCTTCATCACTCTGCCGGGCCTCCGTTCGGTGTCGGCCACCGTGATCCTGCTCGGCACCATCTGGACCTTCAACATGTTCGTGGTCATCTACCTGATCACCCGCGGCGGTCCCTTCGACAGCACCCAGATCCTCAGCACCATCGCCTACCGCAAGTTCAACGAGCTGCACCAGTACGCGATCGCCTCGACCTACGGGGTCCTGATCCTGTCGACGCTGGTGGCGTTCGCGTCGCTGTACCGGCGCATGCTGCGCCGCTCCGACACCGGGGAGGTCTGGGCATGACGGCCACACCGGTCCAGGTCCGGGCTCGGGCCCGGCGGCGGCGGGGGAGGCCGCTGCACCGTTCGGTCCTGCTGCACGCCGGGCTCGTCCTGGCGAGCGCCGTGGCCGTGTTCCCGGTGGTGTGGCTGCTGCTCACCAGCCTCAAGCCCGCCTCAGCGGTGCTCGCCCCCAAGCTGGAGCTGTTCCACCAGCCCACCCTGGCTAACTACCGCGAGGTGCTCAGCGGCAACGGCGGGCTCTTCTGGCACTGGCTGGCGAACTCGACCCTGGCCGCGCTCGGCACCACCGCAGTCGGCGTCTTCCTCGCCGCCACCGCGGCCTATGCCTTCTCCCGCTACCGCTTCCCCGGCTACCGGCCGATGCTCTCGGTGTTCCTGGTCACGCAGATGTTCCCGGCGATCATCCTGCTGGTGCCGCTGTTCAACATCCTCAGCTCCCTGCACCTGGTCAACAGCCTGCCGGGGCTGGTCATCGCCTACGCGACCACCGCTGTGCCGTTCTGTGTCTACATGCTGAAAGGCTACTTCGACACCATCCCGTTCGAGCTGGAGGAGGCTGGGCGCGTCGACGGGCTGGGCCCGTTCGGCTCCTTCTGGCGGATCGTGGTGCCGCTGTCACGCCCCGGCCTGGCCGTCACCGGGTTCTACTCGTTCCTCACCGCCTGGAACGAGTTCATGGTCGCCAACGTGCTGCTCACCGGCGACACCAAGCAGACCCTGCCGATCGGCATCTCGCGCTACATCGACCAGTTCCGGGCGGACTGGAACCTGCTCACCGCCGCCGCCATGCTGATCCTCGTGCCAGCGCTGGTGGTGTTTTTCTTCGCCCAGCGCTACCTGGTCTCCGGCCTCACCGCCGGCGGCACCAAAGGCTGAGGCATTCCCCTCCCCTTGTTTCACAGCCGCAGGTCGGCCAGCACTGGGCGGTGGTCGCTGCCGGTGCGGCTGAGCACGCCTGCGTCGAGCGCGGTCATCCCGCGGTAGAAGACGTGGTCGATGCGGATCGCGGGCAGGATCGAAGGCCAGGTGAAGCCGAGCCCGGTACCGGCGTCGGCCTGTGCCGAGCGGAGCCCCACGGTGGCGCGCAGGAGGGCGCGGTCGTTGGCGGCGGTGTTGAAGTCGCCAACGAGCAGCAGCCGTGCCGCCGGGTCGGCGGCGATCGCGGCGGCAAGCTGGTCCAGTTGGCTGTTGCGCTGCCGCAGGCTGACCCCGCGAACGCCGACGTCGGGGCGGGGGAGGTGGGCCACGTACACCGTGACCGGGCCTTCCGGGGTGGTGACCACGGCATGGAACGCGCCGTGCGCCGTCGGGCTGAGCTCGACCCTCCAGAAGGAGCTGATCGGGTAGCGGCTCCAGAGGCCGACGCGGCTCTTGGCGACGTGGTACGGGTAGAGCGGGTCCAGGGTCTGTTCCAGCCCGCCAAGGTTGGCCCCGGTCACCTCCTCCAGCGCGACCAGGTCGGCCTTGGTCGCCACCAGCGCGGCGGCGGTGCCGGGCACGTCCCGGTTGGCGGCGCGGACGTTGTGGGTGACGACGCGCAGGTCGCGGGCGGCGTCGCGGGCGGCGCTGGGATGCTCCCCGGCGTGTGGCAGGAGCGCCGGCCCGAACAGGGCGAGCCATACCATCGCGGGCAGCGCCGTGGCAACACCCACGAGCGGGGCGCGGCGACGCAGCGCGGCCAGCGCGAGCAGCGGCACGCCAAGCCCGAGCCACGGCAGGAACGTCTCCACCAGCGTGCCGACGCCGAACGCCCGCGGCACCAAGCGGTGCGCAGCGAGCAGCAGCGTGAGCGCCCCCGCACCGACGGCCAGCGGCCAGCCACGCCGCCAGCATGGAGCCGGTGCGGGCGGCGGTGCGGGAGACGCGGCCTCGGCGCCAGATCGGGACATCGGAGACAGCCTACTTCGCCGGCTTCGCATTTCGTGCGGGTGTTGTCATTTCGGTATGAGCGTTCGTGCGCCTTCTGGCACGGTGATGATGCCTGGCTGACGGCTACACCTCGGGTTCGCGCTGGAGGCGGTGCTGGCCGACGTCCTCGCCCGGCACCGCTGTTTCCCCGCATCGCCCGGTACCGGTAATGGACTCCCCGAAAGTAAATGTGAATCGGAAAGGATGGTGCAAAGGGAGCGGGCACAAACTCGCGCATTTTCTACCGGCCGGCCGCACGGCGGGACCAAATTCAGGCCGGCTGCAGCCGTTCCTCGATCCTGGGGCGCCTTGTCCCCCAAGGGATTCAGGGTTCGTGGCTGTTGACCTTTCTTATGTTGATCTCTAGCATGCAGCACCGAAAGGGGACAGGGCTTGGCGAATTACAGGGCCATGTCCCAGGCGGGGAGCATTCCCCTATTGGGCAAGGAGGCGCCCTTGAACCGCAAAGAACTCGTCGACGCCATCCAGCAGCACACCGAAGTGGCGCGGGCGGACGTCGAGCGAGTGCTCGGCAGCCTAATTCAGCACACCCAGCTCGCGATCAAGAAGGGTGAGCGGGTGTCACTGGTGGGCTTCGGAACCTTCGAACGCCGCGACCGCAAGGCTCGCACCGCGCGCAATCCGCGCACCGGCGAGGTGGTCAAGGTCAAGGCGACCAAGGTCCCGGCGTTCCGTCCAGGTCAGGGCTTCAAGGACGCGGTGAGCGGCAAGGCGCCCGCTCCCAAGCTGACTCCCACGGCCAAGCCGACGGCCAAGCCGACGGCCAAGCCGGCCCGTGCGCCCGTCGCCAAGCCCGCCACCGCCAAAGCGGCTCCGGCGGCGGCCAAGACGGTCAACGCCAGGTCCAGCGCTGGTAAGGCCGACACCAAGGCGAAAGCCGATGGGAAGGGCAGCGGCAAGGCTGCCAAGGCTGCCAAGGCATCGAAGGGATCCAAGGCGTCGAAGGCCAGCGCCAAGGTGGCAGCGAAGGCAGGCGGTCGCAAGAACAAGAAATAGTGCGCGCTGCCTATTCAAGCTATTCAAGCGGGAGGGACCTACAATCAGAGCAGCGGTGCTCCCTCCCGCTTCGCGTTACTCGGGGTCGGGCAGCGTCAGGATGTTGACGTAGGTGACGCGGGCGTCGCCGCCCTCGCCCTCGACCCGGAACTTGACGCGCTGGCCGAGTTGGAGCATCCGCAAGCCGGAACGACGAAACGCCTCGGGCGGGACCTCATACTCGATCCGGGTGTCGGTCAGCACCACGGCCGCCTTGCTGGCCTGGTCGAAGCTCTTCACGGTGCCTTGCAGCAAAGCGTCGGGCATGGTCACTCCTCGGCTGTGTTGGCGGCGATCTTGGCCAGGCTGCGGAGATCACGCAGGCGCTGCGCGGTCACGCTCGCCGGGTCCAGTAGGGCGGCGACGGCGCGGAAGTCAGCGACCGTATCGACGTCGCGGGCGAGAGACGGCTCGTCGAGTCGCACCGCGCCGGGCATAGCAAGATGCCTGGCAGCGCTGCCCGGCCCGAACGCTGGCGCGAACGAGGCGGCGTCACGCCAGGCGAGCACATTGGTGCCGGTGCCGTCATGGCTGGGAACGACCACCACTGGCGCTCGCTCGGCGGCCATGGCCACCCGCGCCAGCGCTGCCGCCGACGCCAGCGGCAGGTCGGCCGCGACCACCAGCAACCCGCCATCGGTGGCGACGCCCGTGTCGGCCGCGCGGGCGAGCGACTGGTTGAGGTTGAGCTCGTCGCCGGTGCCGGGTGGCTCCTCCACCACGCGGCAGCCGAGCGCCTCGGCCCGGCGCCACACCTCCCGGTCGGGCGAGATCACCACCGGCTGGCCGAGCTGGCCGCCCTCCGCCTCCACCGTCACCGCCTGCACCGCGGCGATCACGTCCTCGAGCATGGCGATGGTGAGCAGTCGCCGCTCGATCGGGTTCAGCGGCGGCGCAAGGCGCCCCTTCGCCGTGGCGAGGGTCTTGACGGGCAAGAGCGGTACCAGCACGGCGTGCAGCGTACTATCGCGGCAGCATGGCTCGCCGACGAATGCCCGTCTACGCCGTGGCCAAGACCGTCGTACCGCCGGTGATCCGGTTCTGGGTGCGGCTCGACTGCCAGGGGCTGCGCAACGTCCCCCCCCAGGGACCGGTGATCATCGCCGCCAACCACGTCTCCTACTTCGATCCCCTGTGCCTCGGGGTGTACATCGATACCGCCGGCCGCCAGGTACGGTTCCTGGCCAAGTCCGAGCTGTTCCGCAACCGGGTGTTGCGCTGGGTGCTGCTCGGTGCCGGGCAGATCCCGGTGTACCGGGAGAGCCGCGACGCGGCCAAGTCGCTCGCGGACGCGGTCGCAGCCACGGGCAATGGCGCCGCCGTGGCGATCTACCCGGAGGGCACCACCACGCGCAATCCTGACTTCTCGCCGATGCCGGCCAAGAGCGGCGTGGCGCGTCTTGCCGCACTCACCGGCGCGCCGGTGGTCCCGGTCGGGATGTGGGGTGCACAGCTCCTGTTCACCCGCGGAAAGATCGGCCCGTTCCGGCGCGGCGCACGGGTGGTGGTGCGGGCCGGCCCGCCACTGGACCTCGGCCTCAGCCCGGACTCGCCGCTGGACGCCGTCAACGCCGGGCGCGACAAGGTCATGGCGGCGATCGTGGCGCTGGTCGACGAGGCCAAGCAGGGCTGGACCCCACCCAAGTGGTACCGCGGCCAATGACGGAGTCCGCAGCGGCGCGCACGACCGAGCGGTTCCGGCCTGGCGGGGTGGTGCACGCGCTGGTCAGCGGCCTGCTGGAGCTGGCCCTGGCCGCGGTCCTGCTGGCGATCTCGCTGGAAGTCGGCCGCCGCAGCCAGCCGGCCGCCACCTCGGTGTCGGTGGCGGCGGCCCTGTGGGCGGTGCTGTCGCTCTACAGCCTGGCCGTGGCGGCGCTGCGGGCCAAGGTCTTGGCTGCCGAGCTGGACGAGGATGCGGTGGTGCTGCACGGGCTCGGCGGCGTGCGCCGCTACCCCTACGAGGACCTGTCGGCAGTGGAGGTGTCCCGTGGCCGTACCCGGCTGGTGGCACGGGACGGCCGAGTGCACCGTGTCCGCGGCGTCCGCGGGCCGAGCCAGGGCCGGCGCTTCCGCACCCGGGTCCTGGCGCGCGCCACCGAGGCGGTTGGGCGGCACGCTGCTAGGCTCGGCGGCGGCAATGACGACCAGGACCGAGACCAGGAAGCGGGGGGAACGAGCTGACCGGGAGGGACCGAATGGGCCGACGTTTTGGCACCCGCGCAGTCCACGGAGCCGACCTGCCACTGCCGCAGGAGCGGCCGCTCACCACCCCGATCTGGCAGACCTCCACCTTCGCCTTCGACGACGCCGACCATTTCGCCGAGACCCTCGCGCAGCCGCGCACGGGCTACGTGTACACCCGCTACGAGAACCCCACCACCGCGGCGCTGGAGGCCACCGTCGCCGACCTGGAGGGCGCCGCCGAAGGCCTGGCGACCGCCTCCGGCATGGCGGCGATCGCCACCGTGCTGCTCAGCCTCGCGGGCGCCGGCGACCATCTGGTGGTGCAGCGCGACCTGTATGGCGGGACCTTCTCGCTGGCGACCAAGCTGGCCGCCCGCTTCGGCATCGAGGCGACCACGGTCGACGGCGCCGACCCCGCGGCGTTCGCCGCGGCGTTGCGGCCCTCCACCCGGGCGCTGTACGCCGAGACGATCGCCAACCCGACCATGGCCGTCGCCGACCTGCCCCCCCTGGCGGAGGTCGCCCGCGGCGCCGGCGTGCCGCTGGTGGTCGACAACACCGTCGCCTCGCCCTACCTGTGCCGCCCGATCGAGCACGGCGCCGCCATCGTGGTCCACTCGGCCACCAAGTACCTCGGCGGCCACAGTGACGTGATCGGCGGGCTGGCGTTGTTCGCCGACCCAGCCGCCCACGCCGCGGCGTGGCACACCATGCTCGACCTCGGCGGCTCGGCGGACCCGTTCGCAGCCTGGCTGGTGCTGCGTGGCGTCAAGACACTTCCGCTGCGCATGGAGCGCCACAGCGCCAACGCCGCCCGCGTCGCGGCGCTGCTCGACCGCCATCCCAAGGTCGAGCGGGTGTACTGGCCCGGCCTGCCCAGCCATCCCAGCCACGACGCCGCCAAACGGCTGCTCGACGGCTACGGCGGCTTCCTCTCCTTCGATCTGGCGGGTGGGCGTGCGGCAGGCCGCCGCTTCATCGAGGCGACCCGCGTGGCCCGCCTGGCACCCTCCCTCGGCGGCACAGAGACGCTGGTGGCGCATCCGGCCTCGACCACCCACCGACAGCTCGACGCCGCCACCCTGGCCGCTGCTGGCATCGGCGCGGGCATGGTGCGGGTTTCGGTCGGCCTCGAGGATGCCGATGACCTCTGCGACGACTTCTCCCAAGCCCTGGAGGTGGCATAACTATGCCGAAGCGGCGGATCCGCTTGGCGCTGCTGTATGGGGGCCGTTCGGCCGAGCACCCGGTCTCGGTGGTCTCGGCCCGATCGGTGACCGAAGCGCTCGACCCGGACCGCTTCGAGGTGGTCCCGATCGGTATCACCCGCAACGGCGCCTGGATGCTGCCGGCCAGGCCGCCACTGGAGCTGACCGCCCCAGAGGGCGAGCTGCCCGAGGTCGAGGCGGCCGGCACCGCCGTGGCGCTGCGCCCGGAGCGCCACGCCGCCGCCATCGCTCCGCTTAGCCTCGGCGGCACGGCTGTGGATCTGGAAGCGGTCGACGTGGTCTTCCCGCTGCTGCACGGCCCCTACGGCGAGGACGGCACCGTGCAGGGGCTGTTCGAGCTCGCCGGCCTGCCCTACGTCGGCAGCGGCGTGCTCGCCTCGGCGCTGGCGATGGACAAGGCCATGGCCAAGGTGGTGTTCGCCGCCGCCGGCATCGAGCAGGCCCCCTACCTGGTGGTCCGTGAGGGCGAGTGGCGCGCCGACGCCGACGCGGTCTACGCGCGTGTCGGCGGGCAGCTCACCTACCCGGTGTTCACCAAGCCGGCCCGGCTTGGCTCTTCGATCGGCATCACCAAGGTGAAGGCACCCGAGGCGCTCGGCGACGGCCTGGAGGCAGCCTTCGCCCACGACGCCAAGGTGGTGGTGGAACAGGGACTGGACGCGCGCGAGCTGGAGTGCGGCGTGCTCGGCAACGAGACCCCCGAGGCCAGCGTGGTCGGCGAGATCGTCCCCGGCCACGAGTTCTACGACTTCGAGGCGAAGTACCTCGACGATGCCGCCAGCCTGGTGATCCCCGCGCCGGTCCCCGACGCCGTCGCCGAGCGGGTGCGGGCGCTCGCGCTGCATGCATTTCGGGCGCTCGACTGCGCGGGCCTTGCCAGAGTCGATTTCTTCTACGAGGAGGCCAGCGGCCGCGTGCTGGTCAACGAGGTGAACACCATCCCCGGGTTCACCCCGAGGAGCATGTTCCCGATGCTGTGGGCTGCCTCTGGGGTGGGCTATTCTGACCTCATCGCAAAGTTGGTCGATCTCGCCGTCCAGCGCCACGCCGCCAACGCCGACAAGAGTTGACGCCTCGTCGCAAAGGGGCCCGCCCCCATGTTCGAACGCTTCACCGAGGCCGCTCGCCGGGCGGTCGTCCTCGCCCAGGAGGAGGCACGCCTCCTCAAGCACAACTACATCGGTACCGAGCATCTGCTCCTCGGGCTGATCCATGAGGGGGAGGGCGTGGCCGCGAGGGCGCTCGAGGGCCTCGGCGTGTCCCTGGAGATGATCCGCCACGAGGTCGAGGCGGTGGTCAAACCCGGTAAGGACAAGCCGAGCGGGCACATCCCCTTTACGCCGCGTGCCAAGAAGATCATGGAGCTGTCGCTGCGCGAGGCGCTGCAGCTCAACCACAACTACATCGGTACCGAGCATCTGCTCCTCGGCCTCATCCGCGAAGGCGAGGGCGTCGGCGCCCAGGTGCTCGCCAAACTCGGCGTCGGCGGCTCGCGGGCGCGGCAGGCGGTCATCCAGCTCCTCTCCGACGAGTCTGGGGAGGAGGGACGTCCAGGGCAGGCGCGCGCCACCACCGCGCCGCCCGGGGCGGTGATCGGCGTGGGCTTCCCGGCAATGCGGCGCGGGCGGGCGCCGGCCTTTGTCGGCGTGGTGGCGATCGGCCGCCAGTTGCAGGTCGAAGGGGGCGTGCGGCTGGTGCTGCTCGCGCTGGAGGTCTGGTCCGGCTGGTTCGACCTGCGCTTCGCGGCGCTGCCCGCCGCTGGCGCCAAGGACATCCCACCCAGGGCGATCCACGGCCTTGGCGACTGGGATGCCACCGACGACGCCGGCACCAAGTACCGTTGCGTCGGCATCGCCGTCGGCGGCCAGGCGCTTCTGCATGTCTACCAGGCGAGCTTCCAGCCCTCGCCACCGCCGGCGGCGCGTAGCCTCACCCTTACCGTCACCACCGACAGCGGCGACGAGGTCACCATCACAGTGCCGCTCGACTACGCCAGCGGTGACGCCGCTGGCGACGCCACCGCTGCCGATTGAGGCAGCCCGGGGAGCGGCGTCAGCCGAGCAGCTTGGCGATGCGGGTGACGCCCTCCACCAGATCGTCGTCGCCGAGGGCGTACGACAGGCGCGCGTAGCCCGGCGCGCCGAACGCTTCGCCGGGCACGATCGCGACCTTGGCCTCCTCCAGGATCACCTCGGCCAGCTCCAGGCTGCTCTGCGGCCGGTGCCCGGCCACCTCCCGGCCGAGCACGCCCTTGACTGACGGGAAGGCATAGAAGGCGCCCTGCGGCTCCACGCAGGCGAAGCCGGGGATGGCGTTCAGCAGCTCGTGGATGCGCCGCCGCCGCCGGTCGAAGGCGACCCGCATCGCCGCCACGGCCTCCAGGTCGCCAGCGACCGCCGCCAGCGCCGCCGCCTGGCTCACGTTGGCGACATTGGTGGTCAGGTGGGACTGCAGGTTGATGGCGGCCTTGACCACGTCGGGCGGGCCGATCAGCCAGCCCACCCGCCAGCCCGTCATGGCGTAGCTCTTGGCCACCCCGTTGACCACCACGCAGCGCTCCGCCAGCGCGGGCACCAGCGCCGGCATGGAGGAGAACTGGTTGTCGCCGTAGACCAGGTGCTCGTAGATCTCGTCGGTGATCACCCACAGGCCACGCTGCGCCGCCCAGCGGCCGATCGCCTCGACTTCCTCGGGCGGGTAGACCGCCCCGGTCGGGTTGGAAGGCGACACGAACAGCAGCACCTTGGTCCGCGGGGTGCGGGCCGCCTCCAGCTGCGCCACGGTGGCGCGGAAGCCGCTCGCCTCGGTGGTGGGGACTGCCACCGGCACGCCGCCGGCGAGCGCGATCGCTTCCGGGTAGGTGACCCAGTAGGGCGACGGCACCAGCACCTCGTCGTCCGGGTCGAGCAGGGCCGTGAACGCCTCATAGATCGCTTGCTTGCCGCCGTTGGTGACCAGCACCTGGCTGGGTGCGACCTGGTAGCCGGAGTCGCGCGCGGTCTTGGCCGCGATCGCCTCGCGCAGCTCCGGCAGGCCAGCGGTCGGCGTGTAGTGCTGGTAGCGCAGCACCCGGCAGGCGGCCTGCGCCGCCGCCACGACATGCGGCGGGGTGGGAAAGTCCGGCTCGCCCGCGCCGAAGCCGATGACGTCCTCGCCCGCCGCCTTCAGCGCCTTGGCCTTGGCGTCGACCGCGACGGTGGCCGACTCGGCGATGGCGCCGACACGCCGCGACACCCGCACGCCTTCGCCTTCTGCTGGTTCAATGGGCAGCGACATCGATCCGACCGGCCTCCTCACGCTCTCGGGGCTACGGGCTTTGCTACAGGCTCTCGACAGGACAGAACGGACACGACAGGAACAGGGAACCGCATCGTGGCACATGACGCTCATTTGGTCCCTTCAATTACCTTGCCAGACCACCTCCGGCCCCGCGACGGGCGCTTCGGCTCCGGTCCCTCCAAGGTCCGGCCCGAAGCGGTCGCTGCCCTGGCCGAGGTTGCGCCGACCTACCTCGGCACCAGCCATCGGCAGGCCGGGGTGCGCTCCATGGTCGCCCGCCTGCGGGCGGGGCTCATCGAGTTGTTCCGCCCTCCCGACGGCTACGAGGTCGCGCTTGGCAACGGCGGCACCTCTGCCTTCTGGGACGTGGCGGCGTACTCGCTGATCGAGCGGCAAAGCCAGCACCTGGTCTTCGGGGAGTTCTCCGCCAAGTTCGCCACGGCGGCTGCGGCGCCGCACCTGGCCGCGCCGCAGCTGGTCGAGAGCGCCTACGGCACCCACCCGGCGCCGCGGCCAGACGCCGCGGTGGACCTGTATGCGCTGACCCACAACGAGACCTCGACCGGGGTCGCTATGCCGGTGCGCCGCCCGGCCCCGGCCGGCGACGCCGCCGGTAACGCCGCCGGCAACGGCAACGGCGCGCTGGTCGCGGTGGACGCCACCTCCGGCGCAGGCGGGCTGCCGGTCGACCTGGCCGAGGCCGATGCCTACTACTTCGCGCCGCAGAAGTGCTTCGCCGCCGATGGCGGCCTGTGGGTAGCGCTGCTGTCGCCCGCCGCCATCGAGCGGGCCGAGGCGATCACCGCGTCAGGCCGCTACATCCCCGCGACCCTCAGCCTCACCGCCGCGCTGCACAACTCGCGGCTGGACCAGACCACCAACACCCCCGCGCTGGCCACGCTGTTCCTGTTCGTGCAGCAGCTCGACTGGCTGAACCAGCACGGCGGCCTCGACTGGGCGGTCAAGCGCTGCGAGACCTCCGCGTCGATCCTGTACAGCTGGGCTGAGGCGAGCGACTATGCCATCCCGTTCGTGGCCGACCCGGTGCAGCGGAGCAACACCGTCGCCACCATCGACCTGGACGCCGAGACGGTTTCGGCCGACGCCGTCGCCAAGGTCCTGCGGGGCAACGGCATCGTCGATACCGAGTCCTACCGCAAGCTCGGCCGCAACCAGCTCCGTATCGCCGCCTTCCCGGCGATCGAACCGGAGGACCTGGAGACCCTGACACGCGCGATCGACTGGGTGGTCGGCGCTCTGACCGGCTAGGACGAACAGACCAGCCCTACAGGTGCACTACCGGGCAGGTCAGGGTGCGGGTGATGCCGTCGACGGCCTGAACCCGAGCCACCACCAGCTTGCCGAGGTCGTCGACATTGCGTGCTTCTGCCCGGACGATGACGTCGTAGGGGCCGGTCACGTCCTCTGCCTGCTGGACGCCTTTGATCTCCGCGATCTCTTTGGCGACCTGCGCCGCCTTGCCAACCTCGGTCTGGATCAGGATGTACGCCGTCACCATCAGCACCGACCTCCTTGAGCCGCCGCCGCCAGCGGCATGAGCCACCCGCGGTGGCGCGTCGGTCTGCCCGAACCGCCGCGCGTCGCCGGGCCTGGTGGGGTTGTCCGGCGCCCTCCGGTCGAAAGGTGGCCGCATGGTACATGCGGTTCCAAGGCATGCCAAGGATTGATTAGTCACTACGCCTAGTTACTTTGCCGTCACCGGCCTGACCCGGTTGGCAGGTGCCCTTACTGGGAACCACAGTGGCCGTTATGCTCTGAATGGCCTTCGGAACCGAATGGGGGCGCGTCCCGCGGTCACGGAACGGCATTTCTCCGATCGGGTCGACGCCGGCGAGCGGCTGGCCGACACCTTGGTTCACCACGCCCACCAACCCGAGATCATCCTTGCGATCCCGCGTGGCGGGGTGGTCGTCGGCGCGGCCGTGGCACGACGCCTCGGGGTGCCGCTGGACGTGGTCGTCCCGCGCAAGGTCGGCGCGCCCGGTAACCCGGAGCTGGCGGTGGGGGCGGTCGCCGAGGGCGTCGAGGCGCTTGACCATCAGGCGGTGCGGCGTCTCGGCCTGGACCCGGTGACGGTCCGCGAGGCCGCCAGGCGCGAGACCGAGGAGGTCGTCAGGCGCACCGCTGCCTACCGTGCCGGGCTGCCGCCGCTCGACCTGACCGGACGCACCGTGGCGCTGGTCGACGACGGCGTGGCGACCGGCTGGACCTGCGTGGCGGCGGCGCGCTGGTGCCGCCACGCCGGGGCGGAGGGGGTGATCCTCGCCGTCCCGGTCGGGCCGGTCGGCCTGCGGCAGCGCCTCGGCGCAGTGGTCGACGAGGTGGTGGTGCTGCAGAGCCCCGAGCCGTACCTGGCGGTCGGCCAGGTTTATGCCCGCTTCCCGCAGGTCAGCGACGAGGAGGTGCTGCGCTGCCTGGAGGAGCATCGCAGGGAGGACCAAGGGCAGCGGCAGCCGCCACGGTAGACTTTGACGTTGGAGTTTCCGGGATGGGCGGCCTGCTCAATCCCGCCGTGAGGCGCTTTGGAGGCAACTGGTATGACGAGCACCACCCCCTCTGACCTGGGTGTCGTCGGCAAGTCGATCTCGTTTCGCCCGACCGAGGCGGAGCTGCGCGAATACACCGACGCGATGCCACAGGCCCGCCAGACCCGCTACGGCAACGTCAACGTCCAGACCAAGGTGGTCGCCCGCTCCACGTCGTCGACCTACATCGTCACCGACCGGCCTGAGGAGCACTCTGACCAGACCATCAGCCGCGAGGAGGGCGCCCGCATCGCGCGGCTGCAGGACGAGTACATCGCCGGGCGGGACATGGTGGTGGTGGACGGCTTCGTCGGCCACGACGGCCCCTACCGCACCCCGGCGCGGCTGATCATCGAGAAGGCCAACGCCAACATCGCCGGGATGCAGCGCTTCCTGTACTACGACCCGGTCGAGGGCGACGCCCCGCACACCCCCGGCATCACCATCATCTACACCCCGAACTTCACCATGCCGGGCTACCCCAACGATCGGGTGATCGCGGTGTGGCTGGAGGAGGGTGTCTCGCGGGTCATCAACTCCGACTACTTCGGTGAGTCGAAAAAGGGTGGCCTGCGTATGTGGAACACGCGGGTCTACGAGGGCGGTGGGCTCGCCATGCACGCAGGCTGCAAGGTCATCCCGACCTCGCAGGGCCCGCGGACGATGCTGATCGTCGGCCTCTCCGGTACCGGCAAGACCACCACCACCTTCACCAAGCAGAACGGCTCCCAGGCGGTCCAGGACGACTTCATCGGCTTGTTCCCCGGCGGCGTGGTGGTCTCCACCGAGGACGGCTGCTTCGCCAAGACCTTCGCGCTCGACCCCACCGACGAGCCGGCCATCTATGGGGCGGTCACCAAGTCCGACGCCTACCTGGAGAACGTCAGCCAGCACGGCGAGGATCTCGACTTCTTCGACACCTCCTACACCCAGAACGGCCGCGCTGTGTTCAACATGCGCTCGATCGACAACTACCCCGCCGATCAGGTGCCGCCCGCGTCGTTCCTGCTGATCCTCAACCGCAACGAGAACCTCATCCCCGCCGTCGCCAAGCTCAACATCGAGCAGGCCGCCGGCTACTTTATGCTCGGCGAGACCCAGGGCACCTCGGCCGGCGGTGCGGCCGAGGCCGGCAAAGCCCTGCGGGTCCCCGGCACCAATCCGTTCTTCCCGCTGCGCCACGAGCAGCAGGGCAACCGCCTCGCCGAGTTGCTGGCCAGCCATCCGCTCGAGGTCTACCTGCTGAACACCGGCCGGGTCGGTGGCCCCGATGACGACGACCGCTCCAAGAAGGTCCGCATCCCGCACTCCTCGGCGGTCGTCGCCGCCATCGCTGAGGGCACCATCACCTGGGACGAGGACCCGGACTTCGGCTACCAGGTCGCCAGCGACGTGCCCGGCATCGACGATCCCGAGCTGCTGCAGCCGCGCCGCCTCTACCAGCGCCAGGGCCGCGAAAGCGAGTACCGCAAGCAGGTTGATCGTCTGAAGGCCGAGCGGGCGAAGTACCTCGCCGGCTTCCCCGGCTTGGACGAGGCGATCGTCAAGGCGGTCACCACCTGACCAAGCCGGCAGGCGCTGCGCCGGGGGACCCCGAGCCCGAGTCACTCCGGTCCCTCGGCGAGTTCGGGCTGATCGCGCGGCTCACCGCACAGCTCGGCGCGCCCGGGACCGGCACCGCCATAGCGGGCACCGCTATGCCGGGCGGCGGCGTCGAGATCGGCATCGGCGACGATGCGGCGGTGCTCGTGCCGCAGCCTGGCACCCGCCTGGTCGCCACCACCGACGTCCTGGTCGAGGGCCACGACTTCCGCGCAGACCTGTCAGCCCCGGCCGATTGGGGCTGGAAGGCCGTGGCCGCGAACCTCTCCGACCTTGCCGCCATGGGCGCCACTGGGCGCTGGCTGCTGCTCGCGCTCACCGTGCCAGCGGCCACGCCGGTGGCGACCTGCGAGCAGCTCTACGCCGGCGTCGGCGAAGCCTGCCGGGCCTTCGGTGTCGTGCTGGTCGGCGGCGACGTCTCGGACGGCCCGGCGCTGTCGCTGGCCGTCACCGCGCTGGGCGAGGCCGAGGCCGGGGGAGTGGTGACCCGAGCCGGCGCCCAGCCCGGCGACCGGCTGGTGGTCACGGGGCCGCTCGGCGGCGCCGCCGCTGGCCTCGCACTGCTGGAGCTGTGCCACGGGCACGGCGTTGCCGCGCAGGGCGCTGCCGACGTGGCCAGCGCTGCCCGGGCATGGGAGCTGCTCGACGGCTTCCCTGGGCTCGCCGCCGCGCAGCGCCGCCCGCACCCGGACCTCGGCGCTGGGCCACGGCTCGCCAAGGCCGGCGCGAGCGCGATGCTGGACGTCTCCGACGGGCTCGCTGGCGACGCCCTGCACCTCGCCGAGGCATCCAGGGTCGGTGTCGAGATCCGCGACCGCGACGTGCCGCTGGCGCCGGGCGTGGCGGAGGCCGCCGCGCTGCTTGGCCGCGACCCGGTGGAGCTGGCACTTGGCGGTGGCGAGGACTTCGTGCTCGCCGCCGCGCTGCCCCCCGCCAGCGGCGACGTCGCCGGCGTGCACGAGTGCGGCAGCTTCTGTGCCGTCAGCGCCGCGCCCGGTCCGGGGCGGGGAGTGCGCCGCGCCGCCGCCGGGGTCGTCCTCCCGCTCGACAGTCTCGCCTACCAGCATTTTCGCCGCTGATTCCCGGGGCCGGACCGCAGTTGGGACGGTTTTGCGCGCTCTCTTTCCGGATAGACAGGCAGTATGATAGACCCGATACTGCCAATTACGTCATCACTCCTGTGAAGGACACAGCCGACATGTTCCGCCGCGACGGGGCTCTAAGCCTACGGGAGCGTAGGCGCTGGGCCCGCTCGATCGACAAGCTGATGGCGGACGCGAACCGCCGCATCCTCCATCGCGCCTACCGGCCACTCGCCAACCTCGCGGCAGTCCACCGCTGCACGCCGGCGCTGCTCGCCATCGCAGGCGCGCTGCGCGAGGAGGGTTTGACCGTCTCCCGCGACACGCTGCGCGAGCTGCGAGCGTTTCTTACCGACGGGGGCGCCTCACCGCTCTACGGCGACCACCCCATCGCCGCCCTGTGGGTCGCCGAGGACCTGCGGCGCCGCCTCCAGCCCACACCGGCACCGCTGCGCCGCGTCGCCTGACGCTGGATCGCCGACACCTTCGCCGAGGTCGTCACCGAGCAGCCGGTGCTGCAGGTCGTGACCGGCTTCGGCGACACCGGCGCGGCGCTGGCGCGGGCGGGCGCTGACAAGCTCGCCTTCACCGGCTCACCGGCGACCGGCCGCAAGGTCATGGCCGCCTGCGCCGAGCGGCTCACCCCTGTGCTGCTGGAGCTTGGTGGCAAGGACGCCATGATCGTCGACGACGACGCCGACGTGGACGCCGCCGCCTCCGCCGCGGTCTGGGGCGGCATGGCCAACGCCGGCCAGACCTGCATCGCCATCGAGCGCGTCTACGCCGTCGACGCGGTCTACGACCGCTTCGTCGCCAAGGCCGCCGAGATCGCCCGCGGCGTGCGCGTCGGTGCCGAGCCGGACGCCGGGATCGGCCCGATCACCATGCCCGGCCAGCTCGAGGTGATCAAGCGCCACCTCGACGACGCCTTCGCCCGCGGCGCCAAGGCGATGGTCGGCGGCCCGGACGCCGTGCATCCGCCGTTCGCCGACCCGGTCATCCTCGTCGACGTCGCCGAGGACGCGCTGATCATGCGCGAGGAGACCTTCGGCCCGGTGCTGCCGGTAGTGCGGGTGCGCGACGCCGACGAGGCGCTCGCCCGCGCCAACGCCGACGCCGGCAGCTACGGTCTCGGCGGCGCCGTGTTCGGCAAGCGCCGCGCCGAAGCGCTCGCCACCGCGCTGCGTGCCGGCATGACCAGCGTCAACTCCGTGCAGCTGTACGCCGCGGTCCCGGCGCTGCCGTTCGGCGGCGTCGGCCAGTCCGGCTTCGGCCGCACCCACGGCGCCCACGGTCTGCGCGAGTTCTCATTGGTCAAGGCGGTCGCGCGCCAGCGCGTCAAGCTGCCGGTCGAGCTGACCAGCTTCCGCCGCCCCGCCGCCACGGTCCCGCTGCTGGCCCGCATGCTGCGCCTGCGCCACGGTCGCGGCCGCTGACTGCCGAGTGCTGACTGCTGGAGTCTGACCACCCTGCGGCAGGCGCAGCGCGGGTAGCCTTGAGCCGCAGAGCAGGTCCGGGTAAGCAAGCCGGAACGGGAGGACGAAACGCAATGCCGGTGCCAAGGCCAAGGCGCGTGCTCACCATCGCCGGGTCGGACTCAGGCGGCGGTGCGGGGATCCAGGCCGACCTCAAGACCTTCCTGGCGCATGGCGCCCACGGGATGACGGCGATCACTGCGGTGACGGTCCAGAACTCAGTCGGGGTTCAGGGGTTCTACGAGCTGCCGCCAAAAGCTGTCTTCGAGCAGATCGAGTCGGTGGCGACCGACATCGGCATCGACGCGGCCAAGACCGGCATGCTCGCGTCCGCGCCGATCATCGCGGCGGTCGCCGACGCCTGCGAGCGCTTTGCCGTGCCGAACCTGGTGATCGACCCGGTGGCCGTCTCCAAGCACGGCGACCCCCTGCTCGCCCCCGAAGCGGTCGCGGCGCTGCGCGCCCGCCTGCTGCCGCTCGCCACGGTGGTCACCCCGAACCTGGGCGAGGCTGCGCTCCTCACCGCGACCGGCGTCGCCCAGGGCGACGCCGCCGGCGAGTCGATCGCCGACCGCGAGGGCATGCGCGCGGCGGCGGCGGCGCTGCATGCCCTCGGGCCGCGCTACGTGCTGGTCAAAGGCGGCCACCTGGCCGGCGACGACGCGGCCGACCTGCTCTTCGACGGTCGCGAGGAGCTGTGGCTCACCGCTCCCAGGCTGGCCACGCCGCACACCCACGGGACCGGCTGCACCCTGTCGGCCGCGATCGCCGCCAACCTCGCCGAGGGCATGGACGTCCCCGGCGCGGTGCGGCTCGCCAAGCAGTACGTGAGTGGCGCCATCGCCGGGTCGTTCCCGCTTGGCAAGGGCGTCGGCCCCACCGACCACGCCTGGCGCTTCCGCGCCGCCGGGCTGCTGCGTTCCGGCGGGCCGAGCAACCCCGCCGCCGCCTCCTGGTCGTACGGCCCCAACCCCTACGAGGGCTGAGCGATGCCCAGCCGCAAGGACACGCTGGTCGCCCGGGTGCTGCTGGTCCACGACGGCAAGGTCCTCGCCGCCCACCACCGCCACCCCAGCGCCGACGCCGGCCCCGACATTGGCTCCGAGGCCGGACCCGGCGCCACCGACTTCTGGTGCCTCCCCGGCGGCAAAGCCAAGCCCGGCGAGCGCCTGGAGGACGCCGCCCGCCGGGAGCTGCACGAGGAGACCGGCCTGGCCGCCGATCTCGCCGGCGTCGTCTGGCTCCAGGACCTTCCCAGCCAGGGATGCTTCGTTGTGGTCTTCGCCGCCTGGCTCCCCGCCGGCCACGATGGCACCCTGGCGCCGCCGCAGCCTGGCGACAAGCACCTCGTGGAGACCGCTTGGCGCACCGTCCCCGACCTCCTCGCCGGCGACTTCCGCCCGGCGGCGCTGCTCAAGCTCCTCCCCCTCGGCAACCTCCCGGAGCTGCCGCGGCCATAGCAGGCTGGAGCCGGCGGCCCCGTCGCCGTCAGTCCCAGGGCTCCTCGTCGTCGGGGACGACCTGCTTGCGGAGCAGCTCGGCGAGCGACTCGCGCACCTCGTCGACAGGCAGGCCACCCGCCTCGAGCTGCTCCGGCGAAAGGGCGAGCAGGCGCTGGTAGAAGGCGATGCCGGCGTCGACCAGGGCGGTGTTGGCAGGCTCCTCGTCGACCGCCTCGAAAAGGGCGTCCTCCGCATCGGCATAGCGGCCGAGGGCCTCCAGGACGTGGGCGAGCTGCAGCCTGTCGGCGGCGCTCAGGCCCAGGTCCAGCTTGGCGGCGTGGCCGGCCAGGGCGATGGCGACGTCGCGGTCGAGCGCCTCCTGCGAGCGGGCGGCCAGGAACCCGGCCAGCACCAGAGCGCGGCGGTAGCACTTGGCTGCCTCGTGCTCGTGGCCGGCCTGTTGATGGAGATCGCCTTCGGTCTTGAGCACCTCCAGGACCGAGGCGACCCGCCGCAGATCCGGACTGGACCCAGAGGTCAGCAGGGTGAGGAGCTGCGTCTCGTTCAGGGTCGAGACCACTCGCGCGCCCACGCCGAGCAGCGGCTGATAGGCCTGGTCGAACATGGCCAGCGCCGCGGTCGGGTCGCCACCCAGCGCCTTGCGCAGAATGCGCCCGAGCGCCTGCGCGGCCTGCTCGATCTGCCGCATCAGGTAGTCTCGCTGGTACAAGAGGGTCCTCCCGCCGGGTGCTGTGCCCACCAAGGGTGCCCACAAGGGCGGCGGGGTGCTACCGTACCCCGGCGGCTTCGGCGCGACGAAGCGCATCCTCTCACGTGCACGGGTATGAAAGGCTTGATTGATGGCTGCGGTCTGTGACATCTGCGGCAAGCACCCGGGGTTCGGCATGTCCGTCAGCTTCTCGCACAAGCGCAACCCCCGGCGCTGGAACCCGAACATCCAGCGTATTCGCATCCTCGAAGGGCGCACGCCGGTGCGGCGCAACGTCTGCACCTCCTGCATGAAGGCCAATAAGGTCCGCCGGGCGGTCTGAGCGATCGGTCGCACCGGTCGCCGTCGCGGTCGCAGGCCGGACTGACTCCTTCGGCTACCAGACCGCCCGTGACCTGCTAGAGCACTACCCGCGCCGCTACCTGGCCCGCGGCGACCTCACCGACCTCTCGCAGGCCAAGGCCGGCGCCGAGGTCACCCTGGTCGGCACGGTCCGAAACCTCACCAAGAAGCAGCCGCGCCGCAACCTCAAGCTGCTGGAGATCCGGGTCGCCGCCGCCGACAAGAGCGGCTTCTGGTCCTGCACCTGGTTCAACCAACCCTGGCATGCGGCCAAGCTGCCGGTCGGCACGGTGGCAGCGTTCTCCGGCAAGCTGCAGTGGAAGACCGGCAAGCTCACCATGGGCAACCCCGGCTACGAGGTGCTGCGGGAAGGCGACGACCCCGAGGAGTTCGCCAACGAGATCATCCCCGTCTACCCGGCGACCAAGGAGATCTCCTCCGGCCGGCTGCGCCGCACCGTCCACGGCCTGCTGGACCGTTTCGCGCAGGTCCCGGACTTCGTTCCCGACCAGCTGCGCCGCGCCCACCGTCTACCGACCAGGGCCGAGGCGCTCGAGGTGGTCCACCGCCCGCCAGACTTCCGCGCCGTCAGCCAGGCCCGCGACCGCCTCGTCTACGACGAGCTGTTCGTCCTCCAGGTCGGCTTGGCGCTGCGCCGCCGCGCCCTCGCCGAAAGCGAGCACGGCCACACCCTCCACCCCGAGGGGGATCTCACCAAGCAGCTCCTCGCCAGCCTCCCCTTCAAGCCGACCGGCGCCCAGTCCCGCGCCATGGCCGAGATCGGCGCCGACCTGGCTCGCGCCCAGCCGATGCACCGGCTGCTGCAGGGCGAGGTCGGCTCGGGCAAGACCTTAGTCGCCCTCTGGGCGTTGCTGGTGGCGGTGCAGTCGGGGTTTCAGGGGGCGATCATGGCGCCCACCGAGGTGCTCGCCGACCAGCATTTCATCAACCTGCGGGCGCTGCTGGCGCCGCTGGGGGAAGGTGGCGGGCTGTTCGGCGGGCCCCGGGTGGAGGTGCTGACCGCCGGCACCACCGGGGCGGCGCGGGAGCGGCTGCTCGCCGCGGTCGCCGCCGGCGAGGTCGACCTCCTGGTCGGCACCCACGCGCTGCTGTCGGAGGGGGTCGCGTTCCGGCGCCTTGGCGCGGTGGTGGTCGACGAGCAGCACCGCTTCGGCGTGCACCAGCGGGTGCGGCTGCGCGAGAAGGGCGACAGCCCCCACGTGCTGATCATGACCGCGACGCCGATCCCGCGGACGCTCGCCTTGACGCTGTACGGCGACCTGGACGTCTCCACCCTCGACGAGCTGCCGCCCGGCCGGACCCCGATCGCCACCCACGTGGTCGCCGACGCCGACCTGCGCGAGCGCGCCTACCAGCGGGTCCGCGAGGAGGTCGCCGCCGGGCACCAGGCCTACGTGGTGTGCGCGCTCAAGGACGACTCCGACAAGCTCGAGATCCGCTCCGCCAAGGCCGAGGCCGAGCGGCTGCGTGCCGAGGTCTTCCCGGACCTGCGGGTCGGACTCGTCTACGGTGACATGCCGGCGCGCAACAAGGAGGCGACCATGGACGCCTTCCGCGCCGGCAGCATCGACGTGCTGGTCTCCACCACCGTCATCGAGGTCGGCGTCGACGTGCCCAACGCCACCGTTATGTTGGTCGAGGACGCCGACCGCTTCGGGCTGTCGCAGCTCCACCAGCTCCGCGGCCGGGTCGGGCGCGGCCGGGCTCCCGGCCTATGCATCCTGTTCGCCGACCCGCAGACCGACGAGGGACGCGCCCGCATGGCGGCGATCGCCGGCACCACCGACGGGTTCGAGTTGGCCACCGAGGACCTCCGCATCCGCGGTGAGGGGACGGTGTTCGACGCCCGCCAGTCTGGCCTGTCCGATCTCAAGCTGGCCCGCCTGGTGGAGGACTTCGACTGGGTCAAGCGCGCCCGCGCGGATGCGTTCGCCCTGGTCGAGGCGGATCCGGAGCTGCGTGCCCCGGCGCACCAGCGCCTCCGCCAAGAGGTGGCCGCCCGCCTTGGCGACGGGCGCGCCGAGTGGCTGGCGCGCGGCTAGGGCTGACCCGCGCCGTGAACACCGGCAACCACACGATGAGCGCCCTGTTCACGCCCGCGGGGACGCAGTAGGCTGAGGCAATGGTACTTGCGGAAGACCAGTGGGATCACGAGGATCAGCTCCTCGCCGGTCTCGGCGAATTCGGCCTCAGCCGCAATGAAGCACGCCTCTACCTGGCCGCCATTGGCCGCCCGGCGATGCGGGTCGCCGAGCTGGCCGAGCTGGCCGACATCAACCGGCCCAAGGCCTACGACGCGCTGAGGCAACTGGTCAGCAGAGGCCTGGTCGCCGAGCTGCCCGGGCGTGTCGCCCAGTTCGAGGCGGTCGATCCCAAGATGGCGGTGCAGCGCCTGCGCCAGCAGAGCATCCGCGAGCAGGCCCACCTGGTGGAGGACACGAGCCGGTTGGTCGCCGATCTCTTCGAGCGCTACTACACCGCGCCCGGGACCGACGACCCCTTCGATTTCGTGGAGCTGATCCGCAATTTCGAGGCCGCCTGGGCACGCTGCGAAGCAGTCGCCGCCGCCGTCCGGGGGGAGGTGCTGACCCTCTGCAAGGTCCCGCCCGGCATGCCGGCGTCCGCCCACCGCAGGGTCGGCCGCGAGGGCCTCACCTACCGCTACCTGTACGAGCGCAGCCTCCTGGACGACGAGCAATTCCGCGCCGAGGTGGCCAGGCGGGAATCCGCGGGCGAGGAGATCCGCTTCCTTGACCGCATCACCATCAGCATGTGCCTGGTCGACCGTGCCACCGTGGTGCTGGCCCTCACGCCGGACGGCACCGCGACCGGGCCCGGCACCTGGCTGGTCTTCGAGCATCACGGCTTCGCCGGGTTGCTCGCGCTCGCATTTGATCAGCAGTGGGCGACCGCCCGCCCCGCCAAAGCCTTTGAGCAGGGTTTGCGCTGATCACCGTCCGGTGATCACGGTGCGCTGATCGCCGTGATTTGACGACCGGCATGGTTCTTCCTATTGATAGCTTGACTTCCCCTGTTCCCCTGCCTACTGTTCGGTCACCTGTTGTCCCCGGCCGGGAGGACAAATGCCGAGCGAGCTGGTCGAGTCCGACCTGGTCGACCGACTCGTGCGACATGGGCTCGGCCAGGGCGAGGCCCGCTGTTACGTCGGGATGCTCGCCCCCCGCGCCTTCAAGGTCAGCGAAGTCGCCGCCCAAGCGAACTTGCCCCGTTCACGCACCTATGAGCTGATCCGCTCGCTTGTGCGCGCTGGTCTGTGCTCTGAGGTGGCCGGAGGCAGTGTCGCCCGCTTCCGCGCCGCCCCGCCCAACGAGGTGATCGAGCGGCTGGAGACCTTCCTCGGTGAGCGGGCCCAGCGCCGCAACGCGGCCCTCGCCAGCATCCTGCACGGCCTCGACAACCATCAGCCAAGCCGGCACCGGGGCAGCCGGGAGGAGCCCGTCGAGGCACTGTCACGACCCGAACACGTGATCGCTGCCTACGCCAGTGCGCTGCACGCCGCCCAGAAAGAGACCTGCACCCTGATTGCCATGCCGTTCGAGGCTGACCAGGTGCCCGAGGAGCTGCCGGTGCTCCAGCGCCTCGACGCGGGGTTGCGCATGCGGGCCATCGTCAGCGCTGCGGCCCGCGGCGCGACGCAGCGGGACTACTTCCTGCGCCTGATCGCCCACGGGCTCGAGCTGCGGACCCTCGACCGCGTCGAGGCGCAGTTTGTCCTCTTCGATCGCCGCATGGTCATCTTCAACATGGTCCTCACCCCCTCCGGCGAGCGCAGCGAGTCGCTGTTGATCAGGCACCCCGGGCTGGGGCAGAGCCTCTACGACGCATTCGAGCACCTTTGGGCGCAGGCCAGCCCGGTCGACGGCCGGGCTGACTGGCCAGCGCAACGCAACGGGCTGCCGGTAACCGAGCCGGCCAAGCCGGTTGGATGGCGGGGGAACGGCCTTGGCCCCCCCGGGCCCGACCCCCGCCTCCAACCCTAAGACGAGCGGCGGCACCTCCGCCCCCCCAGGTGCCGCCGCTCGTAAACGTCAGGGGGGAGCCGCCGTTGCGGCTCCCCCCTATAGTCGGGGCATCATGCGCGTCGTAGCGGGGCAGCTCAAGGGGCGGCCACTCAGGGCGGTGCCGGGGAAGGCGACCCGGCCGACCAGCGATCGGGTGCGTGAGGCGCTGTTCTCAGTGCTCGGAGAGCGGGTGGAGGGCGCGCGGGTGCTCGACCTGTTCGCCGGGACCGGCGCACTTGCCATCGAGGCGCTGTCGCGGGGTGCGCGCGCTGCCGTGCTGGTCGAACAGGCAGCGCCCGCGGCCGCGGTCATCCGGGCAAATCTCCAGGCGCTCGCGCTCTCCACCGCCGCCGTGGTGCGCCGCACCCGAGCTGAGCACTACCTGCGGACCCTGCCCCCCGAGGGCGAGGGTGGTCCGTTCGAGCTGGTGTTCCTCGACCCGCCCTACGCCCTGCCGGTCGGGGTACTCGCCGGAGTGCTCGCCCGCCTCGCCGAAGGGGGCCTCAGCGACCGCGCCGTGGTGGTGGTCGAGTCGTCGGCCCGCAGCGAGGCGCCCCCCTGGCCTGCTGCCTTCCAGCCCGAGCCGCCGCGCCGCTACGGCGACACCGCCCTGCACCTGGCCACCTTCCGGGCTACGCTTGCCTCGGATCCGCCATCGGATCCGCCATCGGATCCGCCATCGGAGTCGCCCGCAGCCGCAGAAGGAGGCCGCCAGCCGTGACGATCGCCTGCTGCCCAGGAACGTACGACGCCTGCTGGTCGATTTCGCCCGCGAGCGCTCAGTGACCGCCATCGTCAAGGGTCTGCGGGCGGTCAGCGATTTCGACTACGAACTGCAGATGGCGCAGATGAACCTGCGCCTGGCCGGCATCGAGACGATGTTCATGACCACCAACCCGAAGTGGTCATACCTCAGCTCGAGCCTGGTCAGGGACGTCGCCAGGCACGGCGGCGAGGTGGCCGGGCTGGTCCCCGACGTCGTGCTCGCCCGCCTGCGGGAGCGGGTCGGCCGTGGCGGTCCCTGACCGCCAGGCGCGCCAGCGCCGCCGCGGCGCGAATCCCGCGCCGACCGTGCTACCCTTCCCCGGGCGGCTTCGGCCCCGAGCGACTCGTGCCCGTGCGTCCCCGCCGCGAGTGCGCCGTCACACCACGCAAGCGTTAAGAGTATTTGCCATGAATGAGCTCGCCGTATCAGCCACGCTGACGGTCAACGTCCGTGAGCTGCTGCACCAGCCTGGAGCACACAAGCACGTGGTCCTGCGTGGCCCCGTGCCCGACCTGGCCACCCCGGTCGCCCGGGTCGATCCGGCCGTGCCGGTAACAGTCGACGCCGAGATCGAGTCGGTGGTCGAGGGACTGCTGGTCAGCGGCCATGTCAGCGCCCGGGCCACCCTGGAATGCGGCCGCTGCCTGCGCCCGGTCGAGCAGGACCTGCTGGTCGAGGTGCGGGAGTTGTTCGCCCTCGACCCCCGCAAGAGCGAGGACGAAGGCTACGCTGTCCTCCCAGATGACCGTCTGCCCTTGGAGACGATGGCCAGGGACGCGATCGTGCTCGCGTTTCCGGCGGCTCCGCTGTGCCGCCCGGACTGCGCCGGGCTATGCCCCGAGTGCGGCGCTGACCGCAACGCGACCGATTGCGGCCACCGGCCCGCCACGGACCCGCGTTGGTCAACCCTGGCCGGGCTCGACCTCGGCGCGCTGGGTCAGGACGAGGGTCAGGGCGGGGCGGACTGACGCAGGGCGCGCAGGTGAGAAGGATGAACCAAGACCCCGGCAGGACCCGGTAGGAGGAGACCATATGCCCGTTCCGAAGCGGAAGACGCCGCGCACCAAGACGCGGCAACGGCGTGCGCACTGGAAAAGCACGGCGCCGACCTACGCCCTCTGCCCGCAGTGCCGCCAGGCGAAGCTGCCGCACACCGTTTGCCAGAACTGTGGCTCCTACGGCGGGCGCCAGGCCATCGAGGTCGACTAATAGAGGGGCGCACGGCATGGGAAGAGTGGCGATCACCCTGCCCCTGATCGCTCCCGCGGAAGCAGGGTGATCCAACGATGTCACCGTCATACGTCAGGCCCTTCAAGCGGCTCCCGATCGAGCGGGCGCTCGGGATCCGTTTCGGCAACGACGACATCTACGTGCGGGCGCTGACCCACCGTTCCTACGCCTACGAGAACGGCGGGCTGCCCACCAACGAACGGCTCGAGTTCCTCGGCGACGCCGTCCTCGGCGTGGTCATCACCGACTTGATCTACCGCGCCTTCCCCCTGCTTCCGGAAGGCCAGCTCGCCAAGCTGCGGGCGGCCACCGTGAACATGAACGTCCTGGCCGATGTGGCCCGGGAGCTGGGAGTGGGCGAGGCGGTCAGGCTCGGCCGTGGCGAGGAGCTGTCGGGTGGCCGCGACAAGTCCTCCATCCTCGCAGACACCCTGGAGGCGCTGCTCGGCGCGGTCTACCTGAGCAGGGGCCTGCCCCGCACCGGTGCGCTGATCCGCCGCCTGTTCGAGGCGCGTGTCATGGAGGCGGCCGGGCGCGGCGCCGCGCTCGACTACAAGACCTCGCTGCAGGAGCTGGCCGCATCCAGCCTCGGCGGCATGCCGAGCTACGCCATCGAGGAGGAAGGCCCCGACCACGCCAAGCGCTTCACTGCCACCGTCTCGGTCACCGGCGTCGCCTACGGCAGCGGCCGGGGCCGTTCCAAGAAGGAGGCGGAGCAGCACGCCGCGCGGGAGGCGTTCGAGACGCTGGCAGCCTCGCGCATGGTCACCGGCGTCGACGAGGACGCGGACGGCGACGACGCCGGGGACGGCGGCGAGGAGGTCCCCGCCGGGGCTTCCGACGGGGACCCGAAACGGGACGGAGCGGACGCCGACGCCGCTGGCAAGCCGAAGCCGGCTGGCCGGCCGCGCGGCTAGGCGCCAAGGCCGGCGCAGGGGCAGGGGCGGGCATGCCGGAGCTGCCAGAGCTCGACGTCCTGACCGAGAACCTCGCGGCGCAGCTCAGCGGGGCGGCGGTGCGGGCGGCGCGGCTCGTCTCGGTGGCCGCCCTGAAGACCTTCGACCCGCCCCTTGACGAGCTGGCAGGCGCCATGGTCACCGGCAGCGGCCGTCGCGCCAAGTACGTCTGGCTGCAGTTCCAGGGACAGGGCCACGACCTCTTCCTGGTCATGCACCTGTCGCTTGGGGGGCGCTTGGCGCTTGGGCCCAAGCCGGCGGGTCGCAAGGTGGCGGTGCTGACCATCGAGCTCGACGACGGGCGCGTGCTGTCGATGACCGAAGGCGGTACCCAGCGCCGTGCTGCGGTCTGGCTGGTCAGAGACCTCGCGCAGGTGGCGGGCCTGGCGGGGCTCGGTCCCGAGCCGCTCGATCCGGACTTCACCCCAGAGCGACTCGCCAAGATCCTCGCCACCGGCGGTCACACCCTCAAGCGCATGCTGACCGACCAGCGTGAGCTGGCCGGCGTCGGCAACGCCTGGAGCGACGACGTGCTCCACCGTGCCCGCCTGTCGCCCTTCGCGCGCCCAGAGCGGCTCGGCCCCGACGAGATCGCCCGCCTGCACGCCGCCCTGGTCGGCGTGCTCACCGAGGCGCGCGGCAGCCTCGCCGAGCAGGTGGGCGGAGCGGTCGAGATCCCGAAGGCCTCCGAGCGGCTATTCGCCGTCCATGGCCGTGCCGGCGCCGCCTGCTTCGTCTGCGGCGACACGATCCGTTCTGTCTGGCTGGGGGAACGGGAGACCTCCTACTGCCCGACCTGCCAGACCGGCGGCCGCGTCCTGGCTGACCGGCGGCGCTCCCGCTTCCTGCGCTGAGGAACCTGAGGAACCTCCCCGCCGCCACGGCGGGTGCTTGCTACACTCGGCCGTCGATGGCATCTGGGGAGGTCTTGGGAGGGGGCGGGTGGCCGAACTACCCGAGGTCGAGACACTTCGCCACGATCTGGACAAGGAAGTCGTCGGCCGGAAAATCAAAGAGGTCGAGGTCGCGGCCAGCCGAGTGGTCCGCCGCCACCGCCACCGCCCTGACTTCTACCAGCACCTCGACGCCCGCAAGGTCGCCGAGGTGCGGCGCCGCGGCAGCCACCTGCTGGTCGCGCTGGACTCCGGCGACATCTTGGTGGTGACGTTGGGGGCGACCGGCCGGCTGCTCCGCGAACGCAGTGCAGCGCCGCTGGAGCGGCACACCGATGCGGTCATCACCTTCACCACTGGCGGCGGCCTCAGGGTCCTCGGCCTACCGCCTGACGGGGAGCTGTTCGTGCTCGGCGCCGGCGACCCCGAGGGGCTGGCGAGCCTGGCCCCCGCGGCGCTCGACCCGCTGGTCGACGCGGTCGCCTGGCCGTCGTTCGGCGCGCTGGTCACCGCCGGGCACAAGCCGCTGCGGGCGCTGCTCACCAGCGGTGCCCTGATCGCAGGGATCGGGCCGGTCTACGCCGACGAGATTCTGTGGGCGAGCGGCCTGCGCTACGACCATGATGCCGGCAGCCTGCGCGCCCAGGAGGTCCGGCGGCTGCACCGGGCCGTCCAGGAGATCCTGCAGGAGGCCGTGCGGCTGCGCGGCAGCTCGCTCGGCGACGATCCGTGGCTCGATCTGCACGGCAACAAGGGCGAGTACCAGCAGCGGCTGCGCGCCTACCGGCGCGACGGGCAGCCGTGCCAGCGCTGCCGCACCCCGCTGATCGCCGAGCCGCTCGCCCAAGACGGCGATGTCACTTACTATTGCCCGAGATGCCAGAGCTGAGGCTAGGATAATGGTTTCTCGACGTTCGGCCGTTTTCGCCGGTCTTGCTGTCGTGCTGGCGCTGCAGTTGGCGCTGGGCGGCTGCGGCGGCCGCGCGGCGCAGCCGCAGCCGGCGGCGCCAGCGCCGGTCGCCACCGCCGCGTCCGCGTCCGCGCCGGTGGACGGTCCGGTCAGCCTGGGTGCCGCGGTCGCCTACGCCGCACTGGCCCACAGCGACGTCACCGTCCGCTCCAAGCCCGGCGGGGGAGCGCTGGTGGCGCTGTTCCCACAGAAGCTCGGCTGGGACACCATCACCTCGTTCCTGGTCCACCAGGCTCGCCGCGTCGCGGGCACGGTCTGGTACCAGGTGCAGCTCCCGCGCCGCCCCAATGGCGCCACCGGCTGGGTCCGCGCCGACCAGATCCGCCTCGCGCCGCTCGCCTACCGGGTGGACGTCTCGCTGACCCACCATCAGGCCAGCCTGCTGCGCGGCAGGCAGCTGGTCCGCCGCTTCCCGGTGGCGGTCGGCCAGCCAGGCACGCCCACCCCGGCGGGGACGTTCTACGTCATGTTCAAGCTGCACCCGCCGCAGATCTCGCGGGTCTACGGCGCCTTCGCGCTCGGTCTGGCCGCCTGGTCGAACGTGCTCAACCAGTTCGGCACCGGCGACGGCCAGATCGCGCTGCACGGCACTGCCAACACCTGGGAGCTTGGCCGCGACGTCTCCCATGGCTGCGTCCGGTTCGACAACCAGGCGATCACCTACCTCGCCAGCGTCCTGCCCATTGGCACGCCGGTCATGATCCATACCTGACCTGACGGACGCACGTGAGCGCAAATGGCATGCAGCGGCTGCGGGCGATTGTGCGGGGACGCGTCCAGGGCGTGGGTTTCCGCTACAGCGTCCGTGAAATAGCACGCCAGGCTGGTTTACGTGGTTTTGCGGAGAACAAGGCTGACGGCTCTGTATTCGTGATCGCCGAAGGGACCTCTGATCGCCTCGATGAGCTGGAGAAGTTCCTGTGGAGAGGGCCAAGCTTCGCCCATGTCATCGCCGTCGAGGCCGAACGGTCTGCGGCGACCGGGGAGTTTGATGGTTTCGTCGCACGCTAAGGCATTTGCGCAGCTCATCGGTGGTGTCGAGAGTGTTTCGTCCGTAACACGCTACTTGGCGTATCAGCTCAGACGTGTTATCGTCCCCTTGTGAAATCAAGTCTCTGGAACCGCCCTGACGCGGCACCTGACCCGGTTGTGCTCTCTCCCAACGGCGGGACGACCTTCGGGCACGCGTTAGGCCTTCCTCATCCAGAGAACCAAAGGAGTCGTTAGCCGTCGGAGTATTCCGTAACGGCCGGAGTGGCATGTAGTCGTTCTGGCCGAACGGACAGATTGCAGCGGTCACCGATTGAGATCGCTGCTGAGGGGAGGATCTTCCCGGATGTCGAAGGCGCTCATGGGCTTCGTAGGTCAGCCGCCCGCATACATGATCCTGCGGGAGCTGAATGCCCTCAAGGCGCGGGTGGCTGAGTTGGAACGCTCTCTTGCGGCCGCGGAGCAGGAGATCGCCCTTCGTGACGTCGGGGACTTCCGGTCCTCGACGGAAAAGGAGGCAGCCCTGGCCTGACGCCAGGTTTTTTCTTGTGCGGGGCCCTCGACGAGGGTCCCGTTTCATGTTCCGGCCAGACCGCCGGCTCCCAGGCGAGGTCGAGTCGCCATGCTAGACTGCGCTTCTGGCCGGGTATTGGCTCAGGTGACACCGTTCGGATTGGCGTGGACGGCTCCCGGACCGGGCAGTCTCCAGAAAGGTCTCCGGCTATCGCGTGTTCCTGAAGTCGCTCACTCTACGCGGATTCAAGTCGTTCGCGGACAAGACGGTCCTGCACTTCGAACCCGGCATCACCGTGATCGTGGGGCCGAACGGGTCGGGCAAGTCCAACATCGTCGACGCGATTGCCTGGGTGCTGGGCGAGCAGGGCGCCAAGTCGCTGCGCTCCAGTCGCATGGAGGACGTGATCTTCGCCGGCACCGCCACCCGCCCGGCGCTCGGCCGTGCCGAGATCAGCCTCACGATCGACAACTCCGCCGGACTGCTGCCGATCGACTACGGCGAGGTCACCATCGCCCGCCACCTGTACCGCTCGGGGGAGAGCGAGTACTCGGTGAACGGCGACCCCTGCCGCCTGCTCGACCTGCAGGAGCTGCTCTCCGACACGGGGGTCGGCCGTGAGCTGCATACCATCCTCGGCCAGAACCGCGTCGAGGAGGTCCTGCAAGGCCGCCCCGAGGACCGCCGCGCCGCCATCGAGGAGGCCGCCGGTATCTACAAGCACCGCCGCCGCAAGGACAAGGCGCTGCGCAAGCTGGCCGGCATGGAGCAGCACCTGGTGCGCCTCTCCGACCTGGTGGGCGAGCTGCGTCGCCAGCTCAAGCCGCTGCAGCAGCAGGCAGAGACCGCCCGCAAGGCCGCCGAGGTCCAGGCCGAGCTGCGCGAGGTGCGCCTCACCCTGCGCAGCCGCGAGCTGGCCACTGCCCGCGAGCGCGCCGCCGTCCTCGACGCCGAGGAGGCGCGCTTCGCCGTCCGTCTGGCCGAGCTGGAGGCCACGCACGAGGCTGCCGCCGCCGACGAGGCACGCTTCCAGGCGGTCCTGGATGCCGAGGAACCCCGCCTGACGCTGGCGGGGGAGACCGCCCACCACCTCGACACCGTGCGCGAGCGCCTGCGCGGCACCATGGCGCTGGCCGAGGAGCGCGCCCGCCACCTCGCCCAACCCCTGGCCGATGAAGACCAGGGCCGCTCCTCCGCCGACCTGGAGCGCGAGGCCGCCGCCCTCACCGACGAGCTCAGCGAGGTGGAGGCCGAGCTGCACCAGGCCGCCACGGCCGCCGCGGCCGCCGCGGCCGAACGGGGCCGGGCACGTGCCGCCCTCGACGCCTACGACCAGGCCGTGAGCGCCGCCGAGCGCGACCGCGACCAGAGCCACCAGCGCGAGGTGCAGCTCGCCGGCGAGAGCGCCGGGCTGCGGCGCACCATCGAGCAGCTGGAGAGCGAGGTCGAGCGGCTCGCCCTGCAGACCCGCTCGCTGCAGTCCAGCCGCGCAGAGCTGACCGGCCAGCTCGACACCCTGCAGGACGATGCCGCTGCTGGCGAGCAGGCGCAGGATGCCGCCGCCGCGGCCCGCGCCGCCGCCAGGCAGGAACGCGACCGCCAGGCCGCCGAGGTCCGCCGCCTCACCGCCGAGGAGCGCCGCCTCGAAGGGGAGCGGGCAGCGGCCCGCGCCCGCCGCGAGGCGTTCGAGGCAACCGCCCGCGCCGCCGGTGGCGGCGCCCTCGCCGCCCTGGAGCGCGCCGGCCAGGACGGCATTGTCGGGCCGCTGGCGCAGGCGCTCTCGGTCCAGGCCGGCTACGAGGCCGCCGTCGCCGCCGCGCTGGGCGCCGACGCGGACGCGATCGTCATCGCCGCCCCCGACGGCGCCCACCGCGCCGCCGACCACCTCCACGGCGACAAGCACCGCGCCATCCTGCTGCACCCAGACCCCGCGTCAACCGCCGGCACCCCTGTGGATAACGTCAGAAGCGCCCACCCCACGGATGCTAGGCTCGCTTCGGGGGGGCCCCCGAGGCAGGGGGCCACCGGGCACGCAGAAGCGGGCACCGGAGCGTCACCCGACGCGCCGCCGTTGCTGCTCGACCGGGTCCGCGCGTGACCCGTGCTGGCGAGCTGCTTGCTGCGGGCCGGGTCGAGGGCGGGACCGTCCCCGAGGCCAGCGGGCTCGCGGCCCGCCGTGCCGCCGACGAGGCCGCCGTGGCCGAACGCGCCGCCGTGGCGGCCCGCGCCGCGCTCGGCGCCGAGCTGCAGGCCGCCGAACTGGCGCTGGCCGCCCTCGACGCCCGCGTCGAGGAGACCACCCGGGCGGCCCGTGAAGCCGAGCTGGCGGCCCGTCAGGCCGACGACCGCGTGGCCGCGCTCGCCAAGGACCAGCGCGCGCTCGAACGGGAGGCCGCCGCGGCCGCCGGCCGCCAGCGCGAGCTGGGCGCCGCCCGCGACCGCGCTGCCGCCAAGCTCGCCAGCGCCGAGGCCGCGCTGGCGGCGTTGCGCGGCGGCGACGTCGCGGCGGCGCCCGACCCGGCTGCCCGCGCCCCGCTCGCCGAGGCCGCCGCGCAGGTCGAGCAGGCCGAGGTCAGCGCCCGCATCGCGGAAGCGGCCGTGGCGGAGCGGCGGCGCCTGCTGCAGCGTCGCTACGCCGACCTCCGCGTCCAGGCGGCTGCCGCGATGGCGGCAGCCGAGCGCCACTCCCAGGCCCGCGCCGCGCGCCAGCTGGGCGCCCGCCGCGCCGCCGAGGCCGCCCGCCTGGCCGGCGCCGCGCTCGCCCGCCTGCAGCGCTCGCTGGCTGCCGCCGGCGCCGAGCGCGACCGCCTCGCCCAGATTGCCGCCGCCGCCCGCGCTGGTCTCGCCGAGGCGAGCCCCCGCCGCCGCGGGGCCGCCGCTGCGCTCGACGAGCACCACAGCATCACCCGCGCCAGCGACTCCGCCCGCGTCGAGGCGCGGCTCCGTGCCGAGGAACTGGCCAAGCGCCTGATCGAGGAGTACGGCACCGACCCCGACGAGGCGCTCAGGGACTACCTGCCGCACAGCGACGCCCTCGCCGGCCTGCCAGAGGAGGACCCACGCCGCCAGCCGAGCACGGAGCTGCGCCGCATCGCCACCGCCCTGGACCGTCGCCTCACCCTGCTCGGCCGGGTCAACCCGCTGGCGCTGGAGGAGTTCCGGGCCCTGGAAGAGCGCTACACCTTCCTGTCCGGGCAGCTTCAGGATCTCAAAGAGAGCCGGCGTGACCTGCTCAAGGTGGTCCGCGCCGTCGACGAGCGGGTGCGGGAGGTGTTCGGCCAGGCCTACGGCGACGTCGCCACCGAGTTCGAGCGGACCTTCGGGCTGCTGTTTCCCGGCGGCGAGGGCCGGCTGGTGCTCACCGACCCCGACAACCTGCTCGACACCGGCGTCGAGATCGAAGCACGGCCCCCGGGCAAGAAGGTCAAGCGGCTGCAGTTGCTCTCCGGCGGCGAGCGGAGCCTGGTGGCGCTGGCGTTCTGCTTCGCCATCTTCCGGGCACGGCCGAGCCCGTTCTACGTGCTCGACGAGGTCGAGGCGGCGCTCGACGACGTCAACCTGCACCGCTTCCTCGACCTGCTGGAGGACGCCCGCGAGCACGCCCAGTTGCTGGTCGTCTCGCACCAGCGGCGCACCATGGAGGCGGCCGACGCGCTCTACGGCGTGTCGATGCAGGGCACCGGCACCAGCAAGGTGGTGAGCCAGCGTCTCCGCGAGCAAAGCGACCACGTACGCAAGAATGGGCGCCGCAAGCAGGAAGGGGCGCCGACCGAGACGGGGGAAGCTGACATGGTGGCAGTGAATGGGGGGAATCCACGGCCGTGAGCCTCGAGATCGTCCTAGGGATCGCTGGCGCGGTGCTGGTGGTCGTGCTGCTGGCGGCGCTCCCGCTGGTCGCCGGGCGGCGCCGCCTGCGGCGCCAGGAAGCCGACATGGCGCCGACCGGCACGGCCACCTCCGTCGCCGAAGCCGAAGCTGCGCCTGCGGCCGCGGCTGAGGAGGTCATCGCCCCGCGACGACGCTTCCGCGAGCGACTTGGCAAGTCCCGCAACGCCTTCGCGCGCGGCATGACCGGGCTGCTCACCCGCGGCGCCGCCGACGAGACCGCCTGGGAGGAGCTGGAGGAGGCCCTGCTCGGCGCGGATGTCGGCGTCGCCACCACGACCGCGCTGGTCGAGCGGCTCCGTGCCCACGTCACCAGCAGGCGCGGGGAGCTTGCCGGCGCCGAGCTGCGAGGCCTGCTGCGCGAGGAGCTGCTGCGCGAGCTCGGCGAGGCCGATCGCTCCCTCGCCCTCGACCTGCTCGATGGGGACGGTGACGGCGACGGCACTGGGGGTCAGCGGCCCGGGATCGTCCTGGTTGTCGGCGTCAACGGTAGCGGCAAGACCACCACTGTCGGCAAACTTGCCCTCGCCCTGGCGGAGGAGGGGAAGCTGTCAGTGCTGGCAGCGGCCGACACCTTCCGCGCCGCCGCCACCGAGCAGCTGGTGTTGTGGGGTGAGCGCGTCGGCGCCCCAGTGGTGCACCAGCAGGCCGGCGCCGACCCGGCCGCGGTCGCCTTCGACGGGCTTGCGTCAGCCCGCCGGCGGGGTGCCGACGTCCTGCTGGTCGACACCGCCGGGCGCCTGCACACCAAGACCAACCTGATGGAGGAGCTGAAGAAGCTCCGCCGCGTCCTGGAACGTGACGGCGGCCGGATCCGCGAGGTCCTGCTGGTCCTGGACGCCACCACCGGCCAGAATGGCCTCGCCCAGGCGCGCCAGTTCACCGATACGGTCGGCGTCACCGGCCTGGTCCTGACCAAACTGGACGGCACCGCCAAAGGCGGCATCGTGGTCGCCGTCCAGCGCGAGCTCGGCATCCCGGTCAAGCTCGTCGGCCTCGGCGAGGGTGCCCACGACCTGGCCCCCTTCGACCCCGAGGCGTTCGTCGACGCGCTGCTCGCCGAATCCGCCGACGCGGACACGGATTCCGACAGGCCCTGACGCCGCCTCCGCTCCGGTAGCAGCGGCGCCACCGCGGGTACGCTGGAGGCAGTGCCGCGACACCGAGGAGGCTCAAGCCTGTGAAGCTGCTCATCGAGGTGCTGATCTCGATCTTCCTGCACCCGATCGCCTTCATCCTGGTGATCGTCAACCTCGTCGGCAGGGAGGACATGTCGGCGGCCAAGAAGGTCATTTGGGGGATCGTCAGCTTCGTCTGGGGCATCGGCCCGATCCTGTACATCCTGCTGGGCGACGGCGCCCTGTGGGGGAGCCGCCACCCGCGCTACCCCGCCGGCAGCAGCTACGCCTGATCCCTGAGCGCCGCCCCAGCTGGCTCCCGCCCCAGCCCAGCAGTGTCGCAGGGGCCTCAGTCATAATGCCCGGGTCACAGCACTGAGAGGAGTCCTGGTGGGATCGGTGCGCGCTGCGCGGCTGGCCGCCGCGTTGCTCGTCTTGGCGCTGCCTGCCGCCGCCTGCACCGTCGGCGCCAAGCGTTCCCGCCCGACCTCGGCGTCAACCTCAGCGTCGAAGACGCTGGTGGTCGACACCGTGTTTGACGTCAGGACCGCCGACCCAGAGCGTGAAGCCGAGTTCACCGGCAACCTTGTCACCCATGCGCTGTACGACACGCTGCTCACCTTCAAAGGTGGCGACGTGACCAGGCCGGTGCCGCTGGTCGCCGCGTCCTACCGGGTCTCTGGAGACGGCAGGACCTTCACCTTCAAGCTGCGCGACGGCGTGCGATTCTCCGACGGGACCCTGCTCACGGCCCGGGACGTGGTGTTCTCGTTCAACCGCCTGCTGCACCTCAACGGCAACCCGTCGTTCCTGCTCGACGGTGTCAGCGTGGCGGCGCCGGACGACCGCACCGTGGTGCTCACCTCCGCGACGCCGAACCCGTCGCTGCCGTTCATCTTGGCGAACCCGGCCCTCGGCATCGTCAGCGCCAAGGACGTCAAGGCGGCGGGGGGCACTGACGCCGTTGGCGCTGACAAGCGTGACAAGGCGGAGGCCGCCCTTAACCGGGCGTCGGCGGGTAGCGGTCCCTACGTGCTGGAACGCTTCAGTACCACCGCGCAGATCGTGCTCAGGGCGAACCCGCGCTACTGGGGCGCCAGCAAGCCGGCCTACGCCCGGGTCGTGATCCGCAATGTGCCGGCCACTGCCCAGCGCGGCGACGTGCAGAAGGGTGACAGCCAACTCGCCCTGGACCTCCCGCCCGCGCAGGCCAGCGGCATGAGCGGCCAGGTCAACCTGGTGACCGCGGCGTCGCCGAATGTTGTCTACCTGGTCGCCAACGAGAACCCCACGGTGTCATCGGTCACCGCCAACGCCGACTTCCGCGACGCGGTCCGGTACGGCATCGACTACCCGTCCATGGTCAAGCTGGCTGGCGAGGGCGCGGTCCAGGCCGCCGGTGTGGTGCCGTCGATGTTCCTCGGCGCCCTTCCAGCCGGCGACGGGCTCAGACGCGACCTCACCAGGACCAAGGCGGCGATGGCCAGGTCCCACCTCAGCAAGCCGGGCGTGGACCTCGAGTACCCGAGCGACCTCACCGTCAACGGCGTCGCGTTCGGCCCCCTGGCCGAGCGGGTGCGGGCCGACCTCAAGGAGGTCGGCATCACCGTCAACCTCAAACCGGCGCCGGTGGCGACCGCGCTGCAGCACTACCGCGACGGCAAGGAGCAGCTGGGCTTGTGGCTGTCGGGCCCCGACTACCCCGATCCCGGCGGCTACCTGGCATTCCTGCCCGGCGGGCTGGTCGGCCGGCGGGCCGGCTGGAACGCCGGGGCGATGCCAAGCCTGGAGGCGCTCGGCGCCAAGGCTGCCACCACCATCGAGGCCGCCAACCGCGCCAAGCTCTACCAGCAGATCCAGCGGGCCCTCAACCAGCACGGGCCGTTCTTCCCGGTGCTGCAGCCGGGGCGGCGCATCGCCGCAGCCGAAGCGGTGCGCGGCGTCACCTACGACCCGACCTGGGTGGTCGACTTCGCGTCGCTTGGAGGGTGAGCGTTTGCTGCTCGTCTGACCCCTCCAGCCTGGTTCTGCAAACATGCGACGATGTGGTCCATGCAACAGTTGTTGGACCAACCGCGCCGCCGCAACGTCGGCCGCCTGGTTGCCACCTGCCTCACCGTCGTGCTGCTGCTGCTCGCCATCGGCGGCATCGACGCCGCGCTGCGCCTGCACCATCAACAGCAGCGTGCCGATCTCCGGCGCCGGCTCGATGCCCTGACGCTGCCGGCCACCATCCAGCCCCTCAGCACGGCCTTGACGAGCAAGAGCCTCTGCCCGCCCAGCGACTGCCGCGGGCTGCTGCGCGAGTACGCCTCCACGCTCGCCGTCCCCGCGACCTACCAGGCCCTCCTCGGCGCCCTCGACCAGGCTGGCTACCGCTGGGACCAGTCGCTGTCCCACGACTGCAGCGGCCTGCGGCTGGCCACCGGGCGCGTCAGGGCGCAGGGGAGCCTGCGGGGCTGCCGCTCGACCGCCAGCAGCCCAAGCAGCGGCGAGCCGCTGCTTACCCTCGTTGTCGGCCACAACGACCAAGGATCGACCCGCGCCGTGGTGACCATCGGCACGGCGTCCTGAGCGCGCCCGGCCCTACCAGGCGTAGGCCTCGGGCGCGGGGCCGCCCGGGCCGGGCCAGATCTCGTCGAGGCGGGCAAGAGCCTTGTCGTCGAGGGCGACCTGGAGGGCATGGAGGGACTCGTCGAGCTGCGCCTGGGTGCGTGGGCCGACGATCGGGCCGGTGACGCCGTCCTGCCGCAGCAGCCAGGCGAGCGCCACGTCGGCGGGACGCTCGCCCAGCTGGTCGCAGAACGCCTCGTACTCCTCAAGCTGGGAGCGGTGCTTGGCGAGGGCCTCCTGGGCGCGCCCACTGGCGCGGCGACCGCCCTGCTCCTGGCGCCGCACGATGCCGCCGAGGGCACCCCCGGCCAGGGGGCTCCACGGGATCACGCCCAGGCCGTAGTCGCGGCAGGCGGGCAGCACCTCCAGCTCGATCGACCGCTCCACCAGGTTGTAGAGCGACTGCTCGCTGACCAGACCGAGGGAATGCCGCGCCCTGGCCGCCTCGTTGGCCTTGGCGAGGTGCCAGCCGGCAAAGTTCGACGAGCCGACATAGAGGACCTTGCCCTGCTGCACCAGCACGTCCATGGCCTGCCAGAGTTCGTCCCACGGCGTGTCCCGGTCGACGTGGTGCATCTGGTACAGGTCGATGTGGTCGGTCTGCAGGCGCCGCAGCGACTCCTCGCAGGCGCGGCGGATGTTGAGTGCCGACAGCCTGTCGAAGTTCGGCCAGTCGGCCATGGAGGCGAACAGCTTGGTGGCGAGCACGACCTTGTCGCGGCGCCCACCGCCCTGGGCGAACCAGCGCCCGATGATCTGTTCGGTCCAGCCCTCGCCCCTCTTCCATCCGTAGGCGTTGGCGGTGTCGAAGAAGTTGATGCCGTGCTCCAGGGCACGGTCCATGATGGCGTGGGAGTCCTCCTCCGAGGTCTCCGGCCCGAAGTTCATCGTGCCAAGGACCAGGCGGCTAACCCTTAGCCCGGTTCGTCCAAGATGGGTGTATTCCACCGGAGTCCTCCTGCGTGATCGCGGTCCCTACCTGACCCAGCATAGGGAAGCGGCGAGCGGTGGCGGGATTAGGTGGCGCGGCGAAACGGCGCGACGTTGCTGCGGGCCGACAGGGGCCGGGCGCGCTCTCCGGGGAGGCGGACCTGGAACACGGTGCCGCGCCCAGGGGAGGACTCGACGCCGATGGTGCCGCCGAGGACTCGCACCAGCTCGCGGGTGATGTACAGGCCAAGGCCCATGCCGGCACGGTGGGCGCTGGAGGAGCCGGACTGGTGGAAGCGCTCGAACACGTGCGGCAGCTCCGTCGCGGCGATGCCGGGTCCCTGGTCCCGCACCTCCAGGACCAGGTCGATGCCGGCGCGGTAGGCCACCACCCGCACTGGTGCGTCGCCGCCGTAGCGCAGCGCGTTGTCCACCAGGTTGCGCATCACCTGCGCCAGCCGGTCCGGATCGGTACGCAGGTAGGGAAGGTCGGGACCCAGCTCCAGCAGCACCCGGGAGGGCTCGGTCGACCACTCCTCGGCGTAGTCGTTCAGCAGCTTGGCGGAATCGTGCACGCCGAGGGTCACCTCGAGGATCCCCGCCTCCATCCGCGACACCAGCAGCAGGTCCTCGACGAGGCGGGCCAGACGCGAGGTCTGTCGGTCGATGACCTCGATAAAGTGGCGCTGCTCGTCCTCATTGAGATGCAGGTCCGGGCGCAGCAGCGTGGCGGTGAAGCCGCGGATCACCGTCAGCGGCGTGCGCAGCTCGTGGGTGGTCATGGCCACGAAGTCGTCGCGGAGCTGGTCGAGCTGGCGCAGCCGTTCGGTGGTCTGCGCCTCGCCCTCCACCAGGCGAGCCCTCTCGATCACCACGGCGAGCTGGTCGGCAATACGCGACAGGCGCGCCATGTCGTCCTCGCTGAAGGCGTCCTGGCGGTTTGCCTTGGCGGTCAGCACCCCGAGCAGGTTGCCCTCGACCCGCACGGGCACGGCCAGCTCGGAGGCGCTGCCGAGGCGCCCGTCGCGGGACAGCAGCCCGTCCTCACTGGTGTTGGAGCGCAGCGGCCGCTCGGTGACGAACACCCGGCCGGTGATGCCGCCCTCAGGCACCAGGGGCCGCCGCCGGATCAGCTCCGGCGGGAACCCGACCGCACCGCGGATGCGCAGCCGGCCGTTGTCGTCCGGCGTCACAAAGCATAGCGCCTCGAATTCGAGCACCCCGGCGACCTCGGCCAGCATGTGATCGAGCGCACCCTGGTAGCTGGCCAGCTTCACCCCTGCCATGACCGCCCTGCTCACCGCCTCGATCTCGCGGCGGGAGGCGGCCTCGCGCTCCAGCGAGTCGCGCAGGGCGTCCACCAGGTAGGCGTTGTCGACCACCACCGCCATCTGGTCAGCGAGGCGCTGCAGCCGGTCCAGGTCCGCGTCACTGAAGGCGCTGGGCCGGGGCGACTCGACGTTGACCACTCCGAAGATGTTGTTGCCGACGTGCAGCGGCGCGCAGATCTCCGACTGGGTGTCGGGGATCAGCGCGTAGTAGTCGGGATGTCGCTTGGGGTCGTTGACGCGGATGCCGACGCCGGTGGCGGCGACCCGGCCGACGATGCTGCCGGGACCGACCCGCAGGGTGACCGAGGGTGAACCCTGCCAGTCGCCGAACCAGGAGCGGCAGCGCAACCGGTCGGGCTCCTCCAGCAGGAAGATCGCCATGCGCTCGTAGTCGAGGGTGCTGGCGACCTTCTCGGTCATCGACTGCAGCACCCCGTCCAGGTCGCCCTGGTTCGCCACGCCGGCGAGCACCGTCTCGGAGAACGCCTCGCGTTCGCGCCGCGCCACGCGCTCTCGCTCCACCGCGGCTTCGAGGTCTTCGGCGCGAGCGGCCATGACCTGTTCGCCCTCGGCCAGCGCCCGCTCCATCGCCACCATCACCAGGGTGACGCCGACCAGGTCGACCACGCGCACGAACACCCCGTGGCTCGGCGTCAACAGGGGCAGGCCGTGGCGCTGCACGGCGTCGTAGGCGAGCACTCCCGCCACCGCGATGCCGCCGCTGACCAGTGCGGTGGCGGTCCCCTCCGCGATCGCCCCCTCAACCGGCAGCCAGCCGAGCAGCGCCCAGAAACTGCCGCTCGGCTCGTGCGCAAGCGACAGCGCGGTGAGCACGATCAGGACGCTGTCGAACAGCAGCAGGACCCGGCCGACCAGGCGCACCCGGTCCACCAGCTCCGCCGTCTCTGGCGGCGCCGGCTGCGGCGGTCCCTTGGGGAAGGCGAGCAGCTGCTGCCGCTGATAGAAGTTCAAGCCCACCACCGCGGCGGCGCAGGCCAAGGCCACAGCGACGAGGAGGCTCGCCCCGGTCAGCAGCTGGTAGAGCAGCGAGCCGATGATCGCGGCCACGCCGAACCAGCGACCGAGCACGAGCGCGTTGGCTCGCCGCGCAGATGCCGAGGGCCATCCGGAAACGGAAACGGCTCCGGAATCGGCTGTCGCCGCCATCGCACTCCCCAACCCACCACCGCCATGACCCGCCGCCGTGGCAGGCTATGCTGGACACTGTGTGCTGACACCGTGCTGACACCGTGTTCGCCAGATGCTAACCCGATTCACGCAAAACTAGGGAATCTCGCGCCGACATGTTCGAATCCCTCTCTGATCGCCTCCAGGACGTCTTTACCCGCCTAAGAGGCCACGGCCGCCTCTCGGAGGCGCAGGTCGACGCTGCCCTGCGCGAGGTGCGGCTGGCCCTGCTGGAGGCCGACGTCAACTTCAGGGTCGTCAAGGACTTCGTCAGCCGCGTGCGGGCTCGGGCCGTCGGTGAGGAGGTCATGCGCAGCCTCAGTCCGGCCCAGCAGGTCATCAAGATCGTCCACGAGGAGCTGATCGTCACCCTCGGCGAGCGCGCCGTGCCGCTCGAGTTCGCGCCGCACCCGCCGACCGTGATCCTGCTGGCCGGGCTGCAGGGCTCGGGCAAGACCACGACCGCGGCCAAGCTCGCCCGCTGGCTCGCCGGCAAGGGCCGCAAGCCCCTCCTAGTCGCCTGCGACCTGCAGCGACCCGCCGCAGTCCGTCAACTGCAGGTCCTCGGTGAGCAGGCAAAGCTCCCGGTCTACGCGCCCTACGACGGCTCGGGCGTGGGGGACCCGGTACAGGTCGCCACCGACGCCCGGACCGAAGCCGACCGGCTCGCGCGCGACGTGTTGATCGTCGACACCGCCGGACGGCTGGCCGTCGACGCCGAGATGATGGCCCAGGCAGCGGCCATCAGCGAGGCGCTGCACCCCACCGAGGTCCTGCTGGTCGCCGACGCCATGACCGGCCAGGACGCGGTCCAGACCGCAGTCGCCTTCAACGAGGGCCTCGATCTCACCGGCGTGGTCCTCTCCAAGCTCGACGGCGACGCCCGCGGCGGCGCGGCGCTGTCGATCCGCTCGGTGACCGGCGTGCCGATCAAGTTCGCCGCCACCGGCGAGAAGCTGGCCGACTTCGACGCCTTCCACCCCGACCGGCTCGCCGGCCGCATCCTCGGCATGGGCGACATGCTGACCCTCATCGAGAAGGCCGAGGAGCTGGTTGACCAGCAGGAGGCCGAGCGCATGCAGCGCAAGCTGCGCGAGGCCTCCTTCACCCTGGAGGACTTCCTCGACCAGCTGCAGCAGGTCAAGAAGCTCGGCCCGCTCAACCAGATCATCGGCATGCTGCCCGGGATGAGCCGCGAGCTGAAGGACGTCGAGGTCGACGACCGCGACCTCGCCCGGATCGAGGCGATCATCCGCTCGATGACCCCGGCCGAGCGCAACAACCCCAAGATCCTCAACGGTTCCCGCCGCGCCCGTGTCGCGCGCGGCTCCGGCACCACCACCCAGCAGGTCAACGCCGTCCTCAAGCAGTTCGACCAGGCACGCCGCATGATGCGCCAGCTCGCCGGCATGAACCCCAAACGTCTGCGCCGCATGGGCCTGGGACGCTAAACTCCAGCAGTTCCCGAGCATTCCCGGACGCCACCGTGGCAAAGAACGGGGAAGGGCAGACCCGGCCGGGCGGGCGGGCCACCCCGAGAAGGAGCAGATTCACCCTATGGCCGTAAAGATCCGCCTGATGCGCATGGGCATGAAGAAGGCGCCCTACTACCGCGTGGTGGTCGCCGACTCGCGCAGCCCGCGTGACGGCCGCTTCATCGAGAACATTGGCATCTACCACCCCACCGACGAGCCCTCGCGGATCGAGATCGACACTGACAAGGCCCGCAGTTGGATCGCCAAGGGTGCCCAGCCCACCGAAGCGGTCGCCAACCTGCTCACCATCGCCGGTGTCGAAGGCCCCGCCGAGCGCAAGGCTGCCGCCAAGGCGCTGCGCGCCAAGCAGGCCGAGGCCAGGACCGCGCCCAAGGCCAAGGCCAAAGGCAAGGGCGCCAAGCGGCCCGCCAAGAGCACCGCGAAGTCCTGACGCCATGCGCGACGTGGTCTCCTACCTGGCACGGGCGCTGGTCGACGACCCCGACCGCGTGACCGTCCAGGAGTACCGCGGGCAGCGCGGGGTCACCTACGAGGTCCGCGCCGCGCCCGGAGACGTCGGCAAGCTCATCGGACGGGGCGGCCGCACCGTCAAAGCCCTCCGCAAGCTGGTCAAAGCGGTCGCGCCAGATGGCCGCCGGGTCGAGGTCGAGGTCCTCGCCGAGGACGAGTGACCAAATCATGACCGCGCCCGCACGCCTCGTAGTTGGCCGCGTGCTGCGGCCCCATGGCATCGGCGGCGAGCTGCTCGTCGAGGTCCTCTCCGACGCACCTGAGCGGTTCGCCGCCGGCGCCATGGTCGACGCGGGCGACCCTGACGTGCCCGCCGGGGCCGGGCTGCGGCACCTCACCGTCGGCGGCGCCCGGCGCCATCAAGGCCGGCTGCTGCTGCGCTTCGAAGGGATCGACGGCCGCGACGCCGCCGAGACCCTTCGCGCCGCCCTCCTCTCGATCCCGATGGAGGCCGCCCGCCAGCTCGGGCCCGACGAGTACTGGCCGCACCAGCTGGTCGGCCTCACCGTCGTCGACCACGACGGCCAGCCACGCGGCACCGTGACAGACGTGCTCCCCGGCGCCGCCCACGACCTGCTGCGGGTGCGGCGCCCCGACGGCGACGAGGTGCTGGTCCCCGCCGTCGCCGCCCTCATCCAGGTGGACCTTGCCGCCGGTCACGTCGCGGTCGAGGCCATCCCGGGCCTGCTCGACCCCGAGACCCTCAGAACCTCCCCCGCCGCAACCCAGGAAACGTGACGGCCATGCGTATCGATATCGTCACGATCTTTCCGGGCTTCTTCACCTCGCCGCTCGCCACCGGGCTGCTCGGCAAGGCCGGCGAGCGCGGACTCGTCCGAGTCGGTTGCCATGACCTGCGCGACTGGGCCGGCGACCGCCACCGCAGCGTCGACGACACCCCCTTTGGCGGCGGCGCCGGCATGGTCATGCTCCCCGCGCCCTGGTTCGAGGCGTTCGACGCGCTCCTCGCGCAGGGCCCGGCACGGGTCGTCCTGCTCGCCCCGGACGGGGACCGTTTCGACCAGGCCGGCGCCGCCAGGCTCGCCCGCGAGGAACGGCTGATCCTCTGCTGCGGCCGCTACGAGGGCATCGACGAGCGCATCCGCACTCGTGTCGACGAGGTCATCTCCATCGGCGACTTCGTCCTCGCCGGCGGCGAGAGCGCCGCCCTGGTCGTGCTCGACGCCGTCGCCCGCCTCGTCCCCGGCGTCATGGGCAACGCCGACTCCGCCACCGACGAATCGTTCACCGGCGGCCTCCTCGAGTACCCCCAGTACACCCGCCCAGCCAGCTACCGCGGCCTGGAGGTCCCCGCGGTCCTGCGCTCCGGCAACCACGCCGCCGTCGCCCGCTGGCGCCGCGAACAGGCCCTGGAACGCACCCGCCGCTCCCGCCCGGAGCTGCTCGCCGACGCCGACCTCACCGACGAGGAACGCCGCCGCTACCAAGCAGGCAAGTAGCCGGGCATAGCAAGGAGCCAGGCATATACTGAACGGGACATCGTGTTACCCTCGGTCGTTGTCGCGTCGCGAGGGCGGCGTTTGACGCCTTAATCTCCAGCTTTCCTTGAAGGAGCTTCACCTGATGCAGATCAGCGACGTGGTCGAGCGCGCGCAGTTGCGCGACGACCTTCCCGATTTCCGGCCGGGTGACACCGTCAAGGTGCACGTCCGGGTCGTCGAGGGCGGCCGGGAGCGGATCCAGGTCTTCCAGGGCTTTGTGCTGCGCCGGCAGGGCGGCGGGCTGCGGGAGACCTTCACTGTCCGGAAGGTCTCCTTTGGCGTGGGCGTGGAGCGGACCTTCCCGGTCCATTCGCCGAGCATCGCCAAGGTCGAGCTGGTCACCCGCGGCGACGTCCGCCGCGCCAAGCTCTACTACCTGCGCGGCCGCATCGGCAAAGCGGCGAAGATCAAGGAGAAGCGCAGCCCAGCGCGGGCATGAGCCAGCAGGAGCAGGAACCTGAGCCCCACGACCCGGTGACCACCGAGGTCGAGGGGGGCGGTGCCGGCGACGCCACGTCGTCGGCGTACGCCGACACCGCCCCGGAGGCGGGGGACACCACCCCCGGGAACACCGAGCAGGGCGGCGGCAAGCAGCCCGCCGGACCACTTGCGGTGCTCCGTGAGACGGCGCTCCTGGTGGCGCTGGCAATCCTGCTCGCGGTGATCTTCAAGACCTTCCTGGTGCAGGCGTTCTACATCCCCTCGGCGTCGATGACGCCGACGCTGGAGGTCTCTGACCGGGTGCTGGTGGAGAAGGTGTCCTACCGGTTCGGGAAGGTCCACGACGGGGACGTGATCGTCTTCGTCCACGACACGGGCCTCGCGCCCGAGCCGTCCAACCCGGTCAGCCGGTTCCTCGGCGGGCTCGGCCAGGCGATCGGCGTGGCGGCGCCCTCCAACCGGGACTTCATCAAACGGGTCATCGGGACGCCGGGCGACCGCATCACCTGCCGGGGAGGCCAGGTCTACCGCAACGGGCAGGCCGTCAAGGAGCCATATCTCGATCCTGGGACTCCCACCGACAACTGCAGGCCGCTCACGGTCCCCGACGGGAAGCTCTACGTGCTGGGGGACAACCGCACCAACTCCGAGGACTCCCGCATCTTCGGCCCGATCGACCGGTCCACCGTGGTCGGACGTGCGTTTGTCCGCATCTGGCCGATCAACCACATCGGCTGGCTCCACCGCGACAGCTGAGCCCGGTAACGGCTCCGGCACCGCCCGCAGTAGACTCCTCTCGTGCTTGCCACCGCCGTGCTGGAAGACCGGCTCCGACACGTGGGCTTCGAGCGGGTCGCCGGCGTTGACGAAGCTGGCCGGGGAGCGTTAGCCGGGCCGCTCGTCGCCGCCGCTGTGATCCTCCCTGCCGGCTGCCCGATCACCGGGCTGGCCGACTCCAAGCTGCTCACCCCCGAGCGGCGCCAGGCCCTCGCCGCCGAGATCCGCGAGCACGCCCTGGCGATCACGGTGGTGCGCGCCACCCCCGAGACCATCGACCGCAGCGGCCTGCATCGCACCAACCTCGCCCTGCTGGGGCGGGCGCTGCGCGAGCTGGCGGGTGGCTACGACTATGCGCTCGCCGACGGCTTCCCGCTCGCCAACATGCCAGCCCCGGTCCTCGGTGTCCGCAAGGGCGACTGTGTCGCGACCTGTGTCGCCGCGGCCTCCATCATCGCCAAGGTCACCAGAGACCAGATCATGACCAGGGCGGCACGCCGCTTCCCTGGCTACGGGTTCGAGCGCCACAAGGGATATGGCACCGACCACCATTGGGAGGCGCTGCGCAAGCTGGGCCCCTCGGCCTACCATCGCCTCTCCTTCACGGGTGTCGCCGCGCCTTTGGGCAGCGAAGCACCCATTGGTCGTGGACGACCAGGACGACCTGGCACCAGAGGAGGGGCAATGAACGCCAGTACGGTGGTGCGTGCATGAGTGCCGAGGACCTTGAGCGGTATGAGGCGGAGATGGAGCTGGAGCTCTACCGGGAGTATCGCGACGTGCTCGGGATGTTCCAGTTCGTGGTCGAGACCGAACGCCGCTTCTACCTCGCCAACAAGGTCGACCTGCAGGTCCGCAACCAGGACACTGACACCTACTTCGACCTCACCATGCAGGACGCCTGGGTGTGGGACATGTACCGGCCCGCCCGCTTCGTAAACAAAGTCCGCGTAGTCACGTTCAAAGACGTGAACATCGAAGAACTAATTCGCAAAGACGAGTTATAACTGATCTATATGGGGTTCAACGCGACCCGGCGGTACCGGGACAAGAAAACCACTGATATCGCGATCCTTGTGGCCGCGTTGGTCATCGTCGCCGGTTTGCTGCTCTGGGTCGTCGCGGCAGGTGGGCACTGAGCGCGCCATTAGGCACCATTCCCGGTCCGCCGATCGCGCAGGGCCGCACCGCGCTGCAGCGTGTGCGCAAGCAACGCAGACGGCGGCGGATCCTCATCACCGTCAGCGTCATCTGCGCGGTCCTGGTGACCATTGCCGGCAGCCTCTACGGCTACGTCCAGTTCCGTCTCGGTCAGATCAAGTCGGTCGACGTCCAGGGACTCCACTCCGTCAGCGCCGGCAAGCCGTTCAACCTCCTCGTGGTCGGCTCCGACACCCGCGCCGATCTGGAGGACGCCAACAAGTTCGGCGGGGCCGCCGCCCCGGGCGGCCAGCGCAGCGACGTCATCCTCATCCTGCGCGTCGAGCCCGCTACCCATCGCGCCTCGATGTTCTCGATCCCCCGCGACACCCTTGTCCAGATCGCCGGTGGCGGCCGCAACAAGATCAACGCCGCCTTCGTCGGTGGCCCCGCCCAACTCGTCAAGACGATCGAGCAGAACTTCGGCATCCAGATCAACCATTACCTGCTGATCAACTTCGACGGCTTCCAGGGCATCGTCAACGCCATCGGCGGCATCAGGATGAACTTCCCGTTCCCCGCGCGCGACGCGTTCTCCGGCCTGAAGCAGCTCACTCCCGGCTGCCGCACGCTCGGTGGCGCCCAGGCGCTCGCGCTCGCCCGCAGCCGTCACTTCGAGTACCAGCAGAACGGACGCTGGATTAGCGCCGACGGGTTCGCCCCTGACCTTGGCCGCATCCGCCGCCAGCACATCTTCCTGGAGCAGCTGGCGAGGACGGCGATCTCCAAGGGCCTCACCAATCCGATCCGTGCCAACTCGTTCATCGGCGCGATCGTCCATGACATCACTAAGGACTCGGGCTTGACGACCAAGGATGCCGTCAGGCTCGCCAGCCTGTTCCGCAGCTTCAGGCCGAGCGCCATGCCGACCTACACCCTTCCCACCGGCAACGCCACCGACGCGGTGCTCGGCAGCGTCCAGATCATCAAGCCGGTTGAGGCCCAGCAGGCCGTCAACCAGTTCCTCGGCCGGCCGAACCCTGCCAACGTCGCGGCCAGCAGCCCCGCCGTCCCCGGCGCCGCCGGCACCTCGGTCCAGATCCTCAACGGCACCAGCCGCAGCGGCGTCGCGCACCAGACCGCCACCAGCCTCCAGGCCGCCGGCTTCCACATCGGCACGGTGGGCGACGCGGGTGCCGCCAATGCCGGTGCCACCCGCATCGTCTACGCCGCCGACGCCGCCGCCCTCGGCCAGGCCCAGGCCCTGCGAGCCCGTCTCCTTGGCCCCCTCCAGCTCCAGGTCAACAGCACCCTGGCAAGCGGCCAGGTCCAGGTCGTCATCGGTGCCGGGTTCCTTGGGGTCCGCAGTACCGCCAGCGCCACCACAGTCCCAGCGAGCACGAGCAGCGGTAGCGGGACGGCGAGCGGCCAGAGCAAGCCACCGACAGCCGCCAAGACGCCGACCGCCACCCTCGACGTCCGCCCCTACGACCCGCGGCCCTGCTGAGCCGCGGCGCGGCCGCGCGCCCCCGGGGCGGCAAGCCCGCGAGCAAGTTATCCACAATTTCGATCCAGCCATCCCACACGCCCTGAACGCCGCGTAGGGTTCGGCCATGTCTCCACGACCGATCGACCTTGGCCAGCGCGGCGAGACGCTTGCCTGCGACCGGCTTGTCGCCGCCGGTCTCCGGGTGCTCGCCCGCAACTGGCGCTGGCACGCCAACGGGCGCTCGGGGGAGATCGACATCATCGCCGCACGGCCAGGACTGCTCGTCTTCTGCGAGGTCAAGACCCGCAGCGGGCATGGCTACGGCAGCCCCGCCGCCGCCGTCACCCCTGCCAAGCAGGCGCGCCTTCGCGGCCTCGCCGCCGCCTACCTCGCCGCCAGCGATCACCCGCCGTGCCGCATCCGCTTTGACGTCATCACCATCACGGCGAGGCGGGGGTTCAGACCTGTCATCCATCACCTTGAGGGGGCCTTCTAGTGCTCGCCAGGCTCGCCACCACCACGCTGGTCGGCCTCAGCGCCCATCCCGTCGGTGTCGAGGTCGACATCGGCCGGGGGCTGCCCGCCATCAGCGTCGTCGGGCTCGGCGACACCGCTGTGCTGCAGGCGCGCGACCGCGTCCGTGCCGCCTTTGCCAACGCCGGGTTTGACTGGCCTGACCGGCGCATCACCATCTCGCTGCCGCCCGCCGACCTGCCCAAGCAAGGCTCAGGTTTTGACCTGCCGATCGCGGTCGGTCTCCTGGCCGCTGCCGGGCTGGTCCCTGCCAGCGCGATCGAGGGTCTGTGGGCGCTTGGCGAGCTTGGCCTTGGTGGTGACCTCCGCCCGGTGCGGGGGGTGCTCGCCGCGGCGCTTGCCGCCCGCGACGGCGCTGCCCGCCTCCTGCTGGTCCCCAGCGACAACCTCCACGAGGCCGCGCTGGTCCCAGGGGTCACCGTAGCCGGGACCCGCTCGCTGCGCCAGGTCTGCGAGTGGCTGCTCGGACGTGCCCAGCTCGACGCGCCCGGGTCGTCGCCGCCACCGTCAAAGCCGCCAGCGGCCAGGTTGGAGGACCTCGCCGACGTCCGTGGCCAGCCGGTCGCCCGGCGGGCGCTCGAGATCGCCGCGGCCGGCGGGCACAATCTGCTGTTGGTCGGTTCGCCGGGCGCGGGCAAGACGATGCTCGCCCGCCGGCTGCCGGGGCTGCTCCCCGAACTGGACCGCGACGATGCCCTCGAGGTCACCATGGTGGCGTCGGCTGCCGGTCTGCTGCGCCCTGATGCGCCGCTGGCCAGCGCCCGTCCGTTCCGCGCGCCGCACCATGCCATTTCGGTGGCGGGCCTGGTCGGCGGTGGCTCCAGGACGCCCCGCCCCGGAGAGGTGAGCCTGGCCCATCACGGCGCGTTGTTCCTGGACGAGCTCGCCGAGTTTCCCCGGGCCGCCCGGGAGGCGTTGCGCCAGCCGCTCGAGGACGGCGAGGTTACCATCGTCCGTGCCGGCGCCAGCGTGCGGTTCCCTGCCCGCTTCGCGCTGATCGCTGCCGCCAACCCGTGTCCGTGCGGCTATTTGGGCGATGATTCCCGCCCTTGCCGCTGTGGCGCTGAGGAGTTGCGTCGCTACGCCCGCCGCCTGTCCGGGCCGCTGCTTGACCGCATCGACCTGTACGTGCACGTCGAGCGGGTCAGCGCCGAGGCGCTGGCGGACGTCTCGTCAGGAGAGCCCTCCGCGCAGGTCCGCGAGCGGGTGCTTGCCGCCCGCGCCGTCCAGCGGGCCCGCAACGGGGCCGTGCCCGGGGCCGGTGACGGCGCCGAGAACGCCCACATCCCGGTGGCGATGCTGCCAGAGCTGTGCCAGCTGACCGCGGCTGGCCGCAAGACCCTGGTGGCTGCGGTCGATCGCCTCGGGCTCACCGCCCGTGCCTACCACCGGGCGCTCCGGGTCGGGCGCACCATCGCCGACCTGGAGGCCACCGACCGGGTCGATGACCGTCATATCGGCGAAGCGCTTGGTCTGCGCCACCTCCCGGCGACCCCAGATGCGGAGCCGGGCGCCGCATGACCGCGGAGCCGCTGTTCCCAGCGTCGCTCCCAGCGTCGCTCCCCGACTGGTGGAACCCAGCACGCCCCGCTCGCGGGGTGTTGCTGGCGCTGGCGGCCACGCCGGGCCCGCTCCCGGCGGTGACCGCCACCCGGCTCGCGCAGGGTGCTGACCCGGCCAGCCTGCTGCGCCACAGCAGCCCCGCGCCAGCGCAGGTTGCGGCCAGGCTGGAGGCGCTCGGTATCCGGTTCCTGCTGCCAGGCGATGCGGGCTGGCCATTTGGGGCGGTCGCGCCCGACCCACCCTGTGCCTGGCTGTTCGTGGTCGGGCCCGACCCGCCGCCCATCGACGGTTCGATCGCGCTGGTCGGCGGCCGCCGCGCGACCCGCTTGCGACAGGCGGCAGCACGGTCGCTTGCCGCCGGGGTGGCGCATGCGGGTCTCTGCGTCGTCAGCGGCGGTGCGGTCGGGGTGGACGCCGCCGCGCACCAGGGCGCCCTCGACGCCGGTGGCCGCACCATGGTCGTGCTCGGCTGCGGCCACGACATGCTCTATCCGCGCGCCAACACCGCCCTGTTCCGCCACGTCCGCGCCACGGGGGGAACCCTGCTGAGCGAGCATCCACCAGGGACGCGGCCATTCGCGGCCAACTTCCTGCCGCGTAACCGCCTCATCGCGGCGCTGACGGCCGCAGTGGTGGTGATCGGTGCCACCGTCGACTCCGGCAGCTTGTCGACGGCGCGCGCAGCGGGCAGCCGCGGCGGCGGCCTGGTGCTCGCCGTCCCCGGCGCACCGTGGGATCCAGGGGCGGCTGGCTGCAACGACCTGATCCGCGACGGTGCCACGCTGGTGCGCGGCCTGGGCGACGTGCTGGAGGCGTTGCGGCTCGCCACCCCAGTCCCGGACGCTGCCGCCGGGACGGCTGGCGGCGATGCCAGGGGGGCCGGCGATGGGCTGCCGCGCCGCCTGTGGCCTGCCTCCGGGAGCGCCGCCGCCGGGCGCGTGCTCGACGCGCTGCTCGACGGTGGCCCGCTGAGCGAGAGTCGGCTTGCAGCCGCCACCGGCCTGTCCGTTGCCGCACTGCGCCCGGCGCTGCTGGAGCTCGAGCTGAGTGGCTTCGCGCGCCGCTCCGCCGCCGGGGCGGAGGCGCTGGCCGCGCCGCTGCCAGCGCCATAGCCTGGCAGACCAGCTTCCGGCTCAATCGACCGGCGGGGTCCCGTGGGTGTGGAACGAGGGGATGGTCTGCAGCCCCCACGCCTGCCCCTTGGCCCGCTCGGCCTCGCTCCAGGAGATCAGCTCCCAGTCCGGGGCCAGCACCAGGCGCGCGCCAGCGTTGCACACCTCGATGCGGTTGCCGCCGGGCTCGTAAACATAGAGGAAGAAGGTCTGCTGGATGGCGTGCTTGTGCGGTCCGGTCTCGATGTGGATGCCGGCCTCCACGAACACGTCGGCGGCTCGCAGGATGTCCTCGCGGGTGTCGGTGGCGAACGCGACGTGGTGGAGCCGGCCACGGGCACCCGACCAGTCGCTGGTATAGACAAGGTCGTAGGACTTGTCGGTGACGGTGGTCCAGATGGCGGAGACGGCACCACTGTCGAGCACGATCTGCTCGGTGGCCCGGGCGCGCAGGCACTCGGCCAGGAAACGGCTGCACGGCACCACCTCGGCGGCGAGATAGTTGACGTGGTCAAGCCGGCGGGCGTTCGCGCCTCGGCCGGGGAAGGCGGCGGCCTGGTTCTTCAGCGCGGGTCGCTGCGCCGGCGGCGGGCAGTACCGTTCGGTCTCCCAGTACAGGCCGAACTCGTGCCCGTCGGGATCGGCGCACAGGTAGGTCGGCCCGAGGCCGAGTTCGGTGTCGGTCCAGCCCCGGCCGAGGCCTGCCCGCTCGATCTCGGCGACGCGGCGTTGCAGCGCCTGCGGGCTGGCTGCCCGCAGGTAGGTCCGGCCGATCCCGGAGGTGGCGCCGCCGGTGAGCTTGACCGTGAACCGTTCGTAGTCATCCCAGGCGTGCAGGTATACCGAGTCGCCGCGCTGGCCGCTCTGGCTCATGCCCATGAGGTCAACGAAGAAGGCCCGGCTCTCGTCGGGTGTGGGCGTGAGGATCTCTACCGATCCGACGTGGGCGAGGTCGCGGATCCGCTCGGTGAAACCGAAGCCGGGAGGTTCGTTGCGGCTGGAGCTGGAGGCGGCGCTGGCCGGTGGGGGAGCGCTGGTCACAGCGCCTCCTGCCGCAGGTACTCGTCGTAGGAGAGGTAGCGCACGCCGAGCCGCTCCAGCTGCGGGCGCAGGCCATAGCGGTCCAGCCCCAGCTCCCCGTTCGCGAAGGCCTTGCGGGACGCCTCCTCCTTCTCGGTCCGTGCCTTGCTGGCGGCCAGCGCCGCGGCGATCTCCTCCCGCGCCACCCGCAGCACGCCGTCGTCGTCGGCGATCACCGCGTCCCCCGGGCGGACCAGCTCGCCGCCGACGACCGCCGGGACGTTGACCGCGCCTGCCGTGCTCTTGACGGTGCCTTGCGCGCAGACGTCGGTGGACCAGACCGGGAACTCCATCGCCTTCAGGGCCGCGACGTCGCGGACGCCTGCCTCGATGATCAGCCCCCGCACGCCGCGGGCCTGCAGGGAGGTGGCCAGCAGCTCACCGAACATGCCGTCGTGGCATTCGGAGGTGGTGGTCACCACCAGGACGTCGCCAGGCCGGCACTGCTCGGCTGCGACATGGATCATGAGGTTGTCGCCGGGCCAGCAGACGGCGGTGACCGCGCTGCCGGCCAGGCCGCTGCCCGGCTGGATCGGCCGGAGCCTGCGGTCGAGCAGACCCCGGCGGCCGATGGCCTCGTGGACGGTGGCGACCCCGAAGCTGCCAAGCGCGTCGGTCTGGGCCAGGTCGGCGCGCGGCGGGTTGGTGACGACCACGTTCCTCATACCAATGCTCCTGTCACCTGTGGGTAGACCCGCTGGAACGCCTCGGCGTACTCGATCGTGCGCGGCCCGCCGTTGCGGACCGCCTGCGCCCCGCGGCGCCGTCCCACCTCGGTGTAGTAGCGCCACAGATGCTCCTGGGCCTGCATGCACTCCATCGCCTTGCGCTTGCGGTCGAAGACCGGGGTGATGTCCAGCAGCACGTCGGGCATGAAGCCGCACATCTCCGGCTGGTGTGGCTCGAACCGGAACACCGGTGGCGCGCCGAGCACCGGGTGCTCCGACGGATACCCGTGCGCCTGGGCGAACACCCGGGCCTGGATGGTCAGCTCGGCAGCCTGGGGATGATCGAGGTTGTAGGGGTCGCTGGCGGCGTGGGTGAGGATCACGGCCGGCTGCAGGCGGCGCATCGCCTGCACCAGGGCGTCGACCAGCTCGTCGGTTGGCCGCAGTGGGTAGTCGCCGGCGTCGAGGAAGGTGATCTCCGCGCCGAGTGCCTCCGCAGCACGCGCGGCCTCCTCGCGGCGGATGGCCTTCACCTCGTCCAGCGTTTTGCCCTGCCGCCATAGTCGTTCGGATTCGCCGCGTTCGCCGAAGGACAGGCAGATGACATGTGCGCCGCCGTCCTCCGGCGCCTGCGCGGCAAGGGCGAGGCAGCCGCCAGCGCGCCACACGAAGTCTGCGGCATGCGCACTGATGGCGAGCACCGCACCAGGCTGCGTGGGTCTTGGATCCGTCATGCGTCCTCCTCGTCCCGCAACGGGTGCTTCGGTTGCGATCGGGCATCCGGGCGGCGGATAGTTGACAATATTGTCGCCTACTTTGCCTCTACTCTGGGCGAGGCGCACCCGAGTGGCAAGCGGGGGATGATCCGGCGGAGACGCCGCAGAGGGAGGTCCTATGACACAGCACCCATATCCAGTTCGCTTCGCTGTGCTCGGCCTCGGCGAAGCTGGGCGGCTCATCGCCACCGACTTGGCAACGGCTGGGGCGGCGGTGGTCGGCTACGACCCGCTCGCCGCGCCGCCTGCCGCCGTCCCCTGCGCCGCCACCCCGGCCGAGGCGGTCGGCACGGCCGATGTCGCGCTCAGCGTCAATACCGCCAGCGTCGCCGAGCTGGTCGCTGCCGAGGCGATGCCGGCGCTGCGCCGGGACGGCATCTGGGCCGACCTGAATACCGCGGCGCCCGAGCTCAAACGGCGGATCGCCGCCCTCGCCGCAGCGCGTGGCCTGCTCTTCGCCGATGTAGCCCTGATGGCCCCAGTGCCGGGCTCAGGCCTGGCGACCCCCGCCCTGGCGTCAGGCACCGGAGCGGACCGTTACGCCAAAGCCGTCAACCCCCTCGGCGGGCAGGTGCAGCCGCTCGACCACCCAGCGGGCACCGCTGCGGCCCGCAAGCTGCTCCGCAGCGTCTATATGAAGGGCATGGCGGCGGCTGTCCTCGAGGCGCTCGCCGCGGCGCAGGCCGCCGGTTGTGAGCAGTGGTTGCGTGCCGATCTGGCCACGCAGCTCGGTGCGCAGGAGGTCGAGCGCCTCGAGCGCGGCAGCCGCCAGCACGCCGTGCGGCGCGTGGTCGAGATGACCGCCGCCGCCGACCTCCTCGGCGAGCTTGGCATCGTCCCACGGGTGACCAACGCCGCCCGCGAGTGGCTCGAGGACCTCGCTGTACCAGTCGTCGCTGGCCGCCAGGCCGCAGGGCCGGCATCGTCGCCGCAGAGCGGCACACGCTAGCGATCCAGAAGGGAGCAGTCGATGGGCCAGAGCAGTCACGGCGGCGTCGCCGATCACGGTTCCGATCGTGGTCCCGGGCGGCGTGATGGCGCCGCACACCGCCGGGTCCTGGCGTCCCTGCGGGATCAGGTCCTGCGTGGCGAGCTGGTGCCTGGCCAGCGCCTGGTCGAGGCCGAACTGGCCGGCCAGTTCGGCGTCACTCGCGCCAGTGTGCGTTCGGCGCTGATCGAACTCGCCAACGAGGGGATGATCGAACGCTTCCAGCACCGCGGCGCCAGGGTCCGGGTGGTCACCCTCGAGGAGGCGATCGAGATCACCGAGTGCCGGATGGCGCTTGAAGGCCTCTGTGCCGCCAGGGCGGCCGACCGGATGACCAGCGCAGCCGCTGAGGAGCTGCTGGCGCTGGCGGCGATGATGCGCGAGGTCGTGGTGGCTGGCGACGTGCTCGCGTACTCCGACCTCAACCATCAGCTCCACCGGCGGATCCGGGAGATATCTGGCCAGCGCATCGCGGCGCAGACGATTGAACGTCTCCGGGGCCAGTCCGTCCGGCACCAGTTCCGGCTGGCCCTGCAACCCGGCCGGCCTGCCGTCTCCCTTCCTGAGCACGAGCGCATCGTCGCGGCGATCGTCAACAGCGATCCCGACGCGGCCGAGCAGGCGATGCGAGATCACCTTCGCAGCGTGGTCGAAGCGCTCAAGGTCGCCGCGCAGGACCAGGACTGGACCAGCCGCGCCAGCCGCGCATCTGTCCGTCACCCCGACAGAGCCCCATCTGGGTAGTGAGCGCACGCCGCGTCTTGGCGGCCGGGCCGGAATCCGGAATCATGCAGTCATGCCCAGGATACCCAGGACGCCGCGTGCCACAACGCCGCGTACCACGCTACGTAGGGATGGGGAGCAACGCGAGGAGCCGAAGGCGGAGCTGCCGCCGCTGCTCCGCCACGCGGCCGACCTATTCGTCGCGCACCTTCGCGATGAGCGAGGGCTCTCTGCCAACACCGTGGCCGCGTACGAACGGGATGTGGCGCAGTTCTTCGAATTCGCGGCGCGGGGCCGGGTCGCCGCTCCCGACCAGGTCGAGCCGCTGCTCCTGCGCCGGTTTCTGGCACAGCTTCACACCAGAGGGCTGGCCGCGTCGTCGCTCGCACGGAAGGCGGCGGCCTTGCGTGCGTGCTTCCGGTACCTGACACGGCGCGGGCTGGTCCAGGCGAACCCGGCAGCGGCGCTGGGCACGCCGCGGGGGCCCCAACGCCTGCCGGCGGTGCTGAAGCAGCGTCAGGTCAACCAGCTGCTGGCGGGCCCGCAGCCGGTGGACCCGGTCGGGCTGCGTGACCGGGCGGTGCTGGAGTTGCTGTACGCGACCGGGATACGGGTGGGGGAGTTGTGCGGGTTGCGGCTCCATAGCATCGATCTAGCGGCTGGCAGCGTCCGGGTGCTTGGCAAGGGAGCGAAGGAGCGGATCGTGCCGTTCGGTGAGCCGGCTCGAGTCGCCTTGGTCGACTACCTGACCCGGGGCCGGCCGGCGATGAAGCCCGATGTGGCCGCCGCCATCCCCGCCTCCGAGACTGGGAACGGCCTGGGAGAGGCGTTGTTCTTCAACCGACGGCGGCGCCCAATGACTCCGCGCGACGTGCGGGGGATGCTGGAACGCTACCGGGCCGCTGCCGGCGTCCCGCAGGGAACCAGCCCCCATACGCTGCGGCACAGCTTCGCGACGCACCTGCTGGAGGGCGGCGCGGACCTGCGTGCGGTGCAGGAGCTTCTCGGGCACGTTGCCCTGACCACCACCCAGACCTACACTCACGTCTCGAACGAGCGGCTACGCAAGGTCTACGAGCAGGCGCATCCGCGCGCTTGACCTTGGTTCATACCGAGGTGCCGCGTCTGTGCGATACGCCTGGGACCGCCGCGATCTGGGGGACGAAAGCGCCAGCAGGCCTCGATGAGGTCGGCTGGCTAAAGGGGGGGCTTCTTGGACGAGCCGTCGTCCGTTGATCGGTTGTGGGAGGAATTCAAGCTCAAGGCATCCGCTGATGCCCGCGAGCGGCTGATCCTGCACTACGCGCCGCTGGTCAAGTACGTTGCTGGCCGGGTTTCGGTGGGGCTGCCGCCAAATATCGAGCAGGCAGATCTCGTGTCGTATGGCATCTTCGGCCTTATCGATGCCATCGAGAAATATGATCCAGAGCGCGGCATCAAGTTCGAGACCTACGCGATCTCTCGCATCAAGGGCGCGATCATCGATGAGTTGCGGGCGATTGACTGGATCCCACGGTCGGTCAGATTCAAAGCCCGTGAGGTCGAGAAGGCCTATGCGGCGCTTGAGAACCGCCTGCGGCGCAGCCCCAGCGACGCCGAGGTGGCGCAGGAGCTCGGGATCACCGTCGACGAGCTGCATCACATCTTCAGCCAGATCTCGTTCGTCTCGGTGGTAGCGCTGGACGAGCTGCTCTCGGTTGGGTCGGAGCGCGGTGACCGCCTCAGCTTGGTGGACACCCTCGAGGATAAGGGCGCCGAGGATCCCGTGCAGGTCTTCGAGTCCGAGGAGATGAAGGGCATCCTGGCCAACGCGATCAACCGGCTCGCGGAGCGGGAGAAGATCGTGATCACTCTCTATTACTACGAGGGCCTGACCCTCGCCGAGATCGGCCAGGTGCTCGGGGTCACCGAGTCGAGGGTGTGCCAGATGCATACCAAGGCTGTCCTCCAGTTGCGGGGCAAGCTGCAAGACGTCCGCTGACCCCTGACCCCTGACGCCGAGTCCAGGACGGTTGCCAGACAAAGTTATCCACAATTCGAGCGCCACTCCCCACACGCGGCGAAGCGCTGGATAGCGTTGCGGCGTCATCGTCTTGTCGGCCGGGTGTCCGCCCGCGCCAGCTGAAGGGGGTCCGCCATGCGTCCTTGTTCTGTCCGTGCTGGTGCCGCGCAGGTCGCCGCTCGTCTCCGTGCCGCCGGTGCAGGGTCGTGGCGGCGGTTCGTGGTGATCGGGATGCTGTCCGCCTGCTCGCTGGCGGCGGCGTTTTGGCGGCCCACCGTGGCATCAGCGGGGCAGCCGGCGGGCGCGGCTGGAGCCGCGCCCGCCCGGGTGACCGTGGTGGTGGCGCCCGTGGCCACCCCGATGACGGCACGGCCGGTGCCGCCACTGACGCCGCCACTGGCCGGGCCAGTGTCTCGTGGCTTCGAGTTGCCGGCTGGGCCGTATGGGCGGGGGCACCGCGGGGTGGACATCGCCGCGCCACTCGGAACGCCGGTGCTGGCACCAGCACCCGGTCAGGTGCTGTTCGCCGGCCCGGTGGCTGGCATCACCTGGGCCAGCATCCAGGTCGCTCCGGGCGTGGTGGTGACCGTCGGCCCGCTCCAAGGACTGGCCGTGTCCGCAGGCAGGCGGGTGCGAGCCGGAACCAGGCTGGGACGCCTCGCCGCTGGACACGCTGGTGCCCTGCATCTTGGGCTCCGCATCGACGGTGTGCCTGTCGATCCCCTCCCATGGCTGGCCAGCTTGGCTCGCCCACGGCTTGCTCCACTGCGCAGTCCCTCAGGTATCCCCTGACAGCCTGGCGCCGGGATGGGCCTGGCGGTGGCGCCATGCCGCGCTGATACCGCCGGGAGCAACGAACCGCTGGGCTGTGCTATCGTCCGCCCGGGCCTGGGTTCGCCCGGGCTACATCGCACGCCTGCCTACGGGACTCGAACGGTGCCCGCTCCGGCTGCCGGAGCGGGTCGGGACACCCGGAAACCCCACGACCGACGACCGTGGGACCCAAGCAGGCCGAGGCCCAACCGGATATCGACCAGGGAGGCATACCTTGGCAGTCGTCACCATGCGCCAGCTGCTCGAAGCCGGCGTTCACTTTGGGCATCAGACGCGGCGCTGGAACCCGAAGATGAAGCGGTTCATCTACGGCGAGCGGAACGGCATCTACATCATCGACCTCCAACGGACCGTGGAGGGAATCGAGAAGACCTACGCGTTCCTGCGCGACACCGTGGCGAAGGGCGGCAACGTCCTGTTCGTCGGTACCAAAAAGCAGGCGCAGGAGGCCATCAAAGCGCAGGCTGAGCGGGTCGCCATGCCCTATGTCAACTACCGCTGGCTTGGCGGCATGCTGACTAACTTCACCACGATCTACCGCCGCCTGCAGCGCCTCAAGGAGCTGGAGGCGATGGTCGCGACCGGGGCCACCGAGGTGCTGCCGAAGAAAGAGGTGCTCAAGCTGCAGCACGAGCAGGAGAAGCTGGACCGCAACCTTGGCGGCATCCGCGACATGACCCGGCCGCCGGCGGCCATCTGGGTGGTCGACACCCGCAAGGAGCACATCGCGGTGACCGAGGCGCGCAAGCTCGGCATCCCGGTGGTGGCGATTCTCGACACCAACTGCGACCCGGACGAGGTCGACTACCCGATCCCGGGCAACGACGACGCCATCCGGGCCGGCAGCCTGCTCACCCGGATCGTCGCCGACGCCGTGGCTGAGGGGCTGCGGTTGCGCGCCGTCTACGGGGCGGAGCCGGGGGCCAGGGACGGTGCGGCCCCGGTGGCCGCACGCCCCGCCGACGAGGAGCCGCTGGCCGAGTGGGAGCGCGAGCTGCTCGAGACCGAGGTCGCTGCTTCCGCGACCGGGACCGAGAGCGCACCGCCTTCGGCAGCGGAGACCATGGAGGCGGCGGAGCCTGCCGAGGCCAGCGCACCGCCTTCGGCGACGGAGACCACGGAGGCGGCGGAGACTGCCGAAGCCAAGGCCGAGGGCGGGGACACCGGCAAGTCCTGAGCCGGCTTGGACCGGTTGGAGCAGTGGTTGGGAGAAAAGGAGCACCATCGGACATGGAGATCACGGCCGTCCAGGTCAAGGCCCTTCGCGACGCGACGGGGGCTGGGATGATGGACTGCAAGAAGGCGCTGCAGGACGCCGCTGGCGACATGGAGCGCGCCAAGCAGATCCTGCGTGAGGCGGGCAAGGCAGGCCTTGACAAGCGCGCGGGCCGCGTCGCCACCGAGGGTGTCATCGACGCCTACCTGCACACCCCCGACCCCAATCTGCCGCCCAAGCTCGGCGTGCTGGTCGAGGTCGGCTGCGAGACCGACTTCGTTGCCAAGACCGACGAGTTCCAGCAGCTCGCCCACGGTCTCGCCCTGCACATCGCAGCCGCCGACCCGGCGTACCTGAGCCGCAGCGAGGTGCCCACAGAGGTGCTGGAACGGGAGCGTGAGGTCTACGCCAAGCAGGCCGAGGGCAAGCCGGCGAAGATCGTCGAGCGGATCGTCGAGGGCAAGCTCAAGGACTTCTACAAGCAGGTCGTTCTGCTTGACCAGCCCTACGTCCGCGGTTCCGGGGAGACGATCCAGGAAGTGCTCGACGCCTATGCGACCAAGGTCCGCGAGAAGCTGGTGATCCGCCGCTTCTCTCGGTTCCGGGTCGGGGAGGATATCTAGGCCACCACCAAACGCGTAAAAAGGGCGTCACGGGCATCGAGTGCGGACCCGGAAGGGGATCCAGAGGGGGATGACGGTTTGGCCTTCGTGATCGCGGGCGAGGAGGTGCCCGACTCCGGTGATGGTAAGCCGCGCTACGAGCGCGTGCTGCTGAAGCTGTCCGGTGAGGCGTTCGCCGAGGAGCGCTCTGGGTTCGGCGTCGACTTCGGCAAGATCGACGGGGTGACCGAACAGCTGGCCGAGGTCCTCGAGTTGGGCGTCCAGGTCGCTGTGGTGGTCGGCGGCGGCAACATCATGCGTGGCTCCGCGGCGGCCGAGGCTGGCATGGACCGGGCCCGCGCCGACTACATGGGTATGCTCGGCACGGTCATCAACTGCCTCGCGCTACAGGACTCGCTTGAGCGCCGCGGGGTGGAGACCAGAGTCCAGACCGCGATCCAGATGACTCAGATCGCCGAGCCGTACATCCCCCGCAAAGCCGTGCGGCACCTGGAGAAGGGACGCATCGTGATCTTCGGTGCTGGCATGGGCGCGCCGTTCTTCTCCACCGACACCACAGCGGCGCAGCGTGCCCTGGAGATCGGCGGCGAGGCGATCCTGATGGCCAAGAACGGGGTCGACGGCGTTTATGAGGCCGACCCCAAGCGCCACCCAGAAGCCCGCAAGTTCCTGCGACTCGACTACCTCGAGGCGATCCGCCGGGAGCTCAAGGTCATGGACACCACTGCGCTGTCGTTGTGCATGGACAACGGCCTGCCGATCATCGTGTTCGACCTGCTCACCGAGGGAAACATCCGTCGGGCGGTCTGCGGGCAGCCGATCGGGACGCTGGTCGGGCCCATCCCGGAGGTGGAGGGGCCCTGCTAGAGAGGAGAGAGCGCTCATGATCGAGGACACGCTGCGGGAGTGCGAGTCGAAGATGGCCAAGGCCATCGAGGTGGCCAAGGAGGAGTTCGCAGGTATCCGCACCGGCAGGGCGAACCCCGTGCTGGTGAGCCGCATCATGGTCGAGTACTACGGGACGCCGACCCCGCTGCAGCAACTCGCTGGGATCTCCGCACCCGAGGCGCGCCTGCTGACCGTCGCCCCCTACGACCGCAACGCCACCGCTGCAATCGAGAAGGCGATCCGCAACTCCGATCTTGGCATCAATCCGTCCAACGACGGCCAGGTGATCCGGCTGGCGTTCCCGCCGCTCACCGAGGAGCGCCGCAGGGAGTACGTTCGCCTCGCCAAGCATCGCGCCGAGGAGGCCCGCACCAGCATCCGTAACGTCCGCCGGCACGGCAAGGACGCCTTGGAGCGGCTTGAGAAGGACAGCGAGATCTCCCAGGACGAGCTGCGCCGGGCTGAGCAGCGCCTGCAGCAGCTCACCGACAAGCACGTTGCCGAGGTCGACACCCTGCTGCAGCACAAGGAGCAGGAGTTGCTCGAAGTTTGAGTAGCTGCGCCAAGGCCGGCTGCGCCAATGGCTGAGCCTGCGCCGACCGAGCCCGTCCCCGAGCCGGGGCCGCCCAATGGGCAGCGGCGGCAGCGCGAGGCTGGCCGCAACCTGCCGCTGGCCATCGCGACCGCGCTTGGCCTTGCCGGCGTGCTGCTCGCCTCACTGCTGCTCGCGCGGCCGGCGTTCGTCACTTTTCTTCTGGTCATCGTGGAGCTGGCGTTGCTGGAGCTGCTGGCGGTGCTGCGCGCCCGGGCAACGCGCCCAGCGCAGCCGGTGGCGCTGGCCATGGCGGCGCTGCTGCTGCTGGGCGCCTACCGTGCTGGCGTTGCCGCGCTGGCGTTCGGCCTGCTGGCGACGCTCTTGGCGGCGTTCGGCTGGTATCTGGTTGACCGCGGCCGCACCGAGGTGACCCGCAACGTCGCCGCCACCGTTTTCGCCACCGTGTACGTCCCTTTCATGGCCGCCCACCTAGTGCTCGTGCTGGTCCAGAGCGACCACTACGTCGGTGCGATCTTCGGCTACGCCGTGCTGACCGTGGTTTATGACACCTTCGCCTACGCCAGCGGAGCGCTGTTCGGTCGCCATCCACTCGCCCCTCATGTCTCCCCACACAAGTCCTGGGAAGGCGCAGCCGGCGCGACCGTTTGCTGCCTGCTCGCTGGCGCGTTCCTGCTGCCGAGATGGCAGCCGTGGACCCTCGCCCCCAGCCTCACCCTGGCCGCGGTCGCCTGCGTCGTCGCGCCCCTCGGCGACCTCGCCGAGTCGATGCTCAAACGAGACCTGGCCGTCAAGGACATGGGCTCGATCCTGCCTGGCCATGGTGGCATGCTCGACCGGATCGACGCGCTGCTGTTTATGGCCCCGGCCCTCTACTACGTGATGGCATGGTTTCATCTCCTGCAAGCACCGTGATTCGCTCCCTCTACGACCTGTCAGGTGCCGACCTGACAGCGCTGGTCGCCGAGGCAGGAGAGCCCGCCTACCGGGCTCGCCAGGTGGCGGACTGGCTCGACCGCCGCCGGGTCTGCGACCCGCTGGCCATGACCGACCTGCCTGGGCATTTCCGGAGCCGGCTTGCGCAGCGCTTCGCCGGCAGTGGCCTCACGCTGGAGCGCCAGCAGGGCGGCGATGGCGGCTGGACCCACAAGTTCCTGTTCGGGCTGCCCGGCGGGGACCAGGTGGAGTCGGTGCTGATGTTCTATCCCCCAGGCGGCGCCACTGACAGCCGCCCCGGCGGCGACGGCGCCGACGACTGGGAGCCGGGCGGGAAGACAGGCAGGGCCACGCTGTGCATCTCCACCCAGGCGGGTTGCGCGATGGGCTGCACCTTCTGTGCCACTGGGCAGTTTGGCTTCACCCGCAACCTCAGCGCCGGTGAGGTCACCGAGCAGGTCGCCCGGGTCTGGGCGTTGCTGCCGGAGCTGCGGCCAGTGGGCGGTGCCCCCGAC